>Ga0210246_100741_pt1 | contig 29113 bp, 30 predicted proteins | sample ChrtobMetaP3_8mM_FD_155469 | JGI IMG/M metagenome (GOLD analysis project Ga0210246, IMG submission 155469) | Chrysochromulina tobin associated microbial communities from unialgal haptophyte culture, Seattle, Washington, United States - P3_8mM | ecosystem: Host-associated > Algae > Haptophytes >...
TCTCTCGTGACGCCTCTGCGACGCCTTTGTGACGCCTCGAATCGACTTGACTGCGACGCCTGTCCACGCGACGCCCCCGCAACGGCGCCACGATCGCTTTTGCCGACGACGCCTCTACAACTGCTCTGGCCTTTGCGCCGCCTCTGCGATTTCCCTGCGACGCCTCTGACACACGCCCGTGAAGCCTCTGCGATACCTCTGCGCACAAGACTGCAACTCCTATCCGACTGACAGTTATGCGACGCCTCTGGGCAGGCTCCTCTGCATATGACTTCAACCAGCCTCAATGGCTTGCGCGCAACTATAGGGGTGCTATAGCACACGGCACACCCCTTTCAGACGACGATCAGTGTGCTCTTCATGTTCTCCAAGGGCCGGGCACGGGGGACAGGTCGTACTTGCTCGGGGGCACGGGGAGGCCAGTTATACGAACTACCGGCACGGGGGCCGATAGATGTAGTGTGGCTGGGACGGGGGGTGGGGCCGGATCCTTGAAAATCCTCGCCGGTGTGTTAGTCCACCGAGCGACGCGACCGCGGTGACAGCGCCCGTCTGTCCTGTGTTTCGTGTGGTAGTGGCTGGTCGGTACCTTGTGTGTCGATTCAACTGACCCTTTCTCAAAACGATATATCGATATTCAGGATCTACGATACACGATACAGGGAACAGGCTGGGTCGGTGCGGGAGGGTCTCTGGGGCCTGCTCATAATGCGCAAAGTGGTGTTGGCCTCAGCGCTCAAATAAACCCCGCATACTACCAAGAACACATGCGCGACGTAATACATTTTCGTGTAGAAGCGCAAGCGGTCGCATGGGGGATACAAAGCCTCAATAAAGGGCAGTCACGAGGGGCTGTGAGAAGGGCTACTAGATAGTGCTCGGTGTGCGTGCTCCGTCTCTCCGAAGTGCAAATCGTGTGCTCTGCGTGTACTTGGGAAGGGGGTGCCGGTGGGTCAGCCGGTGAGGGCGTTTGGGCGAGCACCGAGGTGAACCCCGTCATCCGACACTGCCGCAATGGTCAAAGGCATTGCATCCGCCGGGGCGCCTGGCCTTGGCCTCAGGGCGCGCCGCCAGCCTCTGCTTCGTTGCCTCCTTATCCTTATCGAGGCTCGGGCTCGCCTCGATATGTCCTTGGGAGCAATTCATATCTGCATGATCGCCGACCCACACGCATGGGGGGACCGGCCGCTCGTCGAACTCGTGCCCGAACTGCCAATAGGGCAGCCGCTCGTTGACATGGCCCCAGACGAGCGGATTGTAATCGAACCCCGGCTTGGGAAGGTACGCGGCACGCGGTGCGCCCGTCCGACCGTCGGCTGGCAAGGTACGGACGCCAACGAGGTTCATCCGGTACTGCGCGCGAAGGAACTCGCGCGAGCGCCGGAGCGCCGAGCGACGATCAAGGTTGAACATGTATCCGAGTGGCGAGACCAAGGAGCCGTTGTGCAGCGGGTACGACGCCACGCCCGAGCGCACGCATCGGCCGGTGCTCTTCTCGCACTCCGCATGCCGCGTCCAATTTCGGGCGGTGGCCGCGGCATGCGGGTCGCGCAACCTCACAAAGTTGCCCAGCCACCACGTAATACCCATGTGCCAAAAGTCGACGGGGCCAAAGGGGTTGTGCTGCACGCCCATGGGTGTGCAGCCGCAGATCCTCTCGGTCATTTTCTCGCGCGTATCGGTCGGCCACGCGGGCCACTCGTCGCGCTGCAGGAACGCCCGGAACGATGCAAACTGTTGATGGTGCTTGCCCTTGTGGACGTCGCCATGCAGGAAGAAGACGTTGTCCCACGGACGATCGTAGTTGTCGAGCAGGAAGCGGAAGGTGCACACGCCCTCGTGGCCATTGGCATTGCCACCCGGCTCCTCCACGCACGAGTGCACGCGCATCTTGAGGCTCTGCAGTGTTGCCGACGACTGCGCGTCGTCGCAGCCCAGCCCCTTTAGGCAGATGGACGCGCAGAGCTTGTTTGCGTTTGGCACCGCGTCAAGCCATCCTGGCAGCTGGTCCATTTCTTCCCGTCTTGCCAAAGTCAGAGACAGCACGTGTGGACAGGGCTTGCCATAAGGGGTGAGCTCCGGCCCTTCCGCACGGGCTGTGGTGAGGAAGCGCGGCATCGGGCGTCCGTGAAACGCTCCTAAACTCGTGCCCTGGCGACGACTTCCGTTAGGCTGGAGATGCGCCGACGCTGCCGAGCGGATCGGGGAGAAAGTTAGAGGCGCGGGCGGCGGACGCCCGTCGTGGGATTGCGCCCCATTTTGGCGATTGCAGGGTAGGAGGGAGAAAGAGCCGAGTGTGAACGTGTGCGACGTTGTGTGTTGGTGTGTTGTGAAGGTGTGTTGTGAAGGAAGAACATAATGTAAAAGAAAGGGTGTCCAACGCGCAAAATCTCCGTCGAATCCTTGAGTTCTTTGATCACGCCGCGACACAGGCACAATCTCTACGGTAATGCTTGCGCTCTGTCTGGCTTCTACCGCCTTTTATGGGCCTCCGGCCGCCTTCCAGCAGCAGCGCATGGCCTCGCCGCTCGCTCGTGAGAAACCCGTCCAGCTCGCGACGAGCATCAAGGGGACGCCGATATGGGAGTAAGTGTGCATACACATCGAACCGCCGTCCCATGTCCCACGCGCGCTGCTCATGGGTCCTAACTCCTTGCGGGTCACAGCTTGCGTGTGGCGACGCCCGAGGACGTCCCGACGATTGTGGGCATGTCCGATGGCTTGTACCCGTCGGAGCTCGTCTCCTTGTGCGTGAGCAACGGCAACTGTGTCGTGGGCGAGTCTGGAGTCAACGTCATCTCGGCGGCGCTGGTGCACACCACGGGCAAGACGAGTTCAGATCTTCTGGCCATCCTAGAGCGGCCCGACATGCCTGCCGAGGTTGCCGAGAAGACCGCGCTCGGTGCGCTCAAGAAGCTCAAGGGATCCGGCTTTGTGTCCTTGAGCACCGCTGTCGGCAGTGACGACAAGGCAAAGCTGGCGCTCGTCGAGAAGTTGGGGCTTGCGAAGGCGGGCGCGGGCGGTGATAAAATCATCTCCTTTGTTGCCAACCTTGCGTCTATGAATCCCGATCCTCGAATGAAGATGAAGTAGAGAAGGCGACCAGGGCGACCCAATGGGCGACGGCACCGACGGCGACGCGGTGCGTGATGACGGCCGGGCGAGAGCCTTGCGGAATCACGACCGCAGAATTCGACTCGACGTCTGAAGTTCAGCAGTTTGGTCCATCATTGCACAGAGTACAAAAAACACACTCTAATGTACTAAGTTATCTCGCCGTCTAGACCGATCGCTCTACACCGCTCGCATCTAGTCCAGACTCGTGCGTCGTGTTGGAACCGCTCCGCCGGGCGAGCCTCGGGCCGACTACACACCGCCCTCGATCAGCGCACCCTGGCCATTGCGAGCTGTCGCACCATGTGCGCGCGAGCATGCAGCAACGGCTCATCCTTGCGGTACTCGTCGCCCGTGAGCCCGCAGAGCGTCTGCTCGAGCTCCTCGAGGGCTCCGACGAGCCGACGAGCCGAATCGGTGTATGCGACGCGCAGGCCGTGGATGCGCTCCTCCCAGACGGTGTCCGGGGCGTCGCCGACCACGGGCAGCCGCTCGGCGAAGTCGTCGGCCTGCATCGGCGCGCGCTTCGGGGGCGAGGAGGGCTTTGGGGGTGACGAAGGCGACCAATTCGGCTCCCTGCTTTGGCCATCGAGCGTGCGCATGCAATTGGAGAGCGTAATCTGATCGGGTGACACGACCCACATCCCGGCAGAGACGAACGCATCTGCGCCGAGCTCGGCCTTGAGCGCGGTGCGCGCGTCCGCCAGGCGCTTTGCCTCGAAGGCTGAGCACACCGCAGGCACGTGCGCCAGGAGCATCCAGTCGCCGCCCTCGTGGCTTTTGCCCGAGCCGCTGCCCGCCTGCTGAACGTCGCCAACGTACACGAGCAAGTAGCACGGCATGTCGGGCCTCGCCAGCTCGCTCAGCCCCTGGAAGTCGCGCGAGAGGCTCACGCTGCGCACGACGGTGCCCGCCTCGCGGAACCCGAGCGAGAAGGTGCTGATCTGCTCCTGGCCATCGAGCGGCACAACACACAGGCCGCGCAGCAGCCGGTCGGGCGACGTCGACGGCGCGCGCTGGTCGGCAAAGCGCTTCTTCAGCGCCGCCCAAAGATGAGTTTGCGGGTGCTTGATCATCATTTGGACAGGGAGACGATAAGGAGGGGAGACGTTAGTTCGCGACGCTGTCCTGAGCGTACCGAGGTGATCTCGTTCTCGGGCTCGTTCTCAAAGGTTTGATTCCCTGTGTGTGCGTTCCTGATAAAGCTCGGGCTATAATACGGGCTATAAATCAGGTCTTCACAGTTCCACGTGAAGCCCGCTACATGTAATGTGTTCTACATGTAGAATCCTGAAATGGAGGCTTGAGTCACCTTGCCCTCCTTTTTGACGCCTATTGATGACACTGATGCATGGGTGCCCACAACGACGCTTCTGATCCCCAAAAAACGAGAGGGCGCACCTTGCTTCTCGCAGCTTGGATGCCAAGCACGCGCAGCGGGCAGGAGCCAAAGAACCAGCGAGCTGCCGCAGAGGCGGAGTCAGAGGCGTCCGCCTCGAACGACTTCGTCGCGCCGCCGTCGCCCGCTCCGGTCGTAGCCCCCTCGCCAGTCATGAAGTCGGCGAGCAACGGGGCTCCAGTGGTGATGATGGTGACGGGCCACTGGAACCCTCCTCCTGGCATTGGCGAGATCGAGATGATACTCAGGTCGAGCAGCCGCATGCAGCACCGTATCATGCGCATCGAGGTGCGGGCCGAATGCGCCTTCGTTGAGGTCCACCCCCAGGACGTGGCGGTCTGCACCGGCGTGTTCGAGCTTGGCGGCGTGCAGGTGCGTAACTCGCGCGCATGCACCTCATGTCATGCCGCCCGCCCCACAACGCCGCCAAACTGCGCTCTCCTGACGCCTGGCGCCCGGCGCCCGTCGCTCCGTGTGCCCTGGTCTTCGCGTGCGCCCGCATCGGCTCGCACTGCTTCCATCTGGTTCCATTCCGCCACCTCACTCACGCACTTGTGCCATGCGTTGCTCGCAGCTGCATTCGGCACCCGTGGGCGAGGGCGTGGGCAACACCCCGATGAGCGTACCGCTGATGCCCTCGCCTGCCAAGCGCGCGTCGCCGCATAGCAGCAACGGGCCGATCGTCGCGTCATCGCTCGCTGTGGGCGCTCTCAGCGCCAAGAAGCGCGCCAAGGTGGACTTTGTGGGTGCTGCCGAGGTCACTTCGCCGCACATGAGCCCGTTCGAGCGGATGCCGCCGTTCGGTGAGGTGCACCAGATGGCCATGCGTGCGTCCTCGGTCCTGTCAGTTTCGTCGATTTCGTCCGCCTGCTCGCCTGGGATGCCAACGGGTGGCTTCTCGTCGAAGAAACAAGAGACTGAGGAAGAGAAGCAGCGACGGCTCTATCGGGTCGGCCTCTCGTACCGGTGCGGCCGGTGCGGCAAGCCCAAGAAGGGGCACGTGTGCGACGTGCCCGAGGGCGAGGAGGGCGCGGCGGACTTCGGCAACTCGCCCTTTGGCGATGGGCAGCGCTCGCCACAGCCGGCGATCCTCGCGACTACCGTGCGCAAGGGCACGCCGCCCGTCCTGCTTTGCCCGCTCACGGGCGCGCCCTCGGCCGGATCGCCGCTCGCGGACGTCAAGATTGCGGGCGAGGCATCCACCATCTTCAAGGACATGGTGGCTGCGCTCGGCGAGAACACCTCGTCCATTAGCCTCGCGTCGCCTGTCCAGGCCGCTCCCTCGCCCGGGGCCCCGCCGCGTATGGTCTCGGCTGCAGGGATCTCGCCTCTCGCCGCCTCCGCGATCGCGGCCGGGAGCGTGAGCAGCGTCGCGGCGCATGTGGCCCCAGTGGCGGTGCGGGAGCCGCAGGAGCCTGCGTTGAGCGAGATGGATATGATGCTCGCTGATCTCGCCTTTTCCGCACGACCGCCGCCCGTGATGACGCCTAATGAGGACGGCAATCATGAGGACGTGCATCCTTCCTTTGGGTCCATTAGCCCGTCTGCCTTTTCGCCCGGCTCGATGATCCAGCAGCTGCTCACTGCTACTCCCGGCGGCACGAGCTTTGCCAGCGGGCTCGGAATGGATATGGCGCTCAGCCACGTGCTCAGCGGCGGCGCCGCGATGCAGATGCCGCAGCAGTCCACGACGCGACGCGCCACCGTCATCGCGCAGCCCGCCGCTGTCTGAGCGCCATAATGGGCGTGTGAATAGCCAGCCCAGCGCTGACTGAGCCGCCGCGCCGCTTGGCGCGCGCTCGAGTGCCGTGGCGACCAGCGTGGACATGGCATGAGTGCTGTGGGTGTGTGCATGACATCTGTGCCACGCGCGTAAGAGCGCGTGGCACAACCTTGGTGGTGCGGGATGCGGAGCGATGAGGAGGAGGAGAAGGAGGAGGGCGCGCATCCCTCCGGGGCGCTGACGAGCATGCAGTGGAGCCTTGCTTGCTCGTCAGTGGAGCTTGCAATCAGTGGACGAGCATGCAATGGATCCTGATTTGGTTGGTCATCCCAGGCGTCGTCCCGGGCGTGTGAGTGGAGAAGGACCTTGTGCGCTGGCCCTCGTCCTCATCACCTTCCTCGGGCGGCCGCAGAGGCGCCGTCCCGGCCGGCCTAGAGGCGTCGTCCCGGGCGGCCGCAGAGGCGCCGGATGTACGGTCGCGTTCAGATGGGCGCGGCTGTGTGCGTGTGTGCGTGTGTGTGTGCGTGTCGCATGGGGCAGGCCGATACGGAGGGCCTGGAGGGGCGGCGAGGCGAATCGCTCAGTGCTCGTGACAGCGCTCGGATCGCTCCTAGTTACGTCGATGTTGGGGCATGGCGGGGCCGAGGGCCGAGAGCGATGGGTCCAATCGCGATGAGGCGGAGAGTGGACCATCTCGGAGGAGAGACTCGGGATCTCCCTTGATCTCCCTCTGTTTACGTTGGGATGGCGTGCCGCGTGCGTCTCCGTCTGCTGCCGTGAGAATGTGTTGTGCCTTGGTCCGGTCAGCGTTGACCGTCGTGCGTTCAAAGCGCTGTGTGGCGGGGTTTCGCTGTCGGGCCGGTCGTGCGTGCGGTGCGGCAGGGTTGCCGTGGCGGTCGCAACCGCGTTACTCCTTAGTCCTATGTTTCTTGTTTGCGTGCGCGCACTCACCGCTTGCTACGGCTTCAGTCTGTGCGCGTGGCGTGGGCGCGGTGGAAGCGTTCGTTCGACTCTAATCTCTATGTCTAAGCACAACTAAGGTCAAATCTCTAAATCGCTACAGTGTACAGAGAAGCACCGGGCAACCGGAGAGCGGAGCGATGTATAAGTCGAGTCGACAGCGTCAAGTTAACCGCCGGGCATCGCGGCCCGCCGAAGCGCGTCATGACAGCTCGCACCTACCCACACGAGCACGAGCGCCGCGAGAGTCTCAGCCACGCCCGAGGGCACCAGCGAGCCTGTTGGTACGCGCATGCGCCGCAGCGTGCGCAGGCTGACGTGGCCGAGCTGCGCGTGACGAAGCAGGCGGAGGGAGGGGGCAGCCACTTCGGCACGATGTGCAAAGTGGCGCCACACCGACGCCTCCGCCTCAGTCCGCAGCTTCTCTCGATACGCGAGCTGCTGGGGGCTCAGGCGCGCCTCTGCCGCTGCCTCCGTTGCCGAGAGGGAGATCGAGGGGGAGATCGAGGGGGAGATCGAGGGGGAGATCGAGGGGGAGATCGATCCCTCCGCCTCCGCCCCCGTCTTTGCCTCCGCTGCCGCCACAGAGCCCAGCTTACCCTGAGTCGCAGCACCAGCGGCCTTGCCCTCGGCAGCTCGCGTCGTGTCGGGCGCTCGCGTCGGTCGCAAAGTTTCCGCAACGAACGCCTTGAGCCCTTCAAAGACGACCGGCCACTCCTCCGTGGGCGGCACCGGAGGTATTCCCACGCCCTCTGCGCCGCTTGGCACTGCGCCCAGCCGCCAAGTGCTCAAGATGCGCGCCCGCATCGCCTTCGGATACGCGCGTAGGTAGTCACACATCGCACGCTCGGCGACGACAGAGGAGCTGCCGCATGTCTCGCCCACGTGCTTCGACATCCTCCCGAAAATGTGCGTCTCAAAGTGCGCCAGGGCGTCCACTAGCCGCGGCGCGAACAGAAAGCCAAGCAGCACCCCACTCGCGTAACCGAAGGCGTGTGCTACGTGGTCGACGAGGGCTGTACCGGGCGCAGCACCACCGCCCTGCGGTCGAAGACTTGCCACCGCGAGCGTGAAGGCGCTGCGGCGCACCGCGAGCTGCAGGCTGCGCATGGGCGCCCCGTTGTGGAGGCAGTAGCCGAGCAGTGCGCCATCCAAGCCGAGCACTGCTGCCGAGGCGCCCAGGGCCGCAGCCTCGCCGCCGCTACCAACCCGAAAGGCGAGCCAGTTGGCAGCCGCGCCCGAGGCGAAGAAAATGCCGAGCGACTGCACGCTGCCGAAGGCCGCTCCAGCGTCTGGAAGCGTCCTCAAGATCCCAAAAGCGCACGTCCGGAGCAGGTGGCCCACGTCGGCATGGAGCAAGACAGAGGTGACGAGCCTCCCGAGCTCGCCACGACGGAGGCCAGCTGCATGGCGCGCGCCGATCGCGACGAGCTTTGGATACCGTAGCTCGGCCATAAACGAGGCCACCATCAGCAGAATCAGCAGTTGCGTCATGCCTGGTCGCAGCACGCTCATCAGACCGTTCCTTCGAGGCAGCTCCATAGGCGTCAGCATGAGCAGCTGATTTGACGGGCAGGCAGGCAGGCGGTCGAGTGCTGCGCTAAGAAGAGATAGCGCAGGGTGCGCCGGTGGCACGGCGACTGGCAACATTACCATCCAGATCCACGTCGCCATTGGGCCTGAAACGTGTGAACGTTAACACGACAGACGCGACATCCGGTGTCGTGAAGACGTATTCATACCGGTACTGAACTCGACAGTACTCAATCGCGACGGCGTACGTGGATTGGTACTGAAGGGGTAAGGGGGAAAACACTAGTACCGTGGAGACGTCATTGGTCGTCGTGGGTCGAGCGCCTGTTGCGCAAGTATAAAGCCCCCAGCTTGCTGCAAGCTCGGCCTCCCAGCTTGCTGCGACCTCGGCCTGGGGCTGTACAGTGGTGTCGGCGGCCACGGTTGCGCTCCGATGAAGTTGTTCGGTGGGTTTCTCGCAAGCGAGGAGTCGGTTCCACGTGGGCTGATCGGCCTCGACGCAAACGTGGCCGGAGACGTGGTCGGCCTCGACCCCAATGAATGACCAAAGCTTGTGGTCGGCCTCGAGCTCAAGGTCGGCGGGGACGGCGCGTTAACGGGCGCCCGCAACGACTTGGCTACTGCTGCTGCACTTGTGAGGCTCGCGATCGTTTCGGCAAAGGCTGCTGCTCGTGGGCTCCTGTCCGACCGGGGGCTCCCCGACCGTGGCGTAGTCGGTGTGGGGGAACCGCTCCCCGACGATGCAGCCGAGAGCGGCGTCGAAGCGCGGCTCGCAAATGTTCGCTGTCCCAAAGAAAGGTGGCTTTCTTGCGCTGCCCCCAAGCAAGGTGGCTCCGACCAGTTTCGCCCTGCCCCCATGGTTCCCGTGTCCAATCGATGCCCATTGGCCATCACGGCTGGCAGCTTCCGAGGCGACCAGCAGCATGTGCCGCAGCTCACGTCAAGCGACGGCCCCGGCATGGGCAGACCTTGGCCTTGTGCCTTCTTGAGTTTCATGCGTCGCACAATTTCCTGGGCGATGGCCTCCTTCCCTTCCGGCGTCGGTGTTTGATATCCAAGGATCCACCGCTTCGGCTGGCCGAAGCCCGCAGCGGCGAGCCGCGGAACGCGTACTTTGCTCCGAAGCTCGCGGGCGGCATTCAAGGCGTCGAGATCGTCTTGCTCCTCGGGCGTAAACTCTTCCATTGCGGCCAGCAGCGATGGCATTCTTGCGAGCTCAGCTTCCATCTCTTCTTCCTCTCTGCGTTTGTTGTCGTATTTCGGTATACGTTTACCCTGGCGTTGCTGCTGCGCGAGGAAGGCCTTCCGCTCCTCCTCCGGCATCTCCTCAAGCTTCTTCCTCTTCATCTTCTTCTCCTCCTCCGCCTCCTCTGGCTCTGGCTCCGCGATCATCTCGGCATCTATCTCCTCCGCCGCCCCCGGGGCTACAGGGGCAGTCCTAGACCTTGCAACTAAGGCCTTCTTCCGCTCCTCCTCTTCCTCCTCCGGCGACATCACGACGACGGGCGCTGATTGTTCTTCGGGGGCTACAGGTTTCGAGCTTTGGGGTCTGCTGGGGATGGCTTCTTGCGTTTCAAGCTTCATCTTGCCCGGCTTGGGGATCTTGACCTTGCCGATCTTGTCGATTGGCAACATCTTGCCGTCCGGTCCCGTGATGCCTTTGAAGAGCGCTTGCAAGAAGGTGGCATACTCGAGCGGATCGATAGTCTTGGTCCCTGCGAGAAGGCGCAGGATCGACTGCATGTGAGCGGGACGGCAACGAACGGACGCGGGCCGACGGCGAAAGGCGGGGGAGAAGCAGCATCAGAAGCAGCAGCGTGCGCAGCACGCACAGACATCGGCCATCTCGAACAGAGAGTCCTTCATACCATCCCGCGACATCCCGCCCGCCGCGCTCCCGCCGCACCGCGCTGAGTCCTCCGCCCAGTCCTCCGAAGCGCAATTTTTGGCATCCTGCATGTCGAACTTTTTCACGAGCGCCTTGTAGAGCCTCACTTGGAGCGCCTCGTACTCAGGAAAGGCCAATGTTCTTTCATGGAGATTTGCAGATCCCTCCCAAATAATGTCTGTGCAGTAGATGAGTGTGTCGATGACCAGAGGGTGCTTCCTGAGCTTTAGCCGGGCCTGCCAGGCCGCGCTTGTATTCAGCGCCTCATCGCCCTGCAGCGCCCAATCGTCATCCTGAGTACCAAGGGTGCCCAGCCTTTTCATGTCCTCCAGTTTTCGTTGCGCCTGTTTGGCGAGCTCTTCGGCAGTCTCGCGCGTGGCCACAACGTTTGTCGTACCCGCCATCAACTTGAGTTTTGTCAAGTTGAGCCCGTCACTATTCATCAAATTGATACTCTGCGTGGAGCCGACCCACTTTCCTTTCGCGGACGTCTTCGGTATCGTTGGCGCCTGGGTACGTTTGAGGCGAGGGGCGCCGCCCTGATCCTCGACGCGCTTCTTTGCTCTCTCATTCCATTTCATCATCATCTTTGCTTGCCATGCGGCCTGGAGAAAGTTGGCCGCAATGTGATCCTCCCGCTCAGGAGCCAGGGCGCGGCCGAGTCGCCCAAAGGCGGACTCGGGATCCTCAGCGAGCATTTGAGCCCGGGCAAGTTGGGGGCTCCTAGAGCCTTGTTCGCTGACCGGACTCCGAGGTTCGGTTTTTAAGAGTTTTGCGTGCCGGAACGGCGCTGAAACTCACCGTACCGGTAAAAAAACACCATCGGTAAAAAAAGACACGGGGGTACCACGCGTCGAGAGCTTACTTACTTATTAGGGTTAGGGTTAGTGACTGACATGTTATGCGAGCGCTGGGGTGTGTTCCAGCAGCAACACGTGAATCGAGATGATCGGGTTCGATCGCGCAATACCGCAATTGCGATCGCGCGTCATTGCACATTCTTTTTCCCTTTCGACTAGCAACTTTCAATTTGAAAACGTGCGTCATGGGTCACTCTACATGTTAGGTGCAGCATGCGGATGCGCGTCCTATGCGCGTCCCATGTGGTGCATGGTTCCTTGGTTCCCATACATGTAGCGTGGGCCGTGGCCGCCGTTGCCGCCCGTTACCGGCGAGCTCCGCTTAAGGCCCGCCCCGCGTGCTGCGTGCATGCCAGGCATGCATGCGCGGCCGTGGAGCGTGTCAACCTCCCCAAGTGCCAAGACCCCAACGCAACTCCCAGTCCCACTCGGGACGAGCCCAGTCATCTTGACCTTCCGAGGCGTCGGTGTCGGGCGCGCGGGGCGGGAGGCACGCTCGGCAAAGGGAATAGGCCAAAGCACGGGTGCACGCTCGGTGTCCCGCAAACCTCAAAGTGAAAGTCAAATGGAGAAACTTTCGGACGACTCGTCCATTCAGTTCACCATTCTATTCGGCTCTGATGGGTTGCAATGATGGGTTGCCACGTCAATCGGAGCGGGGTCCACGTTGCCAAGGCAACGCCCGCGGCGCCGAGGGCGCTCCGCCCAGCTTCGACATCCCCCCGCCCTCGGACATCCCCCCGAGCTGTCGCTCTACCTGCACGACACAGTCCCCAAACGAGCTGCCCGAGAGCATCGCCTCTTGAAGCTGGGCGCGGAGCCCCTCGGTCCGCTGCAGCAGGTCGCGCGCCTCGGCGTAAGCCCACGCGAGCCGCCCGTCGTCTTCTTCGACCCTCCAGCCGCCCTGCAGTACATCAACCCCAAGCCGCGCCTCGCGACGCCGCGCTGTCTCGAGCAGCGTGCGCGCAGCGCTAGGGTCGGAAACGAGGGGCTGGCCGGCAAAGGCGAGCTCCTCGTGCGCCGTGGCCGCCAGCAGCCACACGAGCAGCCGGTCGACCAGCCGCACCGGACCCACGGCTACCGCCGACGACTTGGCCACCGTCTGCAACTCGAGCAACTCGAGCGCCGTCTCTGGCGTGGGCGCGAAGGCGCAACACGGGAGCCCGAGCAGGTAGCCGACGAGGAGAGAGGCGGCCTCGAGCGCGCTCTCGCGTGACACCTCGCGCGACGCAAAGGCCCGGCCCACCGTCTTCCCAATCGTCTCGAACAAATCGCTGCCTTGGTTGTACCGGTCGAAGGCCCATCCTGAGAATATGGCGGGCAGCGCGAGCGCAGGCGCGGCGACCGTGGCGCCGACGGCGAGCGCGGCCGCGCCCGCTGCGAGCGCCCCATTCATCCGATCGTCCTCGGGTGGGCGCCGCAGCGCCGCGAGCTCGGCTGCGGCAGGATGCTCCGACAGCTGCCACCGCACGTCGCCGTAGCTCAAGCAAAAGGGGCGAGCGAGCCGCTGCGCCTCGGCCACGCCGTCGATCCCACGATCGATGGCCTGCATCATGAGCACGGATACTGTGTCGCTCGACATCGCGATGCCTCGCGCGTTCATCTCCTCGATGATCTCCACCGCCTTTGAGAACAAGCTTTTGCGCCGCTCGGCGTCATCGGCGGCGCTCAGCAGGCTGATCAGCACGGTGTTGTATGTCTGGGACGTGGGCATCGCGCCCAGGGCTGAATTTAGCCGGTCACACAGCAGAGGTGCCGCATGGCGCTCCGCGTGCGGCAGGAGCAGCGGCAACCAGGCGCTGAGCGCAAAACGCATGGGCGCAAAGATCGGCGCAAACTGCGCAAAACGCATGAATGAAACAACAAATTCCGAGCGAGTCCAGCGTGCTGGCAATTTTCGCTTGTCGACTTCATTTACAGTCTTCATTCACAACGCCTCTTTTTCAGGGGTGTCGTTCCCGGTTCTCTGGAGAGGCCGAAGTCGGGCTGTCGCGCGCCCTCGGTGGCGTCAAGTGGACGCAATGGAGCTTACGCTCGAGCGGATCGAGCTCACCAATGTCCAGACCACGAGTCGGAAGACTACCCGGCTGCTGCCGCCCGGCAAGAAGCGGCGGCAGAACGTGGTGGTCGCCGATGAGACAGGAATGGTGATGTGCTTCGGCATGAAGAAAGACCAGATCGAGCAGGTGTTCAAGACCGCGCCACTCGGCAAGGAGGCAAGCCGGGTCGAGCTCGGCGGCACGGGCGAGGAGCGCGACAACATCTTTATGGCCTCGAGTGGCACCGTGCGCGCGTACACGAAGAAGGGCAAGGAGTTCCTGCGCTTCAACACGAATCTGACGGAGCCGATCCGCTCCATGTGGGTGGGCGAGGAGGACATCCACACGGGCGGCGAGTTCATGTACAACACCTTCATCAACTGCAAGGACACGTACTTTTTCATGTCGAGCGATCGGATCAACGACATCATGTGCGACCATGTGTCGGGCGGCCGCTCCATCGACGCGGCGCTCGCGTGCCAGGACCGGATGATCCGTGTGGTGCAAGGGAATGACCTGCATTACGAGGCCGCGATGGGCGGCCCTGTGCTCACCATCGACCGCTACTCAAATGCCATCCGCGATGCCAACAAGCCTGACGCCTTTGGCGGCTTCGGACAGCAGGCTCAGGACGGCCCCTCGTTCGCGACAAACGATGGCCGGTATCGCGAGCTCGTGTACGGCACGGAGAATGGGGTGGTGGGGCAGCTGCTCCTGGATAAGGACGAGATGCGGCGCGGCTGGATCATCGATCCTGTGCTCGAGGGGCGGCGTGGCAAGGCTGGCGGCGTGCAGTGCATCGCTTCACACGACATCACACGAGACGGCGTCAAGGATCTGATGATCGGACGCGACAATGGCGGCATCGAGGTGTGGTCCTTCGACACAGGGCCGCAGCCCACCCTCGTGTTTGATAAGTCGCTCATGGAGTCGATCACCTCCCTCGAGGTTGGCCAAGTGACCAATATCCATTTCGATGAGCTGATTGTGACCACGTACTCAGGCAAGCTCGTCTCCTTCTCTTCCAACCCCTCGGGCGCGGCCGGCGACGAGGAGGGCGACGCGACGAAGGACGTGCACCTGGGCGCGGACGCGAAACCGGGCAAGCCCGTGCCGACAGTCAAAGCGACGAAGGCCAAAAAGGAGCGAGGCGATAAGAAGATCCGAGATCTGCGCGAGGAGCTCGAGACATTACGCGCGCAGGTGGAGAAGGAGCGAGAAAAGTACGCCAAGGTGTCCGAAGGGCTCGTGGCGACGGAGGCGGCGTTCAAGATGAACGATCGATGGGCCCTCAATGCAGACGAGGCGCGCTACGAGCTCCATATTGAGCTGTCCATGCCAATCGATACGATCCTGATCCAATGCGATGTGCCGATCGAGCTGCTCGGGGAGGACTCGAACGCCATCGTGAGTCGCACGCCGCCGCCGCCCGGATCGTCAGCGGTGCTCGTCACGTACAGGTGCCAAGAGCCGACCAACCGGCTGCAACTGGCGATGCGCACGACCGAGGGGAGGTACGGCGCGCTGCAGGCCTACGTGTGGCCGCGCATCTCGCCAAAGTCGTGCCGCGCGAAGACGTTTCAGATCCAGCCCCTCTCGCTGCACTCGCGGCTGCAGACTCGACCGCCTGCGATCGCGCCTGAGGGCGAGAAGGCGCTGCCCAAGATGAACACCCTGCGCATCACGGGCGCCTTCTCGCTCGCGGAGATGCACTCCTGGGTGGTGGCCACATTGCCCGAGGTGCCGCAGCGGCTGCAGGAAGAGGGGGCTTCGTTCACCTTTCGCAACACCTTCCTTGATACCCTGCTGCTCGCCGATTATCGCAAGGGGGAGGCGACGTTCCAATCGGACTCGCTCACCACGCTCGCGATCGTCAAGGAGGTGGTCACCAAGGAGGCGACCGCGCGCAAGGTGCAGATCCAGATCAACCTCGACGTGGACCCCGAGACAGTCACCACCTTTTTGCGAAAGATCGACCCGATGCTCTGCTATCAGCTCGCGCTGGCCAAAAAGGTGAAGTTGATCGAGACGCTCAAGGAGGTCAAGATGCAGGAGCCAGACACCTCCTTCCTCGCGAAGGAGTACCTCGAGATTCTCGAGAACGAAGACGCCATCAAGCGGCAGCTCCGGGAGCAGCCCGGACGTCTCCAGTTCCTCTACTCGATCGTCACCGACCTCTACGTGGACCATCACAAGTTCAAGGGGCAGAATGTGACCGCGCAGGTGCCACAGCTGCAGCGCGTCCTCCAGGACTACTCGATCGAGGCCGTGCTTGGTTTCTTTGCCCGAGGATGATGCCTCGAACAAAGGGAGTCGAGAGCCCTTGGTGCGCCTCCTGCGCAAACCTCTCTCGGGCCTGCGGGTGTGTCGCTGGCCGAGAGGGCCCTTGGAATGGAACGCGAAGCCCTACAGGGGGAGCCGAGAGCCGTGATCGAAGCACATTCGATGACGGCGCTCAGCTCCGAATGACCGCGCTCGCCTGGAAGGCGCGGTCCGGCGCACACAACTCAGATCAGCTCTCCAATGATCGATACCGGATACGGCTTTCGAACCGATCGAACCCGACCTTGGTTCCTTGCGACCACTTGCGCGAGCGCTTTTTATTATCGTATGTTTATCGTATGTTTCATTTGTCAATCTCTTCAACCCCCCTTGGCTAATGCGATCGGAACCGGAGCGGATGATAATCGCGGTGGTCACTGCGGTCCGACTAGACCGTAGGCGTGCAGTGTGGGCTGGGACGTGGGCCTCATTCCTGATGCCACACTGGAGTGCGGGCCCGCTCGTGTCGCTGACCCCGAGCTTCAGCGAGTGAGGTCACTCATCATTGATGTGATGCACCTATGCTGATGTTCCCGCTCCAACCATATCCTACATCAGCTGTAGAAGCCGTCCATCGTAGGCACTAATTCGTCGTCGTCAAACTCCGCAGGGTGACAGCCGATTTCATCGTAATCCGGGAGCAGCTCGTTTGGGACGTACCCATAATCGCGAAGCGCGAACACTCCATGTGGATCGAAGCCGCGCATCCTGGATAGCTTATCGAGCACCCTCTGTGCAAATTGTGCGGCTCGCCTCGCCCGTTGAAGAGCCTGTCTTTTCCGTATGCCCCTGCCGTAGCGCACGTTTCGTGAACTCATCAGTAGGGTGGAGAGAGTTCCAGACTGCTGCCAGTGCTTCGGATCACAGTACTCATCCTCCTTGCACCCAGAGTTCGCAGGAACGCCGTAGAGGTCAAAGCCAAGGAGCAGCGCGTCACGAATCATTCGAAGGTTGGCACACTCTTGCACATGCCCTCGCTTCGGCACCACCCGAAGTTGCATCGCATCTACCACTCGAAAGGACAGTGTCCGTCGAGCACTGCGCAGCACGTTTGGCTCAGCACCGGCGACGTCGACTTTAAGCATGCAAACGTTCGGAGCGTCGTCACTCACCACTGTGTCGATCGCGATCGCCTCGGCCGTCTCGCCCTGGAAGATAGTCCCGGGTACGAGCTTGGAGACGTTGAAGATTGCTCTCATTCCATTCGGCCCAAGAGTTGCCGCCATGCCCAGCAAGGTGCGCTCGTGTGTAGCGGTCGTGGCTGTAGCCGTCACGCTCCCCGAACTCGTGCGCGCAGGTCCGGAGACGGGCGCTAGCACGGTGTAGTTCCCGGGCGCATCGAAGATGACGTTGGGGTAGACGCTTGCATTGCCTCTGAAGCCCTCGTTGAGCTGCAGCCCCAGGTTGAGCACGTCTCGGAACGCGCTCACCGGCTCAAAACTCATCGTCTTGCACCCCATTGCCCGAGCGAGCAACGTGTACCAGCCATACTGAGCTCCAACGTCGATGACCAACCCACCCTTGCTGCAGCAAGGCTGGAGGTGCTTGACCCACAGAACCGTCAGCAGTGGCTCGACCATCAGCGTGGTGCGCAACTCCAGCAACTCAAGGTCCAGAGGATTGTAAGCAAAGGCAAATGCTGACTCGGTCCAGATCACCGGCGTGTGCATGCTCTCCACTTTGAGACCCGATGGTGCTGTCCACTCCGCTGCGCGGCCTTTGTGGCAAAAGGCGCAAGCGCAGCATGAGCTCGAGCTACATACGACAGCCAATCCGGTGAATGAAGCCCTGAAGCACGATGCTTCACAAGTTGCCGCTGCACACTCCCGACTGCTCAGAGCATATACAGCCGACCACGGTGCCAAGGATGGATCCTCTACAGTTGCAGAAGCGGCAGCTACAGTATTGCAGCTCAGATCCAACAGCACATTGCCAAGAGCCACGGCTGTAGCGACACGCATGGCGGGCGACGCCGCGTCGTGACGGCACATATTGAGAATTCAAGATGTAAAAAGTGCTGTACCGGTAAAAAGACACCGGGGGGAGCCGGGACACACACGGGCTGTACCGGTAAAAAGACACCGGGGGAGCCGGGACACACACGGGACACAAAGTACTGCACCGGTAAAACTGAGTCTTTGAGTCGGCCGCGGGGAGCGGTCGGCTCCGGGGCTGCGGCTGTTGAGTCGGGGTCGTCGTGCGGTCGTGCGTGTGGCATGGTGTGGGTACTGGGTTCGTTGCATCGTTGGTGGTTTGGGATGGTTTGGGATGGTTGTGAGGTTCGTCTGTGTGATCCGTGTGCCAGTGTGTCCCGTGTGTGTCGCGTGTGTGTCCCGTGTGTGTCCCGGCTCCCCCCATTGCTTCTGAGAGGATGTCTCGACCCCGGCCCCAGTGCTCGACCCCCTAGCCCCTACCTTCCGCCGAGGATCGGCCTGTGACTGTGTACATGTATAGCAGGCTGAGTGTCGGCCACACCTCCGTTTTTGATAATGCTTTGTACGTGTTGGTGTGTTGTGAACGAAAACGAAGTGAGTGTGAACTTGGAGGTGTTTTTTACTGGCAGGGGTAGACGAGGTGTCCTCGGACTGTACAAGTACCATGGTACGGTACTCGCGACGCGTGCACGCGAGTGTCTCGGGCGCCGCCAGACCATCACAAATTGCATAAAGCTCATGTCTTCGCCGGAGCCGACGGCTGCAAACCCACCGGCGTCCGAGGCCATGCTCGACGTGCTTGTCGCCCTCCTCGAAGACCTTCACGATCCCGAGACCATTAAGCCTTCTCGCGCAGTCTCAATGGCTGCACTCACAATATGTGAAGAGATCAGTGCCCGCCTTCGCTCCATCATCTCCAAGGAGCGCAACACCTCTGCTACTGACACGGCCAGCAGCGCGCCCAACGAGCCTCAGCAGCGTACCAGCGCAAAAGCATCCACTCCGGTCGAGGAGGACGCCGTTGAGGACGTCGCGCGCAAGCTTGCGGACGCAGCGTTGAGTGCACCAGGCCAAGCAGTCCAATCACGAAACAATCGGCTGAGCAAGCGCAATCGCGAGCGGCTGCGACGGCGCCAGCAGGCCCAGCAGTTGGGCACGTGGGATGACGGGAGCTCGATGCACTATGGCGAGCGCCAGAGCGAGGCCTTTCGGCAGTCGCTTTGGAATGCGGGCTGGCAGATGGCGCCGCAGGTGCCTGATGCGATGATGGGGCCCTTGGCAAACGGCCCGGCTCCATCGCAGGCTGCATTTGTGAGCGCCATGTGGGGCGGCGGCTGGCAGATGGTCCCTGTCGTCACTACGCCGCCGCCAGCGCACTGGGTCGCCACGGGGAACCCCTATCAAACCAGCTCGTCGACCGAGTTACGTCCAAACCCGCGCAGGCGAAGCTCGTCGTCGGAGCACACGAGCCATGAACGGCTGCTCGCCTTCTTCGTTCAAGCACTCAAGCACCATCGGTGGCAACGGTTGCAAAGGGTGTGGACAGCCTCGAGGAGACTCGCTCAGGAAAGCGACTATGGCACCGCGTCTAGCGGATCATAAGTTGTATTTCTACAGTACCGGTACCTCCTCGCCATCGCTTTTGGGGGTGGTTACAGCTTACACGTTACATGTTCTGTCGTGGAAGTACAAATTGGATCGGATCCCTACTAAGGACAAAGGAGTCTCTTGACGCGGAGCGTTAACCGTTATATACACCGGTCGGGTGCGTCGTCGGCCCGTGTTACCGGTTTCGCGTCGCGTCACAAGACAAACGGCAACACCGCCCGACGGTGGCTCGGGTAGTCATCAAACTTCTGCTTATACCACGCGTGGTGCTGGTGCGCGCGTGGAGCGAGGTTAGCAAACGTGAAGAAGGCGAAGGCGACCGCAGGCAGCCGACCCCCGCTTGCGAGAGCGTAGCCGCACCATTCGACGATTTCGCCAAAATAGTTGGCGCACGACACGTACTCAAAGGCGCCACCGTGGGGTACGCGGTAGCCCGTCTCACCGGGCTTTCGCAGACCCCGCAGCACCGCATCCGAGTGCAAGTTGATTCCGAGACCGAGCGCCCACAAGCCAGTGCCGGCCACGAGGCACACGGCCGAGCCCATCGAGTCGACGGGGAGCACCTCGAGCGCACTCCACGCGCGGCCCTGCACGTAGCCGTTGAAGGCGACGAACGCCGTCGCCAGCAGACATAACCCGACGGGCATGCGCGCCGCGGTGCGATGCATGCGCAGCGGATAGACAAATGTGCGGTACGCGTAATGTCCAACGAACATGCCCAAGAGCGCGATATTGGCGTGCGAGGCCAGGCAGCGCGCCCGCACATCTTGATCGGCGCAGAGAAGCAGCGCGACCGGAACGGAGACTGACCAGCTCTCCTGGAAGAGCCACGCGGCTCGCGGCTCCAAAGTGGGCCCGAACCAGCGCGCAGCCGCCAGATTTGCGTGGCGGCCGTACGGTGCACGCGCGCCCAGGCCGAACTCGACGAAGAGCACGCAACAACCCACACAAATCATCAGCCACGCGGCCGTGCGGTGCAGCTCGCCCTCGTGCGCGAGCACGAGCGTCAACACCACCTGGAGCTCTTCCATTGTTCGCTTTTTACGTGTGAAATGGGCTGTGAATAAGTGATTTTTTGGGGAGAATCGAGCACATGTAGTTACAAAAGTAGTTACTGTAATAAATTCGACTACTACTGTAACTACTTTTGCGAACTTATTGGGAGAATCGAGCACATGTACACGCCCCAGTCGGCCATCGGTAACAGGCACGACGTACCAATCGTTTTCACCGGCGGCGGGGGTTCAGCGTGTACATGAGCGTGTACAGGCGACCACCGGCACTCTCGAGTCATGTTTCTCGTCTCGACGCATGATCGCGGTTCTGTAACCTACGCAGTACGTGTGCACTGCTTTGACGCGTGTGCATCATGTAGTACTCAGTCGCACCCTTCGCCCTCCCGCGCCGTCACGCTCGGCGACGGCACGCTCGCCGACACAACCGCCGCCCCGCGCCCTCCGAGGCTCTCGTCGAGGGCGTCGTCCTGGGCGTCTCATCCAAAGCGATCGATGCTCATCTTGGTGATCGTCGAGGGCGTCGTCCTGGGCGTCTCATCCAAAGCGATCGATGCTCATCTTGGTGATCGTCGAGGCGGGGGGGGTGCCCGCGGCTCCAAACTTCTTCTCGATATAGAAGTAGTGCGAGCAGTTCTCCGAGCGCCCAATGAGCTGCACGAACTCCTCATCGTGTGTGATCACGATCAGCTGGAAGTTGGTCTGGTGCTTGCGCGCCTTGATGATCTCGTTGAGTGCCGCCGCGAGCGATTCGATGTTGGGACGGTCCAGATTAGTAGTCGGCTCGTCGAGCGCAAGGATGCCGCAGTTGATGCAGAATGACTCCGCGAGCGCGAGCCGGATGACGAGCGACGCGAGCACCTGATGAGGGAGGCAATCAGCCTGATGAGGGAAGCAATCAGTGGCGAGCCGACGCCACTGATGAGGAAGGCAATCAGCCTGATGAGGGAGGCAATCAGTGGCGAGCCGACGCCACCGGAGGCCATCCGCGACAAAGGAGGGTCGCCATCAGGGGCTGGCCGAGCACCTTTTGGCCAGCCGAGCACCGGCCTCGCATGTCGAGCTGTGTGTCGCCCTTTTTCATCACGACGCGGTAGGTCTGCTTGCGCCGCCCATCGGCGGTCTCACCCTCATTCTCGGTCTTGATGGTGATGCCGTCGATGTCGGTCCCCTTGTACGTCTTGTTCCACAGCTCCGTGATCGCCTTGTTCACGTCCGCCATCTTTGTCTCGTGGAAGCGCATGAGCGCCGCGTTCAGCGCCTTGTAGTACCGGCCGAGGTCGTCCACCGCCATCTGGACCGTCTTAAACTCGATGAGCTTCTCGCGGTGCTCCTGCTCGATGACGGGCGTACTCAGAGGCCATCAGTGATCATCAGTGGCGAGCGGAGTGGCCATCAGTGATCATCAGGATCGTCCCCGCGGCACTCAGCGAGGTCCTCAGAGAGGCAACTCAGAGAGGCACACGCACCTGGTCAATCTTCTTAAACTTCTGGTCCTGCAGCTGCATGCGCGTGCTCGTGATCTGAGCGACGATCGTCGAGAGAGAGCCCTCAAGTCTCGACCTCTCGAGCTCATTCTCGTGGATCACCTGATGCACCCGATCGAGGTCGTGCTCATCCGTGCTCATCAGTGCTCATCAGTGCCACTCAGTGCTCATCAGTGCTCATGCTCATCATCAGTGCTCATCAGTGCTCATCAGTGCTCATCAGTGCCACTCAGTGCTCATCAGTGCCACTCATTGTCACTCAGCTGCTCGCCTTATTCAGTTTATGGATGTCGTGATCAGCTTTTTTCCCAGCCGCCTCTAAGCTGCCCAGCTGATCGCGCAGACGGTTCGCCTCCTCATGGAGCTCGCGCTCCTTCCGCGCCACCTCCCTCTGGCTGAGGTTCGCCAGCATCTGAGTGCGCAGCTGCTCCTGTCCCTGCAGCTTCTGGTGGAGCAAGGCGGCCCTATGCTGCCTCTCCTTGAGCTTCTCGCGCTTCTCAGTGACAACTCGATGAGTCTCCGCCACTCGTGCCTCGCAATCGATCAGCAGCTGCCGCCGAGGAGCACGGGTAGGGTTCGGGTCACGGGTTGGGTTACGGCGTTGGGTTACGGCGTTGGGTTACGACACGGGATAACGACGTAGGGTTACGGCGCCATCCGAGACGTCCTCACCATCGGGCCGACTCAATCAGTGATGCACTCAGACGCACTCAGACGCACTCAGACCCAATCAGCGAGCCATCGGACAAAGAGGCATTCAGAGGTTAATGAAAGGCCACTCAGAGGCCACTCAGAGGCACGCACCTGCTTGCGCGACGAGGACGATCCTTGGGCCAGACGCGTACAGTACTCGGCGAGGCGCGTCTGGTCTCTGAGGCATTCGGACGCCTTGGCATCGGAATTGCGCACCGCCGCATCCAGCCGCAACTCATCCGCACGGAGAGCGTCTTCATCCGCGGCGAGCTGCTGCTGGCGCGGGCGCTCGGATTCCCGCAGCTCCGCCGCCTCGCGCTGCAGCTGCGCCATCTGCTGCTTCACCTCCGTCAGCCGCGCATCCGCGTCACGACGGCGCTCGCATTCCGCACTCAGCTTCGTCACCTCATTCTCCTTTTGATCTCGTCTCGTGCGCAGCTCGCTCAGCTCGGCTTCCTTTTGACGAAGCGCGAGATCGTCCTTGTCGATCTGGCGCTCGAGGCGCTCGAGCTCGCTCTCCGTCTCCTCCTGCCATCAGCGGCCATCAGCGAGGCCATCAGCGAGGCCATCAGCGAGGCCATCAGCGAGGCCATCAGCGAGGCCATCAGCGAGGCCATCAGCGAGGCCATCAGCGAGGCCACCACGCACCTTCTCAGCCTCGACCACATCCCGCCGCCGGTGGAGGGTACCCATGCCCGATTGCATGCCACTCTGGATCGTGCCCACCTCGGTCTGCTCCTTGGTCCAATCTCGAAACAGGTGATTCAGATGGTCCACGTCACTCTTCAAATCTCGCGCCTTATCTGCGAGATCGCGCGCCTCGCGCGCCGCCTGCTGCTTCGCCTCGTGCTCTCGCTTGAGCCTCTCATGGTCCGCACGCGCCGCCTCGAGCATCTGCTCAAGTGCGGGCTTCTCGCTGGCCTTGCGCTTGAAGATGTCCTGAGTGAGCTCAACCAGCTGCTGATGACGACGCACCTTGTCGCGTGCCTCCTGCAGTTGAGCCTTCAATGCGGCGCCGTTCTGGGGGTTCGCCTTCATCTTATTGATGCGAGATACGAACTTGTCCTGAATCAGCGCATGGTCGACCTTTTGGCTGCAGACCATGCACTTGCCCGTCGACTCCGCCTTCGTCTTCGCCTTCTCCATGAGTTCGAGCAACCCATTGGAGTCTTGCACGTCGACCTCCTTCTTACGCACATCCTCTTCAAGGGCGGCGAGCTGTGTGGGGAAATCGTAGCTCGGCGCGAGCATCCCCGGCTCTTGAGTCCGCACCTTGGCCTCGTCCTCGTCGATCTTTCGCACGAGCTCGCGCAGCTGCTCCGTCTTGGCTTGCACTTCAAACCTGAGGAGGGAGGCCATCAGGGAGGCGAGCGGGAAGGCGATCAGGGAGGCAATCGAGATGGGGGCTCTCAGAGGCCATCAAGAGGCAATTAGGGGGTCATCGGAGGCCATCAAGAGGACATCAAGAGGTCGTCAAGAGGCCATCAAGAGGTCATCAAGCGGACATCAAGCGGCCATCAAGAGGTGCTCAACGTGCCATCAGCGCGCACCCCTTCTTCTGTGCCTTATCGAGAGCGGCCGCGGCCTCTCGCTCCTTGTCAGCGACGAGCTCATCCCGAGTGGCGCGCTTACGTGCAAACTCGCGCCCGAGGCTCTCTTGCTCGAGCAGGCGGAGCACATCTGCATCCGCCGTGCACGTCTCCATGAGGGCGTGCAGCTTGGGACGGCGCTCGCTCACCGACGCGTCGAGCTTCTCGCGCTTCTCCTTTGCGAGCTGGAGCTGCCGGTGCAATCTCCCCTGCTTCTCGCCCTCGGCACTGATCAGCACGAGCTCCTCCGCCAGGCGGCTCAGCTTGTCGCGTACCTGTCGTTGGGGTCATCAGAGGCCATCAGCGAGCCAGTTGATGAAGTGAGCGAGGGGGTCCTCCGAGGCCACCAGCGAGCCCATCCGAGGCCAGTCAAAGCTTTGGGGCGCACCGTGCGCTTCTGGTTGCGATGGTTGGCGAGATCCTCGCGCAAGGATGAGCCGCTCACGTCCTCCTCTGCCGCGCGGTAATCTGCCTTGAGCTCGACATTCTCCTGGCGCATCCGAGCCAGCCGCGTCTCGAGATCCGCCTGAGATCCGATCTCGAGTCGCTCCTCGAGCTGCCGTACCTTGGCGAGCAGCGAGCTCGCCTCCCTCTCCTTCCCATTCGCCTTCTCGGCGCCGTGCTCGAGCTCCAGCCGCTGCTGCTGCACCTTGGCACGCTGCGTCTGGCGCACCTGCCGAGCAGGACATCGCGAGGGCGAGGGATGACGGATCATGCATGGGATCATGCATGGGCCTTGATGACCTCTGATGACCTCTGATGACCTCTGATGACGGATCATGCATGGGCCTTGATGGCACTCCGAGGCTCTCACTCCGAGGCACTCAGTCAGAGGCCGTCCGAGGCAATCACCTGCTCCTGCTCCTCCTTAGCACGCGTGAGCTCCGACTGCCTGCTATGAAGGACGCGGGCGAGGGAGTCCGCGGCTGCCTGCACGTGCTGAATGGGACTGACGCCCGGGGGCACCTCTGCGCCGCTCGCCGTGCTCCCGCTCACGTACTTACGACCGAGCTCATTCGCGGCGCAAACCGCCTCACGCTCCACCTCCTTGTGGTGAGCCTCCTGTGCCTTGTGCTGCTCGAGGAGCCCGCGCGCGCTGTCCCGGCGCTGCTCGTCTGACTCGAGCTCGCGCTCCATCTCGCCGATCTGCGCCAGCCGAGCTCATTGCAATCAGTTGCTCATCAGTTGCTCATCGGACGCTCATCAGGAGGTCATCAGGAACTCATCAGGCGCACTCCGGCGCACTGACCTGGTTGCGCGTCTTGTCTAGATCGGTGCGCATCTGGACAGTGGCGGCGCCCTGCGAGGTCTCGATCTCCTGCAGCTCCGCATCCGACTCCTCCAGAGGGCCGCCGTACTGTCTGATCAGCTCCTGCAGCGCCTTTCCCGCCGCATCAGACGCGTGGTTGTGCTCGGTTGCTGCTTGTTGGTACTCATTGTGCACTCGATGGAACTGATCGAGCACCGCGCGCCGCTCCGGCAGACGATCCTTGCCCTCCTGGGCGGCCGCGCGGCACTTGGCCATCGCCGCCTCAAGCATCTCTTTGCGCTCCTCGTTCGAGCGCAGCTCCTCGCGTAGCCGGTTCGCCTCGTTGAGTTTGGTTTCGAGGGTCTCGAGCTCCGCCGCGAGCACCTTGATGTCCTTGGCCTTATCCGCCTTGTACACCTTGATGGCATCGAGCGCCTTCGTGTAGTTCGTCGCCGCGAAGATGGCGTCGAAGCGGTCCTTGAGAACCTTGTCCTCCTGCAACGGCCAGCATGCATCTTCCTGGTGCACAAAGATGACCGAGTCGAGCACGGCTGTCGAGACGTGCATCATCTCGGGCACGAGCTTGTTGAGGTCGGCGCACTTGTAGCTCAGGCTGGTCTTGTCGCCCTTCTCGTCGATCGTCTGCAGCGCCGCCTCGAAGGCCTTGTACTCCTTCTTCGTCGTCTTCTGCACGAGCGAGAAGGAGCGCGTGCACACTGCCGGCCGGCCCGTAGCCGTCGTGAACTTGAGCTTGATCTGTGCCTTGACCTCGCTCGAGTTGTGGACGTTCGGATCGTTGATGAAGGCCTGCCCGTTGCGGCAGTTGGGCGGCAGATCGCCCGTCGTGGCCATCTTGAGGCACTCGATCGTCGTCGTCTTCCCGGAGCCGTTCTTACCGACAATCAAGGTGAGCGGCTTGTAGAACTCGATGACCTGCGTCTCGGTGGGCGAGAAGGAGCGGATGCCGCGGATTGACATCTTGTCGATCGACGTCATGGCTCCGAGGATGCGTGCAGTCAGAAGCGGCTCGCGGCCCGCCCTTCGCCTTCTCGGTCGGGCGCGGCAGAGTGAGCGTCCCAGAGCAAGTCGAGCAAGTCAAGTCAAGTATTGACTAGAGGCATGGAAAGGGCGGGCGTTGAGAACGTGTCCGTACAGCGCGCGAGCGGAGGGGGCGCGGAGGGGGCGCGGAGGGGGGCAGCGGCTCGACAGGCGGCATCAAGAAGATCAAGAGGCCACCTAGGAAGAGGGCGATGGGAACAACGGCAAGAGGGTAAACGACCGGGCGGGGCACGCCGCACGCGAGGCCCGGTACCGGTACTGCCCTTTGGGACGTGAACCGAACCCAATTGCGCGCGGGCCTCTGACTATCTTACCACGAGCACCTCGGTCGAGGCGCCTATCCCCCTCTTTCTCTCCCCCAATCCCCCGATCTTCTACTTGACGGCCCGCCCCGCCGCCCGGTCCCCCAATTTTGACCTGTTACCGAACTCGCTGTGACGACTCACGGAAAACTCCTAGTCGGGTGGGCGCGCGCGCGCGCCGAGCGCCCCCGTCCGGCAGGGGTGCCCTCACATGTACATTTAGCGTGTTAGCCCTCGTCAAGTTGTTGAATTTTCCTTTCTACAACGTGGAAGAAAGCGAGCGTCCCTCTGAGCCAAACCACATCAAGGACCTTTGCACTCACAGTCTCATGGCGCGCACCAAGCAGACCGCGCGCAAGTCGACCGACGGCAAGGCTCACAGAAAGCTGCTCGACGCCAAGGCGGCCCGCAAATCGACCCCGGCGACCGGCGGCGTCATGAAGCCCCACCGCTGGCGGCCGGGCACCGTGGCGCTCCGCGACATAAAGCGCTACCAGAAATCGACGGAGCTGCTCATCCGCAAGCTCCCGTTCCAGCGCCTGGTGCGCGAGATCGCGCAGGACTTCAAGACCGACCTTCGCTTCGAGTCGTCAGCCGTCGTCGCGCTCCAGGAGGCCTCGGAGGCTTACCTTGTTGGCCTCTTCGCGGACACCAACCTCTGCGCCATCCATGCCAAGCGCGTGACCATCATGCCCAAGGACATTCAGCTCGCCCGTCGCATCCGTGGCGAGCGCGCGTAAATGTTTAGTGATGTGATAACGTGTATTGTGTGGTGATTCTATGGGTTCCGATTTGTTGTGCCGGCCATGAGTGAGTGATACCGCATACGGGTCGTGTGTCTGTGACTTGTGCATGGACTTATGAGTCGAGTTGTGTGAGGGTTGTGCAGGGTCGTCCATGGTACTTTGTAGTTACAAAAGTTAGACTAATATCTAATGACGACAGGGGGCAGGCACAACCGCCCCGTCGCCGGTATTGGGTGCGGTCTCGACACGGCACGCGGTGTGCTCGAGCGCGGCCCCTCAAATTGCGGCCCCTGGGCGAGGACCAAGATCCAAGTCCGCCCTTGGGGGCAACGGACAGGCGTGAGGGGCCGTCATGGGTGTGTGCGACCTGGGAGGAGCGCCGTAGTGGTGCGGAGTGGAGCGCCGTCATGGGGTGTGCGCGACCTGCGGAGGGAGGAACAGGTATTGTGAACGACGAGGCCGGCTTCCTCTCCACTACATGTAATTACCTCACACTCTTTGCGACGGGTTGCTCTTGGTTACTTCACGTAGTCGTAGTGGCCTGGTGGGATCACATGAGCGTTCACACCAATTCACACCCAGACCGGAATGCTTGGGTTTCGACGCCACCTGCGCACCGCCGTGCTCTTGTGGAGCTGTGCGGCCTCCACGAGCACCAGCACTGCCCGCGGTGCCATCACGACACTCAAGTCTGCTGTGCGCTACGAGGAGGTGATAAAAAAGTCGCGCTTCGTCGCGCTCGCCGCGCCGGCGAGGACCGCCGAGGCGGCTAATGCATATGTGAAGGAGCATTCCGATCAGAAGGCGCGGCACAACTGCTTCGCATGGAGGCTCAGCTGCGGCTCCACACGAACTAATGGCGACGGTGAGCCGGGCGGCACTGCAGGCCCGCCCATCTTGGCCGCTATCGAAGGCGCCGGCCTTCATGACGTGGTCGTGCTGGTCACCCGTTATAAGCTCGGCGAGGGCGCGTTGCTTGGCACGGGCGGCTTGGTACGTGCATACGGCGGCACGGCTGCCGCGGCGCTTGCAAGTGCTGAGACCGTCACCATCGTCCCGACGGTCATCAAGCGCGTGGCGTACCAGCCGCACGACACTGGTGCCATCTTCTCAGTGGTGCGCGCCTTTGATCCGCGTCCCGTGGATGCGCCTGCCGACGACCAGCTGGCCACCGAGTTTGAGGCAACGCCCGAAGCATTGGATGAGGTGCTCAATCGATTGCGAGATGTCACGCAGGGGCGGTGCACGGTGACTTAATGCGATGTTCCGAGGCACGGATGCGTGTGGCATGTTTATCCGCCTGTTTATATACAGCCCCGCCCCGGCTCTTGTCACTCAAAGAAGTTGAGCGCGTCGTCCAGAGCAAGCTGCGGGCAGGCGGGTTGAAGCATCTGGCCGAGTTCCCCCAGTTGGATTTTCCCCGCAAGTCCAAGTGCGTCGTCCTCAAGCCGCCGGCAAAGGACCCTAGTCAAAGTTAAGTACTTAACGCGGTTATGAGAGGGAAGAGGGAGGCGAGAAACGATGAACCCACAATCAGGTTCGCGTAACGGTAAGCCCAAACGCCGCGGGCGTTTCAGGGTGTGACGAACCGGACC
>Ga0210246_100748_pt1 | contig 28981 bp, 16 predicted proteins | sample ChrtobMetaP3_8mM_FD_155469 | JGI IMG/M metagenome (GOLD analysis project Ga0210246, IMG submission 155469) | Chrysochromulina tobin associated microbial communities from unialgal haptophyte culture, Seattle, Washington, United States - P3_8mM | ecosystem: Host-associated > Algae > Haptophytes >...
CAACATACCGTACCCCCCCCCCATCTGATTTTGGGCCGCCTGGGCCGCCGCGGCCGCCTGGGCAGCCGCGGCCGCCTTGGCCTTCTCCTCCTGCTCGAGCTGCCGCGCGAACGCTTCGGCCTGCAGCTGCTTCTGCCTCGCCAGCTCCTGCTGCTGCTGCTGCTGCTCAGCCATGAGCCGCTCGCCCACCTGCAGGCGCGCTATCTGCCGTTCCGCCTTCTGCCGTGCGTGCATCGCCTTGCACTGCTCCAACTCCGCCTCCGCCGCCTGTCGACTGGCGAGCGCTGTCTGGATGCGCAGCTCTGCCTCGCTCGCCGCTCGGTTGAGTTCGAGCATCTTGTGCTCTGCCTTGACGACCGCCTCCTTGGCACGACGGAGCGCCTCCTCCGCCTGCACCGCTTCCTTGCGCGTCGTCTCCGCTTCGAGCTTGGCGACCGCAGCCTCATCGGACGCCTTGGCTGACTTGGCCTTGGCGCCGTCCAGGCCGTTCTCGGCCCGTTCGAACGCTGCTTTGGCGGGCGCTTCCGCCGCGTCGAGCTGCGCACGCACGTTTGACTGGTCCTTCATCGGTAGTGAATCGACAAAGGCCTTGAGTTTCGCGAGCCGCTCCTCCGCGTTGGGAACTACCGGTCCTTGAGGTTGCGGAGGTGGAGGAGGGGCCGTTGGTGGGCCTCCGCCGAAGGCTTGCGCGAACGGGTCAGCGCCAGCACTGCTCACATCTACGAAGCCGAAGGCACTCATGTGTGTATGTTTGATGGGCAAACTACGGCGACGCCGGATCAAGACACCGGGGCGACGCCGGACAAAAACGTGGCCCTGCTCAGTAACGGTCACACCAGGGAGGGGTGAAGTCCGCAGAAACTGGACGACTCGTTGCGACGAAAAGGATTCCCCTCCGATCACAATATCCAAGATCCACCAGAGAGGATGACAGCGTCGCGGACGTCGCGACGGCGGCCTCACTTGATCGCGTCGCTCGCGCTGCTGCCGATCGCACACGCGAGCTTCGCTGCCTTCTCGCAGCCCGCACCTTCAACTTTCTCCCAATCTGGACGCCGGCGCGCCGTGCACGGTGCAGTGCTCAGCTACCCCGGGGCTACGCGCGATGAGGCGCCAACGCGCGACCTAGCTCCTACCTCTACGGCTTCTGAGCCGTTCGCCGAGTACCTCGCCGCACGTGAACTGGATGAGCTGCTGGGTGACGACGCCGCCTCGATGCGCGCGTCGATGTCTGCGCTCGGCCTGCAGGCGTCGCGGCCCACCTCCCTTCCACAGCGCGGCGTTTTCTGCACCCGCGAGCTCGACATGCGTGACGTCGAGGTCATCGGCTATGACATGGATTACACGCTCATTGACTACAAGATGGAGCTGTGCGAGGAGCTGGTGTACGACTACTCGAAGGATTATCTGTCCTCCATCGGCTTCCCCGTCTCGGGCCTACATTTCAATCCGGAGCTCGTCGTGCGCGGCATCATCATCGACCGTGAGCGTGGCAACCTGCTCAAGGTCGACCGGTTCGGGTACGTGCGCCGTGCGATGCACGGCACGAGGCGTATCTCGCCCGATGAGATCTTAAAAGAGTACGGCGACAAGCATTACATTGACTTGCGCGACCCACGCTGGGTCTTCCTCAACACTCTCTTCTCGGTCTCCGAGGGCTGCCTGTACGCCCAGCTCGTCGACCGCCTCGACTCTGGCGTGCTGCTCGCCGAGGCCAAACAGCCCTTTGACGCCACGCTCTGCTCGACGTACGAGGCGTTGTACGCGGCTGTGGGAAAAGCTCTCTTCCAGGCGCACGTGCAGAGCACGATGAAGGCCGACATAATGAAGGATCCGCTCAAGTTCGTCAACGTGGACCCGGCGTACACGCGCACTCTGCTCGACCAGCGCGCGGCGGGCAAGAAGCTCGTCCTGATCACCAACTCGGACTGGCTGTACACGAACACGATGATGAAGGCTTGCTTCTCGCCGTACCTGCCAGAGGGCACTCACTGGCGCGACCTCTTCTCGATCGTCATCGTCTCCGCGTGCAAACCCGACTTTTTCATCAAGAGCAGCAAGCGGCCTGTGTACGAGATCGCGACCACGGACGGCATGATGCGCGAGGCGTACAGCCTGAAGGTAGGCCGCCTGTACGCGGGCGGTAACGCTCAGCTCGTCGAGAAATGCCTCAACGCCTCCGGTCCCCGGATGATGTATGTGGGCGACCATCTCTTCACGGACGTGAACTTGGCGAAGCGCTCTGGCTGGCGCACGTGCTTCATCCTGCAGGAGCTCGAGTACGAGATGGAGGGCATGCAACAGGGCGAGAGCCTCTCTCATGAGCTCACCAGGCTACTCAAGCGCAAGGACCTCCAGGCGGCCTATCTCAACCACGCGAGAACACGCCTCCACGAGGAAGAGCCTCAATTGGCCAAGGCGGCCCCGCTCGTTGACAGCAACCCGCCGTCGAGCGCCGCGATGGTGCGGGAGGCGCGCGACGCTGCGGAGGCGCGGGCCAACGCCGCTGCTGCAGCCGGTGCCTCAGCGCGTGCGGTGCATGTGAGCCCTGCGAACCGTGTGCACGATCGGCAGCGCGTCGAGGCTGCCATCGAGTCGCTGGAGCGACAGGTCGAGGAGAGTGATCGATTGATCGCTGAGCTCCTGCACACGGAGGGCAACCACGTCAACCAGTATTGGGGCTACCTGAGCCGCGCGGGCTTTGCGGACAAGTCGCACCTGATGCGCCAGATCGAAAAGTACGCCGACATTTACACGTCACGCGTCTCGAACCTGCTCCCTTACACGCCGCACAAGCAGTTCCTTTGCATGCGCCAGTCGCTCCCGCACTCGACGCGCGCTTGCAGCATAGGCTTCTTGGAGGATCACTGGGTCGTAGAGAACGACGGAGGTGACGTCCAGGGGCGTGAGCAGCGGCCGAGCAGCGTGAAGTGGTGACGGCGCGTAGGCTTTGTCATGGCGCCGCCAGAGTTATCACTGGTCCCGCGTCGGGTGTACACTCTGTGTTTATCCCCAAGTCTGAAAGCGCGAGCGGCGAGGTCTCGGTGCGGAGTCGCGTGAATACGCGGAACATGCAACGTGTATACATTGAGCGTTCAGATTGGGCGGTCGTGCACACCTTCACGCGACCCACGACCGCCCCGGCCGGCCGCCGTGCCGGGCCCGCCGGCCCCTCGCCCCCGCGCGTTGCCGGATGCCGCCCGGCGGGGACTCGGCGCCGCCGCGCCGGAGGGTGCGGGCTCGCTCGCGGGCCGCGGCCGGGGGGCCGCCCGCAGCCGGAGGGCGGTTCAGAGGGCGGACGGGAAGGTGCGGAGGTGCCGGCCCCGCCGCCGCCGATAGCGCGATATACAGGATACAGCATCTTCGACGTCACGGTGTGCGGCATGCGATGGTGTGCGGGGACCGCTCGGTTTACGGTTGGGTTGTCACAGACCACAATGTCAGTGACACTCCTCTTACACGAGTTACAGTTTCAGTTACACTCCGGCGCGTGTATCGGGTCTCGGCTCTCGCGTTCGACTTGTGCCGAGTTTGTGTACACTGAACACTTAAACTCAAATTATACAGCGAGCGGATGCACCCACGACCACGTTCCATGTCGACGTTCCACGTTCCACGTTCTTGACGCCAGTACCCGATCCACGTCCTGGATCGTGGATCGTGTTCGACACGAAAACGCACGGCAGCACGCGGCCAAGCATGCCGCGAGTTCACATGCGACATGCCCCTCCACGCGGGGGGCAGAAAAGCTCTGAGGGCTGCAAGCTGCACGCTACTGAGCTTTTCGGTTGCCCGCCCTTGCGAACTCGACTGGATGTGTCTCCTGCGCCAACTGCAGCACGACCGCCGCTGCGGACTCAAGCTTTTCGCCAAACCCGCCCGGCCCGTTCCCCACCACGTGTAGCTGGGGGTGGGCTTTCCAACACTCACGCATCTTGAGGTCTAGCGCCACAGCCTGCTCCGGCGTCTCGCGCCGGATCACGACATTGCCTGAATCGTCCTTGACCGTGCCGTACTTGTAGTACTCGGTCGCGCCGTCGGCTGCCGTGACCATGTGAAGCACTCCGTCATAGCGGTTGAGGAGGTAAGACTCTGTTACGCCCTTTTTGACGGAACCGGTGTCCGTGTACGTGCTGTCCAATTCGTTCAGTACGCGCGCCCACGTCGCCTCGTCCATGTAGCCTTTGGGGTCGAGCAAGCCGCGGTCAAAGATGATGATCGAGGGCCGCCCGGTGGAAGCGGCGATCCTAGTGAGGCTGCGCTCAACGGCCAGCTGCAGGCGCATCAGGGAAAATTGGAAGATAAACATGCCCTCCACATCGCCCAGAGGCAGTTGCACGCCTGCGTTGAAGAGCACCGTCGCCGTCTCCGGGCTGCGGTACACGTCAAAGCCCGCCGCCGTCGCAGTCTCCGTGATGTGGGCGAGGCAGCTGGACTTACCTGCGCATGGGCCACCGGTGAGAGCGATGCGAATGACCGCCGTCTGCTTCGGGTTGCGCCGGTACGCCGTCGCCTCGCGCGGGGCCGCCGCAAGTCCGGCTTTTTGGAGGCTCGGGTCGAGGTCGTTCAGGGTGCTCTTCCGTTTGAGCGGATTGGTGCGCGCCGCAGTGGCAGGCTCATCCTTCACGTCGGCGGTGAAAGATGTCGGGTTCGAGAAACCCCTCAGCCCCTTGCTTGCAGGCACGGGCGGGCCGTAGATGAAATTGCCCTCGAGCGGTTCAATCATCGAGATTACCGGAACACGCTTCAGTGACAACACCAAGCTATCAACGCTGAAGGCCAGGGCCGGAGCGCCGGTAGTCCGTGCAGCAGCGCGTAGCGGGAGAGACTGTAGTGAGTCCACGGATGCGGCGATCGCCGTTAGCGCCAGCATCGGCCATCTCGTCGGCATCGCAAAAGGACGGAGCTTGGACTGAGAGAGCGCCACCACAGAGCCTTCGTCTTCTTCTCGAACAGGATCTCCCAGGGCACGATCTCCCACCCGGGCTCGTGATTGGCAAGCAATCTCAACAACTTCCCACGTACCTCCGCGTTCTAGTATTAACGCTCTCAATCACACGAGCTCGAACACTTTTTCCATGGCAGAGGATGTCTCCTTCCCTGATGCTTCATTATCCATCTGTCGCCTGCTTGAGGAGTCCTTCCCGCAGGCGCTTTGCGCATCGAGCGAGCCGGCACTCGTCGTCACGCACCTGCGCTCCGAAGCCTTCCGAGCGGCGCCGCTGCGTGCGCGCTCCGCGGCAGCTGTGCTCGCGCAGGCGGACGAAGTCTCGCTCGACGTGGCGTTAACAACCCTGTGCGAAGGGCTGCGGCAGCGAGGCGGTTCGATATACGGCATCGAGCCCGCGCGGCTCGAGCTGCTGCGGGCACTCTTTGTGTGCGCGGTGCTGCTGCTCGACGTGGCACTGAGCAGCTCGGCTCCACCAGCACTCGTCGCTCGGCATGCGGATGCGGCGCTCAAGAGCCTTGCGAAGATTGCGCTTGGCGCGGTCGGGATTCCGCAGCTCGCTGCGCTCGAGCATCGGCTGCTTGACACACTCGGCGAGTGCGGACGGCTGCGCCCGGTCGTGCTCGAGGTGCTGGCGAGTGGATTCGACAATGGCTCTGGCGACTCCAGCCACGGCCACGAAGGTGGCACCGGCGGCGCGCCGAGCGCACTCGCGCTGCGATGGGCGACCGTCGCGCTCGGGCAGCCGTCGCTGGCACAGCAGCTCTGGCCGTCGCTGCCGGAGCTGCTCGATGCCTCGACCCAGCTACGCGCGGCCCGAGGTGGTGGCCCCGAGGGCGTGGCTGCGGGCGCAGCCGTACATGTGCTGCGTGCTGCGCTCAGTGGGTTATGGGTCGAGCTGCCCGAGCAGCTGCAGCTAGCACGCGCCCTCGTCGTGCAGCTCGGCATGCGCTGCTTGGATCTGCTCCAGCTCGAGCAGGCGGCGAGGCAGGCGCATGCCCATCACGCGCCCGTGCAGGCGTGGCAAGGCACATACGCGTGTGCCCGCGAGGTACCCAGCAACACGGCGGTGCCCAAGGCGACTTTTGGCAACGCGGTTCCTGGCAACGCGGCGGGCGAGGCTGCGGGTGGCGTGGGGGGTGGCGCGACGGCTCAGGTGGCGGGCGCCGCGCCGGCCGCCGCGCCGCCACCACTGCCTTCGTCGCTCGTGCAGCCGACGCGGGCTGCGGTGCTGTGTGCGTTACTTTTTGGGTTGCTGCCGGTCATCAAGGAGCCTGTGCTGCCTGCGCTGTGCGACACGGCACGTATGGTGCTGCTCTGTGCGCCGGGCGACACACGGAGCGCCGTCCCGGGCAACCCAAGGGGTGGCGAGGGCGCTGGCTCACTTGCGCATCGGACGTCTGTGCAGCTGCGCGATGCCATCCTGGCGGCGGTGGAGGGGCCGCGCAAGCTCGCCCTCGTCGACTGGCTGCAGCAGGTGAGGCACGAGCAGCAGGAGACCGTAGCGAGGAGGAGCGCCTTGTGAGCCGTCTGATCAGGCTACGTCATTGTAAACCCGGATATACGCCCAACATGCTCAGGACGCGAAAATGACGCATATTTCGGGCATAATGTTGATATAAGATGCTATCTCACGTGTATCACGTCACTCAGAAGTGCTGGGATGCGCCGTGCGGCGCCGCCCGGGTTATGTTATTTCGGCGACCCGGCCCCGCCGCCCACCGCGGGGCACGAGCGACGAGGCGGCACGGCCACGGGCGGACGGGCGGGGCGGCGGCGCGGCGCGCCGCCGGGCCGGGCCCCCGGGCGGCGTCCACGGACCACGCTGGCGAGACTGCCGTGCCGTCTGCGCACTGCGGCACCGGCGCAGACCGCACCGCATTAACCATTATAACCGGCGGCGCGGGCCCTGGCCGGGGCGACTCCAGACCCAAAACGGTGGCGGAGGTTGACATGTCGCGCGTCGTCGCTTATCAGCGCACAGCGGCGAGTCGCACCGCACGAAACAGCAGTCTTTGCTCTATCGTACAGACCGTACATGCGCTTCTACATACGGGCGCCTACCGCGTAGAAGCCGGGCCTGAACTCTAAGTTGTGCGTGTGGCTGACTGCAGGTTTGGGCTTGTGCGAGAGGCTGACTGCAGAGTTGGGCCTGAGCCCCTCCTGTGGACCATAACGCTGGTGGACCATATCAAGGGCAACCCTCGGACTTCGGGGGGTCGCCGCTCGCGCGCTGAGCGGCGGCGAGCACACCACAACCGCAGGCAGCGGGATCATCTCGAGAGGGCCGAGCTGCACGTGAATCCGAAGCCTCTCGGAAGCTTCCGAGGGCACCCGGAGTCGCTGCGTGCCGAGGCTCGCCATGCTGGTGCCGAGGGCGGTGCCCGGGCGTCTGACGGGCTGCAGCGATTGCTTGGTGCGCATGCCGGTGAGCGTGTGCGTGAGATGGTTGGAGAGGCCCGAGAGCGCTTGAAGGGCCGTGGTCACTAGGGCGGCGCGCTCCCGCTTCGACTCCGCCTCGATGTCGCGAATCTTCGCATCCTTCTCGCTCGCGAGGAGCTTCATCGACTGGAGGAGCTGCTGGATGGAGCCGTTGGCCTTCTCGAGCGCGGCCTGCGCCGCTTGGTAGGTGCGCACGAGAACCACAAGCTGATCGGTCAGGTTCTCATTCTCGGCATCGGTCTCGGCATCGAGATGACCCATCGAGCTGAGCGCCTCGGCGAGCGCGCGCTTGATAATGAAGAGCTCCTCGTGCATCGACGACGCCTCGCTGGTGTTGCGCAGCGCCTCGAACTTCCGTACCATATCGCGCACCTGCTCGGCGAGCGTGTGGTTCTCCTTCTTGGTGACTCCGAGGTCTCCCATCGTCCGTTCAAGCAGCCGACCCGACTCCGCGGACTCCGCCGCCAGCGCCTCATGAGCCGCGCTCAGCTGCTGCAACTGCTGCCGCAACTGCTCGGCGGTTGTGCGGCCGTGCTCCTCTCGTGCGCGCGCCTCGGTGAGCGAGCCGCTCAGTCTCTCCACCTGCCCAGCCAACGAAGCCACCAACTTCTCTTGCTCCTCCCTGCCCCTCTGTAACTCAAACAGCTGCCCGGCGCCGCTGCCCTCGAGATTGCCCTCGAGATTTCGCACCTCGCGCAGCGCGACCTTGAGCTTCTCCACCTCGGCATCGCGCTTCTCCACCTCCGCACGCAGCAGCGCCAGCTGTTTGGCGGAGGACGCCTCGGTTGTCGCCAGCTCCTCCCTCGCACGCAGCAAGTCGATCGCAACCTGCTCGGCTTTCAGCTCCACCTCCTTGCGCGCCCCGGCCTCTTCCGCATGCATCTCGCGCTCAAAGGCCACGCGGCGCTCGACATCGTCGATCGCGTGATCTCGCTTGGCGAGCTCGAGCTCGAGCTGAGCAATCGTCTGGAGGCTCGCCTCATACGCGCCCACAAGATCGCCCACACCGCCGAGCAGCGTCTGGGGCTCGTCTGAGGCCAGATCCACTGGCATCTGCTCCCGATCCTCCCCAGGGGCCTGGCCTCGCCTGAGCGCGAGAGTGACCGCTTGCATGGCCTGATTCACCTCGTCCTGCAGCACGCTCAGCGAGGCCATTCGCGCCTCGAGCTCCTCCTTCCGCTTCTCCGCGCTGCGCAGCTGCGCCTCCTTGATGCGTGCTGCCTGCGTCGCACCATCCAGCCTGGCCGAGAGAGCCTCGATCTCCGCCTGCATCTCCTTGAGCAACGAGCCGTCGCCGGAGCTGATCGCAGTGATCTTCTCTGAGAGCTTCGCTTCAAATTCGACCTTCGAGTTGCTCAACTGCCTCTCGGCTGCCGTGCGCATGGTCGCGAGCTTAAGCTCCGCCGTCGTCGCCTGGGCGCGGAGCTGCTTGCGAGTCGCCTCGTGCACAGTCTCCTTGAGCTTTTCGAAGGCGTCGGACACGTGAGTCGGCACAGCCCCGAAGGAACTGCGCATCTCGTCATCAATGGCCGCCTTGGCATCCGGCTTCTCCGCTGCGGCGAGGATGCTCAGCGTGCCAAAGATGGTCTCCGCCGCCTGCGCTCCATCCACCTCGCACGTGGCCTGGAGCGTCGCAGCGAAAGCCTCAAAAGCGGCTGTGATTCCTGGCGCAGAGTCGACCTGTTCTGCAGCTTCGCTCTTGCTGCGCCGTGACGGCGGGGCCTTGGGTAGGACCTGTTCTGCAGCTTCGCTCTTGCCGCGCCGTGACGGCGGGGCATTGGGTAGGACCGTCATGCGCTCCGACCTTGGGGAACACCTTCGTGCTTCGTCCCGAACAGCGAGAGTTAGACGTTACGAAACATGTGACCGAGGTGCATGTATGAGAGACATGTCCTACATGTAAGAAGTCAGCGAATGTGACGCGTCGCAAACTCGCTAAGTCGCAATAATCATTTTCATTAATTGAGAGTCAACACGCCTCAGTAGACGCCCTAGTACGGTAGTAAAGTAGGCGGGTACCTTGGGCGATTCATTTGAAAACGACACTCTGTGCGACCCACCCAGGTCAGCCCCGGACCCTGGTGTACTGGTGGCCCCGAAGTGCGTAGACTGTGGCGCCAGCCCTCTAGCATCTCTTGCCTAACGGTGACAAGGCCCTGGTGGTGGGCGACTGGGCGTTCATACGATAACAGGTCAGGAGCACCCACGAAAGGCTTAAGCTGGTGCGTGTGCGACCTCTGCCATGCTAGTCGCTCACTTTTTGGGCTTCGCGGCCGGCTTCGGCGGCGGCTTCTCTTCGGGCGGACTCTTGTTCCCCCTTGCCGGCGCCTTGGGTGGCGGCGGCGGCTTGCCCCCGCTAGGCTCTTCGGGTGGGCTCTTGGCACGTGCGGCCGGCTTCGCCTGCGGCGGCTTCGCGCCCGGCCTCGCGTCCCCCGAGGGACGCGGCGAGGGCGAGCGCTGGCGTGCCGGCAGGTTTGATCGGTTGGACCTAACGAGCGCTGCAGCCGCCTCCTCCGCCTCCTCGGCCTCGTGCTGCGCCTGCCCTCGCATCTCCTCGAGAATCCCCTTGAGAGTCTCGATGTCGGCCTTCGCGCGCTGGAGCGCGAGCTTCGTGCTCGCATTCTCCGCCTGCAGCTGCTCCGAGGCGGCGCGCTCGCTTTTCAGGCGCTGCTCCAGCTCCTGACGAACCCTTTGCTCTTGAGCACGCGTGCCCTGGCCGAATCCCCCTCTTTCGGCCTGGCCCGGGCTCCCCGGCGCGCTGTTCTCCTTGAGCTCGACGCCCTTGAGCTCGACGATGAGCGCGGCCTCGCCCACGCGGTGCGCCGCCGCCGCCAGCTGCGCCGACGCGGCCGACTCGTTCGCCGCCTTGAGCGCGCGCCGTTGTTTCTGCACCATCTCCTTGTCCGTGACGAGCTCGTGGCCGGGCTCGAGGCTTTCGAGGATCTCAGCCTTGGCGAGCAGGGCGCGTGCCTCGAGGTTCTCGACGCGGCTCTGCGCGAGCTCCGCCGCGAGCTCCTGCTGCAGCCGTGTGTGCACGCCGCGCTGCTGCTGCTTCGCGAGCTCGAGCTGAAGCATCGCGCCTCCTGCCTCGCGAAGCAGCACGGACGCAACCACCGCCCACGCCTTCCAGAAGCGATGAAGCAAGCCCTGCTGGAGCGCGAGGCGCACCACGACGATCTGCGAGGCCGCACGCACGCGCAGCCCAAACTCGAGCGTCCCGACCTCAGACTTGAGCACGAGCGCCGTCGCCCCTTCGGCGCGATCTGAACGGACGGCACTGCTCTCGCGCTCCTCCTTGAGGTCGGCGTGCGCCGTCGCGAGCTCCCTCTGCAGCTTGCCCTCAACCTGCTCGTGCTGACGCTGAATATCCTTGAGGACCTGCGACGTGCGTGCCGCGTCCGCCGCCTGCTGCTGCAGGCTCATCGTCTCACGCTGTACCGAGCGCTCGAGCTCCATCGATCGCTGCTGCAGCGCCATCCGGAGCTCCTGCGCTTCGAGCGCACTCTTGGCCGCACGGTCGGAGAGCGCCTGCCGTTCCTGCAGAAGCTCCTCGCGCCCGGAGTCGCGCAACCGGAGCTGCAGCTGCTGCTCGTGCTCGCGCCGCTGGCTGAGCGACTCGCGCGACATGATGTGGACGGCTGCGGCCCACAACTTGAGCGCCTTGCCCGCAGAGTGCACATTGCGCGCCGCCATGTTTGCGCTCAGCGCCGCCTCGATCTTTGTGATGCGCAGTCGCTTTAGCCAGCGCTCCTCGAGCCTCTGCCGCTCCGCGGCTGCGGCCTCGCGCTCGGCGTGCTGTTGCGCTGCGACGCGCTTGAGCTGCTCGTTCATTTGCGCAGCGTGCTTCGTGAAGAGATCGACGCCGTTGAGCGTCTGGCCGAGCGTGTCGTGGATTATGCGGTGCGTCATAGCGATGAAGCTGACTCTGGATGCGTCTCTGACCAGGCTTGGCGTCCGGGAGGGACCGCAGAGATGTCGGCCAAGGAGAGTGTGAGAGTATGAGAAGCGTTGGGGGACGCCGCCAAAAACAGGGGGTTCAACAAAGATTCGTCATGCGGCATGATGCGGATCGTGAAGAGGAACCGACTCGACCCTGCCACCTGTGGGAGGGGGGGTCGCCAGGTTTTGGGACAAATAGGCTCGCAGAATTCTTTTCCACAGAAACCGGAGGCGCCGCGCGATGAAGCGACGTCGGGTCGGCGACGTCGGCGCACGGCGGCGGTGATGACATCGGCGGCGACGGCGATGTGAGGGTGCGAAGCGCCGAGGGCGAGGAGGTCGTGGGGTCCCGTTTGGCCGCGGCGCGCTAGAACATATCTTAGGGAAGAGCATGACGAAAATCGAAATTCAGTGCAGCCATGTACGCGTCTCAATTGCCATACGTACTCGACTTCGATCTCGTACGCACATCAGAGTTCAGACAGCCGAGCGCGCTCAAAATGTGGTCGTAAGAACTCAAGGTACGCATGTACTCCGGCAGCCCCAACATGGACCCCATGCAAATGGATCCGCGCAAACTCAATATGACAGCAGTGCACCGTAACACGAGACGTGCGTGCGACGAAATCGGTCGCGGTAGAGCGTGTCCCAAACTCGCGATGAGATGCAGCGCGCGTCAGTACGCTGACTCAGCTATGAATCTCGACCAATCTCGGGATAATCTCGTAAGACGTAACGTCCCACTGAGAGGGTGGAGGCTTTATATAGCACCTATCGCGAGCGATTTTCCGCGTCGTAGGAGCTGCTCTGTTTCACGCCGGTTGTGTCGCTGAGCATCAAGTACGGGCAACGCACCCAAGCTCGCACCTGTGCGAGCCGAGCCCAAGCCCGGGGAATGGTCGGCGGCACTCTCTCCGCCGTCGAACGTCACAAGATCCTACGGCGAGGGGAGGTTTCGTTACAAGGGAGGTTTCGTCATATAAGGGAGGTTTCGTCATAAGGGAGGTTTCGTCACAGGGAGGTTTCGTCACAAGGGAGGTTTCGTCACAAGGGAGGCAGCGAAAGGGAGAGACGAACGCCATCAGCACAGGAAGCTACGAGGGTCCAGAGAGAGAGAGAGAGAGAGCGATGGCGTCGTTCCGCGCTTAAGGGGACGGGCGGGGCGCGCACCCCCATCGAGGCGCAATCAAGTGCAATCCAGTGCAATCGACGGCGCGCACCCCCATCGAGGCGAAGCCCTTCTTCTTCGCAGCGCCTATGGAGGAGAGCATCTTGAGGAGCTCGACGACCTCGGTGTGATCTCCCAGGTAGGAGGACGCCTCGCTCGGCTTGCGCCCGACTGTGACTGTGAAGAGCGACACATCGGTCGGTCGCTGCCCGAACTTGGAGTGCAGCGCTTGGAACATGAGCTCGTCGCTCGAGTCGTCTCCGATGCACAGCACAAAGTCGACTGTACCGGACACGCCGCCATGAGCGTCGCGCGCCAGAGCCGCGTTGGCTACGTCGATGGCGCGCTCGGCCATCACGCCCTTGTTGATGCCTTTGGGGCAAGCCTCGACATACCCCTTGCCCACGCGCACGTTGACGGGGAAGGCGGCCAGCACGCCCTGCAGGTGGTACTGCAGCTCGCGCGCCTGCATCACCCCAAACTCGGGGTCGGCATGCTGATAGTTCCACACGATCGAACACCCCTTCTTCTGCACGTACGAGCCGTTGGTGCGGGTCGTGTACACCTTGACGATGGCCTCAGCCACGTCATACCAGTTGAGGTTCACGCCGGGCAGCAGCTGCTGCCAGGAACCGCCCTTGATGCGGTAATGGAACCCATGCTCCGCTGCCAGCGAGAGGAAGGGGACCGAGCCGAAGGCAGTCTGCACCTTGTCGCGCGACAGGCCCGACATGATCATGATGTGGTTGTTCGGGTCGGAGCACAGCGCGCGCAGCACCGCGAGCACCGACTCGGGCACCTGGTACTTTTCGCCGTCGCGTGCGTCGTAGAAGCCCGTGTCGGCGGGCGTCAACGTACCGCCCCAGTCGAGCAGAATGGCGCGGCGCGACGACTGGCGGTAGGCGAGCAGCGCCTGCTGCGTCTCCAACGCCTTGAAGTCGATGCCCATGCCGACCATACGGAATGAAGCGAGGCCGAAGCCGACCGCCATCCAGTGCTCCTCTTGCTTGCGCTTCATGGACTTCAGGTCGACAAGGAAGCGCCGTCCCCAGTCCTCGCTGGTATTCGTGTTCACGTGCGCGAGGTCCTTGCGCGCGCGAGCCTCGCGCTCTCCCGGCGGCAGCTCGAGCGCCGTGTCGAGCGTCTCGGACACCGACTGGATCGCGAATGGGTTGATCCGCAGCGCGCCGTTGAGCACGCGCGAGAAGCCGCTGAACTCCGAGAGCACGAGGACGCCCGCAGGCACCTTGGCGAACGAGCGCGTGAGCACGTACTCGAGAGGCCACACATTGACTGCCTCGCGCACTGCGGAGAAGACGGCGACTTCGGCCATCTGCCACAGCCGCATGCGCGTGCCTGTCGAGATGTCGCCGCGCAGCTCGTAGTAGATGGCTCCCGGGTACCGTGCCTGTATGCGTCGCACAATCGCCTCCACCTCTGTCTGCACCTCATTGGCGTCGCGCACGAGCTTCACCTGTGGCGGCCGGGGGGTGGGGGTATGGGTGAGGGCCGGGGGGTGGGGGTATGGATTAGAGGGCCTGGAGGGCCGTGGGTGGCAGGGAGAGGGTCTGGGGGTCCGATGGTGGCAGGGAGAGGGTGTGGAAGGCCGATGGTGGCATGGCTGCCGTTGGGGGCTCATGCCATCGTACCTGGTTGCGAGAGGCCAGGCAGATCTGGACAAGCACGTGGCCTCGCTGGTACTTGGGGTAGTGTTGGAGCAATCGTTCCCAAGCGAGCAGCTTGAGCTGCACCCCTTTGAACCGGTCGAGGTAGTCGACTCCGGCGAGCAGCGTGGGCGCCTGGCCGCCGTTGGCCTTAGCGTGCGCCTCGAGGAAAGTGTCCAATGGTTGCAGTTCGCCTCGCGCGTGTGCGACCACGGGCGGCTCCATGTGCTTCTGAAGCAGTGGCGACGAGACTCCAAACGTGGACACCTGCACCATCACGTGGCGCCCGCCGTACTCGACCCCGAGGAAGCCGCCGCGCCGGAACTCGTACTCGAGCCCGAGCATCCGCTTGCAGCAGGTGAGGAAGTTGCGCGTGTACTCGAAGAGGAGGAAGCCGATCAAGTCAGCATTGAGCATGGCACGCAGCAGCTCGTCCCGCACGGCAATCGTGCGGAAGATGTCGGAGGCGGGGAAGGGCGAATGCAGGAAGAGTCCGATGTGCGCAGTCCGGTGCCGGCGCAGGATGTAAGACGGCAACAGCAGCAGGTGGTAGTCATGGACCCACGTCAGGAAACCAGGCTCGTACACTTCCATCACCTTCTCGGCAAACTTCTTATTGGCGGTGCAGTACGCGCGCCACTCGTCCTCCGAGTACGGGTCGGTCGCCGCGGGCAGCTGCAGCGAGTTGTGCAAGATCGGCCGCAGGTACCCACGGCAAAACCCTTGGTAAAAGTCGCGGCGCAGTTGCTCATCGAGCAGCACGAGCACGCAGTTGAACTCCTCGAGCAGCAGGTCCGCGAGGGCATCCTGCTCGTGCTTCTCGATGTTGATCCCCACGCAGCCGACCCACAGTACGCGACTCGGCAGGTTGAGCGCCAGCTTGTTGAGCACCGCGTTGTCGTCCCACACGACGTCGAAGCCGCCGCCTGCGGCACGCGACACGGTGACCGGTAGCTGGTACGAGACGAGGATGACTGTGTCACTCGCCTCGAGCTGCGCGGGCACCATCATCGCAGGATCGCTGCTGCCGCTCGAGGGGCCCTCGGGCGGCGGCAGCGACAGGAAGGTGCGCAGCACCGCCGGCAGCTCCGCCCCTTGCAGGGCCTTCAACACCTCGGTCAGGTAGCGCTGGAAACCGACCTTGCGCTCTTCGATCACCTCCGGCGCGAAGCGATTGAAAGGGTGGCCGCCAAGATGGAAGTTGCTGGGTAGCTCGGGCAGGTGCGCGCGTAGCTGGCTGTGCAGGGTGACGAACTCCTTGTAGCGCCGATTGATGGAGAAGAGTTGCCCCTGATACGATGTGACCACCGTATACGCCGAGTACTCCCAACCATTCTCCTCACGCTCTCGCACCTCCGAGTCGACGGAGAAGGTGAGCGTCGGGCCGCCCGCCTTGAAGCTGCCATTTGCGGAGTTTTCCATAGCGCGGGCGCCTGCGTTCGGCCTGCGTCGCCTTCGGCATCGCAACACAACACAATGAGATGGTCTGTCCTCCCTCGGCCCGCTTTGGAAACTTGATTGCGAAAGTTCGGGGCAATCAAAGCGAAGCCTAACAAGTCGATTACCCCCCCCTCCACTGAGAGTATTCATAGAGCTGTGAATGCAACTCAGTGGTATTAGGTATCGCGTATGGACCGGGGATACAAAATAAAACATCTAAGGAGCAACGCTCTCCGTCTCGCTTCGCTCGAAGGTGTAGTTGAACGCGGCGAAGTCGGCGGCGGCGTACGCCTCGACGATCTTGCGCGTCTCCTCGTCGTAATAGTATGAATAATGCCTATGCTTCGATGGGTTGCGCCGCGAGGTCGCGGCCGGGTCGCCGTAGGGCGTCCTGGCGAGTCCGCACACCGCCGCTTGCAGCTGCGGCCAACGCTCTTCGAGCTCCTCGAGCTTGAAGACGTCGGTGACGAGCCGCTTGCCACTCGCGTCGACCAGCCACGAGAGCTGCGACGCGTTGTACCACGGCTGCAATTCGTTCCCGTGTGATCTCGCGCCGAAGAGATGCGCCTTGGGCGTTCCGATCGGGAAGGCGCCCGAGAGGGCGCGTAACCAATCGCGGAAGCGTCTGGCCACCTGTGGGGAGAGGGGCGATGGCGTCGTGGTGAGCACTTGCATGCATGCGTAACCAATCGCGGATGCGTCTGGCCACCCGCTCGGGCTCGAGATGCAATCCGAGTGAGATGCAGATGAAGATGCAATCAGGGGAGGCAATCAGAGGCCACCTGCTCGGGCTCGTGCATCCAGGCGCCTGGCACGGGCAGACGGCGCTCCTCGCAGTGCGGCGGGCGCTTCCCCTCCGCTCGATTGCAACTGCCCTGTAGTAGGAAAGTGAACATCGAGAGCTGGCGCGCGAAGGGGTTTCGCACGAGAGCGAACGTGTACGCGCCATCCCACGTGGCGCTCCCCAGTGCTTCGCGTTGCATCGCGGCGGAGGCATGGAAGAAGCGCGAGCGTAGCTGGCGTAGCTTCGCGCCCGCCTCCGGGTGTGCCACCTCCAAGAGCTGATGGCGCGCGTACTTATGAAGCAGCGCGAGCATCGCGGTGCCGCCCGCCTTGTTGATATGCACAAATGCGAGCGCTCGGTGCTTCGCGCCGCCCTGGACACATTCGGGCTTCGGAGGTACCGGTGACTTCATCAACGGCCCATTCTGTAACGGCCGCATCATCCCCGGCCGTCCACGTGCGCTCCTTCCGTAACGGCCACCTGTAACGCCCATCTGTAACGGCCGTCCACGTGCGCTCCTTCCGCGCGAAAACAAGCTGCTGCTGCTGCTGCTGCTGCTGCTGCTGCTGCTGCTGCTGTGAGCGGCGGACGTCGAGGGGACCTCTCCTGTGGGGACCTCTCCTGTGGGGACCTCTCCTGTGCCGCCGCCGAGCCGCCGCCGTGCCCGCCTATGTCCGCGCCCCCCACGGCCGCCGCCTCGGCCGCCGCCGCGGCCACCATCAACGAGCTCCCTCTCGACGTTTGATTGCACTTGATTACGATTGATTGCACTTGATTGCTCCCTCTCGACGCTTGAGCTGCGTCCTTGAGCAAAGGGCCACCACCTGCCGCTGCCGCGGCTGCTGCCAACGACGGAGGACCAAGCTATGCCGCCGCGGCCGCCGCCGCCGCCGCCGCGGCCGCCGCCGCCGCCGCCGCCGCCGCCGCCGCTGCTGCTGCTGCTCCCGGCAGCGCCAGAGGTGTGTGTGCCTGCGCGCGGCTCGACGGTTGCGTTCCATCGGACGAGTCCGCCGAGTGGCAGGGAGCCTCCAAGCGCCTTGAGCAGCATGACCCTATCGGGCGGGAAGGAGATGCCAGGGGCCCACGTAAGCGCAATCAAGTGCAATCAAGTGCAATCGAGTGCAATCAAGTGCAATCGAGTGCAATCAAGTGCAATCGAGTGCAATCAAGTGCAATCGAGTGCAATCAAGTGCAATCAAGTGCACTGGAGCAATCACCTATCGGGCGAGGCGGAGAGGCCGAGTGCCTCGAGCAGCGCGGAGCGTATGTTGGCTTGGCGCGCTTGGTAGTAGCGCTCTGCCGGCGCCATCACGCGGGTTGCGCGCGGGTAGAAGCGGCTGCAGTGTGGGTGGTCAGTGTAGTTGGCGAAGAGCACGTCGCAGTACAGATTGCCCATGCCGATGGCGAAGCGATCGTTGATCGTGGCATGCCCCCAGCGCGGGGGCACCAGGATCAGGTCGCCGGGGCCCTGCGTGCACTGGAGCGGCAGCGGCGCAGGCAGGGCGCCCTCACGGCGCTCGCCCGCGAGCCAACTTGACGAAGCGCCGCCCGTGATGCCCGCAAAGCGCGGCGGCGTGAGCAGCCAGCGCTTATTCCCAAAGAGCTGTATGTTGTACGCGGCGTTGTGGAAGTGAAGCGCGGCGCCCGAGCCGCGCCCGCCCGCAAAGAACTGGCGCGAGCCTCCAGAGCTCCACGCATGCGCGAGCACTGGCACGGCCGGCACAGCGCGTGGCTGCTTCAATCGCGTGGGCAGTGCTGTGAAGACGAGGCTCGTGTTCACAGCGGCTTCGCCACCCGTCGGCTTGCGTGCGCACACGGGAAGAGCGCGCTCCGTGTTGTCGCAGCTCGGGTGCGTGTTGAGGTCGAGCAAAGAGAACAAGCCGCACGCGGACTGCCCCGTCAGGGCTGGGTAAGCAGTCCGGCCGCAGCGCAACTTTTGGGCCACGACCTGCGCCATCTGCGGCGCGTCGCGCGCAAAGGCGCAGCGCTCGGCGAGAGGCAGCACGCCGAGCAGCATCACCGGGCGAGCCTCGAGGTAGTACTCGCGTAGGTAGCGCTCCGCGCTCAGACCGGACAGCTGGTCGAGGTCGCATGCCGTGCGCATCGCCTCAGATGGTGGAGCCTCCACGTCCCAGCCGCCGCCCTCTGCACACGTGGCACTCGCGGCCGCTGGCTCGGGCGCAGGCTCGATTCGTGGCCGGGCGCGCGGCATGGCCGACGGGAAGTCGCGCGGGAGCAGCGCCGCGCCAGCGAGCGTCGCGTATGCGGCGGCCGCCTCCTCGGCCTCGCGTCGAGCAGTCCCGCCTGGCAGCGCCGCGATCAGCATGCGCACCGTCTCGATGCAGCCGCTCGACATGGCCTCATCGAGCGGCGTGCGGCGCGCATGGAGCAGCGAGGCCGAAGGCGACGCGCCCGCACGCAGGAGCGCGCGCACGAGACCGTCGGCGCAAATCCGCGCCGCAAGGTGCAGCACCGTCACGCCGCGCTCGTCCGCGGCGGTGGCGAGCGATGGCGAGCGCTCGAGCATCGTGCGCACGATGGGTCCGAGCGCGCGCAGCACCGTGTGCTTGATGCTGCTCTCATATATCGTGCGGCTCGCGTTCGGCCACGGTACGAGCGACGAGAGCTCTCCCGCCTTTAGGAAGAAGAGCGACCCTGCGAGCCGGTGCATGGCCGTGCGGCCGCCGGCGTCGGCGTGCGCGAGTTCCGACGCGGAAAGTGACGATGCCAAGGCGCGTAGCGAGGGAATGTCGCACGTGAGGGCCGCGTTGTCGAGAGCGCGGCCTGGGAGCGGCGCAGTTTGTCGCGGGCGCATCGCGACCGACCGACCGCCCATTGCGCTTCCAAGTTCGCGTGAAGAGAAGTATTCATTGTGTTGAAGTGCAGTGTAGAAGGGGACTGTGGACAGTGGTTGCACATGGGGGGGTGCGCGTTGCCATCGAGAGCAATTTGGAAAATGATACATGTTAATTAAGGAGCCGAGTTCAGATTTTCAGATTTCATCGCTTCGTTGCCAGCAGGCAACAAAACCACAAGGCCAATGGCGCAGCCTAATGTGGTTGTCTTGCTGATGGAGCAGATGAGGAGAATGGGTGAACTCGCGAAGGTGTTCGAGGCCGCCGGCAAGATGATCTCGAAGGCGGAAAAGACACAGATGATGGCCATCGAGAAGCGCAAGCTGGAGGCGCTGAAAAGGGCGCACTTGGCACAGGAGGTGCCTCAAGTCCTTCCAGGAGCCTGGGCAGGTGTTCTTGCCCCAGAGCTACCCCAACGCAAGAAAAGGGCTGATTACGTCGACTTCCCGTGCTCAAAATATGCATCTCACCCCGAGATCTTCAAGCACTGCACCTTCAGCACCTTTGCGATCGGCCGAGAGGCCATCTGCAAGAGCATCCTGGATAACACCCTGTACCAGGACATTCTCCAGACCAAGGAGGCAATGACCCAACGCATGAATGGATGTGTTAGCGGTGCTGGGGCGCCAGGCAACGGCTATTTGGACTGGGAGTTCGACGATGGGCGCGGACTGAGGTGAGATTCAATGATACAGATGATACTCATATGATATGATATGATATGATATGATATGATATGATATGATATGATACTGAGTGATACTGAGTGATACTGAGTGATACTGAGTGATACTGAGTGATACTGAGTCTAAACCTCCCTTACTGCACCACAGGCTCATAGCCTTAAGACTAACAAAGGTACCCAAGCCTGTCAAGGGTCAAAAATCGGCGAAGCCAAAGAGAGATGTCAGTGGACCTGCAGTTCTCTATTATCGCAAGATTACCGGTGCTGATAAGCCCACTGCCGCTGTGACAGAGGAGGTGCGATGAGATTAGATGATACGGAATGAGATGACATGGTACTGAATGATGCTGAGTGATATTGTATGATATTCGATTCTCAGGGCTTCCGTGATTCTCTTGGGGACAAGAGAGAGGGCCAGGACGAGGAGGAGAACAAGGACGGGGATGGGGACGAGGACAAGGACAAACCACCCAGAGCATCCAAAAAAGGTGCTGCCAAAAAAGCGGCTGTCAAGGGTTCCAAGAAGGTGAGATTTGATGTATGATGATACTGAATGAGATATCATGATATCGAATGATACAGAATGATACAGAATGATATAACTGATACTGAGATTTGATGATACTAATGATATCGAATGATACAGAATGATATAACTGATACTGAGATTTGATGATACTGTGTGAATGAAATATCATGATATCGAATGATACAGAATGATGTAAACTGATACTGACACACAACCTCCCAGACTGCACCACAGGTTCAAGATGAGGACGACGGGGTCGGGAGTGAGGAGGACAAGGAGGACGAGGAGGACGAGGAGGACAAGGAGGACAAGGAGGACAAGGAGGATGACGAGGAGGCAAATCCTAAGCGGGCACGCATTTTGACAGAAAAGGTGGACGAAGCAGCACGGGAGCGCACAGCACCCAAGACGCCAACTGTCAAGGAGGTATCCAAGAAGGTGATGGTCGCAGGCATACGGCTGGTCGCCCACGAAGATTGCGGCAAGCGCTTCACGCATTCAAGTAACCTCACGACGCACAAGCACAAGCGCATGCACACGGGCGAGCGGCCGTACGCCTGCAACCACGAGGGCTGCAGCAAGCGCTTCACGCAGTCAAGCAGCCTCAAGAGACACATGAGCACAAGCTCCCACGGCTATTGCAGCCACAATGTGCCAGAGCACCTGTGTGACGACCTTGAGTGCGTCCGGCGGCGGGACATGCGCCGTCAGGTCGCCGTGGACTCTGGTCTGCAAGCAGCGCGCCTGGCTCCTGCCGTGCTCCCATCAAAGCCACAGCGCTCGAGCGGCAGCAGCCGCAAGCGCCCACAGGAGGCCGATGACTGGTACGAGGATGAGGGGGGGATGCAGCTCGCTGTGGCCCTGTCAGCCTCAGTCACAGAGGCGGGCCTTCTCAGTGGCTGCTGGCTGGACAGCCGATCGGCTCGCATGCAAGGCGCTTCTTCCAGCTTCGACGTGGAGCATGCTGGCAAGTACAATGAGGAGTTGGATGAGGTGGAGATGGAGGTGGAATTGGAGGAGGAGGGTCCTTGCTTCGGCTGCTGCTTGGGTGGGGAAGTGACCTTGATCGGCACGGCGCGCGATCGACCAGACCCGTCCGAACCCGACGGCGGTTGGGGATACACCCCGTGCTGCGGGCAGACGGCACACTTTGGCTGCCTTGGGCGCTGGCTCACCCCGGACGATCCTGACGATGGCAGGCTGGTGGAGTCGACGAGCGGGCTGGTGGCCATCGAGCTTAAGTGCCCGTTTTGCAAGAAGGCGCTCTCCCGCTCGCGCACGCGCATGCTGAGGGCCTAATGCATAATACTCAAAATATGTTGTTGATCTGCTGTCGTGTTGGTTTCTCCTCGGCGCGCTTTGGCCGCTTGTCCCAAACAATAACGGCAAATTGGCAAAAACTTAGGTCGATCCGGGCGCGGAGGATATTACTCTCGCTCACTCTCGACTCTATTGTGTGTCTCGACAACTTCACTTCACAACAGTGTTTAAACAGACAACGATGCACGCGACCACGCGTCGACGAGCGGGTCGGGCGGGGTTAACTACCTGAGCGTAGCGGAAACCGCAACGCCCTCCCCTGGGTCGGGCGGGTAACTACCTGAGCATGTAGAGCGAGGCGGTAACCGCAACGCCCTCTCCCCGCGTAAACTCGATCGCCGAGGACTTCAAAGTAGCTGATGACCCTCTGTGGAAGACCCCTCGTATCAGAGTGCATGGCGAAGGGGGAGCGAAGTGGACAACTTTCAAATTTTCCGTCTCCCAAATTTTTGGGAAATCAACTTTTCATGATGAGATTTTGTAGGGAAAATCACTTTTCACAGCCAATGTTTTCACAGACAACAACATCGACGAGCGGGTCGGGCGGGGTTAATTACCTGAAAACTACCTGAGCGAGGCGGAAACCGCAACACCCGCTCACCCGCCCGCGTTGTCAAAATCTCGCCGATAGCTCGATCGCCGCTAACCTCGAAGTAGCTGTAAGCTGATGACCCTCTGTAATATAAACCCCCTCTTTTCTGCGTGCCAGGGAGGGGTAAGGCTACAAACTTTCAAGTTCCCGGCTCCCAAATTTGGAAAATAAACTTTCATAGAGTTTGGAGAAACACACACACGCCCTCCAAAGCACCCAGATTTAATCAAGCTCAATGACGCGCTTTGTGTGCCGCGACCACGGCGAGGACTGCAAGGTCGGCACAGTGGTCTCCGTAGAGCCGCTGAAGGTGCTTCGAACAGGCCTCTATTCCGTGGACACCAGTTTCGCCAACGACCACGCCAGTAGGGCGACCGCGCCGAGGAAGCTTGGGGAGAGCATCAGCGCCGGAGCTGCGACTCCGGCGGCGAATCGGCGTGCGACGACGCCAGAGAGCGCGAGGGAGGTGACCGCGCGGCGAGCGAGCGAGCGCTTGGGCAGCGAGATGAGCCCGCCTAGCAGCGAGAGGAAGACGCACGCGCACAGCTCTTTCCGGCCAGCGAAAAAAGGGACGCGTCCGCCATACTGCAGCTCGACCGCAAAGGCGAGGCATGACGCAACTGTGGTGAAGGAGGAGAAGATTTGGAAGACTGGCCGATAGAGCGGTGGCGTCGTGCTGGTCGACGAGCGAAGAGGATATCCGGCGAACATGGGCACGAGCGGGAGAAAGAGGAAGCTAGCGAGCGGCAAGGCGCCCGGCAGCGAGCTGGATGATACGAAGAGCCAACTGGTTGCGGCCACGTTGGCCAGCGAGAGTGAGGCGAGCTCGGTTTGGGTGAGCGACGGGCCTCTTGCGATCGTGTTCAGCGCCTCCAAGGAATTATTGGGCCCAGGCCCCTCGAGCGACGGCCGCAAGATGGAGACGACGACCGTTATCAGCTGCAGTGCGGCGATCGTTGGCCAGATGAGGAAGACGAATGGAGCCGGCGTCACAAGCGTCGAGAAGAAATCGGCAAACTGCGCATTCGTCGTTGGGCCCACGCAGCGTGTGATGACTGAAGCGAGCGTGGCCATCGGCATGCGTGCATTCGGAAGCTGCATGGTGCTGGACACCAGACCAAAGTAGGCCAGTGATGCGAGCGCAGCTCCGTGGTTGGCGAGGCGAAGGCATCTCGAGATAATCACTTCGTCCGCGGCTTTTAGAGGAGCCACGCTCATGCGTGCGGGCTCAAGACGTGCTCGTCGCCCATAAAAATCGTGCCCAGTGGCACGCAGTGCCGCAACCGAGTGGGCTGCCAGCGCGACGAGAACGAGTCGCGCTCTCATCCTGAGTCCTTGTCCCATTCGTTGACGAATGTGACGAAACAGCAAGTTTCGGTTCACAAAATCACCGGGGGTGCCGGGACACACGGATCACACAAAACAACCTCAGAACCGAACCGACTCACCGACGCACGCACTCGGACCTCAGCACGTACCGGCCGTGGGTCGGTCGGCTCTGCCTCTGGGGTCGTCACCGGGGTCGTGCGTTGGTGGGTCTGGATGGCTGATGTGAGGTTCGTTTGTGTGATCCGTGTGTCCGTGTGTCCCGTGTGTGTCCCGGCTCCCCCCGGTGTCTTTTTACCGGTTCAGTGGGAGCTCAACCTCACGTCTGCAGCTCCACTCGCACACCGACAGGGACGTGATCGCTGTAGCGACCCACCACGCGCGGACCGATGGCGCTGTAGATCATGGCCTGGGCGTTCGCCACCTTGGCCCGTGGCACAAGGACATGATCCACTCGCGCTTGCCAGCCGTTGCCGCCACTCCGTTGCCAACCCTCATCTTGGAAGGATGTGTACTGCCGCTCCTGGCTATGATGATGCCGCCATGCGTCTACCAACCCTCCTGCGTCCAGCACGGTCGAATGCGCTTGGCGCAGCTCCTGCGCGCGCGATCGCCACTCACCAGTGCCGTCCTCACCGTCCAGGAAGAACTTGCCCCACTCGCTGGAGCAGTCCACGTCATCTGGCGCGATGTTGAGATCGCCTACCACAGCGAGCAGGCGTGAGCGATGCTCCCGCAGCAGGGCGGCGAGGTGCTTCTCGTAGGCAAGTCGCTTCTCCAGCCGTCCGTCGCGTCTCGAGACAGCCGGCATGTAAGCGGCAACCAGAAGCCCACACGCATGATTGTACGCCATCACGCGGTGCTCATCATCCCACGGCAGTGGGAGGAGGCATCCACCGGCCAGGACGCTGCCGTCGCGCACGAGCAGTGCTACTCCACGCTTGAACCCATTCTCAGGCAAGACGCTGCCTGGAGGTCGGAACCATGTGAAGCCCTGAGAGTCGCCGATGGCCTTCTCAAGAGTTGCTTGGTTGGCAAGCATCGTCTCTTGAATAGCGAGCACGTCGGGTAATCCTTGTTCTTGTTGTTCTAGTTGTTTGAGCACGGTCCTGAGCTTTGCCGTGTTTTCGCCACTCATCGGTGCGATGCGGTCTGCGTTCCATGTGATGACATGAACCTGGCCCGGCGGCGCATGGCGCTGACGCTTGGACGACTGCTCGCGGGGCTTCTCCCTGTCGTCTGCCCTGAGCAAGTCCTCGAGATCAGACTTCTCGAGGCAGCCTTGAGGCAGCTCGATGCCACGAGCCGCTAGCTCAGCCTTGAGCTCTCGCACGTTCGGCATCGTCCGCTCCGCGATCGCTCGCTCACGTCCGTCCGACTAGACGTGAACGTTCACACATGACACACTGCCCTAAGTTGTGGCTGGCGCGCACCCCGCTTTCCCGACGGGGGTGGGTTGGGAGGTTTCGTTTTTTGCTGTGGCGTTGTTGGACGTCGTGCGTGCGCCGCCCCTTAGGGGGGGTGGTCCCACTCTCCCCACCTGTGGGGGAGGGTGGTGACCGGTAGATTAAAGGTAGATTATAGTGAATCATTGTGTGGGAGGTGGGTATAGGGCGGTTTCGTGGTTGAGTGAGGTAATTATGACGATGCTGTTGGGGGTGGGGGGTCGGTGGCGTGGAGGGTATTTGCTATTACCCGTGACGCCGGTGTACCATCCTACCAACGCAACGCTGCTCGCTGCGTGGTCGCTGCTGCGTGTCGGTAGGTGTACGCGTATAGGACCGGGGTAACTGTATAGACTGAGCGACTGACTGCCTCTTTTGAAAACAGGTTCATTATCTCAGTATGATGAATGATGATCTTGATGTGGCCTGGTTTTGAGACTGGGCCGCCGAAAAGAGAGCAGCGCGCGCGTCACGCTCCATCCTCAGCAAACGTGCGGCTGCCCCCCAAGACGCAGCATCGCAGCGCAAAGATGATTCAGTAGCCGGCTCTCCCAGTTCCTCGAAAATCCTTCATTCCTCAAAGGTCCAAGACCAAGCAATTGTCGTTGCTTAGTGATCGCCAGGCGCTTTTGGGCCTTGCGCATCTCAGCCTCAGCCAACGTGCCGCCAAGGCCGCCCCCGAATTTGCTGCCACCCTTGCCGGCGCGCCCTACGCGCATCTTGGGGACCAGCTCCTTCTTCATGATTGTCCGGGCCACAGCGTCATCGTGGGCGCTGAGGCGTCTGCCCGGGGCTGAATTTTGACCGCGGACACGGTCGACGAGCCGCGCTACGGGACGGAGAGCATGGATTACGGAGAGCTTGGACTGAAGTTGTTCGCCTCCCTTCCCCAACTTCATCTGCTTGTCTTTTTTCATTTCATCCCTTTGCCATTGCACCCATGGAGACGGGTCGCTGTCGATCAGGAACTTGTCCAGCTTCGCTTTCAGCGCATCCTCGGACGTTGTGCGCGCGAGATCGTCAATGTCGACCACGACGGCGCGCGCGTCCCCCATGGCGCCCGCTGCGAGCACCTTGCGCAGCAGTGCGGGCACGCCGCCTGCGGCGAACTCGGCGCCATCGAATCGAACCGTGATCGTCTCGGAGGGCGGCGTGCTCGCTAGGTCCTCGGGGAAGCTCACTTTCTGGAAGCAGCCTTCGCCAATGCGGTAGGAGCATGCGGGTGCCCACTTGCGCGCGTGCTCCGCCATCGACTCTGGCGTCAACGTGCTGCCATTCCGGGGTACGTGCACCACCCACGCGTTACGCTTCGTCTGGTCGAGCGTGCCGGTGCACTCAAAAAGAGGGAGCACCGCCGTCCGACCGCTCACGTAGCTCAGCACGCCCAGAAGACGATGCCACAGCACCAGAAAGTCCTTGTCGTACTCGCTGGTGCCAAGCCGGCGCCAGCGAGCGGCGCAATTCAGCCTTCGGCCGCACCGTGCGGCAGGCTCTCGGTAAGAGTCGCCCAGCGGGATGGTCCCCTTGAACCCAAGCATGCGTCCGACCACGGAGTCCTCTGATGGCGGCGCCGATGAGCACTTTGGATCCTTTCTCGCTAGGCAGGCGGCAATCTCCTCAACTGTCCAGTTGGCTAAGTTGGCGAGCTTATGAAAGCTAGTCTCGAGCCCCTTGGCGGCTGCCCTGACCAACTGCCTCTCCCTTGGCTTCTCCGAAGGGCCGACCTTCTGAGCGTCCGCGACCACCCGAGCCACCTCCGCGCGGTACCACTTACGCAGCAGGCGCATCCCAATCTTACGCCCTTCGGAGCCCGGCCAGCGCGTGCACACAAAATGGACGAGGCACGTCACAGGCGGAAGGACTCCCCAATACGTGCCGATCACGCGCTCGGGCCTCGGATGGACCATTTCCATCTTCTGGTAGGGCGGGTACAGATCGGACTCTGCCGAGAAGAGCCACGGTGGCGCCTTGAGCATCGCCTCGGCTGGTCCACAAGGGCCCGCCCGTCGCGCCCATACATCGCCCGTAGCACCGCCGGCGCCACCGTCGCGCGTGCAATTGGGTGGGCCTCTCAACGGAATGGATCGGAGCGTGTAGTGCCCGCTGTAGACGCCCGAGTCAGTCTCGGGCTGCCCCATCCACGCGGGCGTGGGCACGCTCGCTTGCTCCATATGGTATACGATGAGCTTCTGCTCCGCGGTGCTCAGATGGCGCATCGAAGTCACGAAGCCACGCCCAATGTACTCACGATCTCCGGTGAGCTCGCCCACGATCGCCCAGTCAAGCACGTTTTGGTCGTAGAGCAGCGCGTCGGCCGCCAAGCCCTCGCCGATCCAGCCCCGTTTCGTCTTGTGCCCCAGCTGCCTCGGGAACTCCTCGGTCGTGTTGACCAGCTTCCACACGCGCCGCTCGAACTCGCGCCAGATTCGCACCACGGGCCCGTCGGCATGCGCCTCGCGTAGGTAGAGAGTTCCGCCGTTGATAGAGAGCCAGCCCGCGGACGAGTCTCCGAGAAAGTAGGCCTGGTAGCCCGGCAGGTGCTCGTCGATGAGCGTGAACGGGTTGGCGAACACGGCCACGTCCGCGTCGAGCAGCATCGGCGAGAAGCCCATCGCCGCCATCCGGCCAACGTAGATCTGGCGGATGAGCCACTGGGCGCGCACCTGGTTGGTGTTGGCCTGGCGCAGCCGGGCGTCGAAGGGTTCCATGAGCGATGACCATACACAAGCGAGGCGACCTTTGATGGCCTCACAAGTGCTCTTGTCCGAGCCGAGCATCAGGTAGTGCGGCGCGCCGACGGACACAAGGTTGGCGACGAGGTTGGCCGCGAGGTCAAGCTGGCGGATATCTGAGGTGAGTAGGACGAGCTGCTTCTTCGGCGAGCACACGGCCGCGGCCGCCCGCCGGAGCCCGTCGGGCGTCGCCTCGACGTCCACCTGCAGCGCGCCGCTCTGCTCGGGCGGCGCTGGGATGTGCACAGCCGCCCGGGGTGGGTAGAGATCGTAGATGCTCGGCAGCGAGTTCCGACCCTGGAACTTGTCGTAGGCGCGAACATCTTGTCGACGTCCCGTCCACCAGCCGCCACGCTGGCCGCGCGCGTCAGCTAGGATGCCGCTGACCACTGCGATGCCGATCCATCCACGCGGCATTTCGTCTGAGTCTCTCGCCCTGCTATACGTGACACCTTTGCGCCTCCGAATTTTTCTGGCGCCAGGGCCGGGCGCGTTTCTAGTTGGCACGTCTTCACATTCACAGCCAAAGTTTATAACTCGACACCCAATCACACGACCACCTTAAAATCAAGGCGGGTACCGCATGGGGGCGGCATAGAAGGGTGACGAATGCCCATGGTGAGCTTGAAGCTCATGGCGGGTGCGGCGAGAAGTTTGGAATTTGGAAACCTTTGGATGTTGCGTTCCGCGAACAAGTTTGGATGTTTGTACATGTAGTCGCGGAGTCGCGCGGTGGAGTGGAAGGTCGTCCGGGGGGAACCGGGACACATACGATGTGACAAACGGGTCACATGGGTCTGACTTTTCGAAAAGAAAAAACCCGTGCGCTGCGCGTCGACTGGTGCGCGTTCTCCATGGTGCGAGTGCGTGAGAGACGACGGTTACATGTATTCAACAATTCATACCGGTACCTCATTTGAATCTTTTGCGCCGCATTTTTCGGCCGATCGCGACGGTAGCGACGCGATCTCGCGAAAGGAATGGAAGCCATAAAGAGCGGACGGATGTCAAAGCTCGATCGTTCGGCGGGCTTGGACTGGAGGGGTGGGTACAAGATCAAGTGGGTCACGCTCTGCGAGGGCCAATTGGTCTACGCCGAGGAGATGGCATCC
>Ga0210246_100762_pt1 | contig 28588 bp, 14 predicted proteins | sample ChrtobMetaP3_8mM_FD_155469 | JGI IMG/M metagenome (GOLD analysis project Ga0210246, IMG submission 155469) | Chrysochromulina tobin associated microbial communities from unialgal haptophyte culture, Seattle, Washington, United States - P3_8mM | ecosystem: Host-associated > Algae > Haptophytes >...
ACCTCGACGACGTCCTCGAGCACGGGATCGCCGACGTACACGCTCCGCAGCGCACGGCGTGCGTCGCGGGCCGGGTTGAACGGCTTGAGGGTGAAGTGCGGTGCGGCTGGCGTGGCGCTGTCGTCAGAGCTGTCGTCGGCGATGTCGACGTCGGGCTGATCCACGTGCACATGGAGACCCTGCGGGGTGGCGAATGGACACGCCGTTGTTAGGAGCCGCCGAAGGAATCCTCAATCCGAGCGTGCGGTTCCTTTCGAGGGAGCCGTGCACCATGTGAAGATCCCGCGCGCGCGCCGTCCCGAGCACCGGTCAGGTGCCGCCTCCGCCTCGCAATGCCTCCCCCTCGTCTGCCCTCGGAAAACGGAGACGCGAGATGCGCCCGATCCGTGGGTTCACGAGGGCGGCTGATGTGTGTGAATGTGCCGATGTGGATCGGAGATGGGATAGGACTGCTGATCTGTGAACGTTGAGTGTGTGAACCGCGCGAGTGTGGCGACCTGGCGAGATTCGAGATGCGAGAACCGAGATGGAGTGTGTGCTGTGAATGACTGATGTGCCCCGGCGCGACCGGGGCGAGCGCCATGGCGAGCGCATCGCATTACGAGTGCTTGTAGCCGGCCCCGCTAGTACTCAGCCTGTCAATTACGAACAGGTTTGTAACAAGGCCTTCGTTACAAACTAACGACGAGCCTGGTAACGAGACTCGTAATTAAGCTACGAGCCCAACCCTAGTAACAACCCTCGTTATCAGCCTGATTTTTTTGCAGTGTAAGCCTGGTAGGGGGAAAGCTGTATTCCTGTAACGTGTAAGCTAGACATGAAGCGTAGAGGGCCTCGTCCGACGTCCCAAACTGTTGTTAACAACCACCAACAACATATACTATTCTCCCCCCCCCTGCCAACTGTCACACTCTCCTTTGCACTCAGCTGTATGACACATAAGCATGAACTCGCTGCCTCCAGACGTGCTTCCCCCTTGCCCCTAGCCCCTTGGTGTTGGTCCCTTGGATCACATGCAGCAGGACCCCACCACTGCTGTCACCTGTCATGCTCTGCTCACTGGTTTCTCACTGGTCCAGCTGGTGTCTTACATGCATCCGCGGGTGCGAGAACCTGTCACTCTTGAAGTGTCCGAGAGTTGGAGGGCTGCATACACCGACCGCCTCATGCGCAGCCGGATTGTGCCCCGATGGTGGGACAGCTTGAGTCCATCGCTTTTGTAGTAGAACAGGTAGTTGTAGTACACGACATTGTGCTGATCAATCTCAGGGATGTGGTCGATCACGGTCGCCTGCTCCCACAGCAGCTCCATGTTGAAGAACACCTCCACCTCAGTCCCAATGGGCAGTTTCGTGTCAGCCTTGGAGTGCTCGTCCATGTTGACGGAGACATAGTCTCCATCCTGTTCCCTCATCTCCACCGCAGCCGTCTCAGCCATGGCAGTGTGTGCAAGCAAGGCGCCACCCTCCCCACCCGCACTGCAGCCCCTCAAGTCATCAACATCCCCCTTGCGATTCCCACGGGCAGCGGAACCCAAGGTCTTCCCCCCTGGAAGGCGGGCAAGGGCGCGCAGCATCTGCTCCGCCTCCTGCGGAGGCATGCGCTCAATTCGCTGGGCCCACGTGGCCCCGTGCACCGTGGCATACGGTGTAGCACGGAAGGCCCAGGCCCCTGGGGGCAGTCCAGCAGCTGAGCGGGGGTTACCATGATAGCGCTTCGAGAAGTCCAAGAGATAGATGGCCATCATGACGCCCCCCTGGCCAAGGGGTGCCTTGAGGACGGCACTGTGCTCAGAGGCCTCAATGCCAATGATGCTCAAGGCCTCCATCTCAGAGCAGCCGAAGAAGATGACCACCACCGTCTGGAAGAAGTCGCACTCCGGTGAGTCGGGTGGCAGCGGGCGGTGGCGCCGGTACTTGACCACCTCAATGCCGGCAGCCTGAGCCGCCTCGGCACCGAGCAGCTTGGCAAGGAGGCCGCAGTCACGCGGGTCCACATGGCAGAGCGTCTTGCCATGCTGGTTGACAAGCTCACGCACCCGCGCTGGCAGCAGATTTGGGCATGCTGCGGCCGTGGCTCCGTTGGCCTCGTCGCCCTCTGCTAGCAGCATCGACACACGGTGGATGCAGCGCACTGCCAGCTCCTCCTCCGGCTTAGTGGATTGCAGGAACGGACGGCCCTTGTGCGTGTAGGCAATCTTGAGTCGATGTGATGGGAAGGCCAAACACCCCACAGTGGCCTTGAGGTCTGCGACTGTGGTGCAGCTGCCGCCTCGGCCAATAGGTAAATGCTGCACGATCTCGAGGGCGGTGCTGAGCACTGGTAGCCAGAGCTCGCACAGCCTTGCCCCACCAGCCTCATGCGCAGCCGAGATGCGCGGCCACCACATCCCCCCCTGCTCCACGGGCTCCTGCGGTATCCCTCGGAAGTGCTGGTGACGGTGGGTGGCCATCTCAGCCCACCCAAGGCCCACGCGCACGTTGCCGCGCACGCGATCACAGAGCTGAGCCTCTGGCATAGCCGCCGCTGTCTGAACCCAAGCAGTGCGCAACTCCAGCCCATCACCCAGCTGTTGCAGGTGCTTGCGCCCGCGCTCGATGGCGGCGTCGAGCAGTCGTTCGGCATTGGTCACCGGGAGGGCGCTGTCAATGTAGACCGCGGCACCTATGATGGCGCCGCGATCGCCAGGCGCGTGCACGATCGTGGCAGCATTCGCGTAGCAGGCGATGGCGCCTGCTTCGAGCTCCTCCATCCCTCGGTGCGTCGCGCTGCTGGGATCGAGGGCGAGCAGGCTCACGCGTCGGTCATAGATGGTGCCCCACTTCTCCTCGTTGGTTCGCTTCACGAGGCCCCCCCACACACCGTGGCATAGGGTGGCCATTTGCCAGAAGAGAGTCTTCGGCGCCCGCCGCTGCTGGTTGCGCTTCTTTTCCTTGCGCCGGCTCTTTTTTTTGCGCTTCTTCGAGCTCGTCTGTTGCCTTTGCTCGTCGAGCTCCTCCTCTTCATCGGCGCTCGACTCGTCGTCAAAGTCGCCGTCGCTCACGTCGCGCGGATCCATCCGTGGATCGTGGCCGGCACCTCAACCCGTCCCACCCGCCCGAAAGCGTCGCTGGGGGAGTGCCGACCGTACGAACACTTCTCGTCGCCGTGTGCATTGATCGCAGTCGGCGGGACGGTGACGGTTTGTGGAATCCTTTGTCGTGTTTCGCGCGTCCCGACGCGCGGCGCTGTCATGGGCGTTGCAAGGGGAAGGGAGAGAGGGAGCCACGCGTAGACTACATTCTCACTCCGCCGAATTCACACCTCTCCACGTCTGTTTACCGAATGCAACGCCGATCAATGGCCGCGACGGACCTGTCTCCGTACGCCTCGCGATGCAAGCATGCAACCCACGCCGGGCACCTCTCGCATCACAGCGCGAGCGGTCAAGCGGCAAGTGGGTGCGTCCCCATTCTGATCAACACCGCGCCGTCGAGGACGCACTCGGTGACCTCGACGCACTCCATGAGCTTCTCTGGCCGAGGGCTGTGCCGAGGCTCAACAATTGGGCCCTCCAATGGTTCAAGAGTGAGTACCCGGAGCTGATGGAGAAAGTGATGGAGCGCAAGCTGACGCTGCGCAGCCAGATCCGCGCCAGGGGCGAGCTCGGCCCGCTGCAGGAAGTGATTGCTCATCGCGCTTCACGTCGCTCGCAAAGGAGGTGAGCGAGCAGCGAAAGCACATCGCTGGCTAAAAAGGCGAGCGAGCAGCGAGCGACGGCGGACCTCGCCAACACAGAGCTGGTGAAAGAGCGCCGTAAGGCAGAGCAGAGCGCCAAGACGATCGTGATGCTTGGGGCTTTCATCGAGGCACTCAGCTCTGACCTCACAAGGCCAAGCAAAATGGTTGCGAATGAGGGCCTGCGCGCCAACACCACCGAGGCCTCGCTGCGTGAGGCGCAAGGGGGATTTACAGTCCGCTTTGAGCGTGGGTGAGGTCCTGCGGGTGACCAAGGACGCAGCGGCGGCGGCAACCGAGGAGATATACGCAAGCAAGTGGAAGAGTACGTGCGGCGGTGCGGGGTTCCGTTCCTACCGTAGGCCGATTACGGCCGATTAACGCGATCCACCCGGACGGTGCGCTGCGCGCTGCGTTTTTGAGGCGCTTGGGATGGACAAGAACTTTCACACCCTCGTGCTATGCTTTTCTCTCCGTGCGAGCGCCCACGAAAGGTGTCGCTCATTTGCACAGATGGTCCATGACGAGGTCGGTCCATGACGAGCTCCAACGCACGAAAACACCAACAGCAACAGGCGGTCGCACCCGCAGGGCACGATGAGAGGGGGAGAGAGGGGAGAATCGCCTTTTCACCTTTTGTAGTGATCACATGGTGCTCTGTGTGCCTGTGTAGTCGGTGTAGGAGCCGTGTTGCGTTCCTAGCGGTTGCGTTCCGGACTTCGAACTTCACAGACATTCTGTGTATGGACGATGACGAAATCCGAAGTCAAAACTATTTGCGAAATGCGTGCGACGTCGGCCGAGGAGCAGGAGCAGGAGGCGCCCATGGCGAAGATGGCCAAGCACGAGGAGCGAGTGCGCGTGCGAGCGCGAGACGGAGAGGAGGTCACGTTGTCGCACGACGCAGCCCGACTCATGGGCACCTTGAAGGATCTGATGGATCTCGCCACCTCCGAGGATGGCATCTATCCCATGCCCACGATCACGGCCTCGACGCTTCGGATGGTGTGCAAGCTGAACGACCCAGACTACACCTGGCCGAGCTCGGACGAGTCTTCGCTCTTCCAGCTCATCCAGCTCATCGAGGACGCCCTCTATCTCGACGCCCCCATCGCGCTCAAGCACCTCCAGCGCGCAATCGCCTCCCGACTCAACGGCAAGCGCGCAACCGAACTCTGCGCGCTCATCGGCGCGGGTGGTGACTTTGGCAGCGCGGAGGAGCACGCGCCGCCTAACGCCGAGCCGGCATTTGTACCGGAAGACGTCATTGAGGCGCCGCAGCAGCCGGCCAGCTCCACGTTACCGCCCGAGCCGCTGCAGCAGCCCTCGTTCTCAGCGGACGCCATGGAGGCTGCTCTGGGCCTGGTGGACGTGGCCACGTTGGTCGAGCTCAAGGGCGTGACTCGATCTAGGCGGGCGCAGGCACAACGTGTCCTCTGCTCGCGCCTTTGCCGACGCGACGGGCAGCCAGTACCCACACGTCTGGATGAGATCACCGACCTGGACGTGGAGCAGCTGATCGCGGCCGGCCGGCCCGGGGACGCGGCCGTAGCGGGGCGGATGCTGCCTGGGCTTGCGCGCCTCCATGGCTACGGCCATGTGGTGGACGTGGCCGCCGTACGGGCCGCGGATCTTGAATCTCACTTAAGTGCGAATCAAGATTCATTGCTATATGGGGCTGCTAAGGACGCTCTCAACAGCTGCATCTCAGGCGAGGGAGAGGCACCGTTGAGGCTGACGATCGCAGCTGTTGCCTGTGCGGGCTCAGGCGTAATTTGCGGCATCCCGGTGCAGCAACTGCGCGAAGACGGCGCCACAGAGCTCGACTTGTCCAATAGCGGGCTCCACGCGCCTGCGGCCTTGCTTGTCGCCTATCTCATCCCTGCTACATCGGTGCTCGAGAACTGCAAGTTGCTCAAGAACAGGTTCGACATTGAGTCGGCCACGGTGCTCGCCAAGATCGCCGCGGAGAAGGGCATCATCCTCTCGGGCATGATGCGCGACCAGACGGCGGCCAAGTTCAAGTTCAAGAACCTCCAATCCGCCGACGCCATCCTCATCGCGTCCGACCTGAAGTTCGTGGCGGTGGTGAACACCCTGGACCTGGGCTCCAACAGCATCGGTCCAGAGGGAGCCCTCGCGATCGCGGAGGTGCTGCAGGCCAACGCGGTCCTGACCAACCTGGCGTTGTACGGGAACAATGTTGGCGACGACGGTGCCAAGGCGATCGCGGAGGCGCTGAAGGTCAACACAGTCGTGACCACCCTGGGCCTGGGCTCCAACGACATCGGTATGGAGGGAGCTATTGAGGGAGCCATCGCGATCGCGGAGGCGCTGAAGGTTAACACGGTGGTGACCACCCTCGACCTCAGGTATAACTCCATCGGGGTTGAGGGTGCCAAGGCGATCGCGGTGGCACTGAAGGTCAACGTGGTCCTGGCCGTGCTGTGGCTCGCGGACAACAGCATCGGCGAGGATGGTGCCAAGGCGATCGCGGAGACGTTGAAGCACAATGCCGTCCTGACCGAGCTGGGGCTCGAGGACAACAACATCGGCGAGGACGGTGCCAAGGCGATCGCAGAGGCGCTGAAGGTCAATGCGGCCGTGACCACCCTGAGCCTGAGCAACAACGTTATCGGAACAAAGGGTACCGAGGCGATCGCGGAGGCGCTGAGGGTAAACACAGTGGTTACCACCCTCGACCTCGGGTACAACTCGATCGGTCCGGAGGGAGCCCTCACGATCGCGGAGGCGCTGAAGATCAACGGGATCCTGACCACCCTCATCCTCAAGTTCAACACGATGGGGGACGCAGGGGCAAAGGCGGTGCATAAGGCGGTGGAGGACCGGACTGGCTTTGATTTGGTTCTGTAGAAAATGACGTTGAGTGCAAGCGCTGAGAGGCATGTGCGGAGTCCGGTGTGACTGTGTTCCGTCAAGGTTTTTACTAATTTGGCGAGCTGCCGGCGTGCCCAGGGCTGTATGACCTATGACGCGGGACACATGTGCGCTACGTGTCGTATGTGAGAGGGCGGCCGGCTGATACTCACAGTCACGCCTCACAGCTCTTCTGGAGGCACCTGTGAGAGAAGCCTGTGAGAGAAGGGTTGTGTGACATTACAAGGGGGGAATGTAATTTTAACCTTCGGAGAGTCTCTCGAATCCTAAACCTCTTGGCCTTGGGGGCCTTGGCGCTTGGGGCCGGGAAGCGGGATTGGATGTTGAACATGCATGTTGGAATCCGGAGCCAGGGTATAGGTAAAGCGAGTTTGCAAATGGGCACTGGGGGTCGGAAGTGGAATCGGGAATTTCGGAATCCTGGGTTGCAAGGAGCGCTGGGGGCCGGAAGTGGAATCTTAGTGGAATCGGGAATTTAGGTATTAGGAATTTCGAGTTTGCATCATACATGAAATCATGAATCTCATGATGTATTTCGGGTGTATCCCGCATGTATCTAGATCACGTCTGCAGATACATGTATCCCGAATGTATCTCCGAATGTATCTCCGAATGTATATCTCGCATGAGTATCTTACCTAGTCGATTTGTATCCTTCTTTAAGATACATTCAGGATACATTTAGGTATTAGGATACAATGTATCTCAAGAATAGCACTTACCGAACGCGGCCCCCGGCGGGCAGGTCGATCGACGCCATCGAGGAACAGCCATAGAAGGCGCCAGGGCCGAAGCTCGTGAGGCCGGCGGGCAGCGCGATCGACATCAACGAGGAGCAGTATTGGAAGGCGTAGTCACCGATGCTCGTGAGTGTATACCAACATCTGAGACCGAGATCCGAGTGACACTTACGTATGCAAAATCCCCAACCCTGAAGTCCCTGGAAACGATGCGACTGCAGATCACACACACACACTTTGTCTGTGAACTGAGAGCGCTCCCTCTCACTCAGAGGCTTCATCCACCCCGTACCGCTAAACGTTTAGGTACATTCAATCGACAAAATCTGGATGGGGGACTGCTTCATCTATGGACGGGCGAATGTTGCCATCTAAGCCGGCGGGCAGGTCAAACGACGCCATTGAGGAACAGCCATAGAAGGTGCCAAGGCCGAGGCTTGTGAGGCCGGCCGGCAGCACGATCGACGTCAACGAGGAGCAGCCATGGAAGGCGTACTCACCGATGCTCGTGAGTCCGGCGGGCAGCTTGATTAACGTCATCGAGGAGCAGCTAGCAAAGGTGCTACGCCCGAGGCTGGTGAGGCCGGCGGGCAGCTCGATCGATACCAACGAGGAGCAGCCCTTGAAGGCTCCCTCACCAATGCTCATGAGTCCGGCGGGCAGCTTGATTAACGTCATCGAGGAGCAGCTAGCAAAGGTGCTAGGCCCGAGGCTGGTGAGGCCGGCGGGCAGCTCGATCGATACCAACGAGGAGCAGCCCTCGAAGGCTCTCTCACCGAGGCTCGTGAGGCCGGCGGGCAGCTCAATCGACGTCAACGAGGAGCAGCCATGGAAGGCGTACTCACCGATGCTCGTGAGGCCTGCGGGCAGCGCGATGGACGCCATCGAGGAGCAGCCATAGAAGGCGTCCTGGCCGAGGCGCGTGAGGCCGGCGGGCAGCTCGATTGACGTCATCGAGGAGCAGACAGCAAAGGCGGACCCATCAATGCTTGTGAGGCTGGCGGGCAGCGCGATCGACGTCAACGAGGAGCAGTTAATGAAGGCGCTCTCACCGATGCTCGTGAGGCCGGCGGGCAGCTCGATAGACGTCAACGAGGAGCAGCCATAGAAGGCGAACTCACCGAGGCTCGTGAGGCCAGCAGACAGCTCGATCGACATCAACGAGGAGCAGCCCTCGAAGGCGCTCTCACCGATGCTCGTGAGGCCGGCTGGCAGCGTGATCGACGTCATCGACGTGTCGTCACGGAACGCGCCCTCCGGCACATGCGCCTTGCCGTCGCGCAGCACGCATGCGGCGAGCAGCACCTCCATCGGCATTTCCCCCTCCCCACGGATGCACGCGCGCACCCCTGCCATCGGATACGGTGGCGGACCATCTTCATATTCTTCCGATCCATCTGAAGACGCCACGCGCCTCGCCACGCGCCTCAGCGCAGCCACGTCCACTTCAAAGCCGCCCAGCCCCGTCACCTTTGCCAGGTTAGGCAGCCAGCGTGACGCGTCGGCCGCGTCGACAAAGAGGCGACTGGCGGCGCGGCTGTCTGAGAGGTTGAGCTCGGTCACCTTAGCGAGGTTGCTCGTGAGCGGCAGGCCGACGCGTGCGCACAGCCGCGCGCACAGGACGCGCCGCGCCCGCGCACGCCACGCGAGGCTCACACCCTTGAGCGCGCAAAGCGTCAGCACGTCGGCGTCCGCGAGGGCGTCCTCGAGGGCGTCCTCGTTGACGAGCTGCGTCGAGAGCCAGCACACCGGCGCTGGCGGTGTGGGTGCATCGGCCGCTCGCGGGGCAGTGGCGTCGCGCTGAGCGTCTTGCGTGTACAGCGGCTCCTTCGTCGCCGCCTGCCGCTCCGCCTCGGTGGGGAAGTCGCTCACGACGCCCAGCAGCCGCCCGAGCTCCGGCCCACTCTTGCCGGCGAGGTGGCCCGTGCACAGGGAACGCGAGAGGAGGCGGCACAGCTCGACGTCCACGTCGAGAAAGTGCGCGCCGTGCAACAGCTGCGCGAGCTGCGCGAGCGAGGAAACTCCCAGCGCCCCGCCCTCCTCCGCACCGCCCTCGGCGAGGCGCGAGAGCGTGCGGAGCGCAGCCGCAGGCACCAGAGTGGCGAACGCCCCCTCGGCGCCACCCGTGTCGCTTACCCAGTTGGCGAGCGCCGCCGATCGCGCCGCGGCCGAACGGGACCACGCGACCACCTCGCCCTCGACGCTTCGCACCCTCACACCGCCGTCGTCGCCGCCGCCACCGGTGACGTCGCCGCCGCCGACACGACGTCGCTTGCGGGGAGACGCCGGGATCTCGCGCCCGCCCTCGACGATGAGAAGCGCCGCCGCCTCCGCCGCGCAGGAAGAGCCGCTCGGATCGAGCGTCGACAGGCAGGTGCTCGCCATTTAGGCCTCCGTTTCACACCCAACCGTTGATGAATCGACGAAAGTGACTTTGGCACAGCGACTTTCCATGACTTTCGACTCCTTAACCGGTAGATTTACTCGGCGATGCAGGTCCCGACAGTACCACCATATAGCACCGTAAGCTATGTGCCCACTCGCAGCGCTGCTAGCCGTCTGCGCCGCTACCTCTCACATGGGCGGGACGTCCGCATGTGTGAACAGAACCCTCTCGGTTTTCAAGCCGCCGCGGCCGCGACGCGACGCCGCGACGCGAGTGCTGGACGTGTGTCAATTGTCCATTATGGACGAGTTGCCGAGCGCGCCGCACAGCAATGCCGACCAGGATCATGGATACAGAAGCCCGAACCTTAGCTTCCCTCGCGGAGCCGAGCGGCGGAGTAAGCTGAGCGGAGAGGAAATCAAAGTGCTGCGCTCACGTTACGGAGGAGAGGCCTTGTCACCCCAGGCATCGTGCAGCGAAGCAGCTCAGCGTTTCAGCCAGGTGCGGAACGACTTCAGGCGAATGATGGAAGAGGGCGGGCGCGCCGCCGAGCGGCGAGCGATCAACGCCTCTGCGGACGGCAGTTCATCATCCCCTCCTCGACCGCCTCTTCCACCTCCTGCGCGACCTCCTCCGCCGGCGCCGGCGTCTCCTGCAGGCGATAATTCGTCGGTGCCAGCTGCTGCTTTAATCTCTCCAGCGGCGCAGAGATCGCTTATGCGCGCGCGGCTCGCGGAGCTCCACATCGGGGAAGGTAACGGTTCAGCAGCGCCAGCGGCTGCCACACGCTCGCCAGCGGCGGCAGCGGCAACCGCATGCTCGCCAGCGGCGGCCGCAAGCTCGCCAGCGGCGGCCGCAAGCTCGCCAGCGGCGGCCGCAAGCTCGCAGGAAGCGAGGGCAAGGGTGGACAGCGGCGATGACAGTCCGAGGAGTGAAGGGTCCTCTCCACGAACGCCCGGCGCGGGCTGGGCCCTGTCGCGCTCGCGTCTTGCGAGCGCCGCCAGCACCACATGCCAAATGCTCCGACCCAATAGCATGAGCGACTTGATTTCGGAGGTGAAGCGCGCTGACGCCGACAAGCGGGCACGACGCCTTTTGGAAGAGCGAGAGATGATCGCGGCACGGCAGGCACTCAATAGGAAGCTCCGTGCGATCTCGACTCTGCAGACCGCCATGCGCAAGCGACGATGGCGCAAGATGATCTCCTCGAACAGTACGCATGGCCCCACCTGTGCCCCAGCCGCGCGCATGACCCCACCTGCGCGCTCGCGCGCCCTCGCCCTCACTGTCGCCCTCGCCGTCGCTCTCGGCGCTCTTGCGTGTGCGCAGTCCCCATCGTCAACGGCCCCTGCGGAGCCAAGGCCTTTCCCATCTTTTGGGGCCGGACGCGTCTGGGCACCGCGGGGCTCTCTGGTCGGCAGTACCGGTACTCTAGTTGTTTCGGATGCCTGCCCGTCGAGCATCCGGTACGGGAGGCACTCATCTTCGTCGTCGACAGCGTCTGGTTCGAGCGCATCACACTCGTCGCGGTCCTGATCAACTGCGTGCTCCTCGGTCTCCAAGGGCCGCCACAGCTGCCGTTGCCGCCGTCGTCGCCGCCGCCGTCGCTGCTCGAGGTGGCGTCCGGGGCTGCAGCGTCGCTGCCGCTGCCCCTTTCTTCGGTTTCGTCACGCGCGTACGAATTCTTCGAGCTTAGCTTCACACTCTTCTTCACATGCGAGATCCTCTGCCGGATCGGAGCCATGGGGCTGGCCGGCCACGAGTACTCCTACCTCGCGGACGGCTGGAATGCGATCGATTCCTTCGTGGTCGCCGCCGGCTGGTTCGCGCTGCTCTTTCCCCAGCTGGGCAACTTAACCGCCGTGCGCGCCATACGCGCGCTACGACCGCTCCGGACGATTACGCGCATTCCTGGGCTACGCCGGCAGGTGATTGCACTCAGTTGCACTTGATCGCACTTGATTGCCATTGAGTGCCCCTTACGGCTTCTGATGGCTACTGATGTCTACATCGGCAGGTCAACACGCTCGTGGACGCGGTGGCGGAGCTGGTCGACGTGGGCGCGCTCTTCGTTCTCCTGCTCACGTTCTTCGGGATCATTGGCATGCAAATCTTCAAGGGCGCACTCCGCTACCGCTGCTTCGACTTCTCAACGTTTGCGAGCGCTCCGCCTGGCGAGCTGCCCGAGCCCATCGCACCCATCGACGGCGTGTGCTCGCCTACCAGCGCGCCGCCGCCGCCGCCGCTGCCTCTCTGGTACTTAACGTCAGCGCGCCCCATGCCGCCGCAAGGCACGTGTGATGCGGGCGAGGTGTGCGCTGACTACGGCATCAACCCATTCTACGGCACGGTGTCGTTCGATAACATCCTGGCAGCGTGGATGACCATCTTTCAAGTGATCACTCTCGAGGGCTGGGTTGGCATCGTCGACATGGCCTCTCGCCAGGCAGGCCGCTTCATCGCAAGTGCCTATTTCATCACGGTCGTGCTGCTAGGCTCGATCTACCTTCTCAACCTCTTCCTCGCCGTCGTGTGGCAGGCATATCGTACGCAGGAAATCATGCACGAGAGCAAGAAGCCACAACTCTCTTCCAGTAGGAGCTTCCGCCGCCGCCGTCGCGCCATGTCCCTAGCCGGTGAGCTGCGGGCACCCGGAGCCGGGGTCTCGTTGCACGGGGGCTCCTTCGGGCGCCGGTCGCCTTCGGCAGTCTTCGGGCGCCGGTCGCCTCCTCTCACCGGCCGCCTCTCACCGCCGATCGCCACCGCCCGGACGACCACACCAACTGGGCTGATCCCCGACGAGTCGGACGAGTCGGGGACCCAGCGAGAACGACGCTCGTCGGGCGAGCTCGCGCTCACCACAGCGCTCGGACAGCGCCACTCGCCAGTGCCGATGAGCGGCGCGAAGGCGAGCCTGAGTGCTGTGGTGAGCGCTGTGGAGCCTCCCTCCCTGGTTACCTCAACGGTCCAACGCTCGGCTGCGCTCCCGCCGCCAGGTTGGGAGCCAGCGCCCGTCTTGGAGTCGGGCAAAGGCTCCCAGCTCTGGGAGCCAGCACCGGTCTCGCAGTCGGGCAAGGGTTCACAGCTCATCGTCGGCCGTCGTACGCTCGACATCGGGCACGCACCCTCCGTGCTTGAAGTGCTCGTCGAGTCGCCCCTCTTCGAGCGCTTCGTGGTCTCGGTCATCGTAGCCAATGCGGGCCTCGCGGCATGCGAGGCTTACCCGATGGACGCGCGCCTCGGCACCGTGATCGAGCTCGCGGACCGCGTCGTAGTGGGCATATTTGTGCTCGAGATGGGTCTCAAGCACCTCGCGTGGGGCGCGGGCCGCTACTGGAGCGACTCGCTGCATTGCTTCGACGGGCTGGTCACCCTCTTCGGGTTCGTCACCCTCGCGACCCCCTTTGACACCGGGCTGCACGGCGGCGCGCTCCGCAGCTTCCGCCTGCTGCGAGAGCTGCAGTGGCTCGCGGGTGGATCGCGTACCAAATCGGGTAGAACGCTCCGGCGAGTGATCTCCGCGACCGAGAGGTGCATGCAGAGCTTCGTGTATCCGATTGCGCTCCTGGTTCTGCTGCTTTACGTCTTCGCCATCGTTGGCATGCAATTCTTCGGCTACCGGCTCGCGCCACCGGCGCTCGAAGAACGCCCGCGCTTGCACTTCGACGATCTGGCGCACGCGATGCTCTCGGTGACCATTATTGCGGTGGGCGATGGCTGGGACCGGATCTGGCAGGACTCAGCGCGCACCGTCGGCAGGCAATCGGCCCTCTTCTTCATCGCGCTCATCGTGCTCGCGAACTACGTGCTGCTCAACCTCGTGTTCGCGCTGCTTCTCGGCTGCTTCGACGACGTGAAGAAAGAGGAGCGGAACGCCCAAGAAGCGAGTCCGAATGGGAGCCAGTCCGGGAGCTTTTCCCGCTCGCCCCTCCGCCGCTCTCCGCAAACCGTCCGTAGCGAGGACGGGGAGAGCGAGGACGAGACCGAGGACGAGGACGACGGCACGCCTCCCTACGAATGGGTTGCACACGCGGGCCTGCGCCAGTGGCTGATCGATGCGCACGAGAACGATATGGCGCTCGGGGTGTTCGGGCCCAAACATCCTGTGCGCCAATTCGCACGCGGGGTAGTCACTTGGAAAGTTGAGGGCTTAGGCGGACTGGTCAGCTTCAACAGCGTGATCCTCGTCGTGATCTTGCTCTCGTCCTTCACTCTCACGCTCGACGGTTGCCACCTGACTCCCGATCAGCCGCTTGCCCAGCAGCTCAGGTTCGTCAACGTCCTCATCATCTGATTGCCTCGGATGGCCTCTGACGGCCTCCCTCATCGGATGGCCTCCCTCATCAGGTTCGTCGACAACCTGGCGTCCGGGATCTTCTTGTGTGAGATGCTGCTCAAGGTCATTGCGCTCGGGCTCGCGTTCAGCCCCGAGTCATACCTCGCCTCGGGGTGGAATCGATTCGATTGCATCATCATCCTAGCGGTGCTCTTCGCCGAAGAGTTCCCAGCGGTGCGGGCGCTCCGCGTGCTGCGCGTGCTGCGCCCGCTCCGGATGGCCAGTCAGATAGAGGAGCTCCGCATCACGATCGATGTGCTTCTCAAGTCACTGCCGGGCGCGCGCGACGTGCTCTACGTGTACTTCTTCTTCCTCTCGATCTTCGCCATCCTCGCCGTGCAGCTGCTCGCGGGCGCGCTGCACGCATGCGAGCATGAGCCCGAGCGGCTCACGACACGCGCGCAGTGTGAGGCGCGCGGATATGCGTGGTCCAACCCCGTGTGGGGCTCTTTTGACAATGTCTTCGCGGCCGCGCTCGTGCTCATCGAGGTATCGTCATTCGAGGGATGGACGACTGTGCTCTTCGCGAGCATCGACGCGGTTGGCGCGGACGTGGCGCCGCAGCCCGAGCACTCGCTTGGGCGTGCCCTCTTCTTCCTCATTTGGATCTTCGTCGGGGCCTTCGTGCTGCTCAACCTCATCGCTGGCGTCCTCGTCTCCACCTTCAACGACATCAAGGCCAAGCAGGAGGGGGCGGGCGTGGTGCTCACCGAGCGGCAGCGCGACTGGGTCGAGACAATGGAGCAATGGCTCACGCTCTGCCCCCGCAAGCGGCTCGGCTGCCCCGAGAATGCATGCCGCGCCGCCGCGTTCCGCCTCGTGAGCCGCGACGCGTTCGAGCCATGCATCCTCGTGCTCATCTTGTTCAACACGCTTCTTATGGCCCTCGACGGGTACGGCTTGAGCGCGGCGCAGACGAGCACGCTGGCGCTGCTCAACTACGGCTGCTCCGGGCTCTTTGTGCTCGAGGCGGCGCTCAAGCTGCTCGCGTACGGCGCCCCCGGCTATTTCCGTGAGACGTGGAACGTCTTCGACTTTTCGATCGTGCTGCTCACGCTCGCGGAATGGGCCATCCTTCTCGCCGAGATCTCCGTGGGCGAGAGCGCCTTCAACCCGACCGTGATGCGCTTGCTACGCATCGTGCGAGTCGGCCGCGTGCTGCGCACTCTACGCGTGGTGCGCTCGGCGCGCGGGCTCGTGATCATGCTCTCCTTGCTGCTCCTCTCGCTGCCCGCGCTCGTGAACACTCTCGGAGTCTTCCTGCTCGTGTTGCTCGTCTACTCGTTGCTTGCCATGTCGCTCTTCGGCCAGCTCGCCCGTGGAGAGTTCATCACCGAGGACGCGCACTTCTGCGACTTTGGGCACGCGCTGTACACCATGTTCCGCTGCTCGACTGGCGAGGACTGGAACGGCATCATGCACGAGGCGATGCAGACCCCCGCAAATGGAGCATGCTCGTATGAGGCGGGCGACTGCGGCTCGTGGCTCGCTATACCCTTCTTCCTGAGCTACGTGGTCCTCACGACTTACGTCGTCCTCAAGATGCTCATCGCCCTCATCCTCGAGAACTACGTGATTGCGATGAAGCGCGACCACAACTCGCTGCAACCACACCATGCGGAGGCGTTCGTCAAGGCATGGGCCGAGTTTGACCCGGAGGCGACTGGCTTCATCTATGTAGGAGACCTGTCGGGGGTCATCAAGCTCTTGCCACCCCCCCTCGGTCTCGACCCGAGCCAGGGGCCTTTCAAATCGGCCAGCCTGGCAGAAGTGCAACGGTACGCTCTCGAGCTCGACCTGCACACGGACCTTGACCAAGCCACCCGCCGGCGCCGGGTCCGCTTCTCGGAGCTACTCGCCGTCCTCGTGCGCGACGCGTACTCGGACGTGCTCAAGGACTCGGACCTCATGGACTCGGACGCGCAGCCCACCGCGCTCAACGGAAGATCCACTCTCGGGCTCACGTGGGTAGATCTCGGCGACCAACAGCCGCCGTCGGGCCGAGAGATCGAGAACCCGGCGCTCGCGATGGCGCTGCTCCAGGGCACCCTCACATTCACACAGGAGGCCTTCGACGCCTTCGAAGTGACGGGGTTGCGCCAGGACAGCTGGATCGCGGCCAGGTGGGATCCGACGACTTTGGAAAGACGTTACTTCAAGCCGGACCCCGACCGTCCCCGCCCGTTGCGTAAGGCCCAAACATGGGGAAATGTGCTTCCACCGGCTAATTCGCGCGTGGGTCAGCGGCTGTACAGAAGACTCTCGGAGTCGAAGATCATCGTTTTCGAGGAGGATGACGCCTCATCGGGCATGCGCCGTGTCCGTTCGGCAGGCGCCGACGCCAACTCCCGAACTCTGATGCGTACGTCACTTGCGGATGAGGTCATTTGCAAGGCTTGGTCCAAGCGCAAAAGCTCAGTCGTGGCCCGCATCGATCGCCGAGGCAGCGCCTCGCCCGGTACGGCTCATAGCGGTGCCGCCACCGAGTTGCTGTGATATGCGTCCGCTGCGCACAGCCCGGTTCGAGTGCCGAACATCAAGCTATAAGATACGTTTTCGTGTATTCGGTTGGCCGCCTCTGGTGCTGGCGCACCGTCACGTATTACTACGGGGTCCTCATGTGAGCATGTCTCTGATGTGTTCGGATGTCGCATGTGCTGATGGATCGACTGAGTCAGAGCGGAGAAAGTGTATAGGAAGCGAAGCGCCTGACCCGCTGGCGCTGCGTTTGAGTGAGAGCGTTGCGTGAGTGCTTTTATATCGGTCCATGTCCAGCTGCACAATCCGATTGGTTGATGTGATCTCGGGGACCGGGGACGACGACTACTGGTACCAGTATAGAACACGGGCGAAATTCAGACTAGTTGACTCCATGAAAACCTTGTCTTCAACTGTCACCAAGTTGCACCACCTAAGCGGGGGCTCTAGGAGGTTCTCGCTGCTCAACGACGTCGAGCTTGGCGAGCAAGGCACTGAGATTCGACGCGTGCTCCCGCAACGCATCAGCCTTGCGCTCCATCTCAGCCATGTCGCGCAAGCACTCATCGAGGCCGCTGGACCAAACGGAGCTCATTTCCCCGGCTGACGAGTCAGGTGGATGCTCCTCGACCCGTTCCTGCTGCAGCATGGCCGCCTCTGCCAATGCGACCCGCTCAGCCGCCGTCGGGCGCGGCTCGGCTGGCTTGTGCGCGGGGCGCGCCGCCACCGTAGTCGCTGCCGTGGATCGCGATGGCACGCACGCATTCTCGTTCGGGCTCCCGATGCGACGCGCGCGCGACCGACAGCTTGGAGGTGAGTTCTTGGAAGCCTCGGTTTCAGCCGAGGGTGCCACAGGCAGCTCTGCCGAGGCTTGCCGGTGCATCTCCTCAAAACGCCGAGCCTGCTCCTCACGCCAGCGCTGTAGCCCGCCAATGGCATCGTCCAGTTCCCGCCCGAGCGTCGCCTCCTCGGTGCGCACGCTCTCGTCCAATGCCGTGAGCAACCAGTTGCGCGAGCGAGCGATGGCCACCGGACAGCGCGCCGAGCTCGTACCTGCCACTTCGGCGTCAGCGCCTGGCAAGGGCTCGGGATCGACATCCGAGGACGATTCCGTGGGCGCGTTAGGCTCCGGTTGATCGTCTGCCTCGTTGGTCGTCTGCCTCGTTGAGAACGCATCCATTGTAGTCGGGGCGCATACTGTGAATTTAGACAAACATAAAGTGTGAATAACAGCAGGCTTTTAGAAGCCCACCCCAAACGCCCCAGGTCCGCCGGACTTCGTCAGTGCCTGGGCTTTCTTACAATTTCTTACCTCAATGCGTTTCACCTCCGCAATGCGTTTCATGGGCTCCTCACTGGCTCCTCTACAGACGTCTCATCTGCTAGGTCGATATGTGTTGAGTGTCGTGTGTGTTCTGGGGTCTGTGTGGGGAGAGGGGTTTCGTTCCAAACTTAAAACCCAAATTCCGAAATACCGTCGGTGTTCAGCCCATCTCTCTAGCTCCTCGCCACACAAAAGCTCCTCGCCACACACGGGCACAGACGTCAATGGCTGCAAACGTGGACGACCTCGTATCAATCCCTCTGTCCATCCACCCTGACGTGATGTTGGAACTCTCCTCTGAACAATGGCAGCGCCGGCGCAGCATCGTCGGGGAAGAAGAAGACGATAATGATGAGTCCCTGCCCATCGAATTCGAAGTCGATGGGCCCTCCGAGGTCTCTGCGTTTCTTGAAAAGATCAAGAAAAAGGTGGCCATGCAAGAGGGCCAAACGGCGGCCTCCGTCAGCGTCTCTGGCTTCATGTCACCGCCTAGAAAAGTCACAATCAACGGCGCGAAAGAGCGCAAGGCGGCGGGCATCCCCCTCGAGTGCAAATACTTTGCGTTCGCCTACCCTCTCGACTGCCTCGCGGGCATGTTCGACGAGCTCGTCACTCGCGAGGGGCGCGATGAGCCCTGGCTCAACTTCCTGCTCTTCGGCGGATACGTCTACTTTGACGCATCCCGCCGGCTCGTGCGCTCCAATGCCATCGTCCTCACGCAGGCCATGGCGGCACTTGAGCTTGTGGGTCCCTTCATACCCTCGCAGGACGCCGTGGAATATCTGCGCTCCTTCGACCGGTTGCGAGACGTTACGCTCCAGCCCATGCTCGATGCGGGCTTCCAGCAATTCGGTTGGGTCAATCCAGGGGAGCGGCCGGGTGGCCATCCAGTATTGGCAGATGGGACTGATGCGCCGGGCGACGGCACGTTCGTGTATGTGGTCGAAAGCGGAGGTTCCATCTGCTACTCGCTCGTCAAGGTCGACGCGGTGCGCAAGCAGCGCCAGAAGCTCTTGGAAGACGCGGCGGCCGCGCGCGAAGCCGCCGTGCTCGTGGGTCAAGAGCCGGAACGGGGCTCACCCGAATATGTCACGGAAGTGCCTCAACGGGACGTCGGGTCGGTAAGGTTCGTCAGCGCTCCAGAGGCTCTATCGGGGGCGCCGCCGGAGGCGCTGTCGGGGGGGTCATCGGGGGCGCCGAGCTCAACGATGGTCAGGCCAGCCTTGCCCTCATCACCCGAGAAGACTGTGCCGGCCGCCGCCGCCGCACAGCACGCCAAATTCGGCGAGGCCATGGGCCAGCTCGCCATAGCGGCGAAGGCGACTGCCGAGGCGGCGAACAAGGTGCGTGTCGATCTTGACAAGTGGAGGCGCTCAAGCGTGGAGAAGTGGGTGCGCTCGCACGGGGCCAGCCTGGTCGCATACTACACGCTCGGCGTGCTCACTTACGGCGCCTTCGAGGGCTGGGATCCTCTCGATAGCGTCTACTATCTCACTGCGACCGCCACGACCAATGGCGATGAGATCTCCCCCCAATCTCCAGCGGGGCGGCTCTTCTCATGCTTCTACATCCTTCTCGGGATCACGATCATCTTCTCTGGGCTGGCTCCACTCGCCGAGTACGTGCTTGAGCGTGTGCAGCGCTCGCTGCTTGACCCACTGGCCACCTCACTCGCCGAGCGATCAGAGGATGTGCTGGAGGCCATTGAGCGTGCCGCCATTCGGCTGCAAGCAAGCACGCGCAAATGGCCCAGCTGGCTCGGCTGTATCTCCGGTCCCGTCTCGAGTGCGGCTAACGGGGTGCGCACCTGGGCCAATGGACACACGGGCGGCGCCGGTGCGCGCGGCTTCCAGATGCACAACAACTCGCTCCGTAAGATCGAGCTCAAGCTCCCCTCCTCTCCCCCAGCCTCTCCCCCTGCAGTGGATCCAGACCTCGGCGAGATCTCGATCAATCTCACCTCCTCTCCCCCGGCCTCTCCCCCAGCAGCGGACCCCCAACGTTCACCTGTTGCGCCGCCCGGCGGCCGCCCCCGCGTCGGCCCCGGCCCCGGCGCTCCTCTCATGCGTCAGAAATCGACACCCGGCGGTGCACTCTTGCAGTCTACGCAGCCGGCGCAGCTGGCGCTACAGTCGCCTCATGGGGCAGAGTTCTCCCACCCGCCCAGCGCACCCGAGGCGATGAAGGCGGCAGCCGGCATGCCAACCTCCGGGATCACCGCCGGGAAGAGCTCCGAGCCCGCCGGTGAAGCACTTGTGAAGAGCGTGATGCAGGGCGCGCTGCAGGGGACGATGAAGAGCTACGCCCTAGCACTCATGCTCGTGCTCGTGGTGGTGGCGCTCGGCATGGTGATCGCGATGGGCGTGCACAAGTATTCGACCATCGATGCTCTCTACTGGACGATTGGGTGCATGACCACCGCCGGCGGCGACCTGCACGCCGATACCAACACGCTCAAAATGGTCTACATCATCTACATGCCCCTCGGCGCTGTCACCATGCTCACTGCGGGTCGCACCGTTCTGATCTCATCACAGCGACGCGGCATCACCATGGACAACTTCTCACTGCAGCTGTACGACCTCCTTGGGCGTGAAGCGCGGCGCAAGACCGACAAGCACGCCAAGCTACGCGAGGCGGATTTCATCGTGTCCGTGCTGCAGGCTCGTAAGATGGTTGACTTACAGACCATCGAGGTGATCCGCAAGCAGTTCGCTGCGCTCGTGCCGCGCAACGACGACGCGACCAACGAGCCCGCCATCGACGTACAGCTTGTCTTCGACAACCTCGTGCGCCAGCGCCGCGTGCTCTCTGATGCCTTGCGGCCAAAGGGCGAAGAGAGCCGGCCGACGACGACGGCTTTCGACGACGAGGACGCCGACGCCGAGAAGACGGCGACAGCGTACGTTGACATGACATGTGAGGACAACGGCTTCGCGGAGTGGTTTGAGACGTATTGGACGCCCAGCGTCGAAGGCGCGACTGGATCCGGCGCCGAGAAAGGCCCGCAAGGTCATTGGACCCGCCTTCGACGGGGCTACACGAAGCTGATGGACGCTTGATTTGGGCGGGGCGGGCGGCGGTGCACACATGAGCGAAGCCGGCGCGGTCGCACGTGTGACGTCGTATACACGAAAGTAACGCGACGCGCGAGCCCACCCACACGCCGCGCACACGGCGCGAGCCGCCCTACTCCGCTCCGCGGTAGCAGCGCAGACTCCCTGGACGACCGGCGAGTCCGGACGGATTGTGCATATTGTATGAAGCACGGGCGGGGGGGCGAGCTTTTTTTTAATGGGGCCACGCGCGCCACACGCGTCTTCAAGACCGTAGTTCCGTTAAGCTATAGCAGTGCGTTCTGAATGATTTCGGCCGCTAATGATCGCTCACGCCGGAAGAAAAGCGCAAACGAGCGGACAAACGAGCGGGTCGAGCTCCCTCCGTGATCCGATCACGCATGCCATCAACCTGAGCGATCACCTGACGCCGTCTTCTTGGCGGCGGTATTCGCGCCGGCATCTTTGAAGGCCTCGACGGCAATGGCCAACAGGTCCTTGGGCGTGCGCTCCTCGCGCTCGCCCAGTCCCTGGATGACCTGCTTGCCAGCCTTTTGCAGGTTCTCTATCGCCTGCCCCATATCGTTGGGGTCACGCACGATGGACAAGAAGACGGGCGGCAGCTCACCGCCCGAGGCCGGAATGTTCTTGTCCATGTTGACGATCAGCTTGAGGCTGGCTGGGATCTTGATCGTCTTGACGTTTACCTGGTACGTGCCGTCGTTTTTGTCGATGACGTTCATCTCGTGGTTGTTGGGCATGAGTATCGTCTGGTCGTTCATACCCTGCTTGATCAGCTGCAGCCGCGGCTGCACCATGAGGCCGCCAAAGTTGCATCGGTTGCCAAACTTGTCGTTGGTCTCGAGTACGATCGTGTGCATCGCGTTGGCGTACAGCACCTTGTCCTTTGGCACGAGTAGCTTGCACTGGGACGGCTCCGCTTGGGAGCTCAGCACGACGAAGCTCACGGGCGAGCCCGAGACGGCGCTTCCGTTGAGCTCCACGTGCACCACGTGCTGGCCGCGCAGGGTGCACTCGAACCGCACCTCATGCCTCGGGGCGCCACCCCCGCCCACCGCCGCCTTCGTCGACTGCTCAGAGACCGGAATCCGGTTGCGCTGGCCGTTGGGCAAATCGACAAAGGCGACGATCGCGCCCTCGGGCGGAATGGTCGGGTTGCCGAACTCGTCCTGGATTTGCGGGCGCACGACGATCGTGTCGCCCGCGACGATCGAGTTCAGATCTGAACCTACTGCTGCTCTCTCCTGCTGCTTGCCCTGCTTGCCAGCCTCGACGGAGCGTGTCTCCTTCGACCAGCCAAGCCCATTCTGCTCCGGCGCGAGATGCGATCTCAATGCGGACGCCTTGCCGGTGCCGACACAGATCGCAAAGGGAGACCCCGGGAAGGGCAGCCGCTCGCCCTTGGACTGCGGGTCGCACCACACGTGCAGATCCCACGTGCCCGCCGTCTGCGCCACGTAGCTAAGCTCGTACACGCCCGCCGCCTTGTCGAACCATTCGCCTTTGTGCGGCCACACTCTCGAGTTGGCGGTGAACTTCTCCTTCTCCTTGAGCATCGAGATCCCAAGTTTGAACGAATCTTTAGGCACGGCCGAATTGCCGTACTTGTCAAAAAAGCCAATCCGCAAGCGCGCGTCGATGCCCGCGGTCGCGTCCTTGAGCCCGGCGCCGCTCATCGTCGACTTGCCCAGCTCGGGACTTGAGCTCGTGAGCTGCACCGCAAACGGCGAGCCGACGATGTCTTCGCCGTCGATGCGCACAAAGACCTCAAAGGTGCCGCTGAGCTTCGAGCGCCACCGCAGCTGATACGTGCCGTCGTGTCGGTCGACCACCGACGACTCGACTTCTGGGTTCGAGCATGAGGCGGTCACGTCGGCGCCTCCGCTCACGCACACGTTGCCCATCTTATCTGACGTTTGCAACACGTGGCGGCAGCCCGCGTCGCTCTCGGCGAGCCCGACCATGCCACGCAGCGGCGACGCCTTTGAGATGTCGGGCGGCAGCCGAGTTAAGGCCGCGTGTGGCTTCCCTGGCGTGACAGTCAGTGTGAAAGGCGAGCCCGGTACCGGTAGCGCCGCCTGTCGCAATCGCACGTGGAGCAGGTACCGTCCCACCACCCCAATCGAATACGAGACGCGGTGGACTGGATGCAGCTTGCCGCCTGAGTGCAGGAGGCCGGGCTCGAGACCCCCGAAGGCAAAGCCGATGCCCATCGGGTCCGTCGCGAGTTCGAGCGACACGTCCTTCGAGTTGACTTTATCGTTCTGCATGCGCCGCTGCCACTGGTTCATGTGCTGCTGCCGCTGGCCGGCGTGCAACCGTACACGCGAGGTGACGAGCCTGCGACCGTCCTTGATCAGCGTCACCCAGCCGCGCAGCGGTCCGGGCGCGTTCATCGTCGAGGCGGCTACCCTCGCCGCCGCCGCCACCGCCGGCGGAGTCGGTGGAGGCGGTGGAGGATGGCTGCTGCTGCTGCTGCTGCTGCTGCTGCTGCCGCCGCCGGCTTCGGCACCCGCCGCCGATCGCGGAGAGGCCTTGCCGGAGCGCGGCGTGCGGCGCGACTGCTCACCGCGCGCCGACTCCAAGGCATCGCCTGGGAGCACCTCGTCGATCGTGATGCACGCGCGCACGTCGCCGGAGTTCTTATCGATGCGCTCTTCGATGACGGTGGCGAGCTGCCCGGAGACGAGCTGACCGATAACGGGGCTATCTAGGGTGAAGTGCGCGCGCACCACGAGCGGCTTGTCGCCCACCTGAATGTTGATCGTGCGCTGCCGCTTGGTGATAGTATTGAAGAACGTGTCCTCGGGCTCACCCTCTCCTGTCGCCGCGTCATGGGCGGCCACCATCATGGGCATGCCCTTGGTTCCGAGTGGCACATCCTCGAGCGCGCGCCCGGGGTTCTGCACCTCGTCGAGGTGGAGACGGAGCGCGCCGTGGCCCATGCTCTTGGGCGTGGGCTGCGGGCCCACGTCATCGGGCGTCGCGCCCGGCTCGTGGTACGGCTGCACGAAGACGTCGAGGTCCACGGCCTGCGCCACGTTGCCCAACCGGTCGCGGAAGCGCATCTCAAAGGTCTGCGCCACGCGCGCGGTCGCGTGCCGCAGCGCCTCGCCGCGCGCCTCGCAGTTGGGCGCATACGGGAATGGCGAGTCCACCTCGAGCCGATACGGCGAGCCCGGCAGCGAGTTGCCGAAGAGCGAGACGGCGACATGGTATGACCCGGAGACGCTGGGCTTCCACTCGACCACGTAGGTGCCGTCGCGCATGTCGGTCACCTTGGCGCGCACGCGCGAGGCACCACGGATGGCGATGAAAAAGGCGTCGCCGCCCACCGTCTTGCGCTTCCCCTCCTCGTCGTACGCCTCGATGGTGAAGCACCCGTACTGCTTGACTGCCACCTTGCGCAGGCCGTCGCCGCTCACGCGGCACAGGTCGGGATGTGTCTTCGCAATGCTGCTGGGGCCCGCTGGTGAGGCCGGCGGTGGCGGCGTAGTGTCCGGCGCGGGAGGGAGCTCAGGCGCAGGAAGCTCCTTGGCCCCCTTGGCCTTCGCCTTGGGAGCCATCCGCCACCGCGTTTTCGGCAGGAAAAAAACTTGCGAAACTCGTCTGCGAAAGGAATCGCCCACTTGTCAAGACAAGACACTTGGACGTGGTTTCACGTCGAGGTTTCACGGCCAATGGTATAATCGTGACCGAAAACAACGGACCGGCGTACGTACGGATGCGGTTACCACTAGCTCGCTAAGATGTTGAAAAGAGTTTCGAAAGCCGCGCCTCGAGTAAGGTCTCCGCGCGTTCACGACACATCTCCTTTTCTGCATCCTAATTCGGGAGTGCTCGGCGCGATGAAGGACCCGATAGCGGATCCACGGGTCTGCTGATGCGGCTGTCGGCATACCCACCCACCGCGACGCCCGCGGAGGTTGCCACTCGGGTCGGCGACGAGCGCTTCGTCGTAGCCCTCGCTGCACTCGTGCAGTCGCTGGTGGTCGAGGTCGAGGTGGGCCGCTCGGAGCTCCTCGAAGCGCAGTCGGCGCTGACGAGTGTCCTCAAGCGCATGAAGCACCAACATGTCAACGCGACAACGGCCGCGACTTCGGCCAACATCATGGAGCGCGCGGTCAATGAGTTGGCCGAGGCCAATTCTCAGCTGCGCTGCAAGCTGATTCGCCGCGGGCGGCAGCCAAGCAAGCGCATGCTGCTGAACGAGGCGGACCGGCGTGCCGAACTCATAGGCGAACGTACGGCGGAGCGCACGGCGCTCGATGTCCCGCCTACCGATTGGCGCCTCCGTGAGAGGGGCGGAGCTGGCGCCGGGGCTGGCGGCGAGGCGGCCTGCAGCGAGCTCCTGCTCGTCGCCGAGCGAGATGGCGCGGCACAAGGGCGCGCGGCGGATGGGCTGGCCGTTTGCGGCGCGTCCGTGGCGCGACCCCCAGGCCCTCTTGCGCCTCGCGCGCTCATCGCGCAGCTGAGCGAAAACGAACGCATGCTCAAGCGCTGGGAGCAAGCGGGACCCGGCGAGCAGTCGTGTTCGCTCGCTCCCTCACCGACGACGGCGAGTTGCACCGCGGCGGCGGCGGCTGAGAGCGGTGAGCCGATCTCCCCGATCAATCAAGCCGAGATGAGACGAGATGGGCCAAGATCGGGCCGAGATGAGCCGATAGAGCCGAGCGCGCCGGCGCCGCCGCACGTCGCCCTGGGTGCGCACGCTGGCGTCCTCATGCCTTGGAGGGGCGATGTCGGCTACCAGAGCCACGCCGTCGCGGCGGCGGCCGTGGAAGCGGTGGTGCGTGCCCCGAGGCATTCCTCGCGCCCCTGGTCACAGCGCGTTGAAGAGCTGAGCGCGCTGCGCCCCGCCGGCCGCGAAGCCGCCACCGCCGCGGCCGCTGCCTCCGCCGCCGCCCTCGCTGTCACCGCTGGCCAGCACCGCTTTTTTGTGGCCGAGGCGCGTGCCTCTTTCGATCAGCGGGCCGGCATGTATGAGGCGCCTGGGGCGGCGACTGGGCACGCGCTATCGCCGGCATGGCGCGTCTCGGACAAGCCACGCCCCTTCTCGGCGGGCTTTGCGCGCTCCTGCTCGGTGGGCTCCTGCTTAGCAGAGCTGCGCTCCGCGGCCAGTCAGAATCACCAAGGGCACGCCGTCGGAGCTCATGGCCGTCTTGGTGGCCGGGTAGTCGCCTCTGGGTGCGGTAGCCTCGGCATGGCCGCCGGCACCGCGACGATTGCGGCGCCGACGCGCGCTCCGCAGGTGGCGGTGCTTTCGCGGACATCGAGTGCAGGCCCCCGGCCATCTACCGCAGCCGCACGGTATGGCGGGCGCGGCGGCTCGTCGAGCTCTGTCCATGGCTCTGTCCTTCATGTTGCCCAACCTGTCCACCCTGGCGGCGCCGTCAAGCAGCAGATCATTCCACCTCGTCCAGCGAGCGCGACGTCGACAAACAGCGTGGGACCGTGGTGATCCACTGCATTTTCTGACGAAGCGTACGAGCGTGTACGTCAAGCGTACGTGCGAACTGTGCGAAGGTATAAGTTGGGCACCGGCCCTGTGTGGAAGCAATTGCTTGCTTCCTTGCTTGCTTGCTTGGCCCTGTGGAACAGAATCGCCGCCTAGGAAGAAGCCGCCCGCTCACTCGAGTCTCGTCGGTCTCGCCGAGAGAGGGCCGCTGTGGGGGCCGACGGCGGACTCTCGTTCTAATAGTAAGGCACACCCCTCACAGCCATGCTGCCCCTCACCACGGCGCTGCTGCTCCTCGTGCAGGCGGGAGCGGCCCCTTCTCCCGCGACGCAGCTGCGCCTCACGTTCCACCCCGATCCGGATACGCTGGTCGCGGGCTTCACGTCCATGGGTGCTGCACCTCCGGGCGCGACGCTTGTGCAGAGCGGCCCGGCGCCCGATGCGCTGGGGGCGCCCAGCAGTGGCACATCGGTTGTGTTCGGCAACCAGTACTGCCCTAACAACTCGTCGCGCACGTCGCACGCGGCGCCCTTCCCCGCGCCCGCAGGCGCGGTCACATACTACCGCGTGTCTGCCGACGGCGGCGCGACGTGGAGCAACGTAACCGCAGCGCACAACCCGGCGCGCGGCTATCCGATGAGCATCGCGCTGTGGGGCGACATGGGCGTCGAGTGCGGCGGCGTGCTGCCGCCGCAGCCGGGCTTTGCGGGCGGCCCATGCACGGCCGTTCCGCAGATCGCCGCTGACAGCGCCGCTGGCGCGCACGCGTGGACGGCCCACTTCGGAGATGTTGCTTACAACATGGATGATCGATGTGGCGCAAAGGGCGACGCTTTCCTCGACGCGGCTGCCACCTACTCGGCTTCTCGCCCCGCCGTGTACGGCAACGGCAACCACGAGGGATCTGGGCCACTCAAGCCCTACACAGAGTTTGTCCAGCGCCTCGGCTTCCCGCAGGGCGCGCTGGCCAAGGCGAGCGGCTCCAGCAGCGTGCGCTGGATGTCGTGGGCCGTTGGGCCCGTGACATTCGTGAGCCTCGATGCCGACGCCTGGATCTACCCGCTTGTGTATCCGCTCCTGGACGAGCAGTACGCGTGGCTGCAGCGCGCGCTCACAGCCTTCAACCGCGCCGCCACGCCCTGGCTCATCGTGCTCAACCACCGTGCGAGCTACTGCACAAAATCAGAGGACGATGAGTGCAACTCGGAGGCCGAGGCGATCCGAAACGGCCAGCTGGGCGTGCGCGCGCCGCTGGAGCCGCTGCTGGCCAAGTTCGGCGCCGACCTGTACTTTGCGGGGCACACGCACCACTATGAGCGCACGTGGCCCGTCGTGCGCGGCGCTGCCACGCAAACCAATTACGTCGAGCCGCGCGGCACGGTGCACGTGCAGAGTGGCATCGCGGGCACGGGCCCGGGCGACGAGTTCACGGTGCCGCAGCAGCCGTGGGAGGCGTTCCGCGACACGGCCTACTGGCCCACGTACGGCCGCTTGACGCTGCTCAACGCCACACACGCACGGTACGAGCAGCTCTTCAACGCCAACGGCACGGTGTTTGACGCATTCGATCTCGTCAATACGCAGCCGGCGCACGGGGCGCCTTTCTAGGAGACCTGGTGCTGAGGAGATGTAGGGCTCAACCACGCTCCACGGAGTCGCCGCCCGCTGACACCGTTTTTTGTGTGTCATGAGTGCAATACTATCTTGGCTTCAATACGCGCGCTGTGGGTCCCTGGATACCGTGTTGTCCTCCACATGTGCCCGAGGGCTCTGCTGGGCCCTGTGTGTCCCAACGTGCGTCCTACATCGTACATGTGTCAATGCACTCGCTGGCCAGTGGCCTCGACACAGAGAAAGGCTCAGGCTAGGTGCCCTTCTTGCAGTTTGGGCTTGCGGGGGAGTGGCGGCTGCGGCAACCCGGCTCCCGCGTCCCGGGCCGCGTCCCGGGGCAACCCGCCCTGTGAAATCGAGTGACCCCTTTCCCCTACCAGCTTAATCGGGGTTAAGGCCATCTTCTCTTCATGGCGCCGTAATACAGCGCCTCAAAGGCCCGTTCCGATGCTTCCGTACTGTTCACCGGAACCATACAGGACATTGGTAAGCTGTAGGGCCGGAAATACGAGCGCCAGGATCAACCCGAACACTAGATGTGACGAAACTGTATCGTGGCGCGG
>Ga0210246_100779_pt1 | contig 28319 bp, 24 predicted proteins | sample ChrtobMetaP3_8mM_FD_155469 | JGI IMG/M metagenome (GOLD analysis project Ga0210246, IMG submission 155469) | Chrysochromulina tobin associated microbial communities from unialgal haptophyte culture, Seattle, Washington, United States - P3_8mM | ecosystem: Host-associated > Algae > Haptophytes >...
AAAAGGGGGGAGCAGTGCGGCGCGAGAGCCGCGGTGGGGAGGGTCGGCGGATGGCCGAATCGAACGGTGGGGGGGTCTGCATGCAAAGTGCCCGCCGTGCGATGGCGTAGCGTGGGCGTGGGGGACAGGCGCATGTGGGCACGGTAGGCGGGGGGGAGGGAGTGGGATCGTCTTTTACCTCCATCGTGTCCATGTCAGTCGTGCCGTCGATGCTGTCTGCTCGCTCGCTTCCGTTGCCGTTACCTGTCTCGTGACCTTGCGTGGAGGCGACGTCCCCCGCCGACGAGAACTCGTTGACCGAAAACGTATGGTCCGAAGGCGACGTGCCCGTCGACAGCGCTTGCTCCTGGAGTTGCTCCAAGTGGAATAAATGTGTCAACGGCGGCTGCCCCTTATCGCCTTCGAAGCCGGGCCAGTGTGTCTCGTTCACGACGTCGTCGAGGAGGAGCGCGACGTGGGCGACGTCCTCGGGCGGCGGCGTGATCTCTTGCGCGGGCTGGAAGACGAAGGGCGCGACCACCCTCTCGTGGGGGGCTCGGAAGCTGCCCCCGAGAGGGGGGGCACCAGGCGAGCGGTGCATGTCTCTCGCGTTGGGTGGGATGGGACGGTTCGGCGAGATGCTCGTGGGCGGGGCCACCACGACGTGCGATGGCGTCTGCGGGCCCGGCTGGTGCTGCTGCTGCTGCCCGGGTATGGCGAAGAGGTCCGTTACGAGCTTCCACAAGCCACCCTTGCCGCCCTCCTCTTCCACTAGCATCAGCTCGTCGAGTGTGGAATCGTCGAGTGTGGGGGTGGACACGTACTGCGCCGAGTACGCACTGGGGCCGCGCCCGGTGAAGCAGTCGCCCCCGCACCCCGTCGGCACCTTGGCCGCCTCGACGTGCAGGAACGCTTGCTGCGCCGTCCCCCCCGGGCCCGTGTTGCCTGGAATGCTCGTCGCGGGGTTTGGCCCTCCTGGCCGTTGCGTGCACAGCGCCGCAGCGCCGCATAGCCAGTCGTCGATATAGAACCCCTGGCCCATGCAGCTCCGATCTCTGACTTCCTCTTTCCTTCGCTGTGTCGGCGAGGAGACAGACGCACGAGACGTCCCCTCGGCAGGACGCTTCTCAGGAAGCGTTGGCGTCGGCGACCTCGCCTGCGGTGGCTGGGGCGGTGCTGCCGCCATGCCCGGTGGTACCCCGTTGTGCCATCCTCTGGTCGGCTGCTTCCATTGGAATTTGCTCGGCTGGACTTTGGGTGGCTGCTGGACCGGGGCGACGGGCAAGTTTTCGGGCGCAGGAGGAGGCGCGTTCCCGGGGGACGTCGCAGGCAGCGCAACGGGGTCCATCCACGTCATCGCGAACTGGTCCTTCTTCTTCTTGCTCCCCTTTTGCTTCTTCTCCGGCATGGCGGTCGCCATGCCGCGTGTCTACGTCGGACGCGCTCGGGCCGCTTTCGGAGCGCGTCTCAACGTCAACAAAAAAACGCAAGTTCGAATCTGGCGCATAATTTTCGAATCTCAATCTCCATAAGAGACGCGTGAAGAGAGATCGTGCATGCATCGGTTCTACAATAGTAACGTGCCAAGTCAAGTCTGAAATCTGAAATCAAAAAAGTTCCGCAGAAACATTCCTCGAGACTCTACATCCCGCAGACCGAAACACAACCCAGTGACGAATTTGAGCGCCATTTTGAAAGTTGCGTGGCTGTGCCCTGTGTGACCTCGCGACCCCCTCTGCAGCAGATAATACAGATGTGTGCGCATGGTTGCAAGATTGACCCCGACGTGTCATGAACAATTGGACGTTAATGCAAGAGTGGCGCCTACATGCTGCTGCTGCATGCAATGCGACGTGACGAGGAGACACCGTGCGTGCTTGCTTGCTTGCTTGCTTGCGTCGTGAACACGCGTGCGCCGTTTGCGTTTCGCACCGCCGGTAAGCGGTAACCGGTACGCGGTATGCCTTGAGCTGAAGGACAGGTATATATTGTAAATAGCATTCCGTTGCATTCCGCAGTGTGCCGCAGTCCAACAGCTTATTTTTCATGCGCCATCCGGTGTGGCCATCTTCGACGACGTGTGCCTCGTGCGTTGCTTCGGGGGCCATGCCGCATGCGACGCGAGCAAAATAGATTCCGAAACAAACTTGAGATGGCTCCGTCTCTAAACGCTACGATTAGGTGGCAACACTGTTGTCAGGGAGCAGACACTCAGGCCTCCGATGAGCCTCCACGAGGTTGTGTTGTGCGGCTCGCCGAACCAGACAATCCACTTATCGAGAAGGACGAGGCCAGCAGGCCACAACGCGGCACTCCGCGCGACGTGCTCTCAAGCATTTGCGTGTACAGCCAGAGAGCATTGAACCTGAGCAGCTTGTGTCGCGTCGTTTCGTCGTGCTGAGTCCGCACACAAGCGCCCCTTCATCAATCGCGTCTCAGCTGTGGAAGAGCGAGAGCCTTCGTCGAGCTCATGGCGTCTCGCCCGCCGGCAGAGGTCGGCTCGGCAAGGATGCTGCGGCAGGCGGCCGCCGCCGATTCTTCCGACCCGAGAAGGGCAGAGGGCAGGCGAGCTGTGCAAGGAGCCCAATGGAATGGCAGCAGGTCGGAGCAAGAGGCTCCGCGTAGCACCAATGGCGTGAGAGACGCGCCGGCGCGCGCGTTCGGCGATAGCCCCCGCGTTCATGCCGTACGGTAGATCAGATGCAGTCCAGAGTCTGTACTCACGATGCCGCTCACCTCGCCAACGGGCAGCGAGATGGTGGCCTGCTCAAAAGGCTCCTGCATCTCGCCTGGGCCGAATTCGCCAAGGTCGCCGCCCGCCTGGAATGATCCACAGTCGCTACGGTGATGCGCGAGTGCCGCAAACTTCTCGGGCATCGGTCGGCTGTCCTTGAGCAGCTCATCACGCCAACGACTCAGCTCCTCACGTGCCGCGGCGACAGTCACATTCTCCGTAGATAAGTCCGTTCGTCGGCTCACGGGGTTGCGGCTCTCGCAATGCTTGATGAGGACGTGTGACGCGCGCATCCGAATGCCGCCTTCGCTCATGTGCAGCCGGTTTATAACGCGTGACCATTCGCTGGTGTGCAGGGAGGCGCGCGTTAATAACGATGTGAACGATAACACTATGTGGAAAACTCGCGTCGATTTTGGGTGCGTGCACATTCACACCAAAGTGAGTCCATTCACACGAAACACGACACCGCGTTGTGCATTGCGCATGCAAAGCTTGCAAAGACTCGCGTCTTTTCAGCCTCGCGCATCACCGCTCTCCCTCGACTCGCCACTCGCAGCACCGCTCTCCCCGGATTCGCTCGCCCTCGAACCGACAGCCTTGCGGGAAGAAGCGGCCAACGCCTTTCTCGAGGGCAGCAAGCTGTTCTCCGGCATGCTCGACTCGGTGCGTGAATTCGAAGGCTTCTACCAAACGGCGCTCCCATCCATGGCTGGTCTTATTGACGACACGCGCGACCAGCTACGCGTCGTGCTCGAAGAGGAGCGCGTGGCGGCAGTGGTCCTTCTGGTCGTTGCGACTTCGCTCGCCTTGGGTGGTGGTACCTTGCGCGGCGTGGCCACCAAAAGCTTGCCCGAAAGCAGCAGCTCCCTCTTCCGTACGCAGCTCACAGAGGCGGAGGCGGCTGCATTCGACGCAGGCGGCGCCACCATGCCCAACCGTCGCAGCCTCGGCCTTCGCCGCCGCAGCAGCAGCACCGGCAGCAGCACGAGCGGCTCTGCCAGTGCCAGCAGCACCGGCAGCAGCAGCACCAGCGCCCCCGCCAACGCGGTGAGCCCGGGCCTTTGGCTCGAGCTCATCCTATGCGTCCTGCTCGACGCGGCGGGCGACGCATCGCTCTTCTACCCTCTGAATGGCGGCGACGAGTCGCTCTTCTATCCTCTCAACGAGCTGACCGACGTGGGCTTCGCCTTCGCCTACGCGTTCGCGATCGAGCTGTTCTTCGACTGGCCGGCGCTCGCGCTGCTCGCGTTCTGGGAGGAGCTTCTGCCCTTCGTCGACATCGTGCCCACCGCCACCTTCGGCTGGTTCCTCGTCGTCGTGCTCGGCGCGCGACCCGACCGGCGCGCTGAGACTGGCCGCGGCGGCGAGGGTCTCTTTCGGGTCACCCTTGACCCGGAGGTCGACTTCGCTCCGGGCTCGCGGCCACCCGTCTCCGACCGCCGCTCGTATCAGCCGGCCGAACCGTGGTTGCGAAAAGGGACGCGACCCTGGGAGCAGTAAAAGGCGTCACGTGGGTTAACAGTTGTTGACTGTAAGTAACGAAGCGGAACTTAAACCGAAACAGCGCTGCATGGAGCATGCATTCCCTTATCGACTCTTCACCCCTGGAATCCTGCTCACGCATTCGCTGGTCGCATGCTCGGCCGGCGCCGCGAGCGGCTGCCGAAGATGAGCGGCTCCGTGCTCCCGCAGCTGTCACTGCCCTCCATCTTTGCTGCGCACCTCCGCAGCACCCAGCTCCCAGCCAAGCTCGAGGAGGAGCCAGGCGCGCCGCGACTGGACAAGACGCCATCAGCAAAGGTGCAGCGGCACCTGAGCAACGCGAGCTCTACGCAAGGGTCGCGGCTGCGCAGTGCGCTTGCGGCCCTAGTGCCGTGCACCAGCGAGGCCGAAAAGCAGGCGCTGCAAGACGAGATCGATAACCTGCGTGATGAGCTACGTGAGCTGAAGAAGAAGGAGCGCGAGAGCCGGCCCGAGGACCTGGCGCAGATGCAGGCCATGGAGGCTTACTACAAGGTCGAGCTTCGAAACCGCGAAGAGAACTACAACCAGCTCTTCGACGCCTTTGCAACCTGCTCGCCGTCCCCTGGCCTGCTCGACCACGACGTCGGCGCATACATGAGCGCGTGGACATCGCAGAGCCCTACGCAGAGCACCGCACTTAGCCGCGCTAGCTCGCCGTTCTCACTGCTCGGACAGGTGAGCGCGGATGACGAGTAGAGGAGCCAAGCAGCCAACTTTCGAGGGCGAGAGGGAGGGACAGAGGTCAGAGCCAGAGGCTACGGAGTCTCGGAATGTACGAAAGACACGGACGGCGGGACGCGGTGGACGGAATCGCGGTGTGCGCGCACAAGTTACATGATAAGCGCGTGCGAGGAGTTCAGCGATTACGTGGACGTGCAAGCCACGGGAGGTCGTTGGGACACACGTGTGCTGCTGTAGAAATACTGTAGAAAGTGCTCACCTGCACCTCGCTGCGCAGCCAGCGCAGATAGGCGTTCGGATGTGAAGTGCTTGAGACGCATGTTGAGACGTCTTGAGTGTCGTGTTTGCGGTGAAAACCGACGAGGGGGGTGTTCGCCGGACGTGAGACGACCCCGAGCCCGACGCGACGCCGGCGCCGGCATGCGCCATCCGCCATGCGGCAAAACAATGCCGTGCCGTGCACGCGATTTTCGCACAAGAGATTGATGAGACTTCAATACGCGGTACAACCGAACACTGTCTCGACTGTGCCGCTCGCAGCCGGTTGTGGTACCGGGTGAACCAGAGGCAAGCGCGCGGTGAACCAGAGGCGGAGCGCAGGCCGGGGAGAGGATGGGGAGAGGGTCGGCCACACAGCTCGACGGTGCGCATGCTCACGCTCGGCCCGGCGTCTTCTTTTGGAGCCGACGCCTCGGCTCGAAGATGACGGCACTGTTCCAGTCGATCAAAGGAGGCCTCGACGCTTGCTGCTGCCCGGACGCAGCAGCAGAGGTGAGCCCGGCACCTTAACATCCGTGACCGGTTGCAGCCACTTACTCATGGGCAGCAAGCCATCGAGCCCCGAGATCCGCCCCGAGATCGAGGGGAGCCCCGAGATCCGCCCCGAGATCGAGGGGAGCCCCGAGATCCGCCCCGAGATCGAGGGGAGCCCCTCGCTGCCCGGTTCAGCAGCCCCGGCTCGGCAGCACTCGTCGCTGCCGCCCTCGAGCGCATCGTCCGCGCTGGTGCCCTCGTCGCCCTCGTCCATTTCGCCGATGAGGAGCTCTCGCATGCGCTTGCGCTCCAACGGTCGCGCCGTACCGGGCATGCTCACGGGCGCTGTTGAGGTCGGCGGCACTGGGGCAGAGGGACGGCCGGGGGCGGCGGGCGAGGGCCACAGTGTGAGGAAGTCGGGAAGAGACACGCTCGATAGCTGAGCGCTGAGCGAGGGCTGCGACCAGATCCTACCGAGATCAGTACCGAGATCAGTACCGAGATTTGGCACGTCCGGAAGCGACTCTGAGTCACCGTCCTCGAGCACAGGCATCGTCTCGGTACAGGCTACGGTAGGCGGATCCACGATCATCGTATCTCCCGTCCCCGAGGTTCCGCCCTCACGGCCGCCCTCTTCACAGCCGCCCTCCTTACAGCCGCCCTCTTCAGAGCCGCCCTCCTTACAGCCGCCCTCGTCACGACCGCCCTCCTCACAGCCGCCCTCGTCACGGTTGACGAGGCGCACCGAAGCGCCGACGCTTTCGGTCGCTGGCGTCGCCGACGCCACAGACAGCCGCGCGGCCCATGCACTCGACGCGGGCAGGGGCAGCGGGGCCCCACTTCTGAGCATATTCACACTCCTGAGCATATTCACGGCGGCGACCCGCTCCCCGAGCTTGCTGATGCCGAGACCCTTCAGCTGCTCAAGAAGGCGCGATTGGCTGAATTGACTTAATTCACTCAGTGCCTTGAGATCGCCTCCAGCCGCGCTGACTCTGCCCAAGATCAAGGAGGCATCGCTCGTTGAGGCAGTAGCCTTGAGCGACGACGTGGATTCAATTGAGATGGCTGGGGCAGCGCCGCCGGCGGCGGACGGGGCCGCGCCGATGACAGCGGACGGGGCGGGGCCGATGACGGTAGCTCGCAACGTTGTCACGGCAGCCACGGCAGCCACAGTGGCGGCTGAGGGTGCGACGGAAGGGGTGACGCATGCTACAGTGGGCGTTGTGCCGGTGCCGCTGGTCGAAGCGGCAGCGGCTGCGGCGGCGGCGACAGCGGCGGCGGTGGCGATGGCGGCGGTGGAGAGGGCGGCGGCGGTGGAGGAGGCTGCCGAGGCCGCCATCATTGCCCGGAGTTGCAACGCGCCACTTGCGCCGCTCGCCCTCTTGGTGGTCGTGACGCAAGGGGGCAAGCATCCTATGGCTGCCGGCGCATCCCTCAAGGCCATGGTCATGCCGGCGGGCAGAGGTCTACAGGTGGGCGGCGCAGCCTTCGAGGTCAACGCCACCTGTAGCCGCGGCCGCAGCAGCTGCTGCTCTTGCTGCTGCTGTTGCTTCTCGTGCTGCTGCTGCGGCTGCTGCCACCGCTGTCGCTGCCACTGCTGCCGCTGCGGCTGCCACTGCGGCTGCTGTCGCCACTGCTCGTCCTCCTTTCGCTTCTCGTCGCGCAGCACCTCTCTGTACGTCCCTCCTCGGCCAGGGGTTGATTCCGCAGCCGCCGTTGGGCAGAGGACACGCCGCGCCTCGGGAACTGTGTACGCGAGGATCGGGCTGGCACCATCGCCTCGGTCGGCCACGGTTACGAGCGGAGGATCCTCGAGCAGATCCAAATCTCGAGCAGATCCAAATCTCGGAGGTAATCTCGGAGGATCCTCGAGCCATGAGGTATCCGAGAGCAGATCTACATCTGGCGCGAAGCCACCGAAGGCGCCGCTGTCTGCATGCCGCGGCATCCGAGGCAGCCCTCTAAGGTTGCTGTCGCCTCCCCCGCCGATCGCAGCAGGCAACTGGCCGCGGGAGGAGCCGCCAGCGCTGGCGCTAGCGCAGGCGCGGCGCGCGGCGGCAGCATTGGCGGCGGCGGCGGCGCGCGGCAGTATTGAAGGCGGCCGTCGGAAGAAAGAGTCGTCCTGGAGCGTCGCCGAGAACGCGGATAGCAAGTCCTGCTCATTCAAATCGTCACCATCGTGCGCGCCCTGGTCGTCATCGTCATCGTCGATCACGTCGCCGTCGTCCACCTCGAAGAGCCCGGTGCCTGTGGGGCTGTCGGAGTAGCGGTCGGCCGAGTCGTAGTGCGCGCTGAAGTGCTCGGCGTACTCTGACTGTTCCGAGCTGCCTTCGACCGACTGGCCGAGCCGCCACGTGACATGGGCACCGCCAGTACTGTCCGCGCCCTGGCCCAGGTCGCGCCGCCGAATGTTGAGCGCCACGCCCGTCACACGGTGGCGCGTACCATCCGGAAAGTGGACGCGTGCCTTGGATGAGGACGTGTTCGCGAGGAGCACAGGGAAGCCCTTGGCGATGAGGGACGTTACCATCATGTCGCGCAGGTGCAGCCGGTCAGCCTTCTGGAGCCACGGCTCGGCGCGCACAAACTGTGTGACGAGGTCGTCTTTGTAGCGCTTTCGCCAAAGGAACTCGACGTGCCGATGGCACCGCAAGTGCGCCGACGTCGGTTCGCAGCAGCATGGTTGGAAGTGCCGGCACAGCCACGCAGAGAGCGTCGCACGGATGACCTCATGCCACACCTTCGGATCGAGTCCCTCCGACATGCCCGAATTCGATCCTGCACTAGACGAAGGGGGTGAGAGGGCGATTAGGCGCAGCGCGAGCGATCCACGGCAAGCTCTCATGAGCGCGCACCGGGGCGGCCGTGTGTCGCTCGGATGGAGTCAGGTGCCCAGCGCAATTGCGTGTCGGCGAGACCTTTGCTCGCTTTTTGCTCTGAAACGCATCAGGCCCGATTTAGAAAAATTACAGCTCCACGACTTTCATTATTTATCCAGAGATCCGCCGCGCGACTCCACGCGCGTCCAACTCGAATCGTCAATCGCCCATGACCTTGCGCCTTTTGGCCGAGTTATGGTATGGGCGCAGCAACCACTCGTTCTCGACCTCGGTCTGCTCGATGGTGCCGAGCTTGATCTGGTAGAGCTTTAGCTCGAATCGCGGGCCCACCTCCATCATGTGCGGTTTGCCTTTGTCCTTCGTGAACACGTGGTGGCGCATCGAGATCAAGTCGTCGCGGTTGTGGAAGGAGACGATGCGCTTGCTATCGAATTTGGGCACCGGGAAGAGGTGCTTGAGGATCATGCCGAGGCGCCGGCCGACCTTGGTGGTCAGGTTGTCGAGCACAAGGTGCGGGTACGCCTCCGACATGGGCGCCACCTGTGGCAGATCGTGCCGCATCACCACGTTATGTAGCCCAAAGTAGGCCGTCGGCCCGTGTGGCAAGTGCGAGATGACGAGGCCGTCGGGCACGCCGCGGTGCTCCTGCAGGATGACGAGGTCGCTGAAGCCTTCGGCGCGGCACGTGTCAATGATCGTCTGCACCGTGTTCCCGCCGCGGTTCATCCGTTGCGCGTTCGGGATGAGAAGCTTCATCTCCTTGAGGAACTGCGTCAGCTTGCTGCTCGGGTCGTGCGACGTCGTGACGAGGACCTTTGGGTCGGCAATGCCCGCGTTGGCGTACTCAGAGTCGATGCCAAGCGCATCCGCCGAAGACGAGCCGCCCGCTCCCGGCTGGTACGCCGCCGAGCGCACGTCATCGAGCGCGAGCTCCTCACGCAGGCTGTCGGCCTCGCGCCTGAGCTCGGTGGGCAGCGGCGCACCGCCCTCGAGCGCCTCGCGCACCTTGCGTTTGCGGTCGACCGTCGAGTGCTCGCGCGCTGTCTCCGCCTTCTGGTAGAGGTACTCGCGGCGCGTACGTGCCTGACGGCGCAGCATTGACGGACGAGGTGGTGCGACGTGGTTCTTCACGCGAAGAAAGATGCGACGTGTGGTCACTCACGGCAGGAAGTCGTGCATGCGAAGCGCCGGCTTTGGGCTTTCTGCAAAGAGCATCGATCGCGACGCGTTCAATTGAGCGTTCGCCGGGGTGCTCGCCAGTTTGCTCGCCCTTCAGTCGGTCCAGTTTTTTGGAAGCCCGGACAGAATAGGATGCCCCTCATCGAGCCAGACGAGGAGCTCTCGCCAACCACCGCGCGACCACGTCACCCAGGCCTTTCATCGCGCATGGTGGACGAGCTCTTGGCCTCGCCGTTTGAACTTAGCCGCATGGCAGGCTTTCGATGTGGGGCGAAGGAGAGTGGCAAGGGGCGAATGCGAACGCCAAAGCACCTCTCCGACGAGGCCAGCCTTGCGTACGATGACGACGATGCTCTCGGCCGTGGCAATATCTCACCGCTGTCCTCCCCCATGTCCACGCGCCGGTGCCAGTCCATCGTCGATCCGCTCGAGTCGTTCGAAACTAGCAGTGTGACGGGCCCGTGCAGCAGCGCAGTGGCCAGTGGTCGCAAGGGGCGAATGCGCTATCTTGCCGACGAGGACAGGCTTGAGGACGATGACGACGATGCTCTTGGCCGTGGCAACGTATCGCCCATGTCCTCCCCCATGTCCACGCGTCGGTGCCAATCCATCATCGATCCGTTCGAGGACCATGATGCGGAACTGCCGCAAGAAGCTGACTACGACGCGGAGAGTGCGGCGGACGACGACGATGATCTGTACGACGAGAGACTATTCACATGGAAAGAGCGCGCCAAGGCATCCGAGGCGCTGCTACAGTCGCGCGAGGAGGAGCTCGACGCCCGAATCCTTGCCAACCAGCGCCTGCAAGCCGAGCTGACGAAGTCGGAGCAGGCGCTCGCCATGGCGCTCGCGCGTCGTGTGCGAGATATGGAGATGCTCAGCATTGATGCCCAGCTCCAAAAGGATGCCAACCAGCGGCTGCAGGCCGAGCTGACGAAGACGAACGAGGAGCTCGCGTTCCGGAACGCAGAGGCGGAGCTCAGCAAAGAATCACATCAGCTGCTGCAGGCCGAGGTCTTGAAGACGAAGAAGGAGCTCGCGCTGCGGGTGCGCGACATGGAGCTCCAGAACCTGGATGCCCAGCTCGAGAAGGATTCGAACCAGCGGCTGCAAGCCCAGCTGACGAAGACGAAGCAGGAGCTCGCGCTGCGCGAAAATGAGCTCCAGAAACGAGATGCCGAGCTCCCGGAGGATTCAAACAAGCGGCTGCTGACCGAGCTGACGAAGACGAAGCAGGAGCTCGCGCTGCGCGATAATGAGCTCCAGAGCCGAGATTCCGAGCTCCAGAAGCTGCGCAAGCAGATGGCGGTCGTGAACGCCCATCAGGAGACAAAAGCGCAGGAGTGCGCCTCGGTAGCTGCCTGGCTGCACGAGCGCCGGGCCGGTATCCTCACGCAGCGAAGCTCGACGAATGCGACGTTCAGAGCCGAGGTTGTCGCACCGACCGCGTGAGCGTTCTCATGCACACTACAGGACCCCACTTCTACTGCGCGCGTGTAGTGTCGTGGCGACGTGTTGTGTCTATTCTGCGCGATCCGTCTGCGGCGCATTGCTTGCCGTTGCTTCCCTGCCGGGGGTTGCCTCTTGGTCCGCTCGCCCCGCTCGGAGCCCCGGGGTCTACCCCGCCCCGAGCCCGTCAGGCTTCTCGTGTTCGCGGTAACGTTGTGAGTGCGAATCGGGTCGATGTGGGAGGGTAAGTTCTGCTTCTGGTCCAGCGAGTGCTGCGCTTGCGGTTTCACACTGTGATCCTTCCCCCTCCAAATGTAATCACACGTTTCGTCATGTTTGGGGAGATATCGCGCACGTGTCGCCGAACGAGAACGTCCAGAGCCTTCAGCGAAAAGCGTAACCATGGGCATGGGCAAGAAGAAGGCTGCTGCGCCGGCTCCGCCGGCTCCGCCGCCAGGTCCTCGGTTCCAGAACAATACTGCAGCACGCCAGGCTGCCGCTCAGCAACATGCGGCTCCGCCAGCCACCTACGGGTCCCAGGCTGCGCCGCCCATGATGCAGCCTTCCGGCGGCGGAGGTATGGGCATGATGGGCACGATGGCATCGTCCATGGCCGGCAGCATGGCGGGCTCCATGATTGGCCACAGCTTGTCGGGCATGATGAGCGGTGGCGCTCCCGCCGCGCAGCCCGCTGCCGCCCAGCAACCCACGCCTGCTCAGGCGTGGGCACAGTCCCCTCAGTACGGCGCGCCTCCGTCGACCGTGGATCCGTGCATGATGCAGCACAAGGAGTTTATGATGTGCATGTCCTCGACCGGCGACAACCTCGATCAGTGCCGTCACCTCTTTGACGCATTCAAGAGCTGCAACCTGCAGAACGGCAAGTAGAAGAGACCTCGGAAAGTACGAGAGCGGCGGCGACAGTGACGGCCACGGGCGAAGCGCGCCGTCACGATGGTGCACCATACCTTACGCGGGGCGCGAGCTCACGCTGGGTCGGGTGCAGGGGAGGTTTGCCCGGACCGCATTCACCCGTCAGACCTGACTGTGGTCAGTCGCCTTTAAGGCGCGTGGGATCTGTGTTTGGCGAACGTTGAGTCTGTACTTTCTGTTGGAGGCTTCCTGGAGGGGACGTGGTGCGTTTCAGTGTGGCCACCGCCATTTATTTTGTTCCCGCTGTATCCAAATAAGGCGACTCCCGAGCTTCTAGTTTCTTCTCTCGGGTCGGCGCAGGTCATGGAAGTCATGGAAGAAGAGGCCTCTACAGAGGATGGCCTGCATCTTGATATGCCTCCATCTCTGCGCGGCGTTGCGGACCTCGATCTCCGTGTGCACTAGTGGCGCAGATACGGCACAACGTCGTCGAGCCTCGTGCCACCTGTCAGCAGCAGCAGCAGCAGCATCATGCCAAACCCATCTCGGCGATACGAAGCAGCTTCTTGCGAATGAGTGGCTGAGCCTCAGGCGCAACTTGGCCGCACATGCTCGAGACGTTAGCCAGTCGCCTCAGCTCGGCTACACGCGCATAAAGCTGTTGCCTCCTGTTGCCGAGCTCCCGCCCGTCACAGGCTACGAAGTGGACCGTAGAGCCACTGGCATGGGCAGCGCTTGCCCTTTTGCGGCGCACGACCCACACGGAACGTCGCCGCTGCCGCTCCTCTTCCAGACGGAGGCACCACTCTTCTCGGAGCAAGAGTGCCAGGCCATCATTGACGAGGGGACGGCGCACATCCGTGGCGGCGGCGCTGGCTCGGGCTTCACACTCGCCGATACCAATCGCAACCTAGCCGTGGCCTCGCTGCCGTTAACGCTCGCGTGGCTCAACAACGTTGGGATGCCGCGCGTGGCCGCGCTGGCAGGCAAGTGCTTTGGCGAGTGGGCGATCGGGCCTGCCAAGGACCTTCTCATCTACCGCGCTCTCGTGGTGCAGTATGAATATGCGGCCGGGCTGACGCACCAAAAGGTGCACCGAGACGGAGCACTGGTGACGTGTGTGGTGCCGCTGAACGACATGAGCGAGTACACGGGGGGAGGCACGTACATGGAGAGCCTGGGGTCTGCGGTCGTGCTGCCGCGCGGGCACGCGCTGATGCAGGCCTCTGCGTTACGGCACGCCGGCCATGCGATCGAGTCGGGACAGCGTTGGGTGCTTGTCTTGTTCATTATTGCGGAGCAGATGAAGTGCGGCGAGTGCCTCTGACTTGTCTTGTTCATTATTGCGGAGCAGATGAAGTGCGGCGAGTGCCTCTGACTTTGCCTCTGACTTTGCCTCTGACTGTACCTCTGAGTGTGCCTCCAGGTACGGCGAGCACGTGAGGTACTTTAAGGCGCGAGCGCAGCGGGCGGCGGACGAGGGAGACGACGAGACAGAGCTTCGATGCTTAGTGCTGGCGCGCGCACTCTGCGACGACCAGGACCACGAGCTGCTCTACGATCAGGCCGTTGCGGCACACGAGCGGCACGAGCTGCCGCAGGCGCTCGCGCTGTACGAGCGAGCGCGCGCGCTCGAGTGGAGGGACCCAAGAGTTCACACGAACTTGGCCGTCGTGCGACAGCAGCTTGGGATGGCGCCCGAGACGGCGCCCGCGATGGTGCCTGGGCATGCGGCTGCGTCGTCGGCGAGCGGCCACGTGGCACCGACGCGGTCTGCACAGACCATGAGGAGTGAGACGACTCGCGACGGCGCCCCCGAAGCAGCCACCAGGGGCCTCGCACCCCTCGAGCGCCAAGCCGCCTTGAAGAATGGCCTTCATGGCGAGAGTACTCGCGACGGCGCCCCCGACGCTGCTGCCCCCCTTCAATGCCTCGAGGAGCGCCTAGGACCAACGAGCGGCACACTGCTCGGTACCCTCGAGGCAGGCGCGAGGCCGAGGGCGCACGGTCTCTACTTGTAGAGGCGTCGAGCCCGAACGCAAAGTACGCGTTCTGTTTTGATCCCATCGTAGGGGAAGCTGGGGCATAAAGATAAGTTGTCTTTTGTCTCACCGGCCCCCATAGGGCTTTTCGTATGCAAACTCAAATCAAATGTCGAAATCATAGTAGTGCGTCATATAAATTGGACCGGCACGTCAACGCCACCAACCATGCGACTCCCGTCGCAACGACATGCGGAGCTTGCGACATTGCGTTCGGCATTGTAATTGGCTCATGCTGCTGCTCGCGGCCTCGGTGGCAGGCCAGGACGATAGAGGTGACGAAGAGAACACTGAAAAGGGTATCCACAACATGAGCAGGTGCAACGGCAAGCTGGGCACCGCAGTACTGCCGCTGCCTAAGATTCCGTGCTCTCGCACGGACCTGTCTCGTTCAGACATATGCTCGCTGCTGGCGATGCCGCCGCCACGCGTCCCACTGGGTTCCGTGCCTGCCCACTCACGCGTCTTCGCCGACCGCAACCACGCACTGGACATCCTGGTTCCTCGCAACGGCAGCCTCGTCGAGGTGGGCACACTGACCGGCGCGTTCACACGCTGGATGTTGCGGCAGCTGCGCCCCATTTCCGCGGTCGCGATGGACGTCTCAGGGTACGCAATCAAGGAGTGCGCCAGCAAGACTCAACGCACAGCGGCCGAGGTAGGTGCCGCGCTCACGTGCCAGCTTGGCGACTCGAAGGCGCTCCTAGCCAAGCTGCCAGACGACAGCCAGGACCTCATCTACGTCGATGGCGATCACAACTACAAGGGCGTGTGCGGCGACCTCGAGGCGGCGCGTCCAAAGGTGAAGATCGGCGGGCTGATGGCACTCAACGACTACTACCTGTTTGAGACCGTCTTCCTGGCGCAACGAGGCCGATGGGGTGTGTACGGCATCATTCACGCGACGCACGAGTTCCTCGCAAGGTATGCGAGCGACTGGGAGGTCGCGTACATCACAATGTCGCCCTTGGCCGGAGGCAACCAGGCCGATATTGGCCTTCGCCGGATCCGGTAAGTACAAAGAGCCGCTGCAAAAAGGGCCAGCTCTTGTACCGTTGTACGGGTTGCAGGCGGCTCGTTCGACCCCGGGCTCGGTCCAAGGTCGCCTCGCGCAGATAACGTAGTGTCTCGACGTCTAGAGCGACGGGACGCGTGACTGCGCGGAGATACGTTGAGGTGATGTTGTAAGATCGTGATATCCTACCAAATATACCAAAGTAAACACGATGTTGAGGCAACCGTCCCGCAAAGGATGGCAGCCACCGCTAGCGTGTAGTCCGGGCCGCCGTCCGGTGCCCGTACCGGACCGGTGACTGCGGTGTGGCCACTCCTGGCACATACAGCATGCGCAACTGAACAGTGCACACTCACACTGAAGAGTGTGCCTTGTTGAGAGGTTACTCAGAGGTCAAGCGCACTCCAGAACAGATCATACTAGTACATCATCGGTGCGTCGAAAGGCAGCAGCTCTCGTCGCCTCACGCCTGGTCCTTTTCATGCCGTACCGTGGATGCCGCGCGAGAGCAGCGCCAGCTGTAGCTCAGAGGACTTCCCTTGAGTGCGAATGTCTCTTGAGGAAGACGGTCGCGTGAGGTCGTCCTGCCGTCTCGGCCAGGCTGTCAACCGCATGACGAGCCTCGGTAGTCGCCACAGACTGCTGGGCCTCGCTTCGAGCTACGAGCCGTGTCGCCGTCGCCTCCTCCGCAGTCGCCTGTGCCGCCCGCGCCTCCGCCTCCGCGGCCGCCTGTGCCGCCCGCGCCTCCTCCGCCTGGGCCTCCTCCTCCGCCGCCTGCGCCCGCGCCACCTTGGCCTCCACTGCCCACGGAAGCAGCGTGTTGAAACTCGCCCCATTCAAGTCCTCCTTTACAGCCTCCATCCTCAAGAAGCTCCCATACGGGCTGCTCAGAGTAGGGATCACAATGTGTTCGTCAGGATGGGTGGAATATCCCAGGAGCACTGCGGCCAGGCCCACCTGGGCGCACGGTGGGGCGGTGGGGCAATCGGGAGGTGGGGCGGCGGTCAGCCTGGTTCAAGGCGTCTTTTGATCTCGCAGGAAGGTAGGGGTCCGAGGAGATGGCAATGTCCATATCCGTACCAGCAGCATTATGTTCGTAGTTCGAGAGCCCCAAATTGGCAAATCGGTCAAAGGATCCTGCATGCATTATACCAAATTAAGGATTTTCGTGTATCATGTCGAAGGCGCGCCCGGCGCGGCCGCGCCCGCGTCCCCGGTCCCGCGAGCGCGATCCCGGAACTACCGGGAACATGGTACATGCCGAGACCGATCGCGTCGGGATGGGATCGAACGAGCAGCAGCCGAGCTCCCGCAGCCCGGCCCGGCCAGGGGTTCGGCGTGTTCTACGATACACATACATTTCAGATTTCTTCTTTCGTCCGTAATCGGTAATGCGTAAAGCTTCAAAGTACTCCAAAAGGGAAGCAGCCCCCCCCTCTGCTGTTTTTCTTTACGAGTTGGTTCTTGCCTGTACCGAGCGCCTCTTTGAGAGCCTCGTCAAGCGCTTTGTCGAGCGCCTCATCTGGCGTCAGCTCCCCGGTGCTCCTCAGCGGCCATTGCCTATCTTCGGCCATCAACAAGGACAGCTCGGCACTCTTACTGTGCTTCCGCATCTCTTGCGCAACGTCGAGTGCCACTCGGAACGCCTGTGCCTTGGCCTCCGCCTCGGCCGTCGCGGCTTCCTGATGCGCGAGACGCTGGTACAAGACCTTCTCGGCCTGCCTAGCTTCTTCAAGCTCTGCCCTCATGTGCTGCGCCCATGCCTCGCGCTCGAAACGCACTTGCAAGAGCGGCTGCAGCACATCCTCTTGATGTGGCTTGGTGGGGTACTTGGTAGATGAGAGTGGATCCCTCGGCGCGGCTGGCTCGCGCCTTGCACGCCGCAGCTCCTCGTCCTTCTCAGCCATCGTGAGGCGCTCGCGTCGCAGCTCCTCGTCCTTCTCGGCCAAGCAGCGCTCGTGCGCCATCTGCGCCGCCAGCCGGCCCGCACGCTCGTCTGAAAGAGCTTGGCGTACGGTTGCGATCTCGAGCTCCCGAGATTTCAGCTCGAGGGCGAGCTCAAGCAGCCGGCGCTCGTCATGGCGCCGCTGCTGGTCGGCTTGGGCCTCCGCTTGTGCCGCCCGCCCTTCTGCATGCCCCACCCGCGTATTGGCCTGCGCTTCGAGCTCCCTGACCCTCTCGCGGGTGGCGGCTTGGGCGGCGTTCGCGCGCTCTTCAAGCAGGCCCACGTGCTGCTCGAGTGCCCTTGCGTTCCCTGCGAGTCGTGCCTCTGCTTCGGTCAGCTGCGTCTTGTGCGCTGCGAGGGTTCCCTCGGTGCTTCGTAGCTGCGCTTCGCGTGCCGCCAGCGTCGCTTGAGCTGCCTTGAGCTCAACTTCAATGTCCTTGAAACGCCTCTCGGCGGCTTCCGCTTTGGCGGACACAGCGTCGCGCTCGAGCGCCACCTTGCGGCTCGCTTCGCGCGTCGCAGCCAGCTCGATAGCCAGCTGCTGCCGCTCCGAGACTGCCGATGCTGCCTGGGCTGCCGCCTTGGTCGCCGCCTCCGTTGCTGCCTCCGCCGCAGCCTGCAGCTCCGAGGCAGATTCCTCGAGGTTTGACACCTCGGACGCCGCGGCATGCGCCGCTCCTCGGGCTGCGTCAAGCTCCTCATCCGCTGAGGCAAGCTCGGCGAGGAGCAGCTGGAGGACGAGGCGAATGTCGGCGGCGGCGGCGGCTGCCTCGAGCGGTGACGCCTCGCTCGGCGCGCCCATGGCCGCACTGGACTTACCCGCCAGCTTTGGAGCTGGCTTTGGAGCCGGCTTTGAGAGATCGCCATGTTTTGGCTTAGGCGCAGCGCCCGGTGGCGGCTTGGGGAGCTTTTTGGGTCCCGGCGGCACCATGCCAGCCCCTGGCATAAACCCTTCCGCGCCGTCCAAACCAGAGAGCCACCCCTGGGCCTCCTCGTGCGGTGTGGAGCGAGAATTGGAGCATTTGCCGCAAATCGCGACCGACGCAGCGCCTCAAAACTGAGTTTGGAAAAGCCACCACTCCACCTCCGCGCCTTGCCTCTCATCCGAGTTCTACCCGGTACGAGTCGTGTTGAACGCTTCGCGGCCACCCATCACGTAAAGCGCAGAGAGTGCGCGAGGGGTCGCAGCAGCAAGCCATCATCATGGCGAGCGGTAAGAGTAATGAGGACTTCCGGCGGCGACGCCTCTCGCTGGTGGACCAGGATCCGGCGAATCTCGCCCAGGCGGCAGCAGCGATGCAGGTCTCCCCCGCTGGCACTTCCAAGCCCAAGGCACGCCGGCTGTCAGTGAGCCCAGAGATGGGGCAGAAATCTGTAGTGCCCGTGTCGTTCAACCCCGAGCTGTGCGGCACGTACTCGTGCCACGGCATCGAACCAATGGGTGCGACGGGAGCGAAGGCCAAGATCAACCAGGATCGTGGCTGCGTCGTCACTCCTTTTGCAGAGCCAGAGGACGGAAGTTATGTGCAGGCGCTCTTCTGCGTGTACGACGGGCACGGCGCGTCGGGCGACAAGGCTTCAGAGTTCACGATGAGGAAGGTTGCGGATCTGGTCGAGCAGAAGCTCACTGCCGGCATCAAGGAGCCCGAAGCGCTCCGGACAGCGTTCCTGGAGACGGACGCGTTGCTCAAGGCAGATCGAACCATCGACGCCGAGCTAAGCGGCACGACCGCGGTGGCCATGCTGCTGCGGCAGACGGGGTCGAAACGGGAGGCCTGGCTGGCCTGGGTGGGCGACTCGCGCGCGGTGTGGGCGCAGCCGCAGCCGACAGAGAAGTCAGGCTACAAGGCACAGAACCTCACAGAGGATCAAAAGCCGGACACTCCTGCCGAGATGGCGCGCATCAAAAAGGCGGGTGGCTTCGTGTCGCCGCCCGAGGAGGAGTGGGGCGGTCCCGCACGCGTGTGGATCGACGCCGAGATGACGCTGCCTGGCCTCGCGATGGCCCGATCCATCGGCGACCACCTCGTCAAGACCGTTGGTGTGATCGCCGAGCCCGAGGTGTGAACGCCGGAGGGACCTCTCGATGGCCTATGAGTCTCTTGAGGGACTTGATGTCCCCATGGCGCGCCGTCGTGATGCCCCGTCGAGCGCGCCCTCGTGAGTGCCCTGATTGCGGCGTCGGATGGCGGCCCCTGAATGCAGGTCGTGCACTTTGACAACCTGGCGAGCGGGTTCATTGTGATCGCCTCCGATGGGGTGTGGGAATTCATCGACTCGCAGCAGGCGGTGGACCTGATTGCCAAGTTTATTAGCAAGGGCTCGACGGTGTGCACTCGCCCGCTGCGAACCCACCCCTCTGTGAATTCACAGTGGTGTGAACTCGTCCGCGTCCCCGCGCACTACTTCCCTTGCGGATTGGCCCCCCCAATGCCCCTGCTTGGCCGCCCCACGAAATGCGCGGCAGCCGGGGGGTGGGCGATGCGCGCGCGGTGCGACCCTTACGCGCCCTCTCTGATGCCTGCCGGCCTGATGGGCGTGATTGCGCGCCTGCCGGCCTGATCGGCGTGATTGCGTGCCTGCCGGCCTGATGGGCGTGCGTGCGCGCATCAGGAGGCGGTCACGAAGCTCATCGAGACAGCTGCGGCCAAGTGGCGCCAAGAGGAGGGGGATTACCGTGATGACATCACCGCCATCTGCATCCAAATCTGCGATGGGCTCTTCGCGACGCTTGAGTAGAGAGCCGGGGCAGGGGGCTTGGGCGCCCCCCCGGCAGCACGCCGGCAACAGCCGATGGCCATGTCTCAATAGCCACGCCAACGGCCATGACAATGGACGACAGCACGCCAGTGGTCTCCCGCGATGCTCGTGGCCAGAGCGCGATCTCGCCCAACACAGCGCGATATCGCCCAACACAGCGCGCGATGCTCGTGGCCAGAGCGCGATCTCGCCCAACACAGCGCGATATCGCCCAACACAGCGCGTGATGCTCGTGGCCAGAGCGCGATCTCGCCCAACACAGCACGACCTCGCCCAGAACTTGCGAGGTATCCCTCGGGCAGTACACAGGCTTCCGGTGTGTGCGTGTGCATGTACAACAATTGATTGCGAGTCGCGTGCACTCCCATGGTCCCATGTCTAGCATATGCATACCCTTACAAGTAGCGTAATGTATGCGCATTGTGCGTGCGGGGGGACCGACACATGCCTGTGGGGTGCGCGCTGTGCCCTGAGCCGGCTGCGGTCTGTGAGCTGTTGGGGTTTGTGGGGGGGGGGGTGAGCGAACAACGGGGTTTCACACCTCGTCCCGCACGACAGGGCCGCCGACGCGTCGTCGGGGCGTTGAGAGCGTCGGCGACAGGATGGTGCGACGGCTTCTCCTGTTCGCGCTGGTGATTGCGGGTGCGACAGCCGACGCTGCGGCGGGCCCCAACACCCAGCAGCGGCGCAAACAGCGCGGCTCGGGCAAGAATAAGAATCGGTGCAGCGTCGGTCGGTGCAAGCGATGCGTGCGCGGCGACAAGAACCAGTGCGAGGTGTGCCACAATGGGTACGCGGTGACGGAGGAAAAGCAGTGCGCCCCGTGCGGCCAGGGCTGCTCGTTGTGCCACCAGGCCGGGCCGAGCAGCTGCGACACGTGCCAGAAGGGCTACACACTCGTTACAAGCTTCTTGGAGAAGCCTCAGTGCGAGAAGTGCGCGCCCCACTGCGACAATTGCGACACCGCTGGGGCGGGCAAGTGCAACGAGTGCAAGACGCGGCACATGCTCACGTACACTCTGCCCGCCGAGCCCGGCATGCCCGAGATCCACGAGTGCGTGCCCTGCGCAGAAAACTGCAAGAGCTGCTCGTTCGAGGAGGGGTGCACGGCATGTGAGCTCTTCTTCGCTCTGAAGCCGCACGGCACCGGGTGCGCGTTCTCGTGGTGGCGCCTGGCGCTCCTCCTCATCTGCGTCTTCGTCCCCGTCGGTGCGTGCATCTTTGCCTGCATGTGGGACGAGATGGCTGAGAACGAGAGGATCCGCGCACGCGAGGCAGCGACAAGGCCACGCCCCTCGAGCAGATTGCCGAGCTACGACCGATCACGCGATGCGGCCACGTCACGCCCAAGCGAGCGAGACCGCACGGAGGTGGTGCGTGGGGAGGACGAGTCGAAGGCACAGATGCGCAGCCGGCGCAGCGGCGGCCCCAAGCCCCTTGCGCACATGCTTCGGGAGGGATCGTACCCGCCCGCGTACCCGCCGGCTGCTGACATCCCTTTAGCGGCCGCGCACGAGGAGGACGTGGGGTACGCGGCCGCGGCGGCCGTTGGCAGCCGCGCGCCGTTTGGGCGCGCTGCGGCGAGCGACGACGGCTTGGGAGGAGGATATGACGAACCCGGATATGACGAACCCGGATATGACGAACCCGGATATGACGACGTGCACGGAAGTAACGACGGAGGCGCCGTTGGGAGGGCGCGAGTGCAGGGGCGAGGCGCGACGGGCATCGACGACCTGCTGCAGCACGAAGGACCCGCCGTTCGTAAGGGGGCGACGCTCGCAGCGTGAGCGAATTCAGGTCTATGCTGCGAGAGGGAGGCCAGCTGCGAGGCGGAGGTGGGGATGCCGGGCGCCGCGGTCCGAGACACGTGATCCATGCTGAACTGATCCCGAATCCGATAAAGTTGGTGGTATCCGCGGAGCGTACTGGCTACTTTAGATCGTAACACATGGGAGCGGGGTGTAGCCGAGCTACTGTGGTTACTGAATTCAATCTCATTCACACGTATTCAATCAGACACGCACGGTTCACCATGGCACGGTTCACGCTTTGGCTTTCGTCACGGTACGGTTCAGAACATGTTTGAGCCGAGCGCGACTCGACCGGACCGTCACCGTGGTGGACCTTAGACGACGACACGTGAGTTCTGACGATCGGATGTCGACATGACATGATGCCCTGTCCTGTCGTCCTCTCGGTTCTGATCCTTCGCGCAAGGTCCGATGATCCTCAGTTTTGATCCTCGGGCTCGTAGAACAGCAGGCTGAGCGGCACCGCCTGCGATCCGTCGAAGATGACGTACTCCTCATTCATCTCCCGCCCCCCGCCTGGACCGCTCTGGGAAGGCAGCTTGCGCCCGGGGATGACGATCGAATCGAAACCGGCGGACGGCGCGCCGCGCGCCGCGTCCCGCCGTACCACAGTCTCGACGTTTCCAACGGCCACGTCGGCGAGGAGCAGGCAGCACCCGCCGGCGGTGTAGTGGTGCGCATGCGCCGCATACCTGATGAGGGAGGCAATCAGAGGGCACTCAGAGGGCACTCGGAGGGCACTCAGAGGCACTCGGAGGCACTCAGAGGCACTCAAAGGGCGCTCGGAGGCGCTCGGTGTGGCACTCGGCAACACTCGGCGGCGGCACTCGGCGGCACTCAGCGACCATCAGCTCACTTGGAGAAGTACCAGCCGCGCCCATAGATGGTCACGTCGTGTGGGTCCACTGGAACCTTATCGAAGCCATCCAGGAGCACTCGCTCCAGCTCGGCGCGTGGGCCGCCGTAGAAGAGCCGAAGGGCGGGCGCGGCGGGCTCATGAAGCCTAGCGCATGCATGCGTCCGATGGAGGGCGCTATCAGTGGCAATCAGTGGCAATCAGTGGCGCGGCGGGCTCATGAAGCCTAGCGCATGCATGCGTCCGATGGAGGGCGCTATCAGTGGCACTTCGTAGGCCGTTCGTGGCCGTCCGTGGCCATCCGATGCCATCACGGCTCATCAGTGGCACTCACCTTGATGAGGGAGGCCATCAATGGTCATCACGGCTCATCAGTGGCACTCACCTTGCGCGGCATGCATCGAACTGAAGGCGAAGGCTGCGCGTTCGCTCTGGCGTCAACGCGCGCCACTCACGCAACACGAGCCCGGAGCTCGGCTGTGCAGATTGTGGCTTGACCTGATGAATGGGGCAATCATGGAGGCGAGCGGAGGTCAATAGAGGTCATCAGAGGTCATCAGAGGTCATCAGTGGCCATCAGAGGTCATCAGTGGCCATCAGAGGCCATCAGAGTCCATCAGAGGCCATCAGAGGCCATCAGAGGTCATCAGAGGTCATCAGAGGTCGTCAGAGGTCATCAGAGGTCGTCAGAGGTCGTCAGAGGTCATCAGAGGTCATCAGAGGTCATCAAAGGTCATCAAAGGTCATCAGAGGTCATCAGAGGTCATCAGAGGACATCATAGGTCATCAGAAGGTCAAAAGAGGTCGTAGGTGGTCATAAGAGGTCATCAGATGTCATCAGAGACACTCAGAGGCGATTAGAGGAAATCAATGGCCATAAGAGGCCATAAGAGGCCATCAGAGGTCATCAGAGGTCATCAGAAGGTCATCAGAAGGTCATCAGAAGGTCATCAGAAGGTCATCAGGGGCCATCAGAGGCACTCGCCTTGCTCAGCTCGAGCTGCAGCTGCTCGTGCGTCAGCTCGGGCACACTTGAGCGCGAGGGCGAGCCAGCCCAGCGCTCGACACGGCGCGCTAGCGGCGAGGCCGAAGGTGAGGCACAAGAGCCGGAGTGCGGCTGTGAATGGGCCGAGGACGGCTGTGAAGAGCGCGCGGGCGAGTCCGGCTCTGCCCGGCTCGGCAGCGGCAGCAGCAGCGCCTGCAACGGCCCGTGCTGGAGCGTGGCAGCGTCGCGCGTCTCGCCCAAGCCGGACCGAGGAGCCGCGCCCGAGACGGCGCCTAAACCGACCAAAGGAGCCGCGCCCGAGACGGCGCCCATACCGACCAAAGGAGCCGCGCCCGAGACGGCGCCCATTCCGACTGAAGGAGCCGCGCCGCCCTCGTCGTTTCTCTGGATGTCGTCGTCGTTATGCGCGAGACGGCCCGCGGCGCGCTCGGCAGTACTCACGGCATCATGACGCTCGGCACGACGCTCGGCAGTGTGCCTGTACTCATCAAAGTCTTGCTGGAGGGCCGTCTTCTCTCGCTTTAGCTTGGTATTCTCCGCCTGCAGTGCCGCGATGTGGCCCTGCTGCAGGCTCACCTGCATGCAGTCATCAGTGAGCATCAGTAGCCATCAGAGCATCCCCGCAATCGAGGGCAGGCTCGCGTGCATGCAATCGAGGGCAGGCTCGCGTGCATGCAATCGAGGGCAGGCTCGCGTGCATGCAATCGAGGGCAGGCTCGCGTGCATGCAATCGAGGGCGAGCGCGAGGGCCCATCCGCAGGCACCGAGGAAGGCGCCGTCGTGAGCGAGGAAGGCCCCACGCGGAAGGCCATCGAGCAATCATCAGCCTCACCTTATCTCGGAGCGATCTCACTTCGGTGTGGAAGCGCTCGATGAGGGCAAGCTCCCGAGAGTACTCGAGCAGACGTGCGTGCCGCCATGCCGCGAGCTGCACGCCCAACGGCTCCGCCAGCGCCGTGGTGAGCACGTGCATGCAAGGCGGATCATCAGTGGCAATCAACGCACCTGCTCGCCCAACGGCTCCGCCGCGACCCAGGCAGCCGCCGCCGCGCTCGCGCCAGCGCCGGCTGCGAGGTCGGGGATGGGTGGTGCCAGCTGCACGCTCATCAAGGTCGAGCGCGCCCATGGCGCCACAATCTCGCGGTATCGAGAGCACAGGATCGGGTCGTCGTTGAAGCCATGCCGACGGAAGAAGGGGATCGCCCCCGTATCCGCCCACACAATGCCCGCCTCAGGCCGCTCGGCCGTCGCCTCGCCCTTGAGCAACGTGCCCACCAAGCGGGAGCCCACCCCAAGCTTCTGGTAGCGCAGCCGGCAGCCGAGCAAGCTCACCTGGACCAAGTGCTGCCCAAAGTGCTCGCCCTGCTCGTAGCTCAGTGCTCCCGCGAGCCGTCGACGTTCGAGGCGTCGTTGCTCGCAGCGCGCGGCAGCCTCCTCGGGCGTCAGCGCATCCGAAGCGGCGGGGGCGAGAGCGTCCTTGCCATCCGCCTCATCCTCGTCGCCGTCTTCGCCGTCCGCTTCGTCGTCTTCAGCGCCATCCTCCTCGTCATCATCACTCACCGCCTCGATGGAGTCGTCGTCGTCGTTCGCGATGCTGTCGACGTCCTCTGGCAGCAGCAGCACGAGCGTTCTGACGTCCGGCTTCGTGAGAAAGGTGCGCAAAAAGCGGAGCGTCATCGAGGGCAGCACGTGATGATAGAGTGCGATCACGGCATCCAACTGGTCGGCGCTCATCGGTGTCGGCATCAACGAGCGCACCATTCTCCGTGAAGGGGGTGCCATATCGGTGTTCAGTTTTAATACACACAACACGTAAACAACGGAGCCGTGAAGAGAATACAGTACAATGAAATACCGGCCAGCCGTGAGACACATGCAGACAGAGAGCCGAGAGAAAACCTGATAAAAGAGAGAGCGGCAGGCCCCAGTATGAACTCGGGAGGGAGCGCGCCCGCCGACATGGGCGGTGTTCACGTTCACGCGTTCTCGTTTTTTACAACATCCCCAATTTGCCACGTGGAGACACACGGCGGTGGGCGCAGAACCTCAAAATGACAGCTCCGGAATGACACTCGCGAACGCGCGCCGTCCACCGAACGGCTACAAAGGGGCGTCATCATTGCACAGGTTTGGAATTGAAGTCCGCTAGCGCGGACACCAACCCGAGTGTGTGGATTCCGGCGCACTGTGGAGCCTGTGTGGAGCCTGTGTGTGCACCTGTGTGGATCAGATTCCTGTCGTGTCTTCAATATCCCGAGAGCGACAGCAGATGGCTGAGCGGTTCGTTGCCGCCGAGCTGGGCTTTGATCTCTTGGAGCAGGTACTCCTGCTCAGCCTGGGTCTGAGGCGGCCACTTGCTCAGGAGTGTGATCGACTTGTCACGATCGCGCGCGAAGAATTTGATGAGCTCTTTGAGCTTCTCCTCCTTCGGCAGTGTGCTGGGCAGCAGGGAGGCGACAGCGCGCATCTCCTCGCGCATCTCCTCGCGCGACAAGGGCGAAGGGCCAGCAGCGCTCGAGACAGCGCTCCCGGCGCCGGCGCGGCAGCCGCTCCCGCTGCTGCCGCCGAGTCCACTACTGCCTTCAAGGCTGCCGCGAGTGCCCTCGCCCGCAGCCGCGCCCCCGAGCCCAGGCAACGTCCACGCGTACAGGGCCTCGCTCTGGCGGCACCAGCGTGTGGCACAGTCGAGCAGCCATGTCGGCTTGACTGCATGGATTTGGCGGGAAGCGTGCCCAAGTGCCTTGCGGACTGAGCCCGTGTCCGCCTGCTGTGAAACCACGTGCGTCACGCACGCCACGTCCATCTTGACTGCACACGAGGCCCCAAGCGCCTCCGCCATACGCCACGGCGCGCAGCGCTCCGGGTGGTGTGAGTCCGAGAGCAAGCCGCCCGAGAAGACAACCACGACGCCTTTGAGCACGGCGCGCCGCCTCGTGTGCAGCGACTCTCGCACCGAACGTGCCGAGCCACTCCGAAGGTCCGCGTGCACCGCCTTGATCACCTGCCATCGGGGGTCATCAGAGGTCATCAGAGGTCATCAGAGGTCATCAGAGAGGTCCTTGACCCCATCGGGACCAAAGGCGCTCTTCACATTCACACCTGGAGCAGGTCGAGCAGTGTGGCATCGGCCATCGGCGGCGGCGGCAGCGGGCTGCCATCGTCCGCCCAGCATCGGAAAGGGGTGCAGCGCAGCACGCTCGGGCGCGAGACGACGTCCCATGCGTCCTCACGGTCATCCAGCACGAGGCTGCACGCGAGGCGGCGCTCATCCCGCTCGAAGAGATGCGCGAGCTCTTTGGCGAAGAGGCTCTCGTCGCCGTCCTGCCGACAGAGTGTCTTGCCGCGGAAGCTGTGGTGGGGGTCGATTACGCCGAGCACCTGATGGAGGATGCAATCAATGGTCGTCAGTGGCAACCAGGGAGTGCCAATCTCGGTGGCCATCTCGATCACGCCGATCACCTCGCGGGTGTACGACATCGAGCCCATGGTGTACACGTGGATCGTCGCCAGCGAGCGCACCTGATGAAAGAGATCATCAGGTATGGCGAGCAGGGGTCATCAAGAGACGGCCATCAAGAGACCATTGGGTGGTAAGCGCCCATGTACCTCACGCAGGAAAGCCTCAAGGCCGTCGCGCGTGCGCAACTTGTACCGCATTGGTTGCCCTAGCCCGTTGCTCAGCGTGAACGTGTGGGCGTCGTCGGCCACGCGCGAGTCGCCGCGCACCTCCGATGCGTGCACGCACGTGTGGTCCAGGTCAAGCACGAGCTCCAGCTGCAGCGCCGCGCGCTCCTCGGCTGAAAGAGGCTCGAGGGCGGACGATGCGGCGGACGCCGTGCTTTCCGTCGAGTCGCTCTGGTGCTGTATCGGGCGAGCGCCGATGGCGCCGCCGCGGTGGTCGGGCGGCAGCGTCGGCAGTAGCTGCTCCGTCCGCCGGATCATGCTCGCCGCGTCCGCGGTGGCAGGCGGTGGCAGGCCGGGCGGCGCGAACAGCGCTGGCGGGTGGCCACGATCGAGCGCCTGGGCGACGGCGGCGATCGCAGGGCCGTCCTCCGGGGCGAGCAGCCAGCTGCAGTGCTGCTGCAGCAGCGAGATGAGCTCCTGTAGGAATGCTGGCGGCGCAGCCTTGCCCCGCTTCCGCGTAAGCTCGTCGCGTGTAGGCCCGTTGCCGGCGCCGCATGCCTCGAGCAAGGCGTTGCGAAGCCGACCCGAGCATCGGATCCGGCGCGAGGCTGGCGCGGCCGCAACAAACCCGTCGAGAACTTGCAGGTACTCGCGCGCGGCAGCGCGTGCCTCGGGCCCACCACGCGCGCACTCGAGCACGCCACGCGCATGCAGCTCGAGACGTTCGATCTGTGCAGCCACCGCGTCGGGCAAGGGGCATTTGAAGTCCGCGAGGCTGACAGGGGGCTGGTATCGAGCGCGCTTGGTCGAGGAGGCGGCAGTGGGGCCTGACGCACGGCCGACGTGCTCGTCGTCGGGCACCTCGCCGTCCTCCAGTTCTTCGCGAAGCATCTTCGCCTAAAGGTCCTTCACTCGCGCGGCGAAGGTCCCGTCCTTCCTCCGCACTGCACCTCCGCACACATTCCGGGGGAGGCGGCGTTTTGGGCGTGGTGGATCCCCCGGCCTGGCGACGGCCTGGCGACGCCTGCTGTACGCGCACTGAAGGCCGCTGGAGCGCGGGCGGAGCGATATATCGCGTACGGATGGATGCACACGAAGCGCACACGGCCGAAGCGCAGCAGCGTGCGGCCGCCGAAGAAGAATTGGCGAGGAGCGCTCTCCGGCAGGCGGAGATCAAGCGGCGCATCGCGGAAGCCGAATTGAAGCTGAAGGACCGCGAGCAGGCTCGCAAGGGCA
>Ga0210246_100788_pt1 | contig 28108 bp, 23 predicted proteins | sample ChrtobMetaP3_8mM_FD_155469 | JGI IMG/M metagenome (GOLD analysis project Ga0210246, IMG submission 155469) | Chrysochromulina tobin associated microbial communities from unialgal haptophyte culture, Seattle, Washington, United States - P3_8mM | ecosystem: Host-associated > Algae > Haptophytes >...
ATGCTGAGCCTGATCAGTTGCACGACGCCCGACGAGCCCGGGTCGATGAGAAGCACACGGCGCGGACTCGAGGAGCTGGCTTGTGCATTCAGCACGACCGAGCCTCCCACCGCCGCCTCGAGGACGACGCTCCTAGTGATGCTGAGCTGGGCGTTGAGGAGGTAAGAGCCGGGGGAAAGGACAATGTGGCCGACGGCTGTGTTGGCGAGTGCACTTTGCAGTTCAGCGGTATTGCTCACCGTGGTCTGCAGCTCACGGCGGTGGCCGGGCATGGCCACGTCAAAGGTTGTAGAGGTCGCGCTCTCGGCACGCGCGCTCAGGAAGATGGGCAAGCAAACCACGGTTTTCGCACACGTCTCGGTTTCGCACGGACGGGCTATACCACTTGGTTTTCGCCATGAGCGAGCGATTTCGTTGAGGAACCCCACGCTTCATTCTCTCGTAACTCACGCTACCGGTAAAAAGACACCGGGGGGAGCCGGGACACACGGGACAGACTCACGAACCGCACAAACCGAACCCCCTCAAAACCAACCCACCCACCGACTCGCGCGCGCCAGACCACACCCAAACCGCGCCAGTCCACACCCAAACCCCGGGACGCACGCGTCGCCACAAACCGCACCACACACCCCATCAAGCGAGGTGGTGGTGACGGACATGGCGACGGCGCCCAGACGAGGGAGCGGGAGCGGCGAGGGCGCGAGTCTGACGGCATCGGTGGCGGCACTCCTCCGCGTGCCGGGCGGCGCGGAGGTACGCGGCTTCGGCGTTCGCGAGCGGCTGATGGCGCTCACGGTTCATGCCCGGCAAGGACCGGGCATTACGCGAGATGCGCCGCTCTCGAAGCAGAAGACAGAAGGCCTCATGGCGTAACCGCTCGGCCGATCGCAGGGCCAGCCAGGCTGAGCCGCTGGGGCCCATGAGTATCGCCTGCACACTCTGCAAAGCACGACGCCACATGCGATGAGCCCACGCTGCATCGAGCTGCGATGAGCTGAGGGGCTGGAAGATCCGCCCACCGAGGTGGTCTGCCGGCCACCCAACGTCGCCACTGCACACCCAACCATAGCAGTCCTCGCCGTAGCGATCGTCGTGGTAGTATCCCAGACGAGAGAGGAGAGAGAAGTCGTCCTCACCCTGGCGGCGGGGCCCAAGAAGGAGCCAGCGTTCGACGATCGCGGGCCATGCTGACCTAAGCCAGGCAAGGCCTCGCGGCACAGGAGCGACTTGCGATGCCCCACCAATAGGACAAAGCCGCAGTGCGGAGCGGGAAAAGGGGGGGTCGCTACTACGCACCTGCTCAACTGAGCTGTCGAACTGCTCATCCTCGGACCACTCTGATGCAGAGTAAGGTCCATCCAATCTGTCCACCATACTCGAAAGGAAGCCAACCGGATCCTCGACCGATAAGAGAAGGTCCTCGGTGGAGTCAGTGACACGATAGCTGCCATCACCTACAAGGCTATCCGTGCCGAAGCACAGCCCTCTCAGATCCAGCAGCTGATCGGCCCTAGCCACCTGTTCTGCCTCTGCGTTCGCATACACGAACGGCGCCGGCGCCTGGATGATCGCCGCCCGACCCAGACGTGGGTCTATCAGAACCGGCAGCTGATCGTTTATACCCAGACGTTTGAAATGTGCCTCCATGAGCGCCTCCTGCTGCTGCCGCCGCAGCGACTGCGGCGGCGGCGATTGCAGCGGCGGCGACGGCGGCGACGGCGGCGACTGCTGTGCCACCTGGTCACCGACACGATTGCTGCCTTCACCTACAAGGCTATCCGTGCCGAAGCACAACCCTCTCAGATCAGGCAGCTTTCCATTGTCAGCTCCAGTGACCGCCCGAAAAAGTGCAGGCTGTTCCACTGCCAATGAGGCGAGTGAACGAGCCTCGGCTTCGGCGTCCTCCTCAATCTCAATGCGATGCTTGCCACTGCGTGGCTGTCGTGTGCATGACGCCGTCAAGGACGGCAGCGCACGAAGCCTCGCTGCTGCAGCCAGCATCTGCTGCGGCTGCTGCGGCTGCGACGACGCCTCGGCCCGCGCCGCCTGGCCCATAGCGGCCCTCGCCGCCTCGAGCTCGGATCGGACTGACGATGCCTCGGCCCGCGCCTCATCCGCCGCTGTGATCGCCTGTTGCAGCGCCGCCTGCGCTTGTGCCACCATTGCCTCCGCCTGCGCTACCGTCGCCTCCACCTCAGCCTGGGCCTGCGACTGTGGCGGCTGCGGCGGCTGCGGCGGCTGCGTGTGCTGCGGCTGCTGAGGCTGCTGCGGCTGCTGCGACTGCTGGCTGGCAAGAGCGTCGCGGATCTTGAGCACGGTGAGCACAGACAAACCGCACGAGTCAAAGTGTGGGTGTCCTGCAAGACGACGCAGGTCATCCAAACTGAAGACCTCCTCGACCTCGAGCACAGCCATGACTTGATCGACACAGCGTGGATGCACTGCAGCGTGGTGCAGCAGCCACTCGCGCAGGAGCGAGCCTTCGGAAGACATGTCCGGGATAGGGCCGGGCGGTGCGAGCACCAGCACCGCCCCACCAAGAGCTGGTGGCGACGACAAAATAGCGACGGCGACGGCGAAGCACAAGGCCACCCGACGCCACAAAAAGTACCGTACCCAGAAGAGGTTTCCCCTCTCGTGCCCTCTTCACGCTCGTGGACGAAGGTCGACTTCCTCGACTCCCCTCAAGACTGGAGCTTGCTGCTCTTGTGTGATGCAGAACGCTTCGGCGGCATGGCTGCGTGTGTCGCTGCGAGGATTTTGCGACACCACCGTAACCGGCGGTGGCTGCAATGGGAAGAAAGGAAGCTTCAGCATCCATGAAAGCACTTGGCCGGCTGCGGTCGAGCATTGCCTGTCCTTCTGCCAAAGGTGCGCTCCGTGCAAGTACGTCTCCATCTCTGTTGTGTATGGGGATTGCAGCTGGTTTTCATTTTGCGATGTCGATTCGTTGCGCAACGACGTCCATGGCTTTCGTACGGCGCCAGTGGAGGCGACAACACAACGAAGCTGGCGGCGCAAAATCAGCACCTCCAGCCCAGATCTTGCGCTGCAGGGTAAGGCCTTCCACGAGCTATGGGCGCCTGCGCCCGTGAATCATGCCATGCTCTTGTCCGGCAGCTTAGCTAGGCTCGGAGGAGCATTGCGAGAGGACGTGTGGACCACGCTCGGCACTCATGTCGTCGACGTGCTGGAGCGCACGGACGGTTCGTCTCGCAGCGCTGTCACATCCTTCCTGTGCATTGACGGCGCGGCCAGCAAGCCATCTCCATCGGCGGTTGCGAGACTGCGGATCGCGAAGACGATCCACCGAGACTATCCGTTGCTGCGTGAGAATAGCTCGTTTCTCTTGCAAGCCCAGAGGTGGAAGGACTGCTTTCTTGACGCTGCGCTCGAACACGAACAGCGCGAACAGATGCCCTTTAGTTTCTTCGTGCGTCTACGGCCGGACGTGTGGTGGTTTGCGGACATGCTACCCTTGAGTGCGCTCTCGAAGTCAGCCGTCACGTCCAGGGCGCGTATGCTGCACGGCGGATCCGAGCCGCTACTCGTCACAGTCGACCATATGACACACTTTGAGAGCGGCTGCAACGAGTGGCCGTTGAGCTCATCGTGCGTGAGCGCAAGGGGACCAGCCTGTGTCGTCGTTGACGATCAGTTTGCAATCGTGCCCCGGCCTTTGGCGTGGGCATACTTTACGCTCACACGACCTCCGCGCCACCTGGGGCCCTCCTCCTCCCCCGCGGAGAACGGGCCACGACATATCGCGAGGGCTGATGACCAGTGGCCTGGTCGCGCTCGCCACACTCGACCAGGTGGCAACGCGTCACATGCGATCCTTGGTCACCACCTGTGGGGAAGCTCATCTCGGCCGGGCTCGCCGTGCGAATTGTGCACCGTGTGCCACTCAAAGGCATGGCCCCATTGCAATGAGTTCGAGCTCACTAATGCGCTCACCGATCTGCACGTGCCGCTGGACATTGCACCGTTTCGCTTCCGGATCCATCCGGCGGCGAAGCTTCCGGGGTATCTTTGGCGCCGAAACAGCTGGTACTCGCCATATGTAGAATCGCTCCATGAGATCAACCACCCGATTAACAGGAGCTGCTGATGCGGAGACAAACACATGCCCCCTTCGACCTTGGGATTGACATCACATGCGGGACCATCATACCCCCTGGACTTGACTTGACTTGACTTATTTTGATGCAGCACACGAGCATGTATCGGTATGTGTGAATGTGAATGTGTGTGAGTTCTCACTCGTTCACGGTTCCTGCAATTCTCCAATCCTTCCAGCTCTGTGTGAAACGGCTGTGAGCCGGAGCTTGCGGTTTCCGAGCTTGCGGAGGCATCGAGATGGCACAATTTCACAGTGAAAAGGTCGTGCTTGGATTCGCTTCCAGGAACTTGCCTACTTGCGCAACGTGACGGAGGGTCATGCCGATGCTTCAATATCCGATGCTGCTCGCGCTGCTAGTGCCGCCGTCCGGACCGGCCACGCATGACATTCGATGCCGCACACGACAGCCATGCGCTTCGCCGCGCATGGCATTCGAAGATGCGGACGATTGCGCGTTGCCCAGCGACGGCCGAAGAATGCTTGAGGTTCAGGCTCTCGAGCGCTGCCTCACGATGGCCAATTTGGAGGGTCAGATCGAGGAGGCCGAGGAGGCGCAGGATCTGCCGAGGTTGATCATGGCGTACGAGGCGCTACTCGAGCTGCAGCCTCCTGACTCGCCCGACCTCCGCGAGGATATGGCTGCCCGCCGCGCGCTGCAGCAGCTCCTTCTTGAGAGTGCACGCCGGGAGCTCGAGGCGTGCAGGAGCGAGGACGGGTGCGCGCTGGAGAGTACTCGGGTGCCATCGGAGATGGCGGCCGAGTTCGTGCGGGGCGAGCTCAAGCGGGCGCAGCGCGTGGGCGAGGAGTCGCGCAAGGCGCTCGCGATGCGCGCCTTGGACGACGTGCGGAAGATCCGTAACTCGATCGTGCGGCTGCTGCAGCTGAGCGAGGACCAGGCGAAAGAGGACGCGGACCGCGCGAAGGGTGAGCAGGCGTACCTGCGGCTCGTCGAGGGGCAGCCCGGCTGGCTCGCCGGCTGGCAGCTTGGTGAGGCGACGCGCCGGCGCAACGACGCGCGACTGCTGCGCAAGTCGGTGGAAGCGGATCTGAATCGTCTCGAACTGCAGCTGCTGCAAGGCGACCCTTCGCTCGCCTTTGTGCGCGATGTACTCCGGAGCACGCGCAACGAGTGGATATGCTCGCGCTCCGACTCGCTCTGGCTGCAGGAGCAGTTCGACTCGGGCGCGTTGCCTCGCGACCCTGAGTTGTTGCGGACGCTGCTCGCCCAGGCGCGGCACGACCCGGAGCTGGTGATGCGGCTGGTGACGCAGGCCAAGGACAGCAGCGGCCATGACATCTACACGCGCAAGAAGAACGACAATAGCAAATTCAGTGCCTTTTGAGCCTCTTACTGGTCTCTATGCGCGGGCGCGGGCAGGAGGATGCGGGTTGCGGACGGATGCGATGCGTGGCCCGGCTGCTGTAAACCTAATATCTCAGTGGCATGTATGATCGAACCATTTGATGAAACAGGTGATGCGCACACTCAGAAGTGCGTGAGAAATTTTTCGTCATCTTGACACGTAACACATTGACACATCCTTATTAGGCCCGGGGTAACGTGAGTGCGGCTAAGGGTCGGGTAACCGTAACGTTATCCGCCCCTCGACGATGGTCGATGCATTCATTGGACAAAGGACAACCCATTGGTAACGTGTGAGACAGAGAGAAGGATCGCGTCTCAACCCTGTGCGGCTCCTCCATTTCTAGTGCTCAAGGCTGTCGCCCGGCTGGAGCGGGCCCTTGCCGCCATTCCACTCGAGCGCCTGCCACGGGTCGCTCACGCCGCCACCTACGGCCTCGCCCGCGGTGCCGGCGCCCTCCGGACGCAGAAGCATCTGGGCAAGAGGCCCTCGAAAGACCTTGCCTTCAGGGTCGAAGAAGGCGACGGTGGCCATCGCCATCACGAGGATCAGCGAGCAGAGCAGCCCGATGGCCACCTGCATGAACACGGCGCGCCCAAGCTTCGTCATCCACGTCAGCTCCTCAGGCGGCCGGTCGCGCGGGTCCTCGGGCGGATTTCGGACGCAGTCGAGCGCGAACTCGAGGGCGCAGTAGCGTTTGGCCAAGGTGCCCTCGGGCTCCTTGAGCAGCTGATCGAATAGACGCCTCGCGCCGCCCTCGACACGCGCCGCCCAGAGCGTGTTGAGCGCGCCGTGCACCACCGTGAGTACGCCGTTCGCCTTGGCCTTTTCGTTGTCGTCGACTGAGCCGTCCGCGAGGCTCGCCTTCTGCGAGCACAGGTGGCCGAGCGCGAGCAGTGCGTGCAGTAGATCGTCCTCCTTGCGCGTCTCGAGCTCAGAGCCGAGCGCCGCATCTCTCGTCTCGAGGAAGGCGGTGATCTCTGCCGCGCGCCTCGCATTGTCGGGGTGGATGCCCCGGTGTTGCAGCGTGATGAACCTGATGAGCTGTGTCACGTTGTCGGCCGGGATACGCGGGTATGCCTGCTTGACCCACTCGGCGATGAGCCGCAGCGACTCCTCATGGTTGGCCATCCGCTGCCGCTCTGTCACGATGGGCTGCCCATTGCTCTGCAGCTTGGCAAGCGCTGTCGAGGACGCAGGTCCCGTGCGCAGCAACAGATCGTCGTCGTCGTCGAAGTGGTCCCACTTCGAGTAGTCGACCGTCTTGGTAGTGTGCCTTTGGGGCGGCATTCTCGCGGACAATGCACGATGAGGGTTCTCCGTTGTCCTCCGAGGTCCTCTCGTGAAAAATCCTCGTTGCCTCCGCCATCTCAGGCTTCCGAGTCTTCGAAGATCGTGGTGCTTCGGGGGGATTGGGTTTTTATCCATTTCCAAAATTGGCTTCGGAAAGTCCTCTTTGAAGGCAACCGCTCCGAGAGCCAGCGTTGACCGAGGATGGCCGACCTTCTTGCTGGGTATTCAGCGAATTATGACGAGGTTCCTCCGCACAGCAGGGAGGGCGAGGAGGAGGAGGAGGAGGACGAGGAAGTCTTCAACTCGCGCATGCAGGAGAGCATGGCCTTGAATGCGCAGCTCAAGGCCATGCTGGCGCAAGCCGAAGCGTCCGAGCAGCAGCGGCTGCAGCAGCCGCAGATGCGGCTGCCCATGGGTGCGCGGCAAGCGCAGCCGCCGCGCACAGCAGCTGGCCTGCTTGTCCCTCGCCCGAAAAATGGCGGCTGGGGTGGCTCGACGCACAGCGAGGCGCGCGCTGCCGAGATCACGCGTGCCAACCAGATCCTCGTCAGCAAGCTCGGCGCGATCGCGACGGAGCGGCGCAGGCCGCTCGTCGACGGCCCGCCGGTGCTCCGCCAGAACCCAGCGAAGAGCACGGTCGCCATCAACCGGCGCCACAAGAACGACCAGATTGCGCGCGAGAACGCGGCGATGGCACGCCGGCTGACCAGTGTCAAGGCGAGCAAGGGCATTTCGGTCAAGGACGTGACGAAGCACGCGCGCGAGCACGAGCGCCACCTGGCCGTTCTGCGCAACCCGGCGCCGCAGCAGATGCTCCTAGCGGCCGTGGCGCCTGTGCGCCGTCTCGCGTCGCGAACGGGGCGGCCCGCCACCCATGCTCAAGGGATACCAAATGCCAGACCATTTGAGTTCTGATCGTGGACGCCACTTCGCCATGCACTTCGCACAGAGGGTCCCAGACTGTGCTTCTGATGCCCGGTCGATAATTGGACTGCATATTGCCTGCATGCAACCTATGGCGCGGCGGGCGTGGCTGTACATGTGTGCCGCCGTCAGCGCGCATCTCAGCGGGGGCAGGGCGCCGGCGCGAGGCGGACGACCACGCTCCACGGCGACCGAATCCTATTATAGACCATCTCGGATCCGCAGCGCGCCCACGTACCCGATACCCGATGTGTGTGGAGACGAAATCCAGTCTCATCAATTAAGCACGCAATTACACAATTTCGGTTTTGTAACGGTTTTCGCACGAAGGCGTCGAAGCTCACGAACGGACAACACGGTCAACGGAAACGCCACGATTACGCTCGATCAGTCGATACTACGATACATCAGACAACAGAGCATCGCATCAGCGACCGGTGAGCGGGTCGGTCCGGGTGCGGTGAACAATAAAAATATCCATGATAAAAATTTCAGACTTACAGACATCCGTCACGAGTCACGTCCCTCGCACCGGCCACCGCGGTACCGTCCTAAGGGATAAACCTTGCAACTCTAATGCCGAGCGTGCAGGCCAGTCTGCCGACGCTGTGCCGTTCCGCCCGCTTCTATTAGTATCACCTTCGACGGACCGAAGCGCGAAGGATGTGTGCCCGGCTCGCGGGCCCGCGGCGCTTTCCCGGCCACAGAGTCTCATACGGCCTCATACGGCCTCAAACGGCCCCGAACATCCCGCCGGCCTGCAGCGGTCACGTGATGGTCACGTGATGGTCACGTGATGGTCGGCGCCATGACGGGGCCCTGGCAGAGGCCATATGCCCGTATGCCCGTATGCCGGCTGCGATGCCTGCTGCCCGGCCCTGTCGGTCAGCGCCTCGTCACGTCAACTTCGTCAGCTGCCCGTCACAGTCTCGCCCGCCTCGAGGGCCGTGCGCAGAGCAAGCAGCTCGAACGGCCCGTGCTGCCGCTCGAGGCGCGTCCGGATCTCGTTCCGAGAGAGCTCCAGCGGCGTGCGCACGCCCTCCTTGAGAGCTGCTTTGGCGCTCGAGGCCGTGACCTGGCTCGTCTTGCTCTTCTCGCGGTTCAGGTAGCTCACGCGACCGCGGGAGAGGGTAATCCACGTGGCGAGCTCGTTGCGCAGCTGGCTCGTCGTCGACGACCATCCGGGAGATTCGAGCTCCGAGCGCCCGATGCCCGCGAGCTCATCGAGCAGCGTCGCGTCTACGCTTCCGAAGACCTCGAGCGGCTCCGCAGGCCCTCCCGCGTCGTCGCAGGCGTCCGCCGTCGCGGGCGTGCTCAGCGCGTGGAGCGCCGTGTTGGGCGTGTTGAGCGGCACGCCGGGTACAAGGGGCCCGACGGCCGCCATGATGGCGCCACGCGCGCGCGCCTCGAGGCGCTTGATGGCGTCTGGACCGAGGACGGCGCGGGCGGTGCGCACGGCCGCCTGAGCCGCGGCCGCCTGACGCATCGGCTCGGGGAGCTGCGGCGGCGGCAGCAGCCGCGCGCGCCGCCCGCCCACGTCGACGAGGCGCGGGCTACTTGCCGGCGCAGAGCTGTGAATGTGAAGGTCAGCACGCTCGAGAAGGTATTCACGCCTCTTGAGGGTCTCTGTGAATAGGGTCGAGCCTCTCAGGTCGGCGCTCACGAAGGCCCCCGGCCCACTCCCGCTTGCCTCGGGCGGCAGCCGCGGCGAGAGGGCGACGACGGGCGGCTTCCTCTCGGGATCGGCAGGCGGCACGATGAGCGGCTGGCCGGTGGCGGCGTCAGTCGGATGAAGTGGCTCGAGGGGCTGTCGCACGAAATGCCGGGGAGACACACCGGCCGTGATGCTCGGGGCGCCGGTGCGCCGGCGCGCCGTGGTGGCAGACACCCAGGGTTCACCCTGGTACTCGCGCCCAGCACAGCGCCCGGGCGGCTTGGGGGGCGCGGGTACGGCGCTCAGCACAGCGCTGCCCCCCTTGCCCCCCCCCTTGGCGTGAACAGGTGGCGTACTGAGCGTCGTACTGAGCGTCTCGCCGGGCGGCTGCGGCTGCGTCAGAGGCACCGCGACGCGCATGGCGCCCAGCTCCTCGACAAGCTCCTCGTGCGGTGGCCTCGGGTACGTGCGCTTCCGCCGTGCACCGTCGCCGCGGCGCTCGACACGGCGCTCGACATGCACGTGAACTACCGGTCCAGAGGCGCCCACCGCGGCGCTTGAGCTTTTGAAGGCAGCGGCACCCGCGCGCGCACCGCCGCCGCCGCCGCCGCCGGCGCCACCGCCGCCGCCGCCGCCACCGACCGATGCACGGGCCGACTGGCTGCCGCTGGGGGCGACGGCGACGACCTCGGCCCGGCGGCGTCGCGCTATCGGCGCTCCGCGCGCAAAGGGAGCGGAGGGCTCAAATACAGCGACTGCCTCGGCATCGGCGTCAGCGGTCGAGGGTACCCCAAAGTGACTGCTGGAACTGGCGTCGGCGCTGCCGCACTCGCTGCTCCACGCAGTGCTGCTGCCCACAGCCGAGCGCTGCCCCGAGCGCTGCTGCGCGCGGCGCGCCATCATGCCGTCCAGCCGCGGCAGCGGCGCCACGTCGAGAGCGAAGGGGCGCAACTCGTCTTGTGGCGCCACCGAGCTGCCGAGCGCCGTGTCGAGCATGCTCGACGCTCCTAGCCCGGCCTGCGGCTGCGCCAGGCGCGATTGGAGCGCGTGCGTGCTCGGCGGCGCGCTCGCACCGGTCGGCGGCGGCGGCGACTGCATCCGTCCACGCGCAATCTCGATCAGCTGCGCCTTGGAGGGCTCCGTGGGGCCCCGCCATGCGAGGGCGGCAGCCACAAGAAATCGGCACTGCGGCCAGTTGAACAGCGTGGGAAGACCGTGGATGTACGATTCGGGGCGCGAGAGCCCGAGCCACTCCACCTCGTCGAGCGGGCGGAGCTCGTGCTTCGCACCCCGCACCGTCAGCGCCTCGATGAGCTCGTCAACGAGATCGGACATGGCCGCCGAGATCTCCGCCTCCGAGGAGGCCTTGGCGCCCGCGTAGGTGGTCGGGGCCCACGACTCCAGGACCTCGAAGCACCACTCCTCGAAGGGGCCCTGCGGCATGCCGTCCTCGAGGCTGTCTAGGCAGTACAGCGCCCACTCGCAGTCGGCGACGATCAACCCCGTGCGCTCGTCCGTGCGCGCGAGCAGCGCGCGGGACAGCAGCGCGTGCCACGCGACAAAGTCGCCCTTGCTCATCACCTCCTCGCCCAGGCTTGCCGTGTTCCAGAGCCGTCCGAGCGCTTCGCGCATGCGTTCGCAGTGCCGCAGCTGATAGCGCCTCATGATACTCGCCTCGACACTGCCAGATGGAGCAGCTTGTGGCCGGCGGACCGCCATCTGCAGCACTTTCCAGTCGACCCGTACGACCGGCGTGGGCAGCCGCGAGAGCAAGATCTCGGCGAGCATGGGCTGCTCGCCGTCGCCGAGGCTGCTGCTGCTCTCAGTCCCGTCATAATAGTACCGCACCATCGTGAAAAGTCTCGAGTCTGTTGAACTTCTAACAAGTCAAGACAAGTCAAGTCAAGTCCTTTTGTCAACTACTTGCTGCACGACCCGTGCACGGTGCCCACATGGCCACACAGGGACTCCAGGTCACTCCCCAACAACTTCCTAGCATGTGGGCCCTACGCCCTTGAACGAACGCAGCGACGCAACGCGCACCACACGGCCACCGTCACATCACGAGAGCGCTGAAAGACGCGGTGGGTCCACGTGTCCACACCCACTGAGAGCTACAAGAACCTCACTCCTCCTCGTCCTCGTCGCCCAGCTCTCCAGCCATCAGTGGTGGCGACCCTCCCCCGCGCGTCGACTCGATTGAATGCTGGAAGCACTGGAGCACGGAGTGCTGCAGCGTCTGCACCGACGCCTCCCAACGGCCATTGGCGAGGGCGAGCTCGCGCTGTGTGTCGAGCAGCTGGCGCGCGAGCGCGCGGTTGTCCGCGGTGGCCGTCGCCAGTCGCTCCTCCCAGTGGCGACGCGTCGTCGCGAGCTCCGCGGCCGCGGCGGCGCTCTGCTCCGCGGCCGCCTCGCGCTGTCGTTCGAGGGCTTCCTTGAGGGCGCCTTCCGCGTGCCCCGCCTCCGCCAACTCGGACTGCACGCGTGCGAGCTCCCGCTCCAGACTCTCCGCATGCGCCTCGCGCTCGTAGCAGCGCCGCTCCAGCGTTGCATGCGCCTTGCGCGCCGTATCGAGCTTCACGTCGTGCTGTTGCCGGCGTACCTCCTCGGCCTCGCGCATCTGGCTGAGCGTCGCGTGGTGCGACTCGCGCAGCGACGCCTTCTCCTTCTCCACCGCCTCGAGGCGCGCCTCGTAGCTCTTCTCCAGCGCCGCCTCGCGCTCCACAGCTTGGCTCTCGAGCGACCGTTGTTTCGTCTCCGCGAGGGCTCGCGCCGTCTCGAGCTCATCTCGGTGCTTGGAGATCTGCTCGGCCGCGCGCGCCGCGTCGGCCTCGGCGCGCTCGACGGACTCTTTCACCTGCTCGGGAGGGCGGGGGTAGTCAGCCTGCAAATGGGGAGGGCAATCAGCATGCAGGCACGCGCTCGACGGACACGCGCACCTGCGCGGAGGGAAGGGTGGGGAGCATGCATGCAACCGGGGAGAGGGGACCATCAGCATGCATGCACGCGCACCTGCTCGAGCGCCTGCTCATGACGGCGCGACTGCCTCGAGAGAGCCTCCGTGACCGCCGCAGCACGCGCCGCCTCGGCGGAGGCGAGGCGGAGCTCCGCGGAGGTGCGTACCGCCTCCGCGTCACTCAGACGGTCCTGTGGGGAGAGGAGGGCGCCGTGGTGAGCACGTGCATGCCGAGCCGTGGTGCAGTCGGGTTCGCGTCGCTCAGACGGTCCTGAAGCTCCGTGAGCGTGGTGGCGTGCGCGCGCCGCTCGTTGAGTAGCCGCTCGTTGAGCGCGCTCAGCTGCGACGCGGACTCGGCCGCGCGTGCTTCAGCCATCGCCGCCCGCTGCTCGCGATCGGCGATCGCCTTGAGCTCCATCTCGAGGCGCGCATCTCGCGCCTGCATGCAAAGGCCAATCGAGGCACTCAGAGGCTATCAGGGGCCATCAGATGCGATCATGTGCACTCGAGGCGCGCATCTCGCGCCTGCAGCTCGCGCTCGAGGTGATCACGCGCGGCCTCGGCGAGAGCAGTGCGCTGCTCCCGGGTCGACCCCTCCTTGAGTACGCGCGCCACCTCCTCGTCCGCCTTCTTACGCGCCTCCGTGAGCTCGCGCTGCAGCAGCGCGAGCTTCTTACGTGCCTCCGCCTCCTCAGTCGCCGCCACAAGGGCCTTCTCACGCTGCTGGTCGGCGCGAGATCGCTCCGAGGTCAAGATCTCCTCGGCAGCGTCCGCGCGCTCGAAGGCGTGCTTCAGCTTGTTACTGAATTCGGCGTGCTGCAGCACCAGGGCGTTCTCGAGCGTGCGCGTGCGCACCGCTGCGCGCAGCGGCGTGGGGGCTGGCGACGCCATCCACGACGTGGGCATCGACGCCGGTACCGAGCCCATCTGCGAGGACGGCGGCGCGTAGCCGGGCGGCAGGGACGTGCTCGCATCCGCCGCGTAGGGCATCGAGTAGGCGGCGTAGCCGGGCGGCAGGCAGGCACTCGGCTCCGCCGCATACGGCACCGAAGCACACGGGTCGTCGGCGGAGTAGCCTGGCGGAGGCGGCAGCGAGGACCTCGGGTCTGCCACGTAGCCGCCGGGTGGCAGCGAGGACCTCGAGTCGGCCACGTAACCGCCGGCCGTCGCCAGCGACGCACTGAGCGAGCGTGACGCCGCTGAGGCACCCTCCGCGGCCGCTGCTGTGCCGCCGGCGGGGGGCAAGAGTGCGAGACCGGCAGCGGCCGATACCGGTGGTAGAGCGATGAGCTGGCCAGCCTCGTTCTCCTTGGCCTCTGCATGCAAGTGGAGGTGCACTTGCGTGCTTGTGGACGGCGGCACAGGTGGCACTGACGCGGCACGGAGCAGCCCGTGCGGCGGCGACAGCGACGACTGAGAGGCGTCCACGGCCACGTCGGCCGTGCTCGCAATGGCGGAGCACGCGCGGTCGGACAGCGCGCCCACCCTCGCCGCCGGTGCGACGAGAAGCCTCTCCCCCGGCAGGGCGTGGGAGGATATGATCGCAGGCCACCTGTCCGAGGAGTCCTCGGAGTAGGGCGCTGAGGCGCCGGCGACAAGGCTCGAGGCGGCGCCGTTGCGTCCGAGCAGCCGCTCGATGCGCTTGAGCAGGTCGTCGGGCACGCGGTTGCCCTGCAGCAGCAACCGCAGCAGCGTCCTGTTCTGCGCGAGCGCCGACTCGAGCGCCAAGCCGCCGCTCACGCCGGCCGAATTCCAGCGCAAGTCGAAGGTGATGAGCGTGCTGTTGTACGCGAGAGCCTCCGCGAGGGATGCGACCCCCGATGAGCCCATACGATTGTTGCGCAGATCGAGGGCGGTGAGGGCACAGTTGGCCGCGAGAGCACGGGCGATCGCCCGCGGGCCCGCATCCGAGGTGCCGAGCGCGTTCCACTCGAGCGAGAGCGAGCCGATGCGGCTGCCTCCAGGGCCAAGCAGCAGTTCGGCGAGCGCAAGCGCACCGGCCGCATGCACATGGCAGCCGCGCAGGTCGATCGAGGTGACGTCTCGGCGGACCGAGAGTGCGGCAACCAGAGCGCGCACGCCGTGGTCGCCAAGGCAGCGGTCCGAGAAGGAGAGCGTTGGAGAGGGCACGGGTGGCAATACGAATGCATCGGGCGAGGGTTCAGCCGTCATAACAGGGGAGCAGCAGCACACGGATTAGCACACGCTCGCGACGGGTAGGAATGCGCTCGTGAGGCGAGCGGGTGGTCAAGTCAAGTCAGTCAAACGCCAAAGTCAAGTCAAGTCAAGTAAACGCCAAAAAAGACTCCTGGGGGAGCCGGGACACACACGGGACACACGGGCTTACCGGTACATGTACCGGTACCGGTACATGTACTGTACCGGTACATGTACTGTTGTGTTGTCGTTTTGATAAAACTTGTCGGTTGTTCACTTGTTCTACATGTACATGTCGCACACCGATCTGACATGGGCCGCCGCCGCCGGCGCTGCCAGCCGACACGCGACATGCCCACATCCAGTGCCCGCGTTCACAGAAGATTGATGAGATCCGGGTGTTATTAGAAGAATGTGAGGTAACTCACTTGTGAGGAGGTGACGAGAAGTCGAGAAGTGTTAAGAGAATTAAGAGAAGTGACGAGACTGACGACTTGTTCGTCTTGACGCGTTACTTGACGCGTAAGTTCGGTTTCAGCACTTCTGCTTCCGCGGGGCTGTGGGAAGACGAGATGTTTGCTCGTCACCAGGTCTCCTTTTTATGCCGCCCCGAAAGCGCGCCCGCGCTTCCGCCGACGCACCCTCCGCCGCATCGATCGAGCTCGTGGGCGGCCTCGCCGAGAAGCCTAGCACCATCGCCAAATTTCGCGATGGCCGCCTCACCGACGTCGAGGTGGTGGCGGCGGACGGCACCGCCTTCCACGCTCACGCCCTGTGCATCACCTCGGGTTCGGAGTACTTTGAGCGCCTGCTAGCCGGTGAGCGGTGGGCGGACACAGCCGGCCGGCCGCTGTCGCTGCCCGTGGTCCCGAAGCAAGGGCTCGCCGCATGCCTCGAGTTCATCTACACGGGGAGCTGCACAGTCGCCGATGCGGCAGAGCTGATGGTCGTGCTTGAGGCGGCGGCCTATCTGCAGATTCCACACCTTGTGGACGCCGCGGCCAAGGCAATGAGTGTACACCTGAGCGCGACCACAGCCCTCGCCTACTGGGCCGTCGCCGACCGGCAGGGTCTGAGCCAGCTCGCGGCTCACGCGGTGTCGGCAGCGACTCGCCACTTTGAGCAGATCGCAGCGACGCCCGCGTGGCTGAGCACGCCGGCAGAGACCGTGCGTGCGCTGCTCGCCTCCGACCGGCTCAAGGTGGCTGGTGAAGAGGCTGTGTACTCGGCAGCGGTCACGTGGCTGCACGCCCAGGCGCCTCCACCCGCCGAGGACGACGCGCTGGCACTGCTTCGGCTGGTGCGCTTCCCGCTGCTGAGGCGCGAGTTTGTCCAAGAGACGGTGCACAACGAGCCGCTCCTCTTGACCGTTGCTGGCATGCAGATGCTGAGCCGGACCTTTTTTGGCGCACTGCACGGCGACTCGGCGCGTCGTCGTATGGGCTTTGAGAAGCTCTACATTGTGGGCGGGCTTGCGAGCGATGCGTTGGCCACCCTTTACCTTTGCAGGTACGATTCCATGGCGAACGCCTGGGAGGCACTGGCGTCGGCGTCCACGTTACGAAGCTGTCCGGCGGCAGCGGCAATCGACGGCAAGCTGTATGTGATGGGTGGCTATGGTCCTAATGGAGTTAGGCTCAGCTCCGTCGAGCGGTTCGATCCGGCGAAGAATGCCTGGGAGGCAGTCGCACCGGTGTCCACAGTACGGACCGGTCCGGTGGCGGCGGCAATCGACGGCAAGCTGTATGTGATGGGCGGCCATGACGGCCAAAACCAGCTCAGCTCCGTCGAGCGGTATGATCGGGCGACGAATGCCTGGGAGGCAGTCGCACCGATGTCCACAGCACGAGTCATGCCGGCGGCGGCGGCAATCGATGGCAAGCTGTATGTGATGGGGGGCCTGGACGGCCAAAACCGGCTCGAAAACCGGCTCAGCTCCGTTGAGCGGTTCGATCCGGCGACGAATGCCTGGGAGGCAGTCGCACCGATGTCCACGGCACGAGCCGCTTCGGCGGCGGCGGCAATCGATGGCAAGCTGTATGTGATGGGTGGCTATGGTCCTAATGGTTACCTCAGCTCCGTCGAGCGGTTCGATCCGGCGACGAATGCCTGGGAGGCAGTCGCACCGATGCCCACGGCACGGACCAGTCCGGCGGCGGCAATCGACGGCAAGCTGTATGTGATGGGCGGCCATGACGGCCAAAACCGGCTCAGCTCCGTTGAGCGGTACGATCCGGCGACGAACGAGTGGGCGGCAATGACCAGCATGGCGCTTGGCGTAGTGACGAGATCCGGTTGTGCCGTATCCATGTGAGAACTTGGGAACAGCTCGGGACCGCGCGGACACCCGAACCGGAAGTACCGGGGGTGAAGTCGGTTTTAGTCGGTTTGCATGGTTGTGAAATTCTCCTTCTTTGTGTTTAATTGTGTGTCTGTCACTGTCCTGTCCGGTGACCACGTGTGTCGTGACTCGTGTCACTGTGTCCCGTCTCCCGGCTGCCTAAGGTGTTTTTCGGTAAAGTTTTTGAACCGGGCCCTACGCGAACTCGTGTTGACTGGGACGAAACATGTTTCGTCATAGTTTCTTCGCGCGCCCTCAGCGGCAATGCTCAGCGCGTCTGAGTCGTACCACGAACTCACGTTATACGTACCCATCTGGCATCTCACCAACGGTGGATCGTCCCGCTGCAGATCCCGAGAAGGCAAGCGAGCTCCCACCATGTGCAGGCAAGCTCGCTTTCTCATTTCCACAAAAACGCCGCCGGTGCGACGCGTAGCAGGAAAGGGGGCCCGGCGCTGCCCGGCGCCTCCTCTTCCCCCACGCTGCCGACTACACATGTAACGGCCTGTGTTAATACGGAAGTGTTACCACGGGCTGTGTAGGCCACTCCTCCGTCCATAGTGATTGTGGCTTCCTGTGCTACCGGTAGGGTCCGTGTGTCCCGTGTGTGTCCCGGCTCCCCCGGTGTCTTTTTACCATCCTCCGGAGGGAGCGCCTCTGAGTCCTCGGCGTTGTGTTGAACAGGAACATGGGTTTCTTAGCGGCCGTCGCCACGTTCGCCGCCATCGTGCGTGCGCGGCCACCGCAATGCACCGCTTCGGGCGCGTACGCATCGGATGATTGGGGCCGTGGTGGGCAGGCCTCGGGCGCTGACAACGGTCGTCCGCGTGCGGTCAACCGCTGGCAGCGGATCGGTGAGTGCGACGTGCTGCTGCCTGAGGAAGGCACGCCCTGCACCGGCTTGGTGCACTTTGTGGGTGGCGCACTCGTGGGCGCCGCGCCACGCCAAGCCTACAGTCCCTTCCTCGAGGCCGTCGCCGTCGGCACGGGCCTGGGCATCGTGGCCACGCCCGTGCAGGGCCTGACCGGCCTCGACCACTGGGGGGCTGCGAGTGAGGTGCTGCTTCGATGGTGCGCCGCGAAGCGCGAGCTCGACGCGGCGCTCTTTGTGCGCGGCGATCCGTCCACAGACACGCTCCCAACGGTCGGGCTCGGCCACTCGCTCGGAGCCAAGTTGCTTGTGCTACTGGGGTCGGACGCCAAGATGATCGAGGTGCTCGGCCCGCGGGCGGCGAACGTCTTGATCGCGTACAACAACTTCGCCGCGGCGGAGTCGATCCCGCTGCTCGAGCAGGCCGTGCGCCTGAGTGACGCCGCGCAGGGCGGGCGGCTGGCAGACGTGCTCGGCACGACGGTCGCTCAAGGGGCGGGCAGTGCACTAGGGAGCGCGGGTGAGCTTGGAGCGCTATTGCCTTGCATGCATGTGCTCACCACGGCGCCATTTTGCCCACAGGTGAGCTTGGAGCGATGCTTGGCAGGGGAGTGGCGAGCACACTGCAAGGGCTGAGCGAGTCGCTCGAGGAGCGCTCGGCACAGCGCTCTCGGGCGGCGTCCACCTCGACCGTGGAGGCTGTGCGCCGGGCTCTCGACACGACAGCGTCGCAGCTCGATGCCTTTAGCCGAGGCGCCGCTGACGCGAGCGTGCGTGCACGGCGCTCGGCAGGCGCCGCCGCGGGTGCGGCCGGCGGGGGCGTCGGTGGCCCTGGCGGCGGCGGCGGTGCCGACACTGGTGCGGGCGCGGGCGCGGGCGCGAGCACGGCCACCAGCGTCCCCGAGTTCACGCCTGGCCCTGCGGAAATGGATCATCTCGTCTCATCGAGCTACGCCGTCGGGCGCAATCTCCTCGTGCGCTTCGTCAATGACGAGATCGATCAGTCGAGCGCCCTCGCGAAACGGTTGCAGGTGCGCTTCCGTGGGCAAGGCGACGAATGCTGAGTGGCCTCCCTCATTGCACGCTGCCCTCCCTCACTCCCCCTGATCCCGGCTGCATCTGTAGGCGCGCTTCACTGACAAGGCGACGGGGCTCGGCGGCCGTCTCGACTTCAAGCGCCTCGACGGGACGCACGTGACACCGAATGCGCCTTCAGTCGCTGCGTACTTGGACGGCTTCGATTGGGAGGTGGCCGCGCGCCTGGGAGTCGCGGACGTGGCGCGCACGCTGCGCGAAAGCGCGAGCCGCGCTGAGAACGAGCAGCTCGAGGCGGCGCGGTGCGTGACCGACTTTGTACAACGCGAAGTCGCCAGGGCGGCGAAGGCGGGCGGCTGAGACCGTGAGTTTTGCGACGCGTCGCACAGGTCAGCTTGGCCCTTCTACTAGTTTTCCCCACATTGTGTGGCTCGACATCCTATCGACGTTTCGAGATTGCGATCTGAAACAGCACACGTAATTTTTGCCCAATGTTTTTCAGGGCGCCGCCGCCACCACCACCGTCGCCGCCGCCCGATACGTTGGCCTCCGCCTTTTTGTCAGCCATCGACGCGTGGGCTGTGGTGCAGCCGATACTCCTGAGTACGCTCGACCAGTTAGTCTGTCTCCTTACGTCCTCCACCTTCTGGCTCTGCGTGTTGGGCTTCGCGCCGGTTGCGTACTTTGTGCTGAACAGCGTGATTCCAATGCTGCTCCCCAGCCAAAATCTGAAGAAAAAGTACGGCGCCAAGTGGGCGCTTGTGACCGGTTCGTCCAGTGGCATCGGCAAGGAGCTTGCGCGCACCTTGCTCAAGCAGGAGCTCGACGTGATCCTCGTTGCCCGCGACGAGCCCCTCTTCGGCGACACCGTCGCGGAGCTGTCGCAGCAGTTCCCGTCACGCAAGGTAGTTCGTGTGAATGCGAATCTTTCGGACGGGACTGGCGTGTGGATGGAGGGCGTCAAGGCCGCGGTCGGCGACAACGATGTCCAGTGCGTCTTCCTCAATGCTGGCTACATCCTTACTGGCATGTTTGAGCAGAATGCCGTTGGCGCGCACCTCGCAAATCTGCACTGCAACCTGACGTCGAACATCTGGCTGAGCCACTTTTTCTACGAGCGCATGCTCGCCAAACAGCTCCGCGGCTGCATCGTCTTTACCTCCTCCTCCGCATCGTATATCCCCAACCCATTCGCCGTCATGTACGGCGCCACCAAGTCGGGCGTCTCGGCCTTTGCCGCCAGCCTCGCTTGCGAAGCGAGGCCGCGTGGAATCCACGTGCACTCTATCCACCCCTCGCCTGTCAACAGCCGCTTCACCGCCGGCGGAGGCAACCAGGTCCAGCAGCGCAAGATCGAGGCCATGGCCGCCTTTTACAAGTTCGCCTCTGGGCCGGAGGTGCTTCCCCAAAAGTTCCTCAGCCACATTGGACGCGGAGCAATCGTCGCGGACTTGGGCGGTGTGAGCGTGGGGCTGCGGCTCGTGATCCAGCTCCTTGGGTACAACACGATGGCCCTTCTGACAGCTCTCACCGCACATCTGACGCCGGACTACCAGACACACGTCAGCAAAACCAAGAAGGCATAGAGCACGCTCCCCCCAGGGGGCAGGGCCAAATTGCGCGCATGATTCGTCATGGCTCATGCGTGGCACTCCGCGGAGTATTGGAGCGGTCTTATTTTGTCGATCGATGTCTGCGCGTACGGCACACAGGGGAATCCGTAACATTGGGAGCCGGCGAGACCGAGTCGTCGTACGTCGAGTTCGAAGTACCGTACGAAGAGCCCACACCCAACGACTAACGACGTAACGCCCAACGGCTCCACACCGTCATATAATCGTCCCGTCCCGCGAACCCCCACATCCGGCGCGCGTCCCGGGCCCGAAGACGAAAAATTTACGTAATAACTACAAGATCAGCCCTCACTTCAGTCTTCACGAAATCCAAAACGGTTGCGAGACGGCCGCCCAGAAAACTACCGTCGCGCGGTGAGGCGCGACTTCGAACCTGTTGCAGCCTCCTGGAATGTGGTGGTTTCCGAAGACCACATGCTGTAGTTTGTAGATGTACGCTCAAGATCGGTCCTCCATGCACCATGGACACGGCTGGGCGCGCTCGGCTTCCCTGCCCAACTCTGCGATGCTATTAGCACTCTCAAGTAAAGGGGTTGCCGTCGAAGCGATCGTAACCGCCCACTCCGCTCTCTCTCATTCCACCCAGCTGCGAGCCGGTCTCGACGAACTTATTGTTCCATCGCCCCAAGTAGTCTGTCTTACGCAGTTCCCAATTGAAGACGCGATTAGGTGAGAGCTGGCTGAAGCCAGGGACATCGAACATTCCGTGGTAGTCTGACCAGTAATTCGAGGATCTCCCCCCTCGCAATTGATAGAGAATCTCGTCCCTCGCCCACGCCTCGTTTGCCTTGTAGAGCCTGAGCCCCTGCAGCGCATTCGGCCTTGAGTAGCTCGGTGTGCTGTCCCACTCTGGTTGCTGGTTGCTCAAGCTGGGCGCCGAAGACGAAGAACGCATAAAGCGGCTCCCGGTCCCATTACCAGGTGGATGCCTGTCCCCGCCACTCGAGGCCCCGCCACCAAAGGAGGCGCGCCTCGGATCCCACGCCTCAAATCGAGGCACGGCACTGCCAAAGGGATGCACGATGTTGGAGTAATTGCCCGCCGTGCGCAAATGGCTACCATACGGTTTCCTCTCCTCAGCCAAGTGTGGGTCCCTCGACGTCAACCCTGCACCGTAAGTACTCTCTGGCGGCGAATTAAAGGAAGACTGCTTCTTGAAGCGCGATGAATACTCAGCGTCTGTTGGCCACACAATCCGCTCAGAAGACTCTCCTGATTCTGAGCGGCGCGATGAATTGGCTGAATTCTTCCTGCCACTGCTGCGTGCGCTGGCACTCGTCGCACCTGCGGGCCGAAGCCGCCGCGCCGAGGTTGCACGTCTTGGAGTCTTTTTCTCTCCGGTCGCTTCCTGGCTGGCGACCTGCTTCCTCGGTGTCGCCTTGGTAGCGCTCTGAGCTTCAATTTTCGTGCTCCTGGAGCTCGTTGGAACTGACTTGTGGATCCTCGGTGGTGTTGTTGCGTTGCGGATCAAGGTGGCAAGCACGTCCGGCTCTTCGAACTTGGGTGATATGGAAGTCTGCGGCATCGTGGAAGGTTCTCCAGTCTCGAGTGGACCTGGCGTGGCCTGGTCGATCTTCTCTCGAGAGGCTCGGTCTTCTCTCGAGAGGCTCGATGATAGTGGCGCACTTGGTTGGGGCCACTGCTTCATCAGCGTCAGCGCCGGCGGCAAATTTCTTTGGTAGTCCTCTTTCCACATGGTCAGGTGCTGATTGTGGAGGTGTTGAACGCACGCTGACGCACTAAGAAGCAGCACAGAACCAGGCTGCAGACGGGAGGCAGGAAGAGCCCTGCAACGAAGACCGTGAGGACCGCGAGAAAGCTCGCTCCGAGTGCGTTTTGGGGAGAATGTCGTTTCACTTATTTCACGCTATTTTTGGAGCCAAAGTTGGGTGCAACGACACGCATGAAGAAAAAACGACAACGCGGCGGCCTCGCAGCTCGCACCGAGTAATCCCTGTGGACCAACGCGGCCTGGGCCGATGCTAAAAATGTTTAAAATGGCTATCTGTTGATATCTGAGCAAGTTCCAAGGTCCAAGGAGAATAACGGGGCTCGGGGGTGCTATACGTTGCTTCTTGAGGGCACAATCGTGAAGCCGCACGATGTCCGACCTGTCGCCGGCGCTGTTCGCACTGCAGGGTGAACGGGCCGATGAACGGGTCAGAAAACGCCCAGCTTTGGGTCCATCTCTCGAGCCACCTCCTTGCTCTTCCGACGCCAGCTATCGCGGTAGCGGATTTGCCCGCATTTAATATGATTATTTTCAGATAAGTCCCAGGATTATAACCACACATGAAATGATGGCAGATGGACACGTTTTGACACGTTTTGGCGATTATAGCGGTACATTTTCGTCCCGTTTGATTTACGGTTAACGATTCGTGTCGTGTAATAACATCTGTGGTTTCGATTAGGATGACCAGCGTTGTCCGTTGAACTTTCCCCCATCACCCCTATTTCGGAGCACAACTTACGTCAATTTACAGACCGTGAACCCCTAGTGCTAGTCGCTTCCGTTCCTCGCAACTCGAACTCCCCGAGGTGCCTCGAAGTCGAGTTTTTCGGCGGTGCATCCCTCGCGTGTCGGCCTGTGCCTCCTGATCCCCCCCGCTACGCGGCCCCCCGCCTAAGGCCATGCACACCATCGATTTGCCGCCGCACCCCACTGCTCATCGACGACGCGCGCGCCTTAGACGAGGGGCACTAGAGGGGCACACCAATGCGCGGTCTCCGCACACGTACGGCTCGAGAAACGAGATCGAACGCATACCCACACGCGAGCCGACGAGCAGTGAGTCAAGCTGCCCGTGGACTTCTCAGCGTGCCTCAAGCGTGCCCGGTGTCACGCCAAAGCTGCCACCGCAGCCGCGAGAGCCTCCGAGGCGCCCGCGAGCTTTTGGCACTTCCCTTGGTAGCGGCCGCCCTTGCCGCCGCCGCGCCCATCGAGCGCCTGGGCCACCGCGCCACTGGCAACGTCAACCAGTGCCGGCGGCCCAGCGAGGGTGAAGGTGCCCTCGCCCTCGCCCTCGCCGACCACCACGAGCAGCAGCGCCTGCTTCGCCGCCAGCGTCTCGTCCAGCGCCGTCGCGAGCGCCTTGACGAAATCGGCGTCGGCGGCCGCGCGGCGCACGAGCACCGCCTTCTCGCCCGCGGTGAGCCTCTGGAGGAGACCCTCTGCGAGGAGGCCGACGACCTCGAGCGCGAGCGCCTTGGACGCCTTCTCGTGCTCGAGGGCCTTCCTCGCATTCTCCTCGTAGCGCTCGAGCATCGACTCGATTGGCACGTTCATTCGGCTAGCGAGGGCGCTTGCACGCTCGTAGACGCCTCCAAGGTACGAGACCACGCGTCCGCCGGCGACGTAGTGGACACGGCACGCGCCCTTGTTGCCGACACGCTCGACGCGGAGCAGCTTGATTGCTTGCAGCCGTGCAGTGTTCTGCACATGGGTGCCACAGCATGTGTTCGTGTCGATCCCTTCGAAGGACACGACACGGACGGGCCCCGTGACGCTCGGCGGTAGTGCCTTTGACGACTTGCGCAGGCCGGCGACGGCGCCCTCGTTGACCGCGACGACCGAGTGCCACGAGGGGGTGACCGGCGTGCCGGCCTTGACCGCCTCATTCGCCGCTGTCTCGAGCTCCATCATCTGCGCCGACGTGAACTCGGGGGTCCCGAGCTCAAGGAAGGAAGTCTGTTCGCCGAGGCCCCATGAAGTGGTCTCGTAGCCCCATTTCTTGAGGGCGATGGCCGTGACGAGGTGCTGCGTCGAGTGTTGGGCCATGTGGTCTTCGCGCCGCGCCCACTCGACGGCGACGGTCACGGGCGTACCGGGCGCGAGCGGCGCGGTGAGCACGTGCTTCGCAAGCCCGTCGACGTTGTCGACGCGCAGGCACGGCACGCCGCCGACGGTGCCGCAATCGCTCGGCTGGCCTCCACCCTCCGGAAAGATGACCGTGTTGCCGAGCACCACGTCCCAAAGCTGCTCAGCCGGCACAGCCTCGGCACCGCCCTTCTTCTTGCCCTTGGCTGCAGCCTCTTGAGCCGCCTTGGGCTCGCAAGAGACGACCACGGTGTCCAGCGTACGAGCGTACGAGTCGTGTTGGCAAAGCAGCTCGCCGCAGCGCACGGGTGTGCTGGATGCGGGGATGACAGCAGACGCCACGATGGAGGCCACGCGGCTCGGCACCGACGCAAGCACGGGAGTCACAGGCGCGGGTATGGAGGCCACTGCAGAGGCTGCGCGGCTTCCTTCTAGCCACCATGGGCCTTCACGCCTCCAAACGAAGGCATCCATGTGTGCCGGCCGCGAGAAAGGCGCGAGAAGGAGGGCGCGTGTACAGAGCCTAATGGCGCCGCTACGTGTCGGGGGGATACGCCCGACGACTCGACCATTTCTTGTTGCAGAAACCTCATGTGAAACGCCCATGGCGACGCGTCCTTAGAGATTCAGCTGTGTCCTAAACCTGGAAAGTTTTTGGAAAAATTGTTCACAGCTGCGTTCACGCAGGCACGCAGCAAAATTCTTCGGAGTCTTTGCCGCACATGGCAGCCTTTGCCGAGCTTGGCCTCGACGCGCCGATTGTGCGCGCAGTCGAAGACCTCGGCTGGCTCCTCCCCACGCCCGTGCAGCAGGAGGCGATCCCCTTAATCCTCGGCGGCGGCGACGTCATGGCTGCCGCCGAGACGGGCAGCGGCAAGACGGGGGCCTTTGCACTGCCCGTTCTCCAGATCTGCCACGAGGCACTGCGCGAGCAGGCAGCCGCCTCATCGCAGCCAAAGATCGCTGCGCTCGCGGCGGCGGCCGCACGCGCGCAGGCCGCGGGTGGCATAGGTTTCGGCAGCGATCGCGACGGTCTGCTTCAGGTGAGCGCGCAAGGGCTCGAGTGCTCGTGTGGGGCCGCGCAGGCGTGGGCGGGCGGGCGGGCGGGCGTGGGCGTGACGGGCGGCCGTTACTACTACGAGGTGGAGCAGCTGGGCGATGGGCTCTGCCGTGTCGGATGGGCCACCCTCTCGGCCAAGCTCGCGCTCGGCACCGACAAGATGGGCTTCGGTTTTGGGGGGACCGGCAAGAAGTCCAACGGCAACCAGTTCGTCGACTACGGAGACTCGTACGCGCGCGGCGACGTGATCGGCTGCGAGCTCGATCGCGAGATCGGCTCGATGGCCTTCTACAAGAACGGCGTGAGCCTCGGAGAAGCGTTCTCGGTGCCGCCGACGCTCAAGGGCACGGCGCTCTTCCCCGCGATTTGCCTCAAGGGCGCCGCGGTGCGCATCAACTTGGGCGCTCGACCCTTTTATGGAAACTGCCTCCCCGGCGGCGCGCATGCTCTCGACGCGATCGCTCCCGAACACGCGGCCACCAACTCGGCCGCCACCTCTAGCAGCAGGGACGCCGCTGCCGCTGCCGGTAGCGGCGGCGGCGGCGGCGGTGGCGGCGGTGCTGATGGCGAGGGGCGCATACCGACTGCCCTGATCCTTGAGCCCGCAAGGGAGTTGTGCGAGCAGGTGCACGAGTGCGTGGCCCAATTCAGCCGTTACTTCGCCGAGCCGCGCCTCGAGGCTGCCCTCCTTACCGGTGGGGTGGAGCTGATTGCGCCACGAATTACCACTGATTGCCGCTGATTGCCGCCGATTGCCGCCGATTGCCGCTGATTGCCTCTCAGGTGGCGTGGATCCAGGTCCGCAGCTCAAGCGGTTGCGCGCAGGCGTCGACATTGTATGTGGCACGCCCGGGCGCGTGTGGGATTTGGTGAGCTCGGGCAAGCTCGTGCTCTCGGGGGTCCAGGTGCGATCTCTCCTGATTGCGCCTCGTATTGCGCCTCGGATTGCCTCTGATTGCGCCTCGGATTGCCTCTGATTGCGCCTCGGATTGCCTCTGATTGCGCCTCGGATTGCCTCTGATTGCGCCTCTGTTTGCGTCTCTAGTGTCTGAGTGCTTCTGACTGCGATCGTTTTCTTCTCTCTCGACTCACTCCTCCCCCTCTCTCTCGCCCTCGCAGTTCCTCGTGCTCGACGAAGCTGACCGGCTGCTCGACACGGGACATCTCGACACGATCCTCAAATTGCATGCGAAGCTGCCGCCGGTCGGCGGACAGGTGAGGAGTTCTGATTGCCTCTGATTGCCTCTGATTGCCTCTGATTGCCTCTGATTGCCTCTGATTGCGAAGCTGCCGCCGGTCGGTCGGACAGGTGAGGAGTTCTGATTGCCTCTGATTGCCTCTGATTGCCTCTGATTGCCTCTGATTGCGAAGCTGCCGCCGGTCGGTCGGACAGGTGGGCGGCTGCAGACGCTCCTCTTCTCGGCGACGCTGCACACGCCCGATGTACGTGCGCTCGCGGAGCGCATCACAAGCCATCCAATCTTGGTCGATCTCAAAGGTGCGGAGCTCTGATTGCCTCTGATTGCCATCCAATCTTGGTCGATCTCAAAGATGCGGAGTTCTGATTGCCTCTGATTGCCTCTGATTGCGGTCGATCTCAAAGGTGAGGAATCTCTGTCTCCTCCCTATCTCCTCCCAAAAGGCAAGGAGCACGTGCCCGAGACAGTGCACCACGTGATCGTACCTGTAGACCCGAGCGCCGAGATGAGCGCCGAGATGAGCGCGTCTGACGAGGCCCACGGCCGCGGCGGTGGCGGTGGTGGCGGCGGTGGCGGCGATGGTGCTCTCCCTCGTCCAAAGGTGACGACGGACGGCGTGCACGCGTCTGATGCCGTCGGCGTGGCCAAGCGAGGCAGCGCATCCATCGAGAGCTACTCAGAGGCCATCAAGCGCCTCAAGCCACACATGCTGCTCCAGGTGGTCGAGCGGCTCCAGATGACGCAAGCCATCATCTTCTGTCGCACCAACCTCGATTGTGACAACCTTGAAGCCTTCCTGAATGCGGCGGGCGGTGGGCGCGCCTTCAAAGGTATGCTCGTGAAGGGCGTTGAGAACCCGACTGCATGCTGATTGCCACTGAGGTCGGCGGCACTGATTGAGACCGATGGCCTCCGTCGTCTGCTCGCAGGCAAGCTCGAGAAGGGCGTTGAGAACCCGTTCTCGTGCTGCGTGCTGGCCGGCCAACGCTCCACCGACGAGCGGCGGCGCAATCTCGCCGCGTTCAAGGAGGGCGACATTCGGTTCCTCGTGTGCACGGATGTGGCCGCGCGCGGCCTTGACATTGCTGAGCTGCCGTACGTGATCAACATGACGCTCCCCGATAAGGAAGAGGACTACGTGCATCGGGTGGGGCGGGTGGGGCGCGCCGACGTAATGGGGCTCGCAATCAGCCTCGTCTCGACGAGGCATAAGGAGAAGGTCTGGTATTACGACAAGCGCAAGTGGGAAGGCAAGGCATTGAGCACGAAGCTCGCCTCGGAGGGTGGTTGCTGCATTTGGTACGACGAGCCCTCACTGCTCAAGGGCGTGCAGACGCGGCTGGGCACGACGATCGAGACTCTCGACGCCTTAGGCAACCGGGCGGCGTGTCGAACCTGACGGTCCAGTACGGCCAGGCAAAGGAAGGCGGGTTGAATGATGAAACCGCAGCGCATCTCGCGCAGCTCGCGCCGGAGATTGCGCAGCTCGCGGCGCTTGAGACGCAGGCCCAGCTCGCCTACTTCCGAGGCTCGGCTCTGAGCGCGCTGCGGAAGGGGGGGGCGGCCGAGGGGCGGCCAATTGCCGCGGCAGGTGGAGGCGCGGCAGGTGGAGGCGCGGCAGGTGGAGGCGCGGCAGGTGGTGGCGCGGCAGGTGGAGGCGCGGCAGGTGGAGGC
>Ga0210246_100793_pt1 | contig 27977 bp, 40 predicted proteins | sample ChrtobMetaP3_8mM_FD_155469 | JGI IMG/M metagenome (GOLD analysis project Ga0210246, IMG submission 155469) | Chrysochromulina tobin associated microbial communities from unialgal haptophyte culture, Seattle, Washington, United States - P3_8mM | ecosystem: Host-associated > Algae > Haptophytes >...
CCTTGCCATAGGCTCATTGTAGAACCACATGCGGAATCTAAGGCAAATATCCAAATCGAAGGATGGCGCTGGGAGGTACTCCGGCGAACCTGAGAATGATTTCATCGAAGCCGGCGGGCAGCGCGATCAACGTCAACGAGGAGCAGCCATTGAAGGCGTACCTACCGAGGCTCGTGAGGCCTGCGGGCAGCTCGATCAACGTCATCGAGGAGCAGCCATTGAATGCGCAATCACCGATGCTCGTGAGGCCAGCGGGCAGTGCGATCGACGTCAACGAGGAGCAGCCAGCAAAGGTGCCCTCACCGATGCTCGTGAGGCCGGCAGGCAGATTGATCGACGTTAACGAGGAGCAGCAACCAAAGGCCCACTCACCGATGCTTGTGAGGCCAGCGGGCAGCGCGATCGACGTCATCGAGGAGCAGCCCTGGAAGGCGTACGTACCGAGGCTCGTGAGGCCAGCAGGCAGCTGGATCGACGTCAACGAGAAGCAGCCAAAGAAGGCGTTCGCACTGATGCTTGTGAGGCCGGTGGGAAGCGCGATCGACATCAACGAGGAGCAGCCCCAGAAGGTGCCCTCACCGAGGCTCGTGAGGCTGGCAGGCAGCTCAATCGACGTCAACGAGTCGCAGCCATCGAAGGCGCACTCACCGATGCTCGTGAGGCCGGCGGGCAGCGCGATCAACGTCATTGAGGAGCAGCAATAGAAGGCGCGCTCACCGAGGCTCGTGAGGCCGGCGGGCAGCTCGATCGACGTCAACGAGGAGCAGCCATCGAAGGCGGACACACCGAGGCTCGTGAGGCTGGCAGGCAGCTCAATCGACGTCAACGAGGAGCAGCCACAGAAGGCGTACCCACCGAGGCTTGTGAGGCCGGCAGGCAGCTCGATCGACATCATCGAGGAGCAGTCGTTGAAGGCGCAATCACCGATGCTCGTGAGGCCGGCGGGCAGCGCGATCGACGTCAACGAGGAGCAGCCAGAGAAGGCGTGCTCACCGATGCTTGTGAGGCCGGCAGGCAGCACGATCGACCTCATCGACCTGTCGTCGCAGAACGCGTTCGCCGGCACGCACGCCTCGCCGTGGCGCAGCACGCACGCGGCGAGCAGCACCTTCTTCGGCGCCTCGCCCTCGCCGCGGATGCACGCGCGCACCCCCTCCATCGGGTACGGGTCTTCACCCGAAGACTCCACGCGCCTCAGCGCGGCCACGTCCACCTCGAAGCCGCCCAGCCCGGTCACCTTTGCCATGTTGGGCAGCCAGCGCGACGCGTCGGCCGCGTCGGCGATGAGGCGACCGGCGGCGCGGCTGTCCGACAGGTCGAGCTCGGTCACCTCGACGAGGTTGCTCGTGAGCGGCAGGCCGACGCGTGCGCACAGCCGCGCGCACAGGACGCGCCGCGCCCGCGCGCGCCACGCGAGGCTCACGCCCTTGAGCGCGCGCAGCGTCGGCACGTCGGCGTCCGCAAGGGCGTCCTCGAGGGCGTCCTCGTTGACGAGCTGAGTCGAGAGCCAGCACACTGGTGGTGTGGGTGCGTCGGACGCTCGCGGTGCGGTGGCGTCGTCCTGAGTGTCTTGCGTGTACAGCGGCTCCTCCGTCGCCGCCTGCCGCTCCGCCTCGGTGGGGAAGTCGCTCACGACGCCCAGCAGCCGCCCGAGCTCCGGGCCACTCTTGCCAGCGAGGTGGCCGGTGCACAGGGTGCGCGAGAGGAGGCGGAGAAGCTCGACGTCCACGTCGAGAAAGTGCGCGCCATGCAACAGCTGCGCGAGCTGCGCGAGCGAGCACCCCTCCAGCGCCCCGCCCTCCTCCGCACCGCCCTCGGCGACGCGCGAGAGCGTGCGGAGCGCAGCCGCAGGCACCAGAGTGGCGAACGCCCCCTCGGCGCCGCCCGTGTCGCTCACCCAGTTGGCGAGCGCGGCCGATCGCGCCGCGGCCGAACGGGACCACGCGACCTCCTCGCCCTCGGCGCTTCGCACCCTCACATCGCCGTCGGCGCCACCGCCGCCACCGCCGCCGCCGACGTCGTCATCCCGACGACGTTTCATTTTGCGATCGGCTCACATTTCACACTCGCATTCACACCACGGAAGCCGAGCAGCAAACGCATACCCAAGCCAGTTCCTCCCCGCACAGCTTCTCACACAGAAACGCTCTTCGTGCCTAGGAAAGTTTGCTTTTTGGTGACCGGACCATAGCCGGTGCGTAAACACCCATACAGTGTCACTTACAAGCTCTTTGTACCTACCGCACATACACATGAGAGGCGCAGGGAAGGCCATCCTAGACCATCCCACATTTATCCCCAGGAACTTGCATCACATAACACGCCCTCCTGGCCAAGCCAGGGTCTCTTCCGATAACACCGCTGGGCCCCTGGGAAACATACGCAGATGGAGGGCATCTCACCCCGCTTGGTCCATTCCTCCTTCATGTTGTGCTGAGCACCCCTGCATTCTCATGCTTTGCTGAGCGAGCGCTTCTGCAAGGCCCTGTACCGCCTTCCCAAAGCGGCTGCGATCCTTGCCATAGGCTCATTGTAGAACCACATGCGGAATCTAAGGCAAATATCCAAATCGAAGGATGGCGCTGGGAGGTACTCCGGCGAACCTGAGAATGATTTCATCGAAGCCGGCGGGCAGCTCAATCGACGTCATCGAGGAGCAGCCACGGAAGGCGCCCTCACCGATGCTCGTGAGGCTGGCGGGTAGCGCGATCGACGTCAACAAGGAGCACTCATAGAAGGCGTGCTCACTAATGCTTGTGAGGCCGGCCGGCAGCGTGATCGACGTCATCGAGGAGCACTCACAGAAGGCGTACTCACCGATGCTCGTGAGGCTGGCAGGCAGCTCGATCGACGTCATCGAGGAGCAGCCCCAGAAGGCGTAACCACCGAGGCTTGTGAGGCCGGCGGGCAGCGCGATCAACGTCAACGAGGAGCAGCCAGAGAAGGCGTAACCACCGAGGCTCGTGAGGCCGGCGGGCAGCTCGATTGACGTCAATGAGGAGCAGCCTGAGAAGATGGCCTTACCGATGCTCGTGAGGCCGGCGGGCAGCTCGATCGACGTCAACGAGGAGCAGCCACCGAAGGCACACTCACCGAGGCTAGTGAGGCCGGCAGGCAGCGCGATCGACGTCAACGAGGAGCAGCCAGAGAAGGCGAAACGGCCGATGCTTGTGAGGCCGGCGGGCAGCGCGATCGACGTCAACGAGGAGCAGCCCCAGAAGGCGAAACGGCCGATGCTTGTGAGGCCGGCGGGCAGCGCGATCGACGTCATCGACGTGTCGCCGCGGAACGCGTTCGCCGGCACGTGCGCCTCACCATCGCGAAGCACGCACGCGGCGAGCAGCACCTCCATCGGCGCCTCGCCCTCGCCGCGGATAAACGCGCGCACCCCCGCCATCTGGTACGTTTCTTCACCCGAAGACGCCACGCGCCTCAGCGCGGCCACGTCCACCTCGAAGCAGCCCAGCCCGGTCACCTTTGCCAGGCTGGGCAGCCAGCGTGACGCGTCGGCCGCGTCTGTGATGAGGCGACCGGCGGCGCGGCTGTCCGACAGGTCGAGCTCGGTCACCTCGACGAGGTTGCTCGTGAGCGGCAGGCCGACGCGTGCGCACAGCCGCGCGCACAGGACGCGCCGCGCCCGCGCGCGCCACGCGAGGCTCACGCCCTTGAGCGCGCGCAGCGTCGGCACGTCGGCGTCCGCGAGGGCGTCCTCGAGGGCGTCCTCGTTGACGAGCTGCGTCGAGAGCCAGCACACGGGCGCTGGCGGTGTGGGCGCGTCAGCCGCTCGCGGTGCAGTGGCGTCGTGCTGAGCGTCTTGCGTGTAGAGCGGCTCCTCCGTCGCCGCCTGCCGCTCCGCCTCGGTGGGGAAGTCGCTCACGACACCCAGCAGCCGCCCGAGCTCCGGGCCACTCTTGCCGGCGAGGTGGCCGGTGCACAGGGTGCGCGAGAGGAGGCGGAGAAGCTCAACGTCCACGTCGAGAAAGTGCGCGCCATGCAACAGCTGCGCGAGGTGTGTGAGCGAGCATCCCTCCAGCACCCCACCCTCCTCCGCACCGCCCTCGGCGACACGCGAGAGCGTGCGGAGCGCAGCCGCAGGCACCAGAGTGGCGAACGCCCCCTCGGCGCCGCCCGTGTCGCTCACCCAGTTGGCGAGCGCGGCCGATCGCGCCGCGGCCGAACGGGACCACGCGACCACCTCGCCCTCGGCGCTTCGCACCCTCACATCGCCGTCGGCGCCGCCGCTGCCGCCACCGCCGCCGCCGACGCCATCCCGATGACGCTTCATTGCAGGACCCTTTTCAGGCATTGGGCGAAGCAAATCGCCTAATTAGACATTTGAAACAAAGAAATGCTGGCAACGGAGCAGGGGCGCATGTCACCCCGCTCACTCGGAGTTTGAGTGCGCTCGGAGTTTGAGCAATATCGCGCTCGCTTTCTGGACTTGAGAGCACGCGAAGAGGCCACCTCGCTCGCTAAAGCTGGTGGTGCCCGCTAGCAGCGACGGCCACGCGCTTCCCCGGCTCTCACTTCTCACGGAACGGTGATGGCGGAGGTACAGTATGCGCCCGGAACAACCATCTTCGTGCCCTCCGACGCGAATGGATGGGAGGCCATGACGGTCGACAGCTGCACGGGCTTTGGCGAGGCGGCCACCATCCGGGCACATCAGACGGCAGCGTCTGCGCGGGGTGGCTCCTCGGTGCGTGTGCTTAGACAGGAAGAGGTGTCGCGGATCCAGGAGTGCGACGTCCTGGCGCTCGAAGGCGCCCCTGACATGGTGAAGTTTGCCAAGCTCTCTGAGGCCACACTTCTTCACAACCTACGCGTGCGCTACGCCCGCGACGACATCTACACACGCGCCGGCTCCATCCTCATCTCGGTCAACCCATTCAAGCGCCTCTCCATTTACACGCCCGAGCGCATGGCGCAGTGCAAGGACGCCGACGCCAAGGCGCTGCAGGACCTCGAGCCGCACGTGTACGCGCTCGCGGAGGCCGCCTTCCGCGGCATCCTGGTCGAGCAGAGGCAGCAGTCGATCCTCATCTCCGGCGAGAGCGGCGCCGGCAAGACCGAGGCCGTGAAGGCGTGCCTCCAGGCGCGTCTCTCTGTCTCTCATCTGGTCGCGCGCGCGTCCGCTCTGCGCTGCATGCAAGTGCTCATCACGACGCCCTCTCCTCTCCCCACAGTATTTGGTCGCTCGTTCGAACGAGGCGATCGCCACCGATCCGGCGCGTGCCAAGTACGCGTGGAGGCGTGCATCTGAATGCATGCTGATTGCCTCCCTCATCAGCGATCGCCACCGATCCGGCGCGTGCCAAGTACGCATGGAGGCGTGCATCTGAGTGCATGCTGATTGCCTCCCTCATCAGGCCAACCCTCTCCTCGATGAGTGCATGCTGATTGCCTCCCTCATCAGGTACGTGGAGGAGTGCATCGTTCAGGCCAACCCTCTCCTCGAAGCGATCGGAAACGCCAAGACGGTACGTAACGGCAACTCGTCCCGATTTGGCAAGTGGGTCGAGGTGCAATTCGATGCGAGCGGTTTCATCACCGCCTCCCGCGTCACCTCGTACCTGCTCGAAAAGTCGCGCGTGACGGAGCACGGCATGGTACGCACAGCCACCCTGCCCAGCATGCAAGTGCTCATCACGACGCTTGGCAGCAGCCCCACTCTCGTCCGGTCGCCCAGCATGCAAGTGCTCACCCCGACGCTCGATCGGCATGTCTTGCCTGGCCCCACTGCGGTCTTGTCACAGGATGAGCGCACGTACCACGTCCTCTGATTGCCCCTAATTGCCCCTAATTGCCTCTAATTGCCTCTAATTGCCTCTAATTGCCTCTAATTGCCTCTAATTGCCTGTCGCAGGATGAGCGCACGTACCACGTCCTCTACCAGCTGTGCCGCGGCTGCAGCCGCGAACAGTCGACGAAGCTCAAGCTGCTGCCAGCGGCGGACTTCCATTACCTCGGCGACTCGGCAGCCCTCAAGGTCCCTTCTGATTGCATGCTGATTGCCTCCCTCATCACGGACTTCCATCACCTCGGCGACTCGGCAGCCCTCAAGGTCCCTTCTGATTGCATGCTGATTGCCTCCCTCATCACGGACTTCCATTACCTCGGCGACTCGGCAGCCCTCGGCCTCGTGCATGCAAGTGCTCATCACGACGCCCCGCCCACTTCCCCACAGGTATCCGGGGTCGACGACGTGGAGTGGTGGGCGGCCTCGTGCATGCAAGTGCTCATCACGACGCCCCCTCCCTATTTCCCCACAGGTATCCGGGGTCGACGACGTGGAGTGGTGGGCGGCCTCGTGCAAGGCGATGGACGTGTTCGCGATCGATGACGAGGGCCAGCTCGCGCTGCAGTCCGTGCTCGCTGCGGTACTGCACATCGGCGACCTGACCGCATGCATGCATGTGCTCACCACGGCGCCCTATCCCCACAGGTACTGCACATCGGCAACCTGACCTTCGAGGCCATGAAGCTCGCTCAGCATGCATGTGCTCACCACGGCGCCCTTTCCCCACAGGTACTGCACATCGGCAACCTGACCTTCGAGGCCATGAAGCTCGCTCAGCAGGACGACGGCAGCGCCGTGAGCAGCGCTGCATGCGGATTGCATGCTGATTGCCTCCCTCAGCAGGACGACGGCAGCACCGTGAGCAGAGCTGAATGCTGATTGCATGCTGATTGCCTCCCTCAGCAGGATGACGGCAGCGCCGTAAGCAGCGCTGCATGCTGATTGCATGCGGATTGCAAAGCCCGACGCTGCCGAGCTCCTCGATGATTGCATGCTGATTGCCTCCCTCATCAGGTGAGCGGCGCTGCAAAGCCCCGCCTCGACGACGCTGCCGAGCTGCTCGGACTCGACGCCACCGCCTTCGAAGAGGCGATGACGGTCAAGAGCGTCGGCAAGTTCCCCGTCGTGCAGGTACCACTGATTGCCACTGATGACCTGCCTTGCATGCAAGTTCACCGTCGTGCAGGTACCGCAACTTCCCTTCTTTGGAATGACACGACTCCCTGATTTGGAAGGCGACAGTGGCCTTCCTAACATAGATGTATATCGATGCCTGCTCTTCCTAATACGGTGCAGGTGCCGCAGCCGCCCGCCAAGGCGACGGCGACGCGCGACGCGCTCGCACGCGCGCTGTATGGCCAACTCTTCTTGTGGATCATCGGGCGCATCAATGCTACGATGGACTCCGATGCGGGTACGCCGCGACGCTTTGGTTGCATGCTGATTGCCTCCCTCATCAATGCAACGATGGACTCTTCCCCTAATTAGGCACGGCCGACGCGAAGCGCACCATCGGCATGCTCGACATCTTCGGGTTCGAGTCCTTTAAGAAGAACTCACTCGAGCAACTGCTCATCAACTTCGCCAACGAAAGACTTCAAGCTCACTTCAATGAGTGCGTCTGATTGCGTCGGACTGCCTCCCTGATTACATTCTGATGGCATTCGGACTGCCTCCCTGATTGCATGCAGGTACATTTTCCGGCTCGAGGCGGCCGAATGCGAGGCCGAGGGCGTCGCCTGCCCTCGACTCACCTTCGCCGACAACTCGGCCGTGATGACGCTGATGACCTCGAAGCCCACGGGCGTGTTCTCGCTCATGAACGAGGAGGTGCTAATCAAAACCAGAACCCTAACCCTAACCCTTTGTTTACGCCTAAGCCCAAGGGCGTGTTCTCGCTCAGGTGCTCGTCCCTCCGGATGGGCCGCTGATGGCCTCCCTGATTGCATGCTGATTGCCCCGTTCATCAGGTGCTCGTGCCGAACGCGTCGGATGCCCAGCTGCTTCAGAAGCTGACGCAGCAGCATCGGGGCCACTCCGAGTTTAAGGCCATGAAGCAGGGCGACGGCTTCGTCGTCGCCCACTATGCTGGGCCCGTGAGCTACCTCATCACGGGGTTCGTCGAGAAGAACCGAGATCAGCTCCCAGGCGAGCTCTGATGACCCTCTGATGGCCTCTGATGACCCTCTGATGACTTCCCTCATCAACCGAGATCAGCTCCCAGGCGAGCTCTGATGACCCTCTGATTGACCCTCTGATGGCCTCTGATGACCCTCTGATGACCCTCTGATGGCCTCTGATGACCCTCTGATAGACCCTCTGATGGCCTCTGATGACCCTCTGATGACCCTCTGATGGCCTCTGATGACCCTCTGATGACCCTCTGATGACTCTCTGATGGCCTCCCTCATCAGGCGAGCTCGTGCAGCTCGTCAGCTCCAGCCGAATGCCGTTACTCCGCGAGCTCTTCACACCGGGCGGCGCCCGACACGGCGCCGCGGCGGCTGCCGACGCGCCCCAACTCTCGGCGCGCGGCGGGGCCGATGGCGCTCGAGACGGCGCTCGAGCTCGGTGGGACGGCGCTCGCGCTCTGGTGGGCGCCCAACACGGCGCCGGTCGCGGCGGCGGCCGTCGCACGTCGACGCTCGCTTCGGAATTCGTCAGCTCCCTCGATGCCCTCGTCCACATGCTCAAGGACACCACACCGCACTTTGTGCGATGTGTCAAGCCAAATAAGGAACTGGTGAGCACTGATTGCCTCTTGATTGCGTCTGATGACCTAATTGGGTGGCCGACGAGCTCACGAGCCGCTGATGAGCACTGATTGCCTCTTGATTGCGTCTGATGACCTAATTGGGTGCCCGACGAGCTCACGAGCCGCTGATGAGCTCTGATTGCCTCTTGATTGCGTCTGAGGACCTCCGGATTGCCTCCCTCATCAGGTGGCCGACAAGCTCGATGGCGCCAACGTGATGCGCCAGCTGCTCGAGATGGGTATGGAGATTGCATGGAGATTGCATGGAGATTGCATGGAGACTGCCTGCTGATTGCAGGCTGATTGCATGCTGATTGCCTTCCTCATCATGGACTTCCATTACCTCGAGATGAAGAGCGTCGTCCGCGCACGCATGCAAGCGCTCACCACGGCGCCACGCATGCAAGCGCTCACCACGGCGCATCGCTCTCCCCCCAGGTATGGTGAGCGTCGTCCGCGCACGCAAGCAAGGCTTCGCGCATCGCTACACCTTCGAGCGCTTCACCGCGCGCTACGCTTACTTGATCAAGGGGCGAGAGGCCCCAGACGCCGTCTGCACGCCCGCATACTTGGAACATCTCAAGGTGGCGACTCCACCGGCAAGGGGAGCGTGCCCCTCCGCATGCATGTGCTCACCACGACGCCCCGCTCCACTTCCCCACAGGTGGCGACTCCGCCGGCAGGGGAGCGTCGCGATTGCGTGACCATCCTTGCGATGATGGTCGCCGACGAGGTGCTGGCGCCAGACGGGTGGGCGGTGGGCACCGGCAAGGTGAGAGCTCTGATGACCTCTGATGATGCCCTGATGATGCCCTGATGATGCCCTTTGATGATTTCTGATGACCTTTGATGACCTCTGATGGCCACTGATGACCTCTGACGACCTCTGATGACCTCTGATGGCCTCTGATGGCCTCCGTCATCAGGTGTTCCTCAAGGAGGAGCAGCAGCAGCAGCTCGAGATCGCGCGCGAGATCGCGTTAATCAGGGAGATCACCGAGCAGCTCCGAGATGCAATCTCGAGATCCGATGTAACGGCGCTTGAGAGCGCCATCGCGGGCGCGCTCCAGGTACCATCTGCATGCCGATCTCGTCGGCGAGATGCAAGTGCTCACCATGGCGCGCCGTGTCTCCCTTCCCCACAGGTACAACTGCAAGACGATCTCGTCGGCGAGGCGCAGCAGCTCCTTTCATTACTCCAGGTGAGTGACGTTAATTGCCTCGGATTGCCACTGATTGCTCCTTTCATCACTCCAGGCACGTGCCAGGCAGGTCCTTCTCCTTCCCCACAGGCATGCAAGTGCTCACCACGACGCCTCGCCCCCTTTTCACCACAGGCACGTGCCAAGGCCACCGCGGCGCTCCAGAGCGCCATCGACGCACGCGATCTCCCCGCACTCGAGATCGCGCTCGCGATGGCGCTCAAGATCAGCTTCGTCGACGAGCTGGTACAGCGCGCCCAGCACCTCGCGTCACAGCTCGTCGAGCAACAGAAGGCCACCCGAGCTTTGGCAGATGCCCTACAAAGCAATGAGCTCGACTCCCTCAAGGCTGCCCTCGCGGCCGCGGTGCGTCTGATTGCCACTGACGACCTCTGATGACCTCGGATGACCTCGGATGACCTCGGATGACCTCGGATTGGACCCTCGCGGCCGCGGTGAGTGCCGGCCTCCATACGGGCGATCCGCCGCCGCGCCTTGCATGCGAGTGCTCACCATGGCGCCTCCATACGGGCGATCCGCCTCCTCGCCTTGCATGCGAGTGCCCACCATGGCGCCTCCATACGGGCGATCTGCCTCCTCGCCTTGCATGCAAGTGCTCACCATGGCGCGTGCTCCCTTTTCTCCACAGGTGCGTGCCGGCCTCAACACGGGGATTGTCAAGGAGGTTGAACGGCGAGTCCAGGCGTTGGATCAGGTGAGTGCCACTGAGTGCCACTGATTATCGCCATTCAGTGCCACTGAGTGCCACTGAGTGCCACTGATTATCGCCATTCAGTGCCACTGAGTGCCACTGAGTGCCACTGATTATCGCCATTCAGTGCCACTGAGTGCCACTGAGTGCCACTGATTATCGCCACTCAGTGCCACTGAGTGCCACTGAGTGCCACTGATTGCCACTGATTGCCACTGATTGCCACCGATCGCAGGTGGCGCAGCTCGACGCGCAGCTGCAACGAGAGAGCGACGGCCTCAATTTGGCATTGCTCACCGAGCTGCTCCAGACTGCAGAAGACGTTGCGCACCAGACGCCGGCGGTGCAGCGTGCGCGCCAGCGTCGGTCGGACCTGCTGGAGACCGTGCGCGTGCAGGACGCGCTCGGGACGGCGCTGCTCGACATGACGTCGGCGGAGGCATGCACGGAGGTGGAGCAGATGCCTTTGATTGCCTCTAATTGCACTGATTACATCTGATTGGACATGACGTCGGCGGAGGCATGCACGGAGGTGGAGCAGATGCCTTTGATTGCCTCTGATTGCACTGATTACATCTGAGTGCACTGATTGCCTCTGATTGCGCCCTCATCAGGTGGAGCAGCTGCTTGCACACGCACGCTCGCTACCGGTACAAACCGCCGAGTTGCGAACGACCGTTGAGGAGGCCGAGGCAGCATTGGCACTGCAAGCTCGCACGAAGGCAGCTGCGGCGAAGGCGGCGGCAGAAGCGCAAGCTGCCGCCGCCGCTGCGTCCGCCGCTGCGTCCGCGGCCGCAGCAGCGGCCGCCGCAGCGGCGGCAAAAGCGATGGCCGACGCCCAACACGACGCCGCGGCGGCGATCGCCGTGCAGCCCGCCGCGGTTGCTGATACCTCGGATGCCGATCCCTCGGATGCGGATCCCTCGGATGCTGATACCTCGGATGCTGATACCTCGGATGCCGAATGGGTCTCGACCCCCGCGGGCAACTCGGCGCTTGCCTGCTTACCGCTCTCGGAACGGGTGCAGCGGCTGCAGCTTGGCACCCTCCTCATCAAGGTGATTGCCACTGAGTGCCCTCCTCATCAGGGTGATTGCCACTGAGTGCCCACTGAGTGCCGCTCTCGGAACGGGGGCAGCGGGGGCAGCAAGACACGTGTTTCGTCAAGGCAAGACACGTGTTTCGTCAAGGGGACCTCGAGGAGGGCTGTGGGGAGCGGCCCCAGCATGCACGTGCTCACCACGGCGCCGTACCCCTTTGTTCACAGGTGACCTCGAGGAGAGCTGGGAAGCGGTTCAAGCAAGCGTTTGTGAGGCTATCCAAAGGCTGTAATCGGGTGACTTGGGATGAAGATGATGGCGGAGGGAAATTAAGCCTCGACCTCAATCAGGTGATGGCCTCTGATCGACCTCTGATGGCCCTCTGATTGACCTCTGATTGACCTCTGATGGACCTCTGATGAGTTCTTGATTGCGTCCCTCATCAGGTGATGCGCATCTCCGTCGGGCTGGAGACACCGTTACTCAAGAAGCTCTACGACTCGCCGAACGCCGCGGGCGTTGGTCGGTTGAGCCTCGGGGGCACTGCAGGAGCCGCCGCGAGTGGAGGCATGGACAAGGGCGTCGCTCACTGGTACCACCGATTGCCACCGATTGCCACTGATTGCCACTGATTGCCACTGATGACAAGGGCGTCGCTCACTGGTACCACCGATTGCCGCGGACGACCTGCCTTGCATGCAAGTGCTCACCACGACGCCCCACTCCACTTCCCCACAGGTATCATTGGTTCTCGTTCCACACGCAGAACCGCAGTTACGACTTTGGCGTCCCAGAGGACTCAGGTGAGTGCATGCTGATTGCCTTCCTCATCTTGGACTTTGGAGTCCCAGAGGACTCGGGTGAGTGCATGCTGATTGCCTTCCTCATCTTGGACTTTGGAGTCCCAGAGGACTCGGGTGAGTGCATGCTGATTGCCTTCCTCATCTTGGACTTTGGAGTCCCAGAGGACTCGGGTGATGAGAACCAGACGGCCGTGCCCTCGCATGCAAGTGCTCACCACGACGCCCAACTCCACTTCCCCACAGGTGATGAGAACCAGACGGTCGTGCTATGGGTGCTCACGTTGCAGCACCTGCTCGCAGCGCGGCTCGGTGGCGCTGTGAATGGCGCTGTGAATGCCACCTCGTTCTGTGCGCTCAGCGACGCGCAATACCAATGGCAGCGCTATGATCAGCCCAAGAAGGAGTGGGCCTGCATGGCATGCACCTTCCAGAATCGACACAACTCGCCTTACTGTCACCAGTGCGAGACGCCGCGACCGATCGTCACCCTCTGCCCCTCCGCATGCAAGTGCTCACCACGACGCCCCACTCCACTTCCCCACAGGTGCGAGACGCCGCGACCGATCGTCACCCTCTGCCCTTGCCTCACGCCGCTCTTGGACGGCGAGATGCTCCAGGTGAGTGCCGTTAATTGCCTCTGATTGCCTCTGATTGCCTCTGATTGCCACTCATTGCTTGCTCTTGGACGGCGAGATGCTCCAGGCGCTCAGCACGACGCTCGGCCTGCGCGTGTTTGCGCGCGACACGACCGAAAAGCATCTGCTGTGGCTGCTGGTGGAGGCAATCGAGGCGCCGTTGCCACCCCCCTTTCGCTGGGCCATCCGAGCGCGCCGATCGAATCCTGACGAACCTCACCTGGTATTCATAGCTCCCGTCGAGGGCTTCACAGACGAAGGTGCGCCTCCGATTGAGATTGTACGCCCAAATCATCCTCAGCATGCACGTGCTCACCACGACGCCTCCGATTGAGATTGTACGCCCAAATCATCCTCAGCATGCACGTGCTCACCACGACGCCTCCTCCACTTCCTCACAGATGACGGTGCACCACCGAGTGAGGCTGTACACCCAGATGTCATCTCAGATCATCTCCATCTCGCCGAGCTCCGTCAGCGCGCCCAAGAAGAGGTAGCTGAGTGCCACCTCTGACCGCTGATTGCCGCTGATTGCTTCCCACGGGGAGGCAGCCTTCGCTCAATCGACATGGCGGCGTGCCCCTCCGCATGCAAGTGCTCACCACGACGCCCCACTCCACTTCCCCACAGGTGGCCACACTCAATCGGCATGGCGGCGTACCTGACTTCAGTCGGTTTCAGAGGCCGCCTCCGTCGTTCACTGCGCCACTCAACTCGCCAGCGGCCTCTGATCGCGCCGATGACGCAGTCCCACCGCCGCCGCCACCGCCGCCGCCACCGCCACCGCCACCGCCACCGCCGCCTTACGACGAGGGCGACCTCTTCCAAATTAGGGACATCTTCCAGTTCTGCATGGCGGGGGACGTTGGCGCTGTCCGACGGTTCCTTGCCCGAGGGGGGTACGCTGATTGCCACTGATGACGTGCCTTGCATGCAAGTGCTCACCACGGCGCTGTCCGACGGTTCCTTGCCCGAGGGGGGTACGCTGACGTCTGATTGCCACGGATGAGCTGCCTTGCATGCAAGTGCTCACCACGGCGCGATCGCCCCCCAGGTATGCCGACACGGTCTACAAGAACGAGTACGGCTGGAAGGTGGGCCCCGAGTACATGCATGTGAAGCCGGCCGATGGGATGACCATCCTGATTGCATGCTGATTGCCTGCCTCATCAGGTGGGCCCCGAGTACATGCATGCGAAGCCGGCCGATGGGATGACCATCCTCAATTATCTGTGCTTCCGCGCGGACCTGATCGATGCCGCCGCACCCGAGATAGGGCGACTGCTCGTCGAGGCTGGGGCGAGCCTCGAGCGTGACGATGGGCAGGTGGGTTTCGTTAATTGCCTCTGGGTGTCGTTAATGGCCTCTGATTGGGTATGATTGCCTCGAGCGTGACGATGGGCAGGTGGGTTTCGTTGATTGTCCCTGAGTGGTTCTGATTGCGTGCCTCCTCACAGGAACGGTGGTTCACACTGAGTTCACGCTGAGTGCCTCTGATTGCGTGCCTCCTCACAGGAACGGTGGTTCACACCATTGCACAACGCCGTCGCGAATGGTGCCAGTCAACTCGTCGACGTGCTGCTCAGCTTCAAACCCAGCGCCATCGCCCTGACGACGGGCGACGGCCAGTCGCCGTTACATGTGGCCGCGCTCTGCCAAGACACGGAGCTGCGTCGGCGGACGGTGGAGGTCCTGCTGGGCGCACGGCACGTTTGGCAATGGGACGATGATCCACAGCACACCGGTAAGTGGGCAGGTGGGTTTCGTTGATTGCCCCTGGGTGTCGTTAATTGCCTCTGATTGGGTATGATTGGCAATGGGACGATGATCCACAGCACGCCGGTAAGTGGGTCACGTACGCCCTATGAGCACGGAGTGCCTCTAATTTGCGTCTCAGGACCTCCGGATTGCCTCCCTCATCAGGTAAATGGGTCACGTTCGCCTATGAGCACCACGTGGCGCTCAACACAGCGCTCGCCGCGGGCACGAGGTCGATCACGCTGGGCAAATACACGGTCGACCTGGCGGCGATGACGCAGATCAAGACGGCCACCGGCTTCAAGCGAGCGATCCGAAAGCATGCGGTGCAGCCAGACCTGGAGTTCGCAGAGCCCTACTTCGGCCACACGGCGCTTCACGAATACGCGAAGCAGGGGCACTGGGAGACCGCCGTGCTCCTCCTTGAGGCTGGTGCGCCTCCTCATTAGCCTGAGTGCTCCTCCTCATTAGCCTGAGTGCTCCTCCTCATTAGCCTGAGTGCTCCTCCTCATTAGCCTGAGTGCTCCTCCTCATTAGCCTGAGTGCTCCTCCTCGAGGCAGGTGCGCCCTTGATTGCCCCTGATTGCCCCTAATTGCCTCTGATTGCCTCCTCGAGGCAGGTGCGCCTGCGACCGCCCGAAACTTCGCTGGCCGGACGGCGCTCGAGGAGTTGAAGTTTGAGCTTCGTCAACTCGAGACGCAACGCCTCACGCCCGAGATGAACTGGCGTCGCCTCGAGCTGCTCGCTACGATGGAGGCGATGGAGATGTACGAGCTCTGCTGAGAGCGCCATACTCGCGTTGCGGTGAGCACTTGCATGCTGAGAGCGCCATGCTCGCGTTGCGGTGAGCACTTGCATGCTGAGAGCGCCATGCTCGCGTACGTGCACGAGCACGAGCCTGAGGTGGTTGGTGGTTGGGGCGTCGTGGTGAGCACTTTCACGCTTTCGCTCCTCATGCCTCGAGATGGCCTGGAGACGATGGAGGGCTGTGGGGAGCGGCCCCAGCATGCACGTGCTCACCACGGCGCCTCGCAGGAGCTCGAGACGATGGAGGGCTGTGGGGATGTGCATTCGCTGCCGTGCTGGGCCCGTGACACGATGCGCTAATTCGGCCCCGCTTTGTTGTGGCTGGCTCAAAGCAAGGGATGGCCTGCCTTGCATGCAAGTGCTCACTACGGCGCCCTGGTTGTGGCTGGCTCAAAGCAAGGGATGGCCTGCCTTGCATGCAAGTGCTCACTACGGCGCCCTGGTTGTGGCTGGCTCAAAGCAAGGGATGGCCTGCCTTGCATGCAAGTGCTCACTACGGCGCGCGCCCTTGTAGTGGAGCTGGGTGTGGAGCGAGTACTGAGCGAGACGGCGAGACCCGCAACCAGGGCGCCGTAGTGAGCGCCGTAGTGAGCGAGAGACGGCGAGAACCGCAACCGGTCAGGTGAGTGGCGTGGGGTCAGGTCGTGTGTGCGTGGTACAAAGTATCTGATGTATCAGAAGTATCTCAGATATCCTATCTGTTTTCGGCGCCACTTCGGCGTCATTGTATCAGATATTTCGCACGGGCACACACCCTCCCGCGGTTTTGAACACCCAGAAGAGCCACTCGACCTGGGGAAACCGAAATTGGAGTGCGTGAAGGGAAATTCATTTTCCAGAAAGTTCCCAAATCAGGAAGAGTGCCTTCATGAAGCGTCGTCGGGTCGGCGACGTCGGCGACGGCGATGATATCGGCGGCGACGGCGTTAACGGCGATGTGAGGGTGCGAAGCGCCGAGGGCGAGGAGGTCGCGTGGTCCCGTTCGGCCGCGGCGCGATCGGCCGCGCTCGCCAACTGGGTGAGCGACACGGGCGGCGCCGAGGGGGCGTTCGCCACTCTGGTGCCTGCGGCTGCGCTCCGCACGCTCTCGCGCGTCGCCGAGGGCGGTGCGGAGGAGGGCGGGGCGCTGGAGGGGTGCTCGCTCGCGCAGCTCGCGCAGCTGTTGCATGGCGCGCACTTTCTCGACGTGGACGTCGAGCTTCTCCGCCTCCTCTCGCGCACCCTGTGCACCGGCCACCTCGCTGGCAAGAGTGGCCCGGAGCTCGGGCGGCTGCTGGGCGTCGTGAGCGACTTCCCCACCGAGGCGGAGCGGCAGGCGGCGACGGAGGAGCCGCTGTACACGCAAGACACTCAGGACGACGCCACCGCACCGCGAGCGTCCGACGCACCCACACCACCAGTGTGCTGGCTCTCGACTCAGCTCGTCAACGAGGACGCCCTCGAGGACGCCCTTGCGGACGCCGACGTGCCGACGCTGCGCGCGCTCAAGGGCGTGAGCCTCGCGTGGCGCGCGCGGGCGCGGCGCGTCCTGTGCGCGCGGCTGTGCGCACGCGTCGGCCTGCCGCTCACGAGCAACCTCGTCGAGGTGACCGAGCTCGACCTGTCGGACAGCCACGCCGCCGGTCGCCTCATCGCCGACGCGGTCGACGCATCGCGCGGGCTGCCCAACCTGGCAAAGGTGACGGGGCTGGGCGGCTTTGAGGTGGACGTAGCCGCGCTGAGGCGCTTGGTGTCTTCGGATGAAGACTCATACCCGATGGCGGAGGTGCGCGCGTGCATCCGCGGCGAGGGCGAGGCGCCGATGGAGGTGCTGCTCGCCGCGTGCGTGCTGCGCCACGGCGAGGCGCGCGTGCCGGCGAACGCGTTCCGCGGGGAAAGGTCCATGAGGTCTATCATGCTTCCTTCCGGCCTCACAAGCATCGGTAAGGACGCCTTCCGTGGTTGCTCCTCGATGACGTCGATCGCGCTGCCCGCCGGCCTCACGAGCCTCGGTGATCATGCCTTCGCTTGCTGCTCCTCGTTGACGTCGATCGCGCTGCCCGCCAGCCTCACAAGAATCAGTGAGAGCGCCTTCATTCTCTGCTCCTCGATGACGTCGATTGAGCTGCCCGCCGGCCTCACAAGCCTCGGTAGGTACGCCTTCCATGGCTGCTCCTCGTTGACGTCGATCGAGCTGCCCGCCAGCCTCACGAGCATCGGTGAGCGCGCCTTCATTCTCTGCTCCTCGATGACGTCGATTGAGCTGCCCGCCGGCCTCACGAGCCTCGGTGAGGGCGCCTTCTGTGGCTGCTCCTCGTTGACGTCGATCGAGCTGCCTGCCGGCCTCACGAGCCTCGGTGAGTTCGCCTTCTATCGCTGCTCCTCGTTGACGTCTATCGCGCTGCCCGCTGGCCTCACGAGCATCGGTGATCACGCCTTCTATGGCTGCTCCTCGTTGACATCGATCGAGCTGCCTGCCGGCCTCACGAGCCTCGCCCGTGACGCCTTCGATGGCTGCTCCTCTATGATGTCGATAGCGCTGCCTGCCGGCTTCGATGAAAGCATTCTCAGGTCCGCCAAAGTGCCTCCCAGCGCCATCCTTCGCTTTGTACGTCGACTGAGCTGCCCGCCGGCCTCACGAGCATCGTGAACCAAGCCGTTGTGCCCAAGGCCGCCCAAATCAAGCAGTCCCACAGTGCCCTTTCTGGTGCAGCAGTATGCCTCGCAGCCGATGGCGGCCCCACATCAGGTACATGGATCATGATGCAGACCTCTACCGCAAGTCGTGAGCCATGTCGTGAACATCCCGGCACCTGGGCCAGCCGCGCAAGTCAGCCACAGATATCTCTTTACCCTGATACGCAGCTGTATTTTGCTATTTTCGCGAACAAATATCAAGAATTCTGAATTGTCCGATCCGTTGAAAACTACAGCTGACAAGAAAGGAGAGAGTCTGATAGTACCTACAATCTACACTGGAGTCCACAGCGGAGTCCGCCGGCCTCACGAGCATCGTGACCAAGCCGTTGTGCCCAAGGCCGCTCAAATCCGCAGCAGATGGCGGCCCCACAGCAGGTACATGAATCATAATGCAGACATCTACCGCAAGTTGCGAGCCATGTCGTAAAGACGTAAACATCCCGGCACCTGGGCCAGCCGCGCAAGTAAGCCACAGATATCTTTCCCCTGATACACAGCTGTATTTTGCTATTTTCCTGAACCGAACAAACCAGAATTGTCCGATCCGTCGTGAAAACTACAGCTGAGAAAGGAGAGAGTCTGATAGTACCTACAGTCTAATCTGTTCACACTGGAGTCCACAGCGGCATACTTTTCCACGATGGTTTTCCGCTCGGTTTCGACCGCTCAATTCATGCATCCATTCACACTCTTCTTGAGGCGAATGCCGGTGGCCGAAGACAGAGATACCCGCGCGCTCCTTCTCTCCCATGGTGGTCGTCCGAGGCCTGGACCGCCTTGACGGCAGCTTGCTCTCTGGCATGCCCGACGCTCTGTGGTCTCGGCATACCGCCGAATTGCGTCAGCGCTTTGAGAACCAAGAGCCGCCGCCGCTCGGCTTCTCAGCGTTCTGTGCTCGCTTCGACACTGGCGAGCTTACCACGCTCGCCATGAGAGAGCACATGGCGGCGCCCTCGCCGCCAGCTGCAGCGGCGCCGGACGCACCAGTCCCTCCGCCAATTGCACCGGCCGCGCCGGCGGCGCGCCTGCCCTCCCGCTTTCCGGAGCACTGGGGGCCACCGCCTCTGATGCAGACGCGCGACCTGCGCCCTCTGCCGGGAGGGTATGGGATGGGCAGCGGGACGTTGGCGCGCTGGATCGCGGAGAAGATGGCGGCGGATGCGGCCGCGGCCGACGGGGCAGGCCGCGTCGGCGCATCGGAGCCGGGCCCAGTTCCTAATATGGAAGAGGCGGGCACAGTTCCGGGGTCGGTTGATGGTCTGCAGGGAGCTGGGGGCGGCGGAGGATTCCCATGCAGATTCCGTGACGAAGCACGCCTCGGGATGGGTAGCGCCGTACCGAGCCCATCGGAGCCCGCGCGCGAGATCTGGCCAGATCTCGTGGGGGCTGAGGCCGGAGCGGCCGCAGCGGCGATCCGTGCCGAACGTCCGGAGCAATCAGCGGTAATCAGCGGTAATCAGCGGTAATTAGGTAATGAGCGGTAATGAGTGCCGAACGTCCGGAGCTGTCTGTGGCCTTGGTGGGCGTGGACTCGATGGTTACGATGGACCACCGGCTGGACCCCTGATGACCCCTGATGACCCCTGATGACCCCAAATCCTGATGACCCCTGATGATGGTTACGATGGACCACCGGCTGGACCGCGTCCGGATTTGGGTGCGCGCCGACGGCACGGTCGACTCTGCGCCGCGGGTCGGCTGACCGATTGCATGCACGGCTGACCGATTGCATGCACGACTGGACTTTGGGCGCCTGCGCCTCTGTCGGAGTCTCTGATGGCAGGGGCGGGAAGATCATCTTGGAAGATCACACCCCGAAATCATATGACACCTTTCTCATGCCATTTTTCCCATTTTTTTCGCAAAGAGGCACGAAGGAGCCAGAGGCACGAAGGAGCCAGCAAGCAGTTGAGTTTATCTCTAATCTCAACTCAACTCAACTCAACCTCAAGCCAAGTACGCTTCGGGTTCGGCACCAACCACAGGCAAGTACATTGTAGCACACTGTGATTCGTGTTTTTGTCTTGTGTGCGCCCCCGTCCCAAGATCTTTCAAGTTGGGCTAGTGTGTTCACATGAGCTTGGTAAATTTCGTCGTGAACCGCGCATATCTCGTCCATCCAGCTTCCCGATTATGTTGCGACCAGGACTCTTGGTGCTCAGCTTGAGCTGCGGGCTCGCGGCCGGTTGGCAGGTGCCACCGATTCGCGGCGGTAGCCACCGCAGCAGCTGCACCGCCAGCTCGTGCCTGCGCCACCCGGCCGTGCGCGCTGCTGAGCCTGACGAGGCGCACGCTGCCGCCGACGGCGGCGGCAACGGCGGCGGCGAGGAGGAGGTGAGGCAACAAGGGATCGGCATCATCAACCGGATACGGCGCCGGCGTAAAACGCTCGCCGAGAAGAGCGCCGCGAAAGGGGTGGTCGAGGGCGTCGCCAAGGACGTTGCCTCGCTCGGGCTGCTCGAGGGCGTCGCCAAGGATGTCGACATGGCCATCGCGCAGCGCCGGCGTCGGCTCAACGTGAAGCTCGGCACCTCACTCAAGACGTTCAAGCAGGAGCTGCTCGATGAGGTGTCGCTGCAGGTGGCGGCGACCAAGGAGCGGCGCCAGCTGGTGGCGGAGCGACGCGAAGCAGCGAGCCGCGACATCGCGAGCAGCTTCGACGCGCTGCGCTCCGATCTGAACGACGAGATCGAGGAGGCGCTTGCGGGCGTGCAACGTGGCGGGCGGACGCTCGAGCGCGCCCTGCGCCAGATGCGCGACACGTGGGAGGCCGAGCTGGCGGAGCTCGTGAAGGAGGCCGAAGCCGAGCTCGATCTCGCGGCCGACGAGATCGAAGATCTCCTCGAAGCGAGGAAAGAGGTGTGCGATGGGCGAGCAGATCACACCAGATCACACCAGATCACACCAGATCAACCCCAGAGCCAGATGGCCCCTGGTCACCCATGACACCACCCTCCCCGCCCCCTCACCTCATCCCAGGATGCGATCCTTCGATTCATGGGGACTGCCCTTGATGACGCTGATGACCTCACTGATGACCTCCCTTGATTGCCTCCCTCATCAGGCATGGACGCGATCCTTCGACTCATGGGAGGACAAGTGGAGGGAGCAGGGACGTCGGGTCCTCCCAACGGCCGCGTCGCGCTTCGGAGGTGCATGCTGATTGCATGCTGATTGCCTCCCTCATCAGGTGCCAGTCGCTCGCGCTTCAATGCCTCGGCTCTGATTGCATGCTGATTGCATGCTGATTGCATGCTGATTGCATCCCTCATCAGGTGCCAGTCGCTCGCGCTTCAATGCCTCGGCGCTGCTTCCTTTTTCAAACTCCGAGCTCTCCATTCGACTGCGCGAGCTACAGACCTCCCTTGATGACATCTCGGAGGAGGTCGAGACAAGCCTCAAGCTTGTCAAGCAGCGCTGGGGCGCGTCCTCGGGCGTGTCCTCGGGCGTGAGCTCGGGCGTGAGCTCGGCGCCAGATCTGGCGAGCTCGGATGGCGCCCAGGACGACGCGATCGTCCCTATGCTGCCTCGGCTGCGTACCCTCGCCGACATGCGCATGTACGTGGCCGACGCCCTGTTCAAGGGGGAAGTGCCCGAGCTGCTCCGCCGAACGGGCGTCTTCAGCTCGCCGGATGACGGCCTGATGCGCCCGACGGCGGCCTCGGACCTGCGCCGTCCTGGGCGCCGCATCTCCATCGTGACCACCGCGGCGCTCCCGTGGATGACGGGTGAGAGCGCCGTCCTGAGCGCCTCGTCACCCATGAGTAACGGCCCACCGGCCAGTCTGAGCGCCGTCCTGAGCGCCGCCGCCTGACCGTTCGGGCGCATGCATTTGTGCTCACCACGGCGCCCTCCTCTGTGCTCACCACGGCGCCCTGCTCTTCCGCACAGGTACGTCGATCAATCCGCTGCTGCGCGCCGCATACCTGTCGCGGGCGGGCTACAACGTGACCCTGCTGCTACCGTGGCTCGAGCTGGAGGACCAAAAGACGCTCTTCCCGCCAGGTATGCGCTGAGGACCTCTGAGGACCGCTAATGACCACTGATGACCGCTAATGACCGCTAATGACCACTGATGACCACTAATGACCGCTGATGACCGCTAATCACCGCTGATGACCGCTGAGGACCACTGATGACCGCTCCGAGGAGCATGCACGTGCTCACCACGGCGCCCGGACCCCTTCTCCTTCCACAGGCCTCTCGTTCCCATCGCAGGCGGAGCAGGAGCAGTACGCGCGCTGAGTCCATGCTGAGTCCATGCTGAGTGCATGATGAGTGCATGATGAGTGCATGCTGATTGCCTCCCTCATCGGAGCAGGAGCAGTACGTGCGCTGGTGGTGCGCGACAGCATGCAAGTGCTCACCACGGCGCCCTCCCCCTTTCCCCACAGGTACGTGCGATGGTGGTGCGCGACTCGAGCCAAGGCAGATGCGCCCAGGCTGCGACTGGCATGGTACGCCGCGACTGATTGCATGCTGATTGCCTCCCTCCTCGCATGCTGATTGCGACTGATTGCGGCTTGATTGCCCCCCTCATTAGGTACCCCGCGCTCTACTCGTCCACGCTCGGTGCGATCATCCAATCGACCAACGATATCATTGCATGCATCCCTAAAAAGGAGCGGGACGTCGTGATCCTCGAAGAACCCGAGCACCTCAACTGGTACCACCACGGCGCGCGCTGGACTGACGAATTCAGCCACGTGGTCGGGATCGCGCACACCAATTACCTGCAGTACGCTCGCTACAACACCGAGGGCGTCGTCAAGTCCGGTGCGCCTCTGATGGCCTCGGATGGCCTCGGAATTGCCTCTGATGACCTCTAATGACCTCTAATGACCTCTAATGACCTCTGATGGCCCTCTGATGGCCTCTGATGAGCTCTGATTGTCGATCTCATCAGGCGAGATCAAAGAGATGTTTGTCTCCTACTTGAACAACATCGTGTGCTCCGCGTATACTGACGTCGTCGTCAAGCTCTCGGCAACGCTGCCCGACGTTCCAGGTGCATGTCGTTCATTGCCATATGATTGCCTCTGACTGCCTATGATTGCCTCTGATTGCCAAGCTCTCGGCAACGCTGCTCGGCGTTCCAGGTGATGGCCACCGATAGCCACTGATAGCCACTGATGACCACATGCGCTCACTACGACGCTGCGCATCGTTCCAGGCAACAACCTCGTGTGCAACGTGCATGGCGTGCGAGCGGAGTTTCTCGCGATTGGAGCCGCCGCTGCGGAGCGCTCTCGCGCCCAGAACGGCGCCCAGGTAGATCTCGGTGTCGGAGATACGGCTTGGCCGGGCGGCGCTTATTTCCTTGGCAAGGCGATGTTCACCAAGGGCTATCGTGAGTCGATGCCTCCTCGGATGCATGCTGATTGCATGCTGATTGCATGCTGATTGCATGCTAATGGCATGTTGATTGCATGACCAAGGGCTATCGTGAATGCCTCCTCGGATGCATGCTGAGGGCAATCAATGCTGAGTGCATGCTGAGTGCATTCCGATTGCCTACCTCATCAGGCGAGTTGATCGAGGCCCTCGTCGCATACCGCGATGCGAGCGGAGAGACCACCAGGGCCAGCCCACGCACGAGCACCACGAGCACTACCGGCATCAGCTTCGGCATCGTCAGCGGCGGCGGCAGCAGCAGCGACGGCAGCAGCAGCAGCGGCAGCAGCAGCAGCAGCGACGGCAACCCAGCGGCTCTATCCGACTGTGAACTCCTACCTGTGAACTCCGACTGTGAACTCCTGCCTCACGTGGACACATTCGGCTCCGGCCCCGACTATGACGCCATCGTCGCGCGCGTCGATACGGAGCAGCTGCCCATCGATGTACGTGGATTGCCACCGATGACCTGCCTTGCATGCAAGTGCTCAGCGCACGGCGCCCAACTCTCGGGGTGTCGACACGGAGCAGCTGTCCATCGATGTAACCCCCCGGCATGTAACCACCATGTAACCACCATGTTACATGTAACCACCATCGATGTAACCCCCCGGCATCGATCATGCGCGCCACCCGACGAGCATGCATGTGCTCATCACGGCGCGCCACGTCCCTTGTGCTCATCACGGCGCGCCACGTCCCTTGGTTCCACAGGTGCACCCCGGCATCGATCATGCGCACCCGACGATGCATGGCTATCGCGTCTTCGTCAACCCGTCCACCTCGGACGTCCTCTGCACCGCCACCGCCGAGGCGCTCGCGATGGGCAAGAAGGTGAGTGCACTCTGAGTGACCTCTGATGACCTCTGATGACCTCTGAGTTCACTCTGATCACCTCTGATCACCTCTGATCACCTCTGTTCATCTCTGATCGCCACTCGATTGCGCGTGATCTCGTCTGATCTCGCGTTGCATCGGCAGGTGCTCATCCCAGACCACCCGTCCAACACCTTCTTCCGCCAGTTCTCGAACTGCATCATGTACGTGCCGCCCCTAATTTGGAAACGAGCTCGTGCCTCGCGACGCGCTCGCATGCATGTGCTCAGCACGGCGCGCCGGCCCCCTCCTCCTTTCCCCACAGGTACACGGACCCGAAGGAGCTCGTGCCGCTGCTCCGCGAGGCGCTCTCCACCGAGCCGCAGCCACTCTCGCCCATCGAACAGGTCCCTGATGAGCACTGATGGCCCCTGATGGCCACTGATGGCCACTGATGGCCCCTGATGGCCACTGATGACCACTGATGACTCCTGATGACCCCTGATGGCCACTGATGAGCCCTGATGGTCACTGATGAGCCCTGATGGTCACTGATGAGCCCTGATGACCACTGCTGACCCCTGATGGCCCCTAATGAGCCCTGATGGCCCCTAATGAGCCCTGATGGCCCCTAATGAGCCCTGATGGCCCCTAATGAGACCTCCCGCCCATCGAGCAGTACCGACCCTCACGGGATGCCCTGCCTTGCATGCACGCGCTCACCACGGCGCCCCCCTCCCGCCCATCGAGCAGTACCGTCTCTCATGGGATGCCGCCTCCGAACGGCTCCTCGACGCGGCTGCCCTACCGCTCGGCACGCCACGCACCCGAGATTCGATCTCCTCCTCGCTCTGCTACTACACGCACTACGCGATGGGTGTGCAGCCCGTCTTCGACGTCTTCTACATGCATGCTGATTGCATGCTGATTGCCACCTGACTGCCACCTGATTGCCTGCCTCATCAGGTGTGCAGCCCGTCTTCGACGTCTTCCGCACCGTCACCGGCGCACCGCCCGTCGTTCCTTGGGGGGAGCGCGCAAAGCACTGGCGCACCTTCGGCCGCGTCGCTGACGAAGTTGACGAAGTCGGGCGCAGGGAGCGCTGATCTCAGACTGCGCGAGTACGACACTGGACGAAACGGGACGGCGCGTCGACGAACCCTTCGACGAAACTGGACGAAACTGGACGGTGCGTCGACGAACCCTTCGACGAAACTGGACGAAACTGGACGGTGCGTCGACGAACCCTTCGGTCGCTAGAAGCAAAGTCTCCGCAATCCATACTATGGCCCGCGCGCCCACACAGGACGCTTGAGACTGGACAGGTGGCATGTTTTTCGTCCAGTTTCGTCCAGTTTCGTCACTTGAGACTGGACAGTGACATGTACCGTGCATATCCACGTTCCCATATCCGGGTGTACCCCGCGCGGGTCCTGGTGTGCATGTTAGCAGCAGAGAACGGCCATATCTCGCTCCCCGTAACGTACGAAAACTAGCAGACCTCTCGGAGTACGGGGACTCCGGCTCTGTCGTGTGTACTGTGTAACACTAACAGGTCAGACTGTGACACATAACACTCGATCACTCGTACCACTGTTTAGTGGTTTGAACCACCTTCCCGGAATAGAAAACCCCCTTTTTTCCGTTGTGCGTCGAGGCGAGGAAGTGTCGGGGGGTAATCGACTTGTCGGGGATTTCATTTTCGCGGGCCGTTTCGTCAAAACTCAAACCACGTTCGCAATCAAGCTAATGGCGAATCCGCCCAGGGTATCCGTCCTCGCCGCTCTTGTGCTGTCGCTCAGCACCGCGAGCGCCCTGACTTCTCGCCTCGTGATCAATCGCCGGCCGGCCTCGCACTGCCGCGCGCTCGCGCCGCTGCTCCTGCTGGACGACGGTGCGGAGGAGGAGGAGGAGGAGGAGGCGCCGTGGCCCCGCGACGAGGAGGAGGACCTGGACACCGCCTTCCAGAGGCTGCGTCTCGAGGGCCTGGCGTCCGAATGGTGGTCCGACTTGCGGCTGGAAGCGCTCGAGGGGCTGCCGGTCACGACCGAGGGGCACGAACGATGGTGGCCGCAGCGGTTCGCACGGGACTTTGCCAGTGCGTCCGTGGCCGTCCTCGTCTTCCTGTCCGTCCTGAAGCTCTACCTGCTGCAGACGGGCGGAGGCCTCGTGATCGTGCCGATGGGCGAGGGCGGGCTGATCAACGTCTACAACTTCGAGGAGCTCAAGCATCTCGAGCCTTCTCACCTGCTCAAGCTCGGCATACCCGCCGCCACGCCCCCGCCACCGGCGGCGGCGGGCGCGGTGCGACCGATCTTGCGCTTCGGCCAGCTGCTGCTGCTGAGCGCCCATGAGGATGTGCTGCCGCCCGCGTGAGAGGCGGCGGCGGCGCAGCAGCAGCAGCGCGCGGGGCGGCTTCGAGGGGCCATCGGACAGTCACCTCTGTACCATTCCGTCGGACGCGTGCCGCGGGCACGAGCAGGGCCGTAATTGAAGAATCAGTGTAAGAAGTTGTCTGTTCGTCCCGCGTTCCCCCGGCCGATGATGTAAATGTTCCGCGCGCCTGCACTGGAGTTTGGCCATGTGTGATTAGCCTGTCAACCCATCGGCATCGCATGCGGCATCGCCGCTGCGCAAATCTGTTTCGCGGTCAAAGAATTACAGCTCACTTGAACAGGAGTTGTTGTAGTGTTGACGTATTCCCTTTAGTATGTTAGTTATGTTATTCCTTCTCCCCTATGGAGTCTTGACTCGCGTGAACCCGTTTTTTTCTCACGAAAAGCCTGGACTATATACATTATACTGGTCGTCGCACCTCGTGAATTTCCACGAATTGGAATTTCCTTAAGACGCCGCAACGACTCATCCCTAGTTTTCTAATTGTGTATTCTGAGTGGGCAGTAACAGTGCCGTAGCACCGGTTGTCGCTAACATTTACTCACATCTCTACCGCCATCCAAGCCGCCGACGCCCAAACGCCGATAACAAACCCCCCGCTCCCCGCCCAAACCATCCTCAACGCCCAAACCATCCTGCTGCTGCTGCTCTCCGCTCGCTTTCCTTCCTATCATGTCCAAGCGATCCGAACATGGTATCCCGCCGGCTCGTGCTGCAGAGCGCTTCCCTTCATCCCCAGCTCTGCGTGGGCCGTCGCTCCCATTTCTGAGATCCCCCGCTCCCCGCTCATCCCTCCAGGAGTGTGAGCAGCGTCCCCACCGATGTCGAGGGCATTCGCGCCACCGGCTGTTTGCTGTGCAGTGACTGGCAGCATCTTGCAGATGCTGATGACTTTCGTCACAGTCGTCACAGTCGTGCAACTCATGAGCTCGGTGTTGGCAGCATTGATCACGGGGTGGGGCTCAATGGGTGTGATTGCGTGGACACGGGACTTGTACCCTGGGCGGCGCACCCTGCATAAGTAGATCGCAATGGCGAGAGCACTGGCGCCGGCCACAACAGAGATGATGATGACTGTCTGCGTGCTCGTGGCCATCTGAATGCTGCTGAGATCGGAGAGAACGTCATCGAGGGCGGAGCCCGATGGCGAAGAAGGTGGCGGTGGTGCGACGACCATT
>Ga0210246_100794_pt1 | contig 27972 bp, 18 predicted proteins | sample ChrtobMetaP3_8mM_FD_155469 | JGI IMG/M metagenome (GOLD analysis project Ga0210246, IMG submission 155469) | Chrysochromulina tobin associated microbial communities from unialgal haptophyte culture, Seattle, Washington, United States - P3_8mM | ecosystem: Host-associated > Algae > Haptophytes >...
GCACAGATGGGGAGTCAAGCAATTCTTGGGCACGATAAGGCTCAAGAAGTCCACTGCGACTGTGATCCACAAGACGCTGCCACTGATCATGAGACGTGACGGTGGGCATATATCATGTCATATCATGCCATATCATGCCATATCATGACATATCATGTCATATCATGTCATATCATGTCATATGTCTGACTGTAGTTGACGAATCTCGCTCACAGAATCGCGCATGCCTTCCATACTTCGCTTGGATGAGCTACCTATTAAGTGGATTGCGAAGGCCCAATACAGGGCTGCTCAGGTGATTGCATTCAATGCTGACGAGCGCATCTACACGGATGAAGACACCTCATCCGCGTACGTGCTGACCAGTGAAGGGCTCCAAACTTACAAGAAGATTACACCAGGGCTCGTCAAGAAGTGAGTATCATCCTATATCATGATATATCATGTGATATCATCAGCTTATTGACAATATCATATATGTATCATGTGATATCACAGATACAAGTCGTGCATCAACGGGATAGCGCCCAAGGGCGCTGAAAAGGACTTTGAGAAGCTGGCTGGCATCTGCGAAGCTGTTGTGTGCGTCAAGAGGACCCTGCCTGGGGAGGAATCCTCAGTGATCCGCTGCAAGGCGAATCCATTCGACCTCGTATGTGAGTGCAAGGGCAGCCGCAAGATTGGCATTTGCGCTCACATTCTTGCAGTCACGCACTGCTGGGTCAAGGAAGGGACCCTGGACGAGCAGAGGCGGCTTTCCTTTTGCAATGTACGGCTCATGACCCAAGCCCTGACGACGAAGAAGGGGGCGAAATGGATGAAAGGCAAAAGGGCGACAAAAGTACTCCACTACCTGTACAAGGAGGTTGACAGCTCGGACGATGAAGCAGACGTAAGCTTCCTCCCTCGCGTCACATGGTGAGAAATGTCTCTCTGCATCAGAGAACCTCTCACGCTGAGGTCGGCGAGCCTCACACCCTAGATATCACATGATACAACATGATACAACATGATACAACATGATACAACATGATATGCCATGATATACTCATATCCCATGATATAAGATGATACTGATAGATATAAGATGATACAATTGTATCATTTTAAAGGTCAAGATTGTTCATCATCTCATATCCCAGGTCATGCCACTCCGGTATCAAGTCCATATATCATGTGTCTCACAAGATGATACCGGAGTGGACATGATACGGGACATGAGATTTGGAAGCGATGTATCATCATTTTATTTTTTGTGATATCATGTTGGTATCATGTTTTCCAAAAGGCGAGTTATATCATCATATATCATGTCATGCATTTGTATCATGAATATATCTATATATCATGTGTCGACGAGGGACATGATATATGAGATACATGATGATGATACACATGATACACAATGATATAATCAAGATATAAGATGATATATAATGATATCTTGTATTGAAAATTCCCTTTTCTTGTATTGAAAATTCCCCCAATCCCAGTGACTGCCGAGGCCCCGAGCAGGGCCGACTGAGTCCATGGCCGGCGTTTACATGAAACAGGGAAGGACGGACTTGCCTACCCTGTTTCTGCGCAATCTGCGGTTCCCCCCAATTTAAGTTAGCCCCATCGATGTTCCCCCGGCCGCGCGCCCCGGTTATTAACGGTTATTCGATTTGAAGTTTTTCGAACCAAGAACACCACACCGGGGGGCGTTCGGGCGCACGCACGAGACAGCGACACACCGCATGCGGATCATAACATAATACTAATCGCTATAAATATCGCAACACTGACCGGACGAACGAAATTAGAGTTTCAACTACCACTTCACGGTATGGCGTATGGGGTGTGCTTCACCTTCATTCTTCGCTTCCATGGCACGATGCCTACCGAAGTACCGAAGATGAGGCCAAACCCCAACACCCATTCAATAGATGCATCACCTCTCCCGGTGGTCCAACACGCAACAGATGCATCACTGTCTCCCCGGGCACTGGGCCGTCGGCCCCGAGGATGATCGGGGTATGATCGGGGACACATGGTGATGCAGCACTTCCGCCACGGTGCTGCTCACAGAGCACCTCTTTCAGTCGTCTGATTCCAGCAGACGGACGGGAGACACTACACCCTGCTCTTGCTGCAGGTCAAGCCCACTGCTCTTCGGAGTTGCTTTCATTCGGCACAGCTTCCACGCCAGCCCGCAGAGGCCGGCCAGGAGAAGGAGACCGCCGCAAACACCTCCTGCGATAGGGCCGATGTCCATGGCCTGAGAGGGCGACAACGAGGTGAGCGGTACGGAGCTCACATACGTGAAGTGAGCGTCGAGGTTCGGATCTGAGCCGGCGGGTGCGGCGCAGAGCTTGTAGATCATCGGCCCGCTGAGGCGCACGGTGACCAAGCCGCGCGAAAGCACACCGCCGGTCGGAAAGAGCCCGCCGGCCGCGGCGCCCGCGCACGTGTCATCGCCCGCGGGAAGGAAGGCGCACGTTGCGCCATCAGTGAGAGCGGTGCCGACAAAGGCGATGGCCGTGGGGATGTTGGAGGCGATGGTTGCGGGGATAAGGGCGAGGTCGGGCGGCGGCGGCGACGACGGCGGCGGCGGCGGCGACGACGGCGGCAGCGAGGGCGGCGGTGCCTCACAAGTTGAAACCGTGCCATGCACGCCAGTGAGGATCGTTGCCCAGGAGCAGACTGTGGCTCCACAGCAGCTATCGACATTAACGTTGGGCCCATTGGGCCCTTGATCAGCTGTGTTCCCACCGATGGTGCATGATGAGATGGCCACTGTGCCACCCTGGACATAGACACCGCCGCCATTGGAAGCTGTATTCCCGTGGATCGAGGAAGATGTTATCGTGACCGTGCCGGAAGAGACGATGACACCGCCTCCCCAATTTGTAGCTGTATTCCCGTAGATCGAGGAAGACGTTATTGTGACCGTGCCAGAGCCAGATAAGATGTAGACACCACCTCCATATGTAGCTGTATTGCCAGTGATGGTGCAGGATGACAAGATCACCGTGCCAACGACGTAAACACCGCCGCCGGATGATTCATAGGTAGCTGTGTTGGAGTAAATCTGGGAGCTCACGATTGACACTGTGCCACTCTGGACAAAGACGCCGCCGCCATTGTGAGCTGTGTTCCCGTAGATCGAGGAAGACGTCATCGTGACTGTGCCGGACTGGACATAGACACCACCACCACCACCACCTCCATCGTTCATGTAGCCTCCCGTGATGTTGAGCCCGATCATTTTCACGACGCCCAACGAGCCGGCGTCGATGATCAGCACACGGCGCAGACTCGAGGAGCTGGCTTGTGCATCCAGCACGACCGATCCTGCCACCGCCGCCTCGAGGACGACACTCCTGGTGATGTTGAGCTCGGCGCTGAGTATGTACGTGCCAGGGGCGAGGACAATGCAGCTGACGGCTGTGTTGGCGAGTGCACTGAGCAGGCCCGCACTGGTGCTCACCTGGGTCTGCAGCTCGCGGCGGTGGCTGGGCACCGCGAGCTGCAGACCTCGGTACAACCCTGGATCGTTGCTGGCCTCAGTGCAGGGCAGCACGGTGCACGGGAGTGCCATCAGTGGCAACCATGGAGGTGGAGGGGATGGCATCCGAACGGGAGGTGGCGGCGTAGGCACAAGCAAACGTTCCCGTGGCCGAGGCGGTGGCGATGAAGGAGATGAGGAGGGCCATCTGCATCTCTCGTGACGATGTTGTGCCGTGATCGTGCTCGCATTCTTCCGGATTGACGTGCCGAGGACCAGATGTGGGGTTATCGCGCTCTGAGTAACGGGCTGCACAGAAAACATCGATAATACAAACAGCGCGATCGATGACGAAGCGACGAAATCCCCCTGGTTCGAGATTTTTGCTCATGACAGTCCGGACCGTGGCGCTCCTCGCGCCGACGCTGGCCGCAGCTCTGCAGCTGCAACCAGCGCTCCCACGGTTCTCGGCAGAGGTACGCCGCCGCGCATCGCCTCTGGTTGCAAAGGAGAAAGGGCCGCCCACGCGTGAGCCTGACGTGCTCGTGCCCACAGAACAGGGCGGCGTCCTCTGGGATGTGCTGCCAGTCGCGCTGCTGCTCGAATCACAGTCAGCTGATCGAAGCGCCGATCCGTTGGTGGGCGAGGATGCGGGCACGTTTGCTTGGAAGAATGAGCGCTGGGGCTCGCTGCGGGCCGAGGGCGGCCAAGTAGGACGCGACTGGCTGACCTTTTTCGTAGCTGTCGCCACGATCATGACTGCAGTCATTATGACCTGGGTGCTGCCGGCCACGGGGTACGGCGACGACTTCCTCGCCGGGCTGGAGTCGGCAGTGGGTGGAAACTCGCACCTTGTCACGCTCGCCCTCGGCATCATCTTCCCGATCGTCCATTCCGGACTCGCATCGCTCCGGCCGTACGCAGAGCCAATCGTCGGCGCGCGCGCGTGGCGCGTCGTGTTCGCGTTCCCCTCGCTCTGCCTGTCATACACGTGGATCACCTACTTCATCAGCCACGCGCACGACGGCCTCGTGTGGTGGGATGGGGAGCAGAGTGCCCTGGCGCACACGCTCGCGTGGGGCGTGAGCTTCCTCTCATTCTTCTTCCTGTATCCAAGCGTGTTCAACCTGAAGGAGGTTGCGGCCGTCGAAAAGCCGAAGGTACACCTGTGGGAGACGGGCATCATCCGGATCACGCGCCACCCGCAGATGGTCGGCCAGGTCATGTGGAGCGCGGCACACCTCGCTATGGTTGGCTCCTCCTTCACCCTGCTCACGATGGCTCTCCTTGTCGGCCACCACGTGTTCGCCACATGGAATGGGGACCGCCGACTGCTCGATGCGCACGGCGAGGCCTTCCTGCGGATCAAGGAGCGCACGAGCATCGTGCCCTTCGCGGCCGTGCTGGAGGGTCGGCAAACGTTGCCCAAGGATTACTACAAAGAGCTCCTCCGCGCTCCTTACGCGCTGATCGCTGTCGGCACGCTCGGTGCATACCTGGCACATCCCTACATGCAGGCCGGCGCGGCACTCGCGCGCAACACCGGCCTCGTTCCCGGCGGAATCCTCGATGGCTTGCTCCCCGGAGCCTGACCTGCAGGTACACGGACATGTAGAGAGGTGGTAGCTAGGCCCGGGGCTCACCCGCCCCCTGCGCCCAGGGGTGAGGTTTCCTGCACCTGGTTGACTGATGACTCTTCGAAGTGTTGCACGGGACATCGGGGCCCATGTGGAATTGGAATCTTTGGGCATTGGGCTTAGGGCTGCAGGCCCGCGGGGCGCGAGTCATCCAGTCAATCCAGGTCGAGGCCGCGGCCGGCGCAGGTGACGGGCACGCGTGAGTCGGAAGGTCCACAAACCCCTTTGCGAGACTGTTTCGCGAGGGTGTTGGGGTAAGAGGCGTTACAGGAGGAAATGTGAGAGCCACAGAGATAGGTTGCCGAGAAAGCGCCGAGACCACAGCGAGAATGCGAGAGACCGGATTCCCGGTCGCGCAACGAGTCGGCGCCCCACCTCTGCTGCAAGGTCGTTGAAGTTCCTCGGTGCCCGTTCGCACTCATAGGCTACTTCTCGTGCGGGTGAGGCGCGATTGGGCAATGGCGCGCATAGCATGGGGCCCAGGAGCACCTGCGCTGCGAGCGCCGTGCGTGTCGCTGCGAAATCGGATGCCCGAAGCAGCCAATGCTCCCTGGCGCTCGAGCCCCTCTCCGTGTTCCCTTGTAGCAAAACCTCAGATCTCTCCCTCGTGCGCTCTCTCGCGCTCTCTCTCAGGTCTCGTGAGCCGACGGTGTTCCGCGTGTCGTCGGACTATCAACGGCATGGCGAAAGTCGGACCCTCTCACCACAACCCAAAATGGCCAACGATGGAAAACCTCGTCAAGATGATGGAGGAGAAGGACTCGAGCCACTTGAACTTGGACAAGGCGCTTACGCCTGCGCAAAGTCTCGCGGCCATGCTCGACACTGACGTGATGACTGGGCGTACGCACACGGCCGACGACTTTCATCACCGTCAGAGCGTTTTCGGCGCGAACATGGTCGAGGAAAGGAGGCTGACGACGTACTGGGAGTTTTGCAAGGACGCGCTGGGCGATACGACGATCCAGCTGCTGCTCGTCATGTCGGTTATCTCCATCGTCATGGAGAGCACCGTTGGGGACCACAAGACAACTGGTTGGATCGATGGCTTCGCGATCATGGTAACCTGTGCTTTTGTTGTGAACTCTGGGTCCATCATCAACTATCGCAAGCAGGCCCTCTTCGCCAAGCTTCAGGATGCCCTCAAATCGGGCAACCTGAAGCGCGTGATTCGGAACGGTGTGCAGATCGACATCAAAGATTCTGAGATCGTCGTGGGCGACATCGTCTGCTTCAACTCGGTCAACCTGGCGTCGATCCCAGCCGATGGCCTTCTCGTCGACGGCACGGACGTGAAGATGGACGAGTCGGCTCTCACTGGTGAGCCAAAGCTCATCTCGAAGGAGCCGGCGGGCAAAGACCCCTACATTCTCGCCGGCACCAACGCCGTGTCCGGTTCGGGCAAGCTGCTCATTGTGGCTGTGGGGCCAAACTCGACCGCCGGCAAGATCGCAGCTGCGGTGTACGGCAAGCAGGGGGAGGGCGAAGATGAGGGCACGCCCCTCGAGAACAAGCTCAACGGGATGGTGCTTAAGATTTCCAACACCGGCCTGTCTTTAGCTCTCATCGCTCTGATCGCCTTGTTGGCCCGTGGGCTCCCTGAGAGGGTCGAGAAGGATGAGGGCGTTGCGGCGTTCGTGGTCAAAGCCATCATGATCGCCATCACCGTCCTCGCCGTCGCCGTGCCTGAGGGTCTGCCGCTCGCCGTCACCCTCGCCCTCTCGATCGCCTCGAATAAAATGATGAAGGAGAACAACCTCGTCAAGATCCTCAAGTCGTGCGAGACGATGGGCTCTGCGACCACCATCTGCACCGACAAGACAGGCACCCTCACCGCTAACCGCATGACCGTCCGCGCGTGCTTCCTCGGCGGCGAGTACATCCTGCCTTCGGACTATGGGGTCGACGATACCGCCGGCTCACTCCTTGCTAAGAAGATCCCCGCGGCGACGACGAAGCTGATCGCCGACCTCATGGCGATCTGCACGATGGACGATTCGTTTGTCCAGCCGCCCCTCGCCCCCGGCGGTTGGCCGGTGTTCAAGGGCAATCCGACCGAGTGCGCGTTGCTCATCTGCGTTGGCACCCTAGGCCACGACTACGAGCAGATTCGTAAGGAGACGACTGGCCGGTCGCTGGAGACCCAGAAGCAGGGATGGAGCCAGATCTTTTCGTCCGCACGCAAGATGATGAGTTACGCTGTGCCGCTGGGCGACGGCAAGTGGCGCCTGTATGTCAAGGGCGGCAGTGACGTCATCTTTGAGCGGTGCACCACCATGCTCAGTGGCGAGCAGGCTGTGCCCATGGACATGTCCGTGCTCGATCCCAAGGTGAAGAAGATGTCGTCGTTGGCCATGCGCAACCTTGCGCTCGCGTACCGCGATTTCCCCTCCACTCCCGATTGGGAGGCGACTCACGCGTCGCAGCTCAACGTCGATGGCTCCCCCGCTCTCGCCGTCGAGACAGAGCTCGTGTTGGTTGGCATCATCGGCATCGAAGATCCGCTGCGCCCCGAGGTGGCCCCGGCGATCAAGGCGTGCTATACGGCGGGTATCGACGTGCGCATGGTCACCGGCGACAATCTTGACACGGCCATCGCCATCGCCAAGGACGCCGGCATCCTCAACGATTCACACTTTGAGAAGGATGCGACGACGCTCTCCGGGTTTCGCACCAAGCCCAAGGTCGCCATGGAAGGCAAGGCGTTCCGCACGGCCGTCTACATCGAGGACAAAGAGACTGGCAAGAAGGAGTTCGACCAGGACGCGTTTGACGAGATCTGGCCGCACCTCCGCGTCCTCGCGCGCGCGGCCCCCCAGGATAAGCTCACCCTCGCCGACGGCCTCCAAAAGTCGAACCTCTTCAAGAACAAGAAGAAGTGCGCGGCGCTGCTGGCCGAATCTGGAATCACGATCTTCCCAGATCGCCAGGTGATCGCCATGACTGGCGACGGCACCAACGACGCCCCCGCCCTCAAGCGCGCCGACGTAGGCTTCGCGATGAACATCGCGGGCACCCAGATCTCCAAGGACGCTGCCGACATCATCCTGCTCGACGATAACTTCGCCTCCATCGTGACCGCGGTCAAGTGGGGTCGCAACGTCTACGACTCGATCTGCTGCTTCCTCCAGTTCCAGCTGACGGTCAACATCGTGGCGTGCATCCTGACGATCATCTGCATCTTTGTCCACGCGCAACCGCCCATCCAGGCCATTCAGATGCTCTGGATCAACGTGATCATGGACTCGATGGCTTCGATCGCCATGGCCTCCGAGCCGCCCAACCCGAGGGTTCTCAATCGTCCGCCGATCAACCGCACGGCAAACATCCTCAAACCGCGCATGGTTGCGAACATGCTCGCGCAGTCCGTCTATCAGCTCGCCGCCCTCCTGGTCATCTACTTCAAGGGGCCCGAGTGGGGTGGATTCTTCGAGGGCCACTTGGCTGGTGAAAAAGTCGTTGTCGGTATGCTCCCCATCGACGTTCCCATCGACGTTAACGGTACGATCGCTGGGCGAATGCTCGCGCAAGTTGGAGGGTGCCCAGCAGGGGCCATTTGCGTCGAGATGCCTCAACTTTCCGTCCACTACACGCTCATGTTCAACGCGCTGGTCATGATGACCCTCTTCAACGAGCTCAACAGCCGCAAGCTCAATGGCGAGATCAACGTCTTGTCGGGCATCACGAAAAACCCCACCTTCATTGGGGTCCTCCTCTTCTCCTTTGCCGTTCAGGCGATCGTCGTGCAGGTCGGAAGCCTGGCCTTCAAGACTGAGCCCCTTGACGGCCCCCAGTGGGGCGTCTGCATCGCGCTGGGCTTCCTCGGCATGGTCTGGCAGTTGGGCATCAACCTCGTCTTTTCCGTGGTCTCTTCGTGCATGGGCAAGAAGAAGGGCAAAGAAGTGGTGGTGCTTGAGATGGAGAAGCCCGTGCTCAAACGCTCCTCGACTCAGATGTTGGCTGAACAAGCTGCCGCGGGCGCTGCTGGGCTCGTGACTTCGCACCCGGCCTCAAGCCCTCTCATCCTACAGCCGAAGGACAGCCGTGTCAAGTTGGCGAGGCAGATGACCTCGGGCAAGCCGGTGGGCTCGTGAATTACGCGTGGTGCCACCTGGTGCCGCCTGGTGCCGTCTGGTGCTGCCTAGGCCGCTCTCGCGCGAGAGGGGCGTTTGGGCGGGCGCAGCCACCCTTACTCTTGTCGCAGGTGCTCTCGTTTGCCATGGCGCCCAATGAGGCGGAATCGGATGGAGAGCTGTCGAGTTAGTTGAGTGATATTTGAATTGGATGGGATTGATTGCCTAAGCACTACAGAGAGGAGCCGGGGGGGCGCACGGGCAGGAGCAGAATAGGGGCCCTAGCGAGGACGAAGGGGCCACTCTTCTCCGGCTGTAGGCAGCTCGCGCGTCTCCTTAACAGGAGCGCGCCGAGGAGACGCCAAGGCGCAAGGGGTGGACGAGCCCCTTCATATGTCCTAATCTGCTACTGGTTGCCGAAATCCCCGTGTGTTGCTACCCCGAGGCTTGCTTGGTGGTGCGAAAGGCGAGTCGATTCCGAGTGGCGAGTGCGAGTGGATGATCTCGAGCGTGCGAGCGAGTTTGAGATGGTGTGAACGAGGACGTCCGGTATTGCTTTCACGGTCGTACCGTTTACATATGTGTGTTTTCATAATCGTGAACGAGGACGTGTACCGGTACCGGGATTAACATGAATGAACGAGGACGGGCGGCCAGGTCCACAAGCAAGATCCGCCTAGGAACATGGGGAAAAACAAAAACAAGAAGAACAAGCAGATGGCCAAGGTAGCTGCCCAAGTAGCTGCCCAAGTAGCTGGCCAAGTAGCGAAACACCAGAAGAACAAGGGTGGCGGCAACGGTCGTGGGGGCAAGGCTGCCCAAGTAGCTACGTGGGGCCAAGGTCGCGGGGGAAACGTTCCACCAAATCATCGCTTACCGGTGGTTCTGAGAGTACTTAAGCTCAACGACGATTCCAATGAACAGCTCGATAAACTCTTCAGCATGATAGACGCCGACAACAGCCGCTCTCTCCAGCTCCACGACTTTGAGATACTAGCCTCCAAAGCCGCGATTGGACCGATGGTCGCCAAGACGAGGTCGTTGGAGTACTTCACGAAGCTGCAGCAGGAGCTCGATGCCAACGACGACGGCTACATCACCAAAGAAGAGTTTACCCGGGGCATCATTAAGCTCGCCCTTCAGAAGCCAGCTGGACCCATGCTACACTCCCTCGCGGGTTCATCCGACCTATCGGCCGTCATGGCGGCTTGTGAGATGAAGACTAACTTTGAAGTCCAGGAGCTCTGCAAGGTCCTATACAACTGGATGTGTGGCTTAGTCCGCGAATGAGATATCCCTCCGCGCTTCGATGGGCGGTCCGCGCGTCTGCGGAGATGTCGCGACAGTCCATCTTCGACCCATGCAGTCGCCCACTCGGCACTGGCTCGCGGGCAACTTCCACCTGGACGTGGGATTGTGGGATGTGTGAAATTGGACGTCGCCGAGATGGCGCGGGATGTGCGGAGGGATGCGATGCGCGCGCGCGTGCCATCGGTCGAGACGCGCATGCGTGCGGCGCGTGCGTGGAAACGGCGTTACAAACGGCGTCGAAAGGTGTGCAAGCTCACGCTGGACATCGAATCGACGAATGGAGTTACAATGTATTATATGTGGGTAGGTCGGGGTGGAAACACGAGTCACGACCGAAGAGCGCGTCTCCTCTCCTCGAGTCGTTACACTTTTCAGTGCTTCGGAGTTACATCATGTAACGAAACGAAACAACTAGGGTCACGATGGATCCGCAAGTCATGTTAGCCGCCATGATGGCCGCCTCAAAGTCTTCTCAACGGATTGCAGCCAAGGGTGGCAGGGGCGGCAAGGGTGGCAGGGGCGACACGGGCCGCGGTCGCGGTCGTGGGGGCGTCACCAAGCCAGCGCACAACCTGCAGCAGCAGTGGCACGGCGACGAGTATCTGCAGCATCAGCAGCAGGGCAGGGGTGGTGGCAAGGGTGGCGGCAAGGGAGCCAGAGGCAAGGGGGGGAGGAATATCTGGGAGGCAAGACCCGACCTTGCTGTACTAAGAACCCTCCAGCTCGACGCTGCCGCCAAGGAGCAGCTTGGCGCCCTCTTCGGAATGATGGACGCCAACGGAGACGGCTTTCTCCGGCTCGACGACTTTGAGATCATAGCCTCCAGAAGCTCAACGCTATCGCAGGCCGCCAAGACGAAGGCGCTGATGTATTTCACGAAGCTGCAAGAGGAGCTCGATTTCAACTCGGACGGGAAAATCGAGCCCGATGAGTTCATTCGGGGCATAATTAAGATCGCCTACCAAAAGCCCGTTGGCCAAATGTTACGCACGCCCCCGGCTGGAACCGACCCTATCGACTATGCCATCAGTCGGCTTGAGGTTGCGGCGAACAATGCAGTCAAGGAGCTCTGCAAGGGCCTCGCCGCCTGGATGCAGTCGATAGGCGACTGATGGGGATGGCAACGGTGGTGATGGATCGACTGATGCACCGTTAGATCGGAAGCACCGAGCCATGGGCCGATCCATGGGCTCATCCCGATCCCACCGGGCCACGACGCGAGCAGGCGCGCGAGAACATAACGAGAAAGTGAGAGACCTTCGTGCGTGTGTGCGGTGTGTGTCCTCCGCCCTCCTCCCCGACCGGACATGACTGCGACAAATGCGGCGGTGGACGGTACCACATGACACTGTGCGTTATATTACGGTCTCCTCGTACCTGTGTGTTGTGACTTGGGTACATAGGGTGAGGGCTCAAGGACCTCTACAATTGTACATGAAGTAAACAAAACCAATTGAAACAAACAGGACGTGTCATTGCGAAGAAAGGAAAGTTGAGCCGCGGCCGGCCATTGATGTCTTGAACCCACTGCGCGGCCCGATGAGCCGCGAGGCCCCAACTCAAAACTCACTGTTGTAAAGCATCGTCGGAAACTTGACTTGATTTGCAGTGACTTTACTTGACTTTGCGAGAACTCAAGCCGGCCGTGGGTTCACGTGGGTTGGTGACGCCGACAGCCCGACCGTTGGCGGCCACGGCGGCGGCCACTGAACGTGCGCACTCGCCTGCCAGTGGGCAGGCGACGAGTGCCCAGGAGGCGCAGGAGGCGCTTACCGCTCTGGGCTTGCTGGCCACGCCGCATGCCCGTTCGACGACCGCATGCCCTTTCGACTGCTGTGAGTGCGACGGCATGATGCTGTTGATCCCTGGGGCGGGTCATGCAACGGCCACGGAGCACACAGACGACAACGTACCGTCCGGCTTGTGGTCTACGGCCAACTTGGCAGCGGAGCGAGGCCTCGAGGTCGGATCGATGCTAAAGTACATCTCATGGGCACTTGGCGCACGCTTGAAGCCGATTGTGCTCAGATCGAACGCAGCGTCGGCCGTGCTATCAGCGATCGAGGCGATCGAGACGGAGTTGCGCTCGCGTGGTCGCCGTCTGCCGGTCGTGATCGCTGCGCACTCTGAGGGTGGGGCCAGCCTCATGGCAGTGCTGCGTGATCACGAATGCTGGGCGTGTGGCTCGGACGCCGAGGTGGCAGTTGGCATAGCCGGGGTGGCCCTGCTCGATTCGGTGCATTCCAGCAAGGACATGCCGCCCCAGGGCAGCTGCGGGGCTGCCTGGCTACAGGGCGGCGCCGTCATCAACTGGGTCGTCTCGCCAGAGCCTCTTGGACACGAGAAGCCGAAGCCGTGGGTGAAGAGCGGCATCATGGGTGGCGTGCGCGTCCGCTCCGCTGGAACGACGGCACATCTCTTGGTTCCGTGGACCGCATGCGAGGCCGCGTGCGCCTTCTTGGGGGGGCGATTGGATGCTTGGGCGCAGGACCAAGGGGGCCGCATCCCCTCAAAATAAGTTCAAATTTCTTTTCTCTACATGTCCCGCGGGTCGCCGAGCGGTGGCCGGGCCAGGTGCGTCTTACCCGGGCACTCACCACACACCAGGAGCACTCTCCACTCTGTGCCTAAATCGGAATATCGGAACAAATCGTCATTGCAAATCGTACTGCTTCATTGTTCATAGTAAGACACCGGGGCGAGCCAGACACACACACACACGGTTCACACACTCGAACGAACCAGTCCATCGGTGAAACCTCGGGGGGGGGGTGCCTCAGGGGCTTCAAATCGGTTTACAAGTCGACTTTATCTGACAAGGAGACGTGGTCGGTCGTCCCCGTCGGCAGACAATGCTGCGCGACTCCGGCGGCGTCTACGAGCGCCTTGCCTCGCCGCTCGGCGTAGTAGTCCGCGAGGCTGCGAGCGTGCGCTTCGGGGTCTACTCCGACGACGACATCCGGCGACTCTCTGTGGTGGAGGTACGCTCCGCCGAGCAGCGAGACGCTCTCAACCGACCGCTTCCGGGTGGTCTCTATGATCCCAAGATGGGACCGACGGACCACTATTCGTCGTGCCCGACATGCGGCCTGGATTACACCCTGTGCCCGGGTCACCTCGGCCGCATAGAGCTGGCGCTTCCCGTCTACCTTCCGGTGCTCTTCGGCACTCTCAAGGACCTGCTGCGCGGCACGTGTCTCTTCTGCCACAAATTTCGCACACCAAGCGCCAAGCTGGCGCCGCTCGTCGACGCACTCGCCCTTATGGATGCGGGCCTACTCGTCGACGCAGCCACGATGCTCGACAACGGCGCGGACGGAGCAGCTGGTGGCGGTGGCGCCAACGACGGCGCAGAGGACGGCGCAGAGGACGGCGCAGAGGACCAAGAGGCGGCCGAGCTGATGCGCGGGCGCCGCCGCCGCGGAGAGGGCGCGAGCCGAGGCGAGCTCTCGGAAGCAGCACGCGCGGTGCTCGAGCGCGCCCAGCGGGCGCACCTGCCCACGCCACCGTTGAGTGCGGCGTCGCGCTCGCCGCACATCAACACGCTGCGCAAACAGACGCTCAGTCGATTTTACCGGTCGCTCGCCGCTTCGCGCAAGTGTGCCTCGTGCGGTAAGCACTCGCCCACCATCCGACACGAGAGCGGCTGCAAGCTCTTCTGTGCAAAGCTGCCTCGCAAGCTGCAGGAGGCGAATGCCGCCATCAGTGCCGCCCGTGGCGGCGCCGGCGACAGCGAGGAGGATGAGGACGCCGACGTGGCGATGTCCCTGGCCACTGCCACTGCCGCCACCAACGGCGCTGAGGACGAGCATGGCGGCGAGGATGGCAGCGATGCCGATGAGGAGGACGAGGAGGACGACGACGAGGACGAAGACGAGGACGCCGCCCCCCGCGGCGCCACTGCCAAGACGGCGCCCAAGACGGCGCCGCGCCCGAACGGAGCGCCGCGCCGAGCGCCGAGGGCCGAAGATGCCGCAGCGGTCGACGAGGGCAGCGGCGATGGCGACGATGACGACGACGACGACGGCGGCGGCGGCGGCGGCGGCGCAAACAGCGGCGGCCAGCCCGGCTCGACAGGGGCCAAGCCGAGCAAGGACGTGCGCCTCGTCTTCATCTCGCCTTCGGACGCTCAACGCCATCTGGAGCAGATGTGGAAGCGCGAGGGCGATCTGCTCGCGCGGCTCTACCGGGGCCTGAATGCGCAGAGCTTCTTCCAGCGCGTCGTGCCGGTGCCGCCTAGTCGCTTCCGCCCGCCGTCCACCGTGGGCGATGGCGTCTTTGAGCCCGCATCCAATGTGCTTCTCGGCCGCGTGCTGGCTCAGGATATGGAGTTGCGCCGCCACCTCTCGGGCCAGCCACGCTACCCCCCCGCAGCCGCGGGCGCGGCAGCGGCAGCGGCCACGGCGGGTGCGCCGCCCGACACGGAGCGTGTCCTCAAGGCATGGGAAGAGCTGTGCAAGAGCGTGCAGGCCTTGACCGACTCGTCCAAGAATGCAAAGTCCGGCTCAGACCGCGAGCCTGCCGGTGTGAAGCTGACCCTTGGCTGTGAAGCTGACCCTTGGCTGTGAAGCTGACCCTTGGCTGTGAAGCTGCTCCTTGGCTGTGAAGCTGCTCCTCGCGCGCAATGAGGGCGTCCTGAGGGCCACTGATTGCCTCTGATGAGCACTCATGAGAGTGTGAATGACTTCCCTCCTCAGGTGTGAAGCAGCTCCTCGAGCGCAAGGAGGGGCTCTTCCGGATGAATATGATGGGTAAGCGGGTCAACTTTACGTGTCGCTCGGTCATCTCGCCAGACCCGAACATCGGCACCCACGAAATCGGAATCCCCGACCGATTTGCAAAGGTGTTGACGTACCCGGAGCCCATTACGCCGTGGAACGTGGCCGAGCTTCGTCAGGTGAGTGCCACTGATGACCTTTGATGAGCCCTGATGAGCCCATCACGCCGTGGAACGTGGCCGAGCTTCGTCAGGTGAGTGCCACTGATGACCTTTGATGAGCCCTGATGAGCCCTGATGAGCCCTGATGACGCCCTGATGACCCCTGGCCGAGCTTCGTCAGGCCGTCATCAATGGGCCGTCGGTGCACCCCGGCGCGACCATGGTGCAGGAGGCCTCGGGCCACTTGCTCGACCTCTCCAAGCTCTCGAAGACGCAGCGCACTGCCATCGCCAAGCGGCTGCTCGTTGCGAATGACGCCGACAATGCGCAGACGAAGCTCATGCCCGCGACGACCAAGGGCCTTGATGGCGCTGCGGCGGGCGCTGCGGCGGCAGCGGCCTCGCTGGCGACGACCGCGGCGGCGCAGGCGGCGGGCGGCGAGGGCGGCGAGGGTGCCGGCGCCAAGCGCTCCCTCTTCTCCGCGGTGAGCGACCTGGCGAGGCTGAGTGCGGCGATCAACGGCAGCGGCAGTGGTGCGTTCGGGGGTGAGCAGGCCATGGACGCTGCGGTCGCGGGCGTGGCCCTGGGTCGTAGCGGTAAGACGGCGAGCTCGTGCAAGAAGGTCTGGCGTCATCTTCGCACGGGCGATGCCCTCCTGGTCAACCGGCAGCCGACGCTGCACAAGCCCGGCATCATGGCGCACAAGGCGCGTGTGCTCATGGGGGAGAAGGTGATCCGCATGCACTACGCCAACTGCAACACGTACAATGCGGACTTCGACGGCGACGAGATGAATGTGCACATGTGCCAAAACGAGCTCGCGCGCGCCGAGGCATACGGGATCGCCGCGACCGACCACCAGTACATCGTACCCACCAACGGGAAGCCGCTGCGTGGCCTCATCCAGGACCACATCGTGATGGGCGTGCTGCTGACGAAGCGCGACACCTTCCTCTCGCGCTCCGAGGTCATGCAGCTGCTCCACCTCGCGCACATGGACCTGAGCGGCCTCAAGAGGCACGGGCGTGTGGCGCCGCTGCCCGTGCCCGCACTGCTCAAGCCGCAGGTGCGCTGGACGGGCAAGCAGGTGATCTCGCACCTGCTGCTTCACTTGCACCCGCACGCGCGCCATCTTTCCATGGAGGCTGGCACGAAGACCCCTGCGAGCGCTTGGAGCGCAGCCAAGGGGCGAGGCAAGCCGGAGCCCGAGGACGCGACGGTGATCGTGCGCCGCGGCGAGCTGCTCCAAGGCGTGCTCGACAAGGCCGCCTTCGGCGCCTCCGAGTTCGGCTTGGTGCACTGCGTCCACGAGCTGCTTGGAGGCGAGGCGACCGGTAGACTGCTCACGCAGCTGGGTAAGCTCTTCACGGGCTTCAACCAGATGGTCGGCTTCACGTGCGGCATCGCCGACTTGCTCCTCAGCCCCGAGGCCGACGAGGCCCGGTTGGCTCTCCATATGAAGGCGGATGACCTCGGGCTCGCGGGCGTGCGCGCCTTCGTGGGCGCCGAGGCGCTCGACGCGGGCATCCCGCGCGCGGTCCTCAACCGGAAGGTGGGCGAGCGTCTTCGGTTGGCCGGTGGGGAGAAGGAGGGCGCCAAGCTTGACGGGCAGGTGAAGCAGAAGCTCATGCCCCTCACCTCGGAAGCCGTCGCCGCATGCCTCCCCAGCGGCCAGTACAAACCCTTCCCGGCTAACCAGTTCGCCCTCATGACCTCTACCGGCGCCAAGGGCGGTCCCGTCAACTTTTCACAGATCGCGGTCATGCTCGGCCAGCAGGAGCTCGAGGGGCGGCGTGTGCCGCTCTCGCCCTCGGGCTGCACGGCGCCGTGCTTTGCTCCGTACGAGCTCTCGGCGCGCGCGGGTGGTTACATCACCGACCGCTTCCTCACCGGGGTGCGCCCGCCCGATTTTTATTTCCACTGTATGGCGGGCCGCGAGGGCCTCGTGGACACGGCCGTGAAGACGTCGCGCTCGGGCTACCTGCAGCGCTGCCTCATCAAGCACCTCGAGCCGCTCCAGGTCGCGTACGACCACACGGTGCGCGCCACAGCCGCCGCTGATGACCTGCGCTGCATGCACCTGCTCACCACGGCGCGATCTGCCCTGCGCTGCATGCACCTGCTCACCACGGCGCGATCTGCCCTGCGCGCGGCGGAGGCCCAGCGCTGCATGCATGCATGTGCTCACCACGGCGCGATCTACCCTGCGCTGCATGCACCTGCTCACCACGGCGCGATCTGCCCTGCGCGCGGCGGAGGCCCAGCGCTGCATGCATGCATGTGCTCACCACGGCGCTTCGTCCCCGCAGGTGCGCTCCACAGCCGACGGCTCCGTAGTCCAGTTCATCGCAGGCGAAGACGGCCTCGACCCGACCCGCACCAAGTTCCTCGAGAAGCCTGGCTTTTACGAGATGAACGCCGACGTGCTCCAGGCGTACTGGAGGCCCCCATCGCATGCGCCAACGAGCTTCTCCGACGCTGAGGCCCTCGAGGTGCGTGCCGCCCTCGCCGTCAAGGAGGCCGAGGCGGAGGCCGAGCTCAAGCGTGATGCGACGCGGCGCGGGCTCGCACCCAAGAAAATCTGCGGTGGGTATGCGCCCACGGCGGCGCGCCTCTCGTACGCGCCGCCCGGCTCGCGCCTTGGCCAGGTGTCCGAGGCCTTCGACAAGCTCGTGGAGGGGCACGTGGGCCAGATCTCCACCCGGCATGCGCCGGGCGGCGCCGCGGGTGCGTCGTGGAGTGTCGATGGAGGCAGCTCCAAGCTGAGCGCGGACACGTGGCGCACCGTCATGTGGCGCAAGTACGTGTCGGCGCTGTACCAGCCCGGTGAGGCGGTCGGGCTGCTCGCGGCGCAGTCTGTGGGCGAGCCCTCGACCCAGATGACCCTGAACACGTTCCACTTGGCCGGGCGCGGCGAAGCAAACGTCACGCTCGGCATCCCGCGCATGCGCGAGATCATCATGGTCGCGTCGCAACACCCGTCGACGCCGCTGATGACGCTGCCACTCAGGGACGACCCAACGCACCCGATGAGCGCGGACGAGGCCTCCAAGGCGGCCGAGAAGCTCGCTGCCAAACTCTCGCGCCTGCGGCTCAGCGACATGCTCGAGCAGGTCACGTGCGACGAGCGGCTGCGACCCGCGCGCGGGCAGGGGGAGTCGACTGGCGCGCTGCTCGCGCGGCGCGCGCGCGTCTACCTACGCCTCGCGCCGCGTGCCTCGGTTGGGCGGCGCGAGCTTTCGACCTGCTTTGCCGAGCAGCTGCTGCCCGCGCTCCTGACGGCGCTGCGCAAGCGGCTCAAGGCGCGCGCCTCCAAGAAGGACGCGGACGCCGTCGGGCGCGGCGGGCGTGTGGGGAGGGGGCGAGGCGGCCGACAGGGCGGCGCGGACGAGGAGGGGGGCGAGGGCGGCGGCGGCGAGGGCGGCGGTGGCGCCGAGGACGATGAGGCGATCGGCGGCGCGGGGAGCGGCGTGGAGGACGTGGCCGATGAGGACGCCGACGATGCCAAGGCCGCGTCGCGCGCCGCGCGACTGGACGAGGGCGCCAACTTCGAAGAGCCCGACGAAGAGGATAAGGCCACGCTCCAGAAGGGGCGCAGCGTCCAGCGGGCGGCGGACGACGAGAGCGACGACGACGACGACGACGACGACGACAGCGACAGCGACAGCGACAGCGACAGCGACGAGGAGGCGCTCTTCGGAGAAGAGCGGCCTGCCGCTGCCATCGCAGGCCGCTCCGGAGGCCGCGTGGCACCCTCAGCGGCGTCGGCCATGCCCCCCTCGCGCGCGTCGGCCTCGGCCTCGGCAGCGGACGACGAATGGCTGGCCGCGCTCCGGGCCAAGCTGATTAGCGGCGACAACCCGCTCGTCGACTTCGGCGAGACGCACACGCCCGGGTCAGGCGTCGCGCACGCCACGTCCCTCTGGATCGAGGTCGAACTTCCCCTACGTGGAGAGCGCCTGCTGCTCGTGCCCCTTGTCGAGGAGACGGTGACCAAGGTGCTCGTGCGCGCGACGCCTTCGATTGAGGCGGCCAACGTGTTGCCCGCCGGAAAAGGCAAGTCGCTCCCGTCGGTGATGACCTCGGGCGTCAACTTTGCGGCGCTCGCCAACTTGCGGCGTGAGGTGGACGTGAACGCCGTCGTGAGCAACGACGTGTACGCGGTGCTCAAGTTCTACGGCGTCGAGGCGGCGCGCGCGACGATCGTGTCCGAGATCAAGTCCGTGTTCGGCGTGTACGGCATCCAGGTCGACCCGCGCCATCTCGGGCTGATCGCGGACTATATGACGCACGAGGGCGCGTACAAGCCGCTCAACCGCGCGGGGATGGAGTCGTGCTCGTCGCCGTTGCTGCAGATGTCATTCGAGACGACGATGAAGTTCCTCGAGAAGGCGACGATGAGCGGCAGCGCGGACCCTCTCACCACGCCCTCGGCGTGCATCGTAGCCGGCCAGCCGCCCAAGGTCGGCACGGGCGCGTTTGAGGTGCACGCGCAGCTGCCCGCGGCTCCAGGGCGAAAGACCGGACAGACCAAGAAACGGATCTAAGAGTCGGTAAGTGAACGTGGTAAGGGAGCAAGCGGCAGGAGAGCGGAGAGATGTCTGAGAATGGGATAACGTTCACGAAATTCAAGTCTATACTTGACTTGACTTGACTTGACTTGTCATGTCACACGAAGAAAGTTGAGAAAGGCGGTCACCCTCTCGACGGGCGCGGAACGCAGCGGTGTCCCTGGCAACCTGGCACAAAATGGCCGACACGGAGGGCACGGCAGAAGAGACTGATGGCACCGAAAGGACAGATGAGGACACCGAGGGCACCGAGGGTTGTGACGACGATGAGCCGGCGGCGGCTCCTGCAGCGCCACAGCGACCAGCATTAGCAATTGAGTCACTGTGGATTTCGCAGCCACCTGTGGGTGTCGCTGCTGAAGTCCAACTCTTAGCGCCTGCTGCTCCTTCTGCATCTTCCGAGGGCACCGCGGGGACTGACGACGAGGAGCCCTTGGCGGCTCTTGCAGAGGCGCAGCAGTACATTGCAGCGCCGCAGCGACCGTCAGCAGCTTTTGAGTCACAGTACGTGTCACAGTTGCCACCTCCTGCTGGTGCTGCTGGAGTCCTGCCGTTGGCTCCAGCTGCTCCTGCTGCATCTTCCGAGGGCACCGCGGGGACTGACGACGAGGAGCCCTTGGCGGCTCTTGCAGAGGCGCAGCAGTACATTGCAGCGCCGCAGCGACCGTCAGCAGCTTTTGAGTCACAGTACGTGTCACAGTTGCCACCTCCTGCTGGTGCTGCTGGAGTCCTGCCGTTGGCTCCAGCTGCTCCTGCTGCATCTTCCGAGGGCACTGCGGGGACTGACGATGAGGAGCCATTGGCGGCTCTTGCAGAGGCGCAGCAGTATACGGCCGCAACTGAGTCACAGTACGAGTCGGCGCCGCCGCCAGTTGCTGCCGCTGCTGAAGTCCAGCCTAGAGCGCCTGGTCCTCCTGCTTCCTCCGGTGCGCCGTCCGAGGCAGGCAGCAGCTCTTGCAGCTCGACGCTCTCGAGCAAGGCGCAGGGCAAACTGCCGATGCGATATGTCTCGACGGTCGCTGCTCGGCTCTCTCCAGCGGCCGTCACCACGGTCACCATGTCGATGCCACCGCTGTGCACGGCGCCCGCGGTGCCACCCTTCGCAGCTCCACGGCAGCCGCCACCGAGCAGGGCGGTGCCAGCGGCAGAAGCCTCATCCGTGGCCCCGCCAGCGTACGCAAGCCAAGTCAAGGCAAGCACGCCCTCTGACCGACCGGTCGACCGCCTGGGACCATACCCACCCGCTGTCGACCCAACTCTCAACACAACGCGCCAACCCGCTGTCGACCAAATGCTCAACACAACGCGACCACCCGCTGTCGACCCAATGCTCAACACAACGCGTCCAGCCTCTCTTCGGGAGACGTTCGCGGCGCTCAGCCCGCAGCAGCGAGCCGCGATCGACCAGGCGATCTTCTTTGGAATGGACCTGCGCACCGCCTGCGCACTTTGCGGCAAGGCACCGTCAGGCTCGTCATCCAGCCCCTCGGTGCGCAGCAGCAGCAGCGCTCAAGCCGACTTTGGTCAACCGGAGCTACCTTCCTTATTAGGGGCGGCCATGGACCGCGCCGGTGCCGTTGCTACCTCAGCCGACCCGACCGCACCCGCCGCCCCAGCCGCCGCCCGAGCCGCCGTACGCTTGGCGGCCTGCTGCGAGCCGCCGCCACCCACGACGAGCCAAGTTACGTCACCCTCCACGAGCAGCGCTCACGACAGCCTGCCATTACCTGCCAGGCTGCCGCAGTCGAGCAACGCGTGGCCGAGGAGCTCCGGCGCGGCACGGGTGCTCACCGCGGTGCGGATGCTCACGGCGGCGCGGGTGCTGCTTGCCTGGGGCAAGGCCTCATCGCAGCCTACTGCCGCCTTCCTTATTAGGGTCGCATCGCGCCTTTGGCGGTTCCTCGAGCGACTCGCGGCGGCTTTTGAGGCTGTCCTCTGTCAGGTGGTGACGAATCTGACGAATCTGACGAATCTGCCTCCGATGGCCATGACGAATCTGACGAATCTGACGAATCTGCCTCCGAGGGCCATGACGAATCTGACGAATCTGACGAATCTGCCTCCGATGGCCATGACGAATCTGACGAATCTGACGAATCTGCCTCCGATGGCCATGGCGAATCTGACGAATCTGCCTCCGAGTGCCATCAGGTGGTGACGAATCTTGAGGGGCTCATGGGCCGCGTGGCGAGCGGGATGGGTCGCTACCTCGACCGCCTCTCGCGCGCCGTCGCGATCGCCCTCGGACTCGGCCTCGGGTCCCTGAGCGCCTGGCTCGCTCGCACGCTGCTGCCCGCCTTGCGAGCGGCTGCCGACGCCTGCTTGAGTCGCGTGCACCTGGTCCGTCGCTACCGGTATGGACGGCATCTGAGCAACGGCACCGGCGCGCTTGCTTCGCTCGTAGCTTCGCGCGCCATCGTGCGAGGCGGCCCTGTTGTTGCCTCGATGCTCGCGTCGCCGCTCCGGCTGCTCTACGTGGTGCTGGGTATGGACGACATGCGCATGCTCTTCCTGATGCTCCTCGCGATGCTCGGCAGCGTGCTGAGGCTGTACCGATGGTTGGGCTGGCTGTGACGAAATGTTCTGAGAAGCGAGATCCGAGTCTCAAGTCAAGTCAAGTCAAGTCAAGTCAAGTCAAGCTAGAGATCCGAGGCTGAGGCTCTCAAAAGTCTGAGGCTCTCAGCCCCTGAGAGTGCAGTGCAGAACAGTGCAGCCTTGCTCCTACCCTCTCCCCACGTCCGGGTCACAGATGTCCAGATCCTCGACCCTGGACCGGCGACCCACGTGCGGCGTAACCATGGTTGGTGAGTTCAGTCTACGCAAGTGCCAAACTGGCCAGGACGCGGGGCGCAGGCGACGCGGGTCGATCAGGTATTCAAGTTTCAACTGCACTGCGTACCAGCGAAGAATTCGGGACACACAAAAGTTAGTGCACCGAGCAACAAACGCCGTCATGAGCTCTAAAGGGGGCACCAACGTGATCGAGGCACTCGAGCTTGGGGACCGGGTTTCTGCCGCGCTGTGTTGAACAACTTGCACCAACGGTCCGTCTCTTCGCTCCTGCCCGGCGCGCAGCGCACGCATTATGGGGGAAGAGGCTGATCCCGAGTGGGTGATTCAGACGCAGCAGACGCTCGGCGAGCTCATCAAGCGCCCCAAACTCACGGGAGCGCTGCTTCAGAAGCCGCCCTTCCGCTTCCTGCACGATATCGTCTCCGAGGTCACCAAGGTGACCGGCTTCGCCTCTGGGCTGTATCAGGAAGATGAGCTACAATCGGCGAAGATCAAGGTGTGCGCCCGCGTTGCCCCGACGCTTGCGCTGCGCTCTCGCGCCCAGTGCTGCTCTGTCGCACCGTCGTCCGCACCAGTCCGCAACATCATGACCCCCTCTCCCAACGCGCAGGACAAGGATGCGAAGACGGCCTACCTGGGCAAGATCATCAAGTGCGTGGAGCTTTCGCTTGGCATCTCGATGCCCCTCAAGGTAGGCAAGGTGGTCGCCGGTCTCGAGGCCGAGAACACCAACATGTTCTTGCAGTACCTGCACCAGGCAGCGACGACGGTGCCCGACTCGTCGGTCGCCGTCTCGCAGGTGCTTGCAGAGATGCCGTCAGCCATGTCAGCAGCCGATGCGGCGCCCGAGGCGCGCGCACCGCCGCCGCCACCTCCCGCGTCCAAGCCCGAGCCGTCGAGCTACACGGAGCCCGCGCAGACCGAGATGGCCGCACCTGAGCAGAGCCTACAGCAGATGAGCTCCGGGCCGGTGAAGCCGCGGGACGAGCCCGACCTGGCGGCGGCGGACGACGGCGCGAGCTCGAAGCGCGTGCGTCCCAAATCGGCGCGTCGGCCGCCGCCAAAGATCACGAGCAACGAGGTCAAGGTGGACAAGCGCCTGGGCGGCGCGCAGGAGGCGGCGCCGTCGGTGGCGTCGGGCATCATCGTCGAGGGCGCACATGAAGAGGCAACAGCGCGATCGTTGATCCCATGCTGCCCTGATCGCCTCTTGATCGCCTCTTGATTGCAACTGACGGGCACGGCTTGCCACTCCCTCCTCACTGACAGGAGGAGTCGACCATCGAGATGGTGGACAACACAGGTGAGGCGATGGACACGAGCTCGATGCTCAAGGAGGCGCACGGCCAGCAGCACGGCCGCCTCGTCAAGAATCTGCTCGATGCGAAGGAGGAGATGGAGGCCAAGGGGGATGACAAGGTGGGCGGTGGCGCGATTGAGGAGCCCGATGACAAGGGTGGCGGCATCATCCTGGGCAAGAAGTCCAAGGCAGGCGCGGCGGCGGGCGGCAAGCTCCCTTCGAAATCGGAAGTGAACGCTCTGCGAGCCTCGATCCAGACACTTTGCCAATCCTCGAATCCGCTTGGACGGTGCCTCGAGTACGTGCAAGAGGACCTCGAGGCGATGGGGAAGGAGCTCGAGAGCTGGCGCGCGCAGCGGCACCGGCGCGTGGGCGAGCTGGCTGACGAGGAGGCGACGACCGCCTCGGCCCTCTCCGGTCTCAAGGCGGAACTCGAGGCAGTTGAGGAGAAGATTCGTGAGAAGCAGGCCCAGATCCGGTTCACTAAGGGTGCCATCCTGCGCAACGACGCGCAGGTCGAGCGGCTGCTCTCGCAGGTCGTGCGTGCGTAGATCGAGGGGGGGCGCCGACGGGGATGGGGGCCGTGCAACCCCATCGGCTCATGCCGCGCGCAGCCGCGCACGGCAGTCCTCTATGGCGCGGCGGTCAGGGTGTCCATTGGAGCAAGCCGCGCGCTCCGCCTGTCCGCCTCCGGGGCGAGGGAGACCCGCGCGTGGATGACAGACCACGAGAGTTCAAGGAATTAATGACCGTTGTATCTCAAAATGCCGTTATGCGTTAATCGTCCGGCAGCGGCGCGCGCACCCAGCCGGTAACGGCGCACGGCAGACAGCAGAGCCACGCACGTGCACGCAGGGGTAACCCTCCGCAGGTGGGCACCACGTCTTCTCACGGTTCGAGTGGGGGCTATCCGAAATCAACATGGTGGGCCGGGTGGCGGTGCGGTGGGAGGGCATAAAGCAAGGTTAACCTTCAAGGTAGGGTAGCAACGTGCACACGAGACTCGAGAGACTAAAGTTGCCGACACACAAGACGTGACCGCGTAAATATTGCTTAGTATGCGTCTTCGATCAGGGGCGACATCCGACATGGACGCGGGCCAGGGCACAATCATGCCGCGCACGCTTCACACGCACCGATCGCCGCACCGCGCACACGCGCACACAGCGGGGTTCAGCCTCACGCTTGCGCGCGGCCCGTACGGCCCACATCCAGATATCGTCATCACACGCCTCCGCTCATCCAGCAGAGAGCAGATCTCCGTCAGCCATCACACGACGCGTTCCGTAGTACCCATCCGAGATCCACAGCAAACACATCGCACCACCCGCCGGGGCCGCTGGGCGAGCACGCCTCCTCGGCGCGCGCCATAGCAACAGCGTCGTGCGGGGAAATGCTCCTCCTCTTTCACCGATGGAGATCCCACGTCACTCCCCTTGAGCATTGCGTCTGCCCTCGGTGCATTCTGTCAGTCAGTCAATCAATTCGGCGCATTGCGTTCAGCGGGCTTAGAATGCAGACAGTGCCGAGAGCATCTGGGCGGCGGCCGTGTGCTCATTCTCGGCGACGGTGCATAGCTGGTCGAGGAGCGAGGGCGACGAGCGCTCGGGCTCCCCCCTCGCCTGCTGCGACTGGTGTGAATGGTACGAGTACTCACTCTCCTCGTGTTCCTCCTCCGGCTGCGAGTACGTCGACTGCTGGTTTAGGCGCGAACCGACGAGGGCGAGGGCGTGCAGCGAGGGCGGAGCGAGGGTGCGTGAGACGCGGGCGCCGCCCATCGTCTTGCGCTTGCCCTTCCGGATGCCGCGGCTGCGAGCCTCCGGGTACGCGGCGGCGAACTCCTCCTTGATCCTCCGGGCGGCGATCACGTATGACGACTTCTCATGTGCGGGCATGTCACGCCAGCACTGGCCGAGGAGGACGGAGACGGCAGCGTTCGACCTGCGCACACGGTGGATGGAGGGGGGCGGTCAGGCGAGTGCGGGGCATGCTCGCAGCCAGGCATGAAGGGGCTCAGGCTAATTGATTCACGCCGTCATTGAGGGCCCGCGGGGTGCTCACATTTGGGGGTTGCGATCTGCGAGCTCGGAGCGCTTCTCGTTGGAGAAGAGGATGAAGGCGTTCATTGGTCGCTTGGGCGTTCCGTCCTCCCGGAGCGTCGGCGGCGCTGCGTGGCGTGCAATGTCCTCTGGGCTGGGGCTGGACGAGGGCGTCGCGCCGAGGGTGACCTCAGAGGCACTTGGGGAGCTGGCGCGCTGGGAATCCAGTCTATGCGCGGTAGGAGCCTTGGCACGGACCGAGCGGCGCATCTTCCAATCTGCGTTTGGACTGAGCTGGGGTGGCTGGAGCTCGGCAAGATTGACAACCGCAGTGTCAGTCCAGACCCGATTGGCAATGGCTGGCTCTCCTGGGAAAAAACCCCACAAGAAAAGGGTGGGTTGGTTTTAGACAGTTCCGTTGATCGTCGCGTATATTAACGTATCTGCAGGAGACTTTTTGTCAAATTTCTTGCACAACTTCGGAGTACACAAATCAGGCGCGTACATGTACTGGTACTGCACACTGCACTGTTTAAACGGCCCCCGCACACATGATGATGTGGATCGATCATGGTTTCCATGCCCCGCACATATTCAGTACCTCGTCATGTACCTCGAGACTTCGAGCGGGTCGAGACACATGCAACAGTCGACTGAAAAGTTGCATGATTGTTTGTGAACGCCGCTCTTGCAGTCGCTCTTGCAATCGCTCTATTCGCCATCATCTTGATCTTGATCTTCGCCACGGGCCATGGCGTTCTTGGACGGCCGTCCGACACTGCTACCGCTGCTGGCAGTGCTGCTGCGCTTGGCCGTCCGCCATCGGTCCGCGAGCTCGGGTCTGAGGGAGGGATGCCGCGCGCCTTCCGACCCTGTGCTGCCCCCGCTCGGGTCATAGTTCGGCATGCGGCCGCGTTCGAGGTACAAATTATAGTTATGCGCTTCGACGGGCTCGACGGGCTCGGATGCTCGGCGGCTCGGCGGCTCGGCGGGTGAAGCGGACGGCCCGGGTTGCTTCCGCCTCTGCGATGCTTCGCGCGTGAGGCTGTGGGCACGCTGGAGGCTCGCGGCAAAGGCATCTTGCTGCTGCGTGCAGACCGCTTGAACGACGCCGTTCGCTACGTCAAGGTTCTTCTGCAGCTCGCTCATCGCAGTGGTGCGGTGTGCCAGCTCCTGCTTCGCGTCTTCGAGAGCGGCCCGAAGACTTTCCGTCGTCGACTGGGCGGCCTCCAGTTGTCGGTCGCTTTCATGGAGCTTCTGCCAGTTGTCAAGCCTTGCTTCAGAGGCGGCGCGCTGCAGGCCAGCGTTGTCGTCCTGCAAGTGTGCATTCTCGCTCCTGAGGCGTTTATTACTGGCCTGCAGGCAGACATTCTCAGCTTGCAGCTCTGCATTCTCGCGCTCGAGTCGGCTAACTTGGCGTCGCACGTATTGGAGCGTTGCTCGCGCGTCGAGCGGACAAGACTGCGGCGTGCTGACGGTATTGGAGCGTGCACGCCCGATGATTGACGGGAGATCCACTGAATTGACCAATAGTTCTAAGGGTGGCGCGGCATGCGGGCGCACGAAGCCACGATGCTGGACGGGTTGCAGCATGTGTGCAACGGGAGCGGGCGGGCGGAAGTCGGGCGCTCGAGTTTCGTGGACAAGTTTCGATTGCGTCACCACGGATTTCTAAGTTTGCAAGCGGATTTATAGATGCTGATTGACAACGAGCTTCCATGCTTGGCCGAGCGCGGCCAACTTCAGAATGATATTCTTCCCCACCCCCGGTTTCGTCTGAATACCGGGAGGGAAGCCTCAGAGATTAACCGCCAGCGTGAAATTAGCGCGTGCGCGAAACGATAGGAATTTGCGGTGGAGCCCGATTTCCGACTTGTCC
>Ga0210246_100815_pt1 | contig 27600 bp, 6 predicted proteins | sample ChrtobMetaP3_8mM_FD_155469 | JGI IMG/M metagenome (GOLD analysis project Ga0210246, IMG submission 155469) | Chrysochromulina tobin associated microbial communities from unialgal haptophyte culture, Seattle, Washington, United States - P3_8mM | ecosystem: Host-associated > Algae > Haptophytes >...
GGGCACCGACGGCAGTCGATATCCTCGCTTCGTTCCCTCCAGTTCGCGGCCTGGTCTTTGGCAGCACCGCTTGCGGGGGGTCCAGGGAGGTCGGCATCCTCCTTGCCCAGGCGGCGTCGTCGTCAGCCCAGCGTCAGTGGCGCTCGCTCGGCGCCCGTTCCATGCTCGACGCGCGGTCCTTCATGATCTCGACGCTGCGCTCCCAGGTCGGCTTCGCCGCGGCCGTTGCGCATGCCCGCCTCCGCCTCTCGCGCCTCGAGCTTATCGGGGGTTCCGGCCGCACCGCCGGCCGTTACGCGTCTGCCGCACGCGCCTTCATTTCGCCGACCGCCTTTGAGCAGGCGCGGGGAGGCGCTCTGGGAGCGGGCGGAGGCAGGGTCGGGTTTGCTGGGGGCGGCCTCTTCTGAGTCGGCCGCGGGGAGCGGTCGGCTTCGGGCTTGCGGCTGTTGAGTCGGCCGCGGCTTCGGTCGTCGCGCTGACGTGCGGGGTGTTTGTTGTTGGTGGGTTTGGTTGGTTGTGAGATTGGTCTGTGTGCCTTTGTGCGTCCGCGTGTCCCGTGTGTCCCGTGTGTGTCCCGGCTCCCCCCGGTGTCTTTTTACCGGTAGGAAATTCCTAGTTGGAATCCTAGACGCGCTAAGACGCGCGGAGTCCCCGAAGCATGCCGAAGTGTGAAGTGAAAAGGGAGTCCATGGGTCCCCGAGCTAGTGGTAACCGCATCCGTATGTACGCCGGCCCGGTGTCTTGGGTGTCGAATTATGACCACTGTGGCTGTGAAGTCCAAATAGTCAACTTACAGTCTGAAAGTCTGTAGTCAAGGGTTCAAAAACTACGTTTCATGTCGGCATCAAGGTATAAGCATGCTAGCAAGGTCAAGTCGAGCGACGTGTCGCCTCTTTGAATACCCTCCGCCCTCTCCATCGATTCCCGAAGAGAGCACGAGACGCGAGAGCGCAAGAGTGAGTGTCGCACTGTCGCATTCAGCCTGTGGAGGCACCTGACTTCAAGTCCAGTCAAGTAAAGTCAAGACTCAAGTCGAGGCTTCCTTTTACAGTACCGTTTACGGGTTTTCGGTCTTTTGTTTATGTACAATGTACGTGAAACTTGACTTGACTTGATACCTGACTTAACCTGTCCGGCCTGTCCTATGTCTTTTAACCCCACCGATACAGCTGTGATGCACGTAGCTACTCACTCTTAGGAGTAGGGCTTTACCGCATGCAACTACAACTCCGCCGTCCGCCATCGAGTCATCGCTGTGTATCCGCATTAATCAAGTGCAATCATCGGGTGATCGCTGTATCCGCTGGTAGAGGCCGATGCCGATGACGCACAGCCCGAGCCCGGCGGCCTTGAGCGTTGTGATCGTGTCGCCAAAGAGGATGACAGACGCCCCCACCGTGAGCACCTCCTTGAGAACCCCAAGCACCGAGAGCGTGAGTCCGGATGCGAGTTGCACCACGCGCAACTCGCACAGTAGCATGAGGAACGCGAGCATGCCCCCGCCTACCAGCAGCGCCAGCAGCGCCCCGAAGGCCATCTGAGGCTGAACGGTGGACTCGTCGACGACGGCAGCGTCCATCTCGACCGACGACAAGCCTGCGGCGGCTGCACGACGTCCGAAGGTCTCCATTTCATCGTACTCGAGCACGAGCGCGAGTGGCAAGAGCAGCGCCACGCCAAAAGGAGCGGTGCGCAAAGTCACCAGCAGCGGCGAGAGCGGCTCTAGTTGCTCCCTCGGTCCTCGCTGCGCGTCGACTGGCGCTTGCAGGAGCAGCTGCAGGGTGGCCCAGCGCAACCCGCTGCACAGCGCCGCAATGAGCACCATCACGACGCCCACCATGTGCTCTTGACGCTGCACAGCCTCCGCCGCGTGCTCGCCCGCCAACACCGCGCCACTGACCGCGCCACGTGACTCCATACCCAATCTTCGACCATCTCCGACCAGAGGGACCGGGACCTGGACCGGTGGCAAGTCGCCCCGCCAGGCCGCGGCGATCGCCCCGATCGCCAAGTCACCCGTGGCGGCGCCCGTGGCCACGCTCACCACAACGCTCACCAAGCCGGCGGCGCCTCCGGCGGCGGGGGCGGTCTCGGCGGCGGCGGTCTCGACGGCGGCGGGCGCCTCGACTGAAGGGGGCGGCGAGTCGTAAGGCGCAGCGGCATCGACTGCGCCGCTCGTTACGGCTCTCGCTAAGCCCGGTTCATGCTTCGTCAACGGCTTCTGTGTCACATCGGCTGATGTGTGGGTGTGGGTGCTCGGCGGCAGCAGCTGCAATCCGCTAGTCCAGCCGACGGCTTCGCCACCCAGGCCAAGAGATGCCCACACACCGCGCTCGATCTCGATCTCGGCCCAGTCGGGCATGGCCCTCAGCTCTGGCCATTGCACCGCCGCGCTGATGAACCATCTGTCAAGCGGCAACGCGCCCAGGCAGATGCCCGACACGAGGAGCGCCACCACCGCGAGCAAGCTCGGTCGCCAGCTCACGAGGCCGAGGCATAAGCTGAAGCACAGTATCCATGCCGGCACCGAGCTCTTGACGATGATGTAGGTCGTCACCGTGACGTACATGAAGGACGCATTCGACAGCGCAATGTCCGTCGCCGTGGCACAACCCGCACACGCAAAGGCCACCCATGTTGTGTGCGTGTGCTTGATGGTGGGCAGCGAGCCCAGCTGAAGGCACAGCGTGAGCGCAGCGAGCACCGTCTTCATTGCAAGATGCGCCGCAGTCACCATGAGCGGAAAGCGGATGCGCGCCACGCCAAACGCCCACTTGTTGATGAAGATCAGCGCAGTGCTCGCCGTGTACCAGAGGAGCACGAAGGTGACGATGCTGCCGCGCTGCTGCGGCGGGGGGCGGCCTGGCGTGTCATGCTTTGCGCCGCGTCCGAGCAGCGTGTGCCCTTCGTCCTCCTCGTCCTCGTCCTCCTCGACCTCATCGATTTCCATTCTGTGTGTGCCCATCGATCGATCGACGCTATCTAGCCAGCGCTACGCTGTTGATCTGGCGGGCGGACACCAAACGGACAGTGCAAGGGGGCCCGGGATGAGACAGGGCTTGCGATGTGCACGAAAACTTGCGACAACGAGTTGTCAGAAAGACAGACACAAACACCCCTCCAATGGGAATGTATGTAACAAAATTGCATGCATTCACCAATATGATTCATCGCACCGGCCGGGGTCGAAGGCCCTTACGCTGCACGAAGTGCTCACAAAAAAGACGTTGCACGAACTTCTCTTGCGAATGAGTACAAGCTAACGCGCGAGGAAATAAGGAGGAAACGAAGCTCGAAGGAAACGTCCGAGGTCGGGCGGCGGGGTTACATTGGACTTGTCTGTCGAGGTCTGTCGAGGTCTGTCAAGTTTCTCTCGAGGTCTGACGTCTGTCGAGGTCTGTCGAGGCCACAGGGCTCAAGCAAACCAAGGGGCTGGGAGCCCCTTGAGCAAACCTTTCCTCTCTTCACGAGGCTTTTTGAGTGATCGCTTTTTTCGTTTCAAAAGTCGACTCAACGCCCAATGCGCAAGGCCGAGACGTCCTCGTCCATCGAGGTGCACTCGCTCGTGCGCGACCTGAAGAATGCGCCGCAAGAGCATAAAGCGCGAGCTGCCAAGCGGCTGTGTGTGCTGGTGAGCAACCAAGAGGATGATGCCGGCGCCGTCGCCCTCGGCGTGGGCGTGCTGCCTGTGCTGATCGGGATGCTGAGCTCCGGCACCGACGGTGGCCAGCTGTACGCGTCCAGCTGCCTGGCGAGCCTCGCGGCGGCGGGTCACTCGGCCGTCATCGTAAAGGGCGGCGCAATCGGCCCGCTGGTGCAGGTGCTCAAGGTCGGCTCCATGGGAGCTGTGGCCGCCGCAGCGAGTGCACTGCTCGGGCTCTCGGAGGAGCACGCGCCCGAGCTGATCAAGACGAACGTGACTGCACCCTTCGTGCGCCTGCTCAAGCAGGGCAACACGGATGCCAGGGAGCACATCGCCTCCATGATCGCCAACTTGTCGCGCGCAAGCTTCGATGCGGAGGCGGCCTTCGTTGGCGCGGGTGCCGTCGAGGAATTGCTTCGAATGCTCTCGAGCGCCAAGACGTGCAACACCGCCGCGTGGGCGATCGCGAGCCTTTGCAGCTGCTCAGAGCACGTCGAAGCCATCAGTGCCGCTGGCGGTATCGCCAAGCTGCTCGAGCTGCTGAACACGTCGATCAATACGACGTCGCAGGTGGCGGCGGCCGCGGCCGTATCGAATCTCGCGCGTGACCACCCGCCGACGCAAACGGCGATCGCCAAGGCGGGTGGCATCGGGCCGCTCCTCGCACTGCTCGCGAGCCGCAGCCCACAGGCGCAGGCGCAGGCGGCCGAGGCCGTCGGACGGCTCTGCGCGCATCACCGCGACAATCAGGACGCGGTCGGAAGAATGGGAGGGGTCCCCTCACTTGCGGGGCTGCTGGCGTCGGGCACGCTGCCGGTGCAGGCGATGGCGGCCTTCGCCGTGTGCGAGGCGTGCCGAGGGCACGCCGACAACCAAACGGCCTTCACTGAGCTCGGAGGCATCTCGAATCTCGTCATGCTCCTGCGCCAGGCCACCTCGCATGTGGCGAGCGGAGTAGCCAGCACCACTACGTCGGACGGCTTCGTCGGACTGCGGCTGAACGCGGCGTCCGCGGCCGAAGACTTCGAGGCCGCCCGCACCGCGCACTACGAGGCGATCCGTGTCGAGACGGCCGGTGCCCTTTGGATCCTGTCGGAGGCGAGCGAGGCGAACCGCGTGTCGATCGCCGCCTCGGGCGCCCTTGCGCCGCTTGCGGCGCTGCTCGCGAGCGGCGGCGCGCGCGGCCGGGTGCATGCAACGCATGCACTCGCGCATCTGGCCATCGAGAATGCGGCGAATCAGCATGGGGTGACCACACTACTCGTGGGGCTGCTCGCTCCGTCCTCAGCGGTCGAGGCGCGAAAGGCCGCCGCGGAGCTGCTGTGGCGGCTCGTACGAGAGAACGATGCAAGCGTTGAGATCATCGCGGCGGCCAGCAGCGCGAGTGAGCTGGTCGAGTTGCTCAAGACGAGTGACGCCGACGCACGCGCCTTTGCGCTGTGGGCGCTTTCGCTCGCGATCGACGGCACGAAGCAGGCCACGGTTCTTGAGGTCGGAGGCGTGGCGCCACTGCTCGCCGTGCTTCGTACGAGTGGCTCGCTGCAACGCGAGCAGGCGGCGGCCGCGCTGGCACGGCTCGCGAACGGCTCGGCGGCCGCGCAGGCGGCGATCGCGGCCGAGGGAGGTATCTCGCCGCTCCTGAACATTGTCGAGGGCGTCAACTGCCGCGATGGCAAGGAGACGGCTGCGGCGCGTGTGCACGCAGCGAGCGCAATCGCCTCTCTCGCTCGCCTCGCAGCCAACCGCGACACCATCGTCGAGTCGGGCGGCATCACGCCGCTCGTCGCGCTGCTCAACGATGGTGAGGACGCGGCCAAGACTGGCGCGGCCGCGGCCCTCGCATGTATCGCTGTGGCCAACGCGAGCACCCCTGGTGCCATCGCGCAATCTGGGGCCATCTCGCCCCTCGTGTCGCTGCTCACGGGCGAGCACGGCGCGGCGGCGCAGGAGGCCGCGGCGGGGGCTCTGCATGCGCTCGCGCACGACGCAGACAACCGGATCGCCATCGCCGAGGCGGGCGCGATCGGTCACCTCGTGCTCTTGCTCGGCTCCGCCAACCCATTGACGAGCGAGTTCGCCGAGGGCGCGCTCGTCCGCCTCTCGATTGAGAATAGCAACCGAGAGCTGATCATTCACAAGCTCGTGGGCATGCTGTATGACAAGGGCAGCGAGGCGGGTGGAGAGGAGCAAGCGGCTGCCGCCCTCGCCAACCTCGCATCCGATTCGGACGCCAACCGCGATTCGATCGTCGAAGCGGGCGGCATCGCACCTTTGCTGTCCCTCCTCGAGACTTCGTCGTCTACGAAGGCCAAAGAGAGGGCGATCGGGGCCATCTCGCAGCTCGCCTCGCGCCGCACGATCCAGAAGGAGATCGCCAAGGCAGGCGGCATCCCGCTGCTGGCGAGCGTGATCATTGCGTCCCAGTCGAATGGCAAGCAGGAGAAGGGGGCCGACATTGGGATCGCATCGAAGCTCTACGCACTCGCCGCCTTTGCCGCGTCGCAACTCGCCAAGGGCAACCGGCTCAACCAGACTGCGCTCGCCGACGCGGGCGCCATCCAACCGCTCGTCGCGATGCTCGGCTCGCCGAATTCTGACATGCAGGCCAACGCGGCGTGCGCGCTCGGCACCCTGGCCGAGGCGCACGCTGACAACCAGGCGGCGATTGCGCGGACGGGTGCCATCGCGCCGCTCACGTCCCTCGTGCGCGAGGGCGCGCCGCTCGTCAAGGAGATGTGCGCCGGCGCGCTCTGGGCGGTGTGTGATGACCATGCGCCCAATAAGTCCACCGTGACGAAACTTGGCGGCGTCGAGCCGCTCGTCGGTCTGCTGGTGAGCGGCGGCACCGAAGCGTCGCTGATCGCGTCCGTTGGCGCGCTCGTGTCGCTCGCGACCAAGCACCCGGAGAACCGCGAGGCGATCGCAAAGCTGCTGGTGGCCCGGCTGTCGAGCCGAGTGGCAATGGCGGGCGCGGGCGCCGTGCGTATGCTCCGGGCCGTCGGCATGGTGTGCGATGAGGGCGCGTACCCCGCGAATCAGCTCGCCCTCGCCAAGGCGGGCGGCTTGCCGTCCCTCATAGCGTGGCTGTCGGGCAGCGCCGATGCGCGCTGGCTCGGGGGCAATCCGGATGCACAGCGCGAGGCGGCGCACGCCGTGCTCTCGATCGTGGCGAACAACGCCACACTGCAGGCAGCCATCGTGCAGCTCGATGCCATCCCTCCTCTGATTGAGCTCATCATCAAGGCCGAGCAGCAGGCGCAAGCCTACGCCGCACGCACGCTCTTCCATCTGGCCGCCACGCTCGAAGGCGTCGAGGCGATCGAGGCGGCGGGTGGCGTGGCGCCGCTTGTGCACCTGCTCTCGTCAGAGCATCCCCACCTCGTCGACGTGGGCGCCGTCGTCATCTCACGCCTGACGACGTTCTCGGCGCATGCGGTGGCGGTCGCGGGCGGCATCGCACCACTCACGAAGCTGATCTCGATGGGCAGCCACGCCGCGCAGCAGCACGCGGCGTCGGCGCTGGCCGACATTGGCTCAGTGCCCGCGCATCGCGACGCCATCGCCTTTGGCGCGGAGGGCTCGATCCAGGCGCTCGTGCATCTGCTCGGTAGCCACGTGGCCGGTACGCCTGAGGTGGCGGCGCGTGCGCTGTCGCAGCTGGCGCGTGACGAAGCCGAGTGCGCCAACGACGGCGGCGTCAAGGCCATGGAGGCATCCGTGGAGGCGGCGAGCGGCGCGAAGCCTGGCGCGGCTCGTCGGCAGCTCATCCTCGCGTGCGGGGGCATCGACCGGCTGATCGCGATGCTCTGGGCCATCCCAAATAAGGGTCTCGCACGGCGTATGTGGGACCTGATCTCGTCCATTGTCGGCTCCAAAGACAGCATCGAGGTGTTGAACGGCGAGACCAACTCGATTTTGGATATGCAGAGCGTGGCGATCGCCGCCATGGTCAAGGCACGTGCCACTGAGAAGGCCGCGCTCGCCCAGAAGGTCGAGAAGCAGCAGCAGCATCGTGCCCAACACGCCGTGCCCGACAAGGAGCGCGTATCGGACAAGGGGAGCCCGTCGCAGAAGCGCTGGCAGGCCATTGCCAACGCTGCGAGTCCCTCGCGTACCGACGCGGCGCAGCAGCAAGCGCAGCAGCGTGAGGTCGTGGAGGCGCGCGAGGAAGCCGCTCTGGCGCTCGCCGATCTGGCGTACGGTGACAGCGCGATGCAGAGCGCCATTCTCGCCGCGGGCGGCGTGCCGCCTCTGCTGCGCCTGATCCGCGAGGGCTCGGCCGCCTCGCAAGAGGCGGCCTCCCGTGCCATCTGGCATCTGTGCGCATCGCTCGAGAGCCAAGGTGTGCTCGTGGCGTGCGGTGCGGTCGAGGAGCTCGTCGCGCTCAGCAGGAATGGCTCACCCGCCGCGCAGGACACGGCGGCGGCAGTCATCTCAGACCTCGCAAAGGGCGCCATCCTCGAACGTGAACGGCGAGCACGCGACTCGGGCATCGGGCTCGAGTCGATGCTGGCGGATGAGACGACAGATCCTGAGGAGAGCCTACCACCACCAGCCTCGCCCCTGCCACCAGTGCCGATCCCGCCGCTGGCGCTCCAGCCCTCAATGAAATCCGTCTTCCACGGCGAGGCACCGCTCCTGCCTTCGCCCATCGCGCAGGCCCCGAGCGAGGTTTTGTTGGGCTCGGCGCAGAGCACTGCCAGCACTGATTGGAAGCCGCCTCCCGGCGACAGGCTGAACGCAATCGCAGCGGCGGGCGGCATCGTGCCGCTGGTGAGCCTGGTGCAGTCGGGCAGCCAAGCCGGTAAGGAGCGCGCCGCCTCGGCGCTGTGGCACCTGGCCAACGACCCATCCAGCCAAGTGGCGATCGCCAAGGCGGGCGGCATCGCGCCTCTGGTTCAGCTCCTTGACGACGGCACGTTGCAAGGCACCATCTTTGCGGCGGATGCACTCACCCACCTCGCACGCGGCCATGCTGACAACCAGGCGGCCATCGCGAAGAAGCTCGTCGGGCTCCTCGAGGTCGACCGACCCGACGGAACGCTGCGGCGCGCGGCGCGCGCGCTCTGGAAGCTCGCCGACGAGAACGAGGGCGCCCCCGTCCGCGTGGTCAATGCGGGTGCCATCTCGCCACTCGTCGCACTTCTAGGCTCAGGCTCGATGGAGGCCAAGAGTGAGGCCGTCGGCGCGCTCACCTGCCTGGCCACCAACGACCCGAAGAGCCAACTCGCGATCGCGACTGGGCTGGTCGCGCTGCTTGGCTCTGGAACGGCCGAGTCGCAGGAGCATGTCACGTGCATGCTCCTCGGCCTGTCCGAGCAGCCGGACAACCTGCGCGCGATTGCCCACGCGGGCGCGGTGCAACGGCTGATCGTGCAGCTGCGCGGCGGCGGCGCCCTTGAGGCCGCTTCGGCACGTACCAGCCTGCGTGCGCAGGAGCTCGGCGCTCAAGTGCTCCTGCGCCTGTCCCGGGACGACGAGGCCAACGCCCACGCCATCGTGGCGCACGGCGGCCTTCGCTACCTCGTGGCACTGCTGAGCGCGGAGAGCGAGGAGGCGCAGGTGAACGCCGCGGACGTCCTGTGCGACGTGGCGCGCCGCTCGACCGAGATCCAATCTCGAGTGGCAGCCGAGGGAGCGGTCGAGATCCTTGTGAAACTCTTGAGCGCCACTGGACCCCTCCGGGCACGGACCGCCGCGGCGGGTGCACTCTGGAGCCTCTCGGTCGGTCATGCGGCCATCCAAGCGGCCGTCACCGCCGCTGGAGCGATCCCCGAGCTCGTGCAGCTGCTGTGCACCGACGACGCAGGCGCGCAGCGCCAGGCGGCCGTTGCCCTCGCTGCGCTGGCTGTCGGAGGACATTCGATCCAGGGCAGTATCACGCGCGCGGGGGGCATAGAGCCCCTCGTCCGTCTGCTCGATGCGGCGGCGGCCCGCACCCAAGGCAGCACCGCGGCCCAAGCCGCGACCGCGCTGGCGGCGCTCGTGGCGAACCATCCCGCAAACCAGGCGGCCGTCGCCGCCGCGGGCGGCATCGAGCCGCTCGTGGCCATCATTCGCGACGCGGGCGCAGAGGACGCCAAGGAGGAGGCAGCGACAGCCCTGTGGGCGCTCACGGCCAGCCATCCGCCCAATCAGACCGCCTCGGCCGAGGCGGGCGCGATCGTGCCGCTCATCGCCATGCTTGGAGCGGGAGGCACGCGTGCGCAGGCGCAGGCTGCGAGCGCACTCGCCTCGATGGCCCTCGGGCACAGCACCAACCAAAGCGAGATCGCGAGCATGCTCGTGCAGCTGCTCAATGCGGAAGGAGAGGTGGACGAGAGCAAGGGCACGAAGGCCGCCCGCGCTATTTCCCGGCTTGCGCGCGCGCACGAGGCCAACCAAGCGGCCCTCGCGGCTCACGGCGCCCTCGTGTCGCTCGTGCGCCTGCTACGATGCACATGCCTCGACTACCTGCCCGACGGCGTCACAGCCGCGCTAGGCTCACTCCGCGCGTGCCGCGAAGTGATGATTGTTGGGGGCACGCCCATCGCCACGCCGCTGCACACACCGCTGCACACGCCGCTGCACACGCCGCTGCACACGCCGCGCTCCCTCAGCAGCAATCTCCTGCGGCGCGAGATCGCATGCGCACTCTGGAGCATGGCGGATGGCTCGTCCGCCAACCAGGAGGCTATCGCCGCTGAGGGCGGCGTGCCGCTGCTCATCGCGCTGCTCAGCAAGGACTTTGAGGCGGCAGTGCAACGGGAGGCCGCCGGAGCCCTATGGTCCTTGGCCTCGCAGCTGCCCGCCATCCAGCGGCGCATTGCGGACTCGGGCGGACTGGCGCCTCTCGTGGGTCTGCTGTCGAGCAGCCACGTGCCCACTCAAGAGACCGCCGCGGGTGCACTTTATAGCCTCGCATCCCTCGCGACGAACCGGACCATCATCGCTGAGGTCAAGGGCGTTGCGGCGCTCGTGGGAGTTGTCGAGCGTGGCTCCGCCCAAGGACGGGAGCAGGCCGCTGGAGCGCTGCTCACTCTTGTGCAGGCCAACTCCGCCAACCAAAGCGCCGTGTCGAGCGAGCTGGTTGCCAAATTGGGCGAGGGCTCGAAGGCGACGGCCGAGGCGCAGGGCGAGATGACGAATCTGGTGCACCGACTCTCGCTCGACTCGAACAATCGCGCCGCACTCGCAAAGGCCGGCGCTATCCCTGCGCTGGCCCTTCAGATGCAGAAGGCTGCCAAGGCGGGCGCGCCCGGCGCGCCGCGCACCATGGTCGCCGCCGCGGCGGCCCTCGCGCAGATTGCGCTCAGGTCGCCGCAGGTGCGGATTCAGGTGACGGCGCAGCTCATCTCACTGCTCGGCGCGCCCGAGCCCGAGGTTCGTCAATGCGCCTCGTCCACCCTGCGCGAGATGGCCGCCGAGGGCAGCGCCGAGTCGCAGGTGACGGTGGCCACGATGCCCGGCGGTATCGAGCGCATCGTCGCGCTGCTGCGCGAGGGCTCTGTCGAGGCGCAAGAGTACACGCTCTGGATGCTCGCGGTGATGACGGACGCGGCCTCCAAGAGCTCGATCGCGCACTCCCCATGCACGCGCGCCGTCGTCGAAGTCTTCCGCAAAAGCTCCGCTGCAGCGGCGAGCGCCGCCGCGGGCAAGGAGCTCCTACCCGAGGGCGCCGTGCTGAGCGCCCTCGCGCAAGAGCACGCGGCGGCGGTGCTCGCGCTCCTCGCCTCCGACATCCCGGGCGTCGATGAGGAGGTTCGGTCGCGCAACTCGCTCGAAATCTCCGCGTCAGGCGGCATTCGGCCGATGGTGAGGCTGCTGCGTGACGGGACCGACGGCGCCAAGAGGCACAGCGCCACGGCGCTCACGCAGCTCGCGTGCGGCCCGATGGGGCGCTCGAGCAGCATGCAGATCGAGATGGCACGCGCGGGCGCAACGGCCGCCTTCGGCGCGTGGCTTCGCGAGCCGTCGCTCGGCCCTCCAGAGCTCGCAGCGCAGGCGCTCGCCTGCATCGCCAACCGCAATGCAGACACGCAGACTCTCATTGCGGAGGAGGGCGCCATCCCGCCGCTCGTGGCGATGCTGCAGGCAGCGGAGCCCTCTGACGAGGCGCAGCGCTGGGCGGCGAGCGCACTCGCGGCGCTCGCGCAGGACCATCCGGTCAACCAGATCACCATCGCGGAGGAAGGAGCCATCGGTGCGCTCGTTGATCTTCTCAAGTGCCCCACGTCGGGCGCCGCGCACGAGAATGCGACGCGCGTACTCTGGCACCTGGCAGCCGACACCGACAACCAGTTGAGCGTCGCACGCGCGGGCGGGCTGGCGCCGCTGGTCGCGATGCTCTCGGCCGAGGCGCCCAAGACACAGGAATGGGCTGCGGCGGCCCTCTCCGCCCTCTCGCTCGACTGCGCCGAAAATCAAGTGGCCATCGCACGAGCTGGCGCGATCCCAAGACTCGTGTCGCTCATCGGCTCGCCCAGTGACGAAACCCAGCTCTACGCGCAGGCGGCGCTCGTGCTCATGGCCAGCTCGTGCCCGCAGACGCGCTGCGCCGTGGTTCAGCCCCTCGTTGAGCTGCTCGATGAGTACCGGCTCGCGACGGCGCAGATGAAGGCTGCGGAGACGCTCTCGATGCTCGCAGCACGCTCGACCGCCAACCGCACGGCGATTGCCCAGGCGGGCGCCATCGCGCCGCTCGTGCGGCTGCTCGGCGACGGCACGAACGCGAACAAATCCCAGATCTCCGCCGCGGCCACCTTGGCCGACCTAGCACGCGCGGCCTCGGACCGCGCGGCGATCGCAAGTGCGGGTGGCGTCGGTCCACTTGTCGAGATGCTGCGTGCGTCCAACATGGAGGCGCAGGCCAAGGCGGCGGGCGCGCTCTTGCACCTCTCGTCGCTCGCAAGTGCGCAGACGAGCATCGTCGAGCGCAACGGCATCGCTCTCCTCGTGGCCCTTCTCGACTCCGAGCGTCTGTGTGCGGCCAACCACGCCGCGGGAGCGCTCTGGCAGGTGGCCTCGACTGCAGCGGCCAAGGGCGCCATCATCAAGGCGGGTGGGCTGACGAAACTCGTGGCGCTGCTGCTGCGCACGGATTCGGCGGAGGCCAAGGAGCCCATAGCGGCGCTTCTCGCGGACCTCGCACGCACCGGCCACAAGGGTGACGCAACCAAGGGGACTCTCGTGGCCGCGGGCGGCATCGCGCCGCTCGTCGCGCTGCTCGAGGCGTCATCTGTCGACGCCCAGAAGCACGCGGCATGCGCACTGTGGGGACTCACAGACGGCGTGTCGGCACATCAAGCGGCCGCGACCGCCGCCGGAGCGGTGCCGCGGCTCGTCAGCCTTCTCGGGAACGAGAGTGAGGCGCAGGGCTTCGCCGCCGCGGCGCTGTGCAACCTGGCCGAGGATGCGCACGCGCGCCAGCAGCTCGTCGACGCCGGAGCTGTGAAATCTCTCCAAGAGATCTCCAAGGGGCCTCAGACGTGGCTGCGCACGCAGGCCGTCAACTTGCTCAACCAGCTCGACGTGTTCGCACCCCCCTCAGATGCGGAGGTCGGTCGGAAGATCCATCTCCAGAAGACAGACCTCCACAAGAGCCAAAAGGTGTCGCTGCAGGCGGCCGTGGTCGCCGCGAACGCCGCCGCCAAGCTGAATGCGCCTCTCAAGAATGGCGCCATTCTCTTCGATAAGGGCGTGCCGGCGGCAGCGACGGAGACCTCGAAGGAGGCGGCCCCGCCTCCCAGGGCAGCGGGAGAGGAAGCGCTCGCCGCGGCGCTCGCCAAGGCTGCTGCCGCGTACGAAGCTGCCAAGGCAGTGGCGGAGGTGGACGAGAATCTTGATGACCATTGCAAGACGCCGAAGGCGAAGCGCACGAGCAAACGGCCTCCCAAGAGTGGCGCCAAGGACAAGGAGCCCCCGACAACGACGCCAGTGGCGGCCAGAGATACTTCAAGCGCTCCGAACAGCAGCCGCGAGACGGGCGCCGCATCGCGTGACAACTCGCGGCCATCCTCACGATCCTCTTCGAGGGTCAACTCACGCAACGTCTCGCCGCGCAACGGCTCGCCGCGCAACGTCTCGCCGCGCAGCGGCTCGCCGCTCAACAGCGCGCGCGCTGGCTCGCCCAGTGTCTCGGCAGAGCGTGCGCCTACAGGGAACGCTGGAGGGGCGTCGAGAGCTAAGCCACAGCGTAAGCGCACGCCCAGCCCGAACGCGAGGCGTTCGAGCCCTTCATCGCGAACGGGCGAGAGCGTGAGAATCGCTTGAGGCAGCTGAGGGTGGTTTCAGTAGGGAGTAGAGTAGTGCGCTTTCTTTTCCGGCACTTTCTTCTTCCCATAGCCTAGCTCTGCGATGGAGCCCAAGGTCCAATAAAAAACATGAAAACCCCGCACCCCGCCTCACGGCCGTCTGTACCGTGTACGCTGTACCGTGTACGCTGCCTCGCCGCACGCCGGCCCGTGACCAAGCCCGTGACCAAGCCCGTGACCAAGCCCGTGACCTCTCCAGTCGCGGGTACCGGTTGAAACCGCCTGCGCCTCGGCCCCTCCCCGCAGCTCGAGCTGCTCGGCTCTGCACCGTCCCGGGGTCACTCTAGCGAACTTACAGCCGGGCCGGTTCTTCACCACCTCACGATTCTGTCGCGATGGTCCCGCGTAGCCGTAGGATCGGCTGCTTTTCGAACCTGACTTTTCAGATTCGCTTTGCTGTGAGGGCGCCGTTACAGAGGGTGAAGCTGCGGCCCAGGGTGGGAAATTGTACCTTCTTGCCTTGCTTTGCGATGCCGAAGAGTGGGCAGTCATGGCTGTGAAGGCTGCCTTTGAAAGTTACCTGGTTGTAAGGTTTTACACCAGATGACTCAGCCACTCGGCGTGCCGTCACTGTTGCTGTTGCGTTGCATTCATTGCAGGTGACCTGTAGGTCAAATGCTGCGTTGCTCTCAATAGCACGGGCCACTGAGCAAAAAGCAGGCGATGGTGTGCGAATGGGTGTTAGAGGAGAGAACAGGAGAGAATCTATCACAGGAATCAGTGCAAGACTTACCTCCTCCCTTGGCTTGAGCAGTCGTGTCCGCCTTGAAGGCCTCGGCGAGGCGCGGCATGAGCGTGGAGAGGCGGGCGAGCTCGTCGTGGGAGGCGTGGCACGTGCGCCCCCACAACGGCGAATTCGCCACCGGGATCTCCGCGAGCCCGCTCAGCACGCGGAGGATGTTGATCACGCCCATCGTGGTCTGGACAGCGGCCGCAGGTTCTGCGTTTGGGCCCTTGAGCTTGGGCGAGGATACCACGATGCCGACGAGCTTGCACGTGTTGTCCGGCATCTGCACCAGCTTGAGGCCGAAGAGGTGCTTGGCCTGGCCCGGGGTCATCTCGCACTCGGCCACGCTCTTGCCGAAGAGCTTGTAGACGGCGGGGCCGGCGTGCAAGACAGCGGCGACGGAGCCATCCTCTACAAGTTGATGCAGAGCCTGCAGCTGGCTATCGCCCTGGGCGAGCGCGCCGGGCTTTTCTGGGCTGCAGAGCGTGGGCAGCACCGAGGCGCTGGCGCAGGCGCGGGCGATTTCGTCCGTCTTCGGCGGCTCCTTGTACGTCGATGGTCTCGAGCCCTTGCCCGCCTGCACGTTCTCGTCAAACACGGTCGCGAAGGAGACGTCATTGAGGTGGACCGCCGTGAAGGGGGGGTCTGACGGATTCGGCGAGAGAAGGGCGGCCTCCAGCATGGCGGTCTGGAACGTTGGCACTGTGGAGCCGTCCTGGTGGCACACATATGGGCCCTTCTGGGCCGGAAATCGGCTCATGCCCACGTCAGCTAGGTTACGAGTTGTCTCCAACTGTTGGGCCAAGGGCCAGGACGTGAGCAGACTCCAGATCGCGGCGTTGGGCAACGCAGAGGACCCCATTGGGTTGGTCTCAACTCGAAAGCCTTTGAGGCAGAGTTCACGGGCCTTGGCCACCCCGGCTTGCACGGCCGCCACATCCGGGCCTGCCACGTGGCTGCTGCGGGCGAGCTCCAGGCAGGCTTGCAGCCCTGCCAGCAGCGTCGTGAAATTTGGCGAGCCCATCGGCCGGCAATTTGGCACAGCAGCAGCATCAGCAGCAAATGCTGCTACAAGGGCCCCAGCCTCAACATGGCTGCTGGGAACACCGCCACTGCCGCCGCTGTCGCCACAGCTGCTGGGAACGCCACTGCCGCTGCCGCTGCCACCGCTGCTGCCGCCATTGGGAACGCCACTGGGAACGCTGTGCTGTGCGGCCCAATGCTCGGGAACGCCGTGGGCAGCCCAATGCTCTGGTGGGATCTCGTACACTTCCACCTCCTCATCACTGTCCATGAGCGAAAGGCGAAGGGCCTTCTGCAGCTGTGCTGCATCCCCATCCTCGTCACTGTCAACGACTGGCACTAAGTCACGTCCAAGGGATGTCGAGTTGACTCGTTTCTTGCCTTCCTTGCGGGCCACCAGAGAGGTCCGAGTTGCTTGGCCTTCCATGGACAGAGCTATTGCTTGCACGAGCCGGGCCTCCTCAGTCTCAGCCGTATCCAGTGTGCTGACACCAACTGCCCCGCCCGCGCATGCTCCGCCCATCTCTGAACAGAAGCCACCACCGGCCTTGTCACTGTAGCCGCTGCCGCAGAAATTACTGCCGCCACCTAAGCCATCCGAGAGCATATGTTCGGGCTGGGCGTGGTGCAGCTGCACGGCCAAGGCGGACATTGGCCGCGAGCTTTGGGTGCTGCCACCGCTTCGACCACCGAAGCTGTCGCCGCTATGGCGCATGGCAGCGGCGGCGGCGCACGCGCCTTCAAGATCGAACGCATAGAGATCCGGGTCCGAAACATCAGTGGAGACAGTGGTGAGAGTGGTCTGGAAGCTGCCGAAATTGCCGCCAGTGCTGATGCCATCCGAGAGCAAATGTCTGGGCTGGGCACGCTGCAGCGGCACGTCCAAGGCTGACATTGGCCTCGAGCCCTGGACGCTGCCGAAGCCACTGCTGCTGAAGCCACTGAGGCCGCCGTAAATGCCTCCTGGGTGCCGGTTGAAGCCGCTGCCGCCAGCAGCTGCCTTATCTGGCGGTGGCAGTCCTTCCGGCAACTCCACTCCCACCATCATCTCTCCAGGAACATCCCCCGGAGGTCCTGATGGTAGGTCTGGTGGAAGTTCCTCTACAGTCTGGAGCCGATCCGGCCTCTGCAGCCATCTTGGCACCTGATGAAGGAGGTCATCAGGTGCATCAGCCGCAGACGGTTGGAGTTCATCAGGCGCAATCAGGCACTCAGGAGGGGCACTCATTAGGTGCAATCAGGCACACTTCACTCACCGGCTGTGGTCCGCTCTCACACCGGCTGACCTCCGCAATCTTGTCCTCGTGGGCGCCGTGGATCGGAGGCGCCAAACGGTTCTTGAGCGCAGGCATGGTGCTGAACAGTGGTGCAGCGTACTTGTGGAGCGGGATGGTCATCGCATTCCACATCTTGAGCACGAGCTGCAGCGGAGTCAGCTGCACGTGCGACCGCTCTGCCGCAGCGGTTTGCTCGTACGACGGTGGCGCCAGCTTGGGCGGCAGCGCGGGAGCGGCAGGCCGTGGCGGGCCGAGCGCGGCAGACGCACGCGTGGAGCGTGCAGCGCGCGCCAAGCGCACTGCGACCACCTCGACTTCTGCCCGCTCGGCAGCCTCTTCGGCAGCCTCGGCCGCCTCGTTCGCCTGCCGCTGCTGCTCGTGCGCCGTGGCCGCCTGGTCTACTTGGCAGCTAAGCGCCGCGGAGAGGGCGATTCGATGCCCCTGGCCACCTCGAGGGCACGAGGACTCCTCGTCCCGCTCCATCGCTACCCGATCGACCATGGCCGGCTCTTGCGCCTTCTCGTCGACCTCCTCGTCCTGCTGCTGCGCCATCAGCTCACCATCCGCCGCCTCGAGCGCCGCGAGCTTCGACCGCAGGTGCTCCTGCAGTCGCTCGGCGAGCACGGCCTCGCGCCCGCCCTTGGTGTCGAGACCTGCGCGGGTGAGCTCCGCACGCAGCTCAGCGAGCTTGAGCGGGTGGATGCGCTCGAGCAGATCCTCGAGCGCCTGCTTGCTGTCCTCAAGCTCGTCAGCCTCCGCAGCTCCCTCCACCGCGCCATGCGCCGGTGCCTCCTCAGCGGCGGGTGTATCGTCGATGGCGTGCTCGTCCGCGGTGTCGAGCGGCGGCTCAGTCTCATCCATTGGCGCGCCCATGTCCTCTGCGGGCAGCGGCTGCGTGTCGTGCTCGGACGACGGTGGCGCCGGCTTGGAAGGGGGTGACAGTGGCGCCGGCTTGGAAGGGGGCGGGGACGCCTTCTTCTCGCGCTCGGCCACTGTGAGCTGCTCCTGCGCGGTGACGTGGTCTTCGGTCTCGGATACGTCCGAGAGCGCCGACTGCGACACGTTGAACGAGGAGGGCGGCGGCGTGCGCCCGAGGCCCACCGCGAGGCGCACCGCGAGCGTGAGGGAGGTCGTGCTCATCTTGCGCCCAAGGCTGGTTTTGGTGGCAGAGGGGGCCGCGTCGCCACTTACTGCCAGCTTGCTCAGTCGCGGCATGGCCGCCGCGCCGATCCAGCCACTGCCGCCCTTGGCGCCACCACTGCGGACTGCGGCCAGCTTCAAGACACTCCACTTGGCGCCTGAGCCGCTGCCGTCGGCGCCACTGCCTACTCCGGCTGCAAGCCCCTTGGTTGCGCTCACCTTGCTCGCGCCGGCATCGGTGGCCGGCGCTGGCGTGCGAGGCGCGCTGCCAACGGTGCTCGGAGGCTCGAAGTCGCGCTGCATCCGCGGCGCAGGGCTCTTGACACCCGCGCCGGCGAGCAGCACTGCGCCCGCGCCAATGCTGGCACCGCCGCCCTTGCCCGAGCTGCCCGCGCTGCCACTTGAGCGAGCTGGCGCGCCGCTGCCGACGGGGAGAGAGACAGAGGAGACCGACTGCTTGCGGGCCGCACGCTCAAGCACCTTGGCGGGTGCGCGCTGCTCGTCGAGGAGCCGCAGCAGCACCGGACGCCAGCTCTCGGGCAGCGCGGGGAAGATTCGATCTGCGATCGTCTCCACCTCGGCCGCGTCCACGCAGAAGGCGATCGAGAGGTCCTTGGGCACAGGCTCCAGTGGGATCGCAACGGGCGTGGCGAAGAAGCGCACCCAGTAGTAGCGCCCCGCCTCGCGCGCGCCACTCACGACCGGCGAGAGGCCCGCGCGCAGCTCAAGCTCGCCGTCGTCAGGTTCGACGACCACGCCAGACTCGAGCTCCGTGTCGAGGAAGAGCTCGCGACGGCACGTCTGCTGGTTGCCCAGGTCGTAGTTCATGTCGATGGTGGAGAGGTTGAAGTCGAACCAGCCAAGGTGGTCGCGGCGCGAGCCCCACACGCACTGCTCGCCGAAGTTCGTCTGCGTGAGCGGCCGAAGCGACAGCACGCGCGAGCTCACGTCGCCCGCGTTGAGCGCCGCGAGCAGCTTGCGCGCGGACTGGCTCTTGACGCCCAGAATCTTGGACTCGCCCAACAAGCGCGCCACGTACGAGGCATGCTCGTTGATCTCGAGGGGCGCGTAGCGCGCTTGGAGCACGCTCAGTTTGTCGGTGCACGCGGCCGAGTGCTTGGCGAAGACCTGCAGCGTCGAGATCAGCAGCTCCTGCAGCTTGAACAGGCCCGCCGAAAGGAGCAGCTGGTCGAGCATGCTCGCGAAGCCGGAGCAGTGCGACTCCGGGAGTGTGTGGAACTGGACGCGGTCGAACTTGCAAAGGATGGAGGCCGCCTGGAGACGCACGTCGGCGTGAAAGAGGGTCAGCTCGGTGCACGTGACCACGCGGTACGCAGAGTGTTGCAGCGCCGCGCACGCGACGCGAGAGTCGTCCACGAGCTTGGCGTCCTCCTCGATGGTCTGGTCGGTGTTGCCGAGCATGCACATGATCATCGTGCTCAGGTGGTGCATGAGGTTCTGCGAGAGCGCAACGTGCGGAGAGACGGTGCAGGCTCGGTCAGATTAGGTCAGATATGTGTGCGCACGGCGCACAGTGTGAGTGCACGGCGGATGGGCGAGCGGTGCCGGGCGGGCACTCGATCAAGTGGACGGGCACTGACTCATTGCGGGCAGCGCGCGCGAGTGGACGCACCTGATCGTCACATGGGTACATGTAGTGACCGGACGTGCGCGCGAGACGCAGCACGTCGTGCAGCTTGCACACCGCATTCGTGAACGCCGGGGTGATGAACTCAGCAAGCCACGCCTTGGTGCCTGTGCAGCCCTTTTTGCCATGTACGAGACGGCAGACCTGCGAGTGGGCGGATGGGAGAAGCAGTGAGCGCGTTGAACTTGGAGCAATGGGAACCAGATGTGCTCGAGATGAGCGCGTGCAGCACCGGCCGAGCGCGGGATCGCAACATCTTGCCCAGTGCGGCGTGCTGTGGTGTGTATGTGCAAGCAGTGCACGCGCATGCACGCCCACGAACCTGCAGTGTCCAGAGTGCGCGATGGACGCAGGACCAGACACGCAGGCGGCGTGCTGCAGCCATTCGCAAGCAATTCAGTTGTGATGGCGTGAGGCTCGCGCGCGCTCACCTGAGCGAAGAAGTCTTGCAGGTGCATCGGGCAGTCATCCGGCATCTCCTTGGCGGTCTCGATCGTGCGGAGGATTTCGAAGAGAAGCGGCTCGGCCATCGGTGGAGAGACGTCGTCGGACTCGTCAGACTCGTCGGACATGATCCCGGCGGGCTGCTTGGACGCGTAGAGGATCAGGGCACGCCTTGATCGATACTGAGAAGGCACGCTCTGCTTGGTTCTTTGTCGAAGCATGCTCAAACTTGGCTCATACTTGTTGTCGATGCATGCTAATTTGATGAACTAGAGTCGCAGCAACCCCTCCCGATCAAGGTTCTCGACGATGGGGAGTTTTTTAGGCTCGCCCTACCGAGGGAATACCGAGAGCGGGAGAGTTGACCATCGCCTACAGGAACTGCTCGTCTTAATGCTCGTCAAGATCGGCTTGTGCACCCCCTTTGAGGACATCGTCTTCGGCGCCGCCTTGAGCGCGGACAAGCCCGTGCCGCTGACCGTCTCCTTGCTCGCGCTCACCTCCGCGGCCTTGTTGAAGATGAAGGGCTGCAGCTCCGCGGTCGAGGCGCTCTGCGGCATGCGGAGCGCACGGGTGCGACGATTGCGGCAGAAGTACATAAGGAGTCTGCGGGCGACGGGCGGGGTGGGGTGCCTCACGGGAGGCATGGCGTGAGGACGTGCGGGCATGGGCTGTGCGCGGTGTGATGCAACACGGCGCTCACCGGATGTGCTGTTGCCACGGTTGCAGCAAGGAAGGGACAGTATGCGACAGGGCCCCACGTCTCACGACCCTGAGCACGCGCACGCGACAGCAGCACAGGCCGATGTTACAAGGGTACCGCAAGGGTATGTATGCGTACCGGTTACGAGCGACAGGACGTGTCAGGCGTATGCATCGACAGCGGCACTGCTAGTGACAGCGGCACTGCTAGTTACCTAGTTACCGCGCCTGCATCTCTGGGCTCTCGGCGCTCATCGGCGTGCTTTTTTGGCCTTCAACTTCTCAGCCGCGCGCTTCCGCTTCGCCCTCCTCTGGTCCCGTCGGAGCATCGCATGAACCAGCTCCGTGGCCCGCGTTAGCTTCCCGACGAGGTCCTTGTACACCACCGTGAGAGCGCCACGAACCTGTCGGACCTCTGCTGCCGAGAGAGAGAGAGACATGGTCTTTCGGGCCCCGCGGTATACATAGTCGAGTTCCTTGTTGGCGCCCGGGCCGGTGCCGTGGACGATAATTTGGCGCCCCAAGCAGTTCGACGAGATCTTCTTCTTTTGAATGAGGACCGCATGGAGGTCGCGCAGCTCGCGCATCGTCTCGCACGACACGGGCTCCTTGTCCACGACCACGGCGGCGGCGTCGTGGAGTTCCGCCACCTTCTCGTACACGTGCGCAGGCAGCATCGCGGTGGCTGCGTGCGACTTGTGCAGGCTGGCGAGGTGCGCGTCCACCCGGCCGAGGTGACTTTGTAACGTGGCCCGCTGCCCGTCGCGGAGCGTCAAGTTCATTGCAACTCTGTGCTCATTGGCCGAGGGCATGGTATCGACCTCGAGTCCCGTGCCGTCGCTGACGACTCCTTTCAAGGCATGCCCTATCTCCCGCACGATGAGCACCGCACGCAGGGGTCCGAACGGCTTCACTCCCTTTGGCAAATGACCCACGAGGCAGTCGTAGAGCTCCGCATACGACTTGGTCTTCTCCGTGATCGCTTTACGGGCACGATGGGCGAACGCAAGGAGCTTTGCCAAATGTTCCTCGGGCTTATGGCCTTCCTGGGTAACCCTGAGCTCGAAGCGTTCCTTACGCTGCTCGATTTTCGGCGGCATTCCGGTCGTCAGTGGAGTAAGCAGATTGAACCAGGGCTGGACGTCGCGGTCGAGCTGCTCGAGGGCGCGTCCCATCGCCGTCTCCCTAAACTTCCTGTTCGTCCAGTCGATGTTGTCGAACACCTCCTTGTTCACGTGGGGCAGATGGTGGATGGCCGCAAAGGCCGTCACGATGGCCACCGGAGCCACTGCTCCGTTCCACAGGCCTTGGAGCTTGGACGTGTACGTTGTGTAGAGGGCATCTGCCCGCGAGCTCCAGAAGTAGTACGAGTGCTGCAAGATGTCGCGCTGGTCGACCACGAGCGCTGCTGTTGGTTGCGCGAAGAGGAAGAGGCGCAACGTCTCCATGTACTTGGCCGTTGCCTGCAGCTCTGCAAGGCATTGCAGGTCCTGGTCTGTTGCCTTCGCTTTCGTGACGAGTGCAACGCCGTGATGCTTCTCGCCGTCCAGCTCGTCGTCGTTCGCCTCGCCCAGCTCGTCCTCGTCTCCGTCGTCTTCGTCGTCTCCTCCGTCCTCGGCTTCGCCATCGTCTTCGCCATGCGCGTCGCCTTCCATTCGCGCGGTAGCCTCCTTGTCTTGTGACGGCCCAGGCGCCCCTGAAGTCTGCGGGCGCAGGCATTGGAGCCGACCGGCCGCCCACAGGTCGGGTTCCTCGTGTTGGCGCTCGACGAGAAACTCGCCGAACAGGTACGCGATGATCCTCGCAAAGTTTTCGTCCGCGTCGAAGGGCGGGGCGAAGGTGAGCCACGTCTCCTGCGCCATCGTGAGGGACGCCGCCTTCTGCACGAGTGTTTCAATGGGTTCGAAGGCCTCCGGGTTCATGTTCGCCAATCGGCGTGCGAGGCCACCAAAGCTCGCCGTCTGATATTGGACATCTCGTACGCGTTGCCCGTCCTGCCCGACGCCAATTACGAAGTGGGTGTCATTACCCGGCGTTCCACTGACGCGGCCCGCGGGGAAGGTTGGCAGGAAGCGGCTGCCTGCCTTCCACTGCTGGAGGAGCTCGAAGGAGGAGCCCACTCCCTCGGTCGTTTTGGACGGGTCGACGACGCGCTTGCCGTTGGCGTCGAGCTTGGCTGGCTGCCCTTCGAGCAGAAAGGAACCATCAAAGTAGGGCCGAGTCTTTGACGGCCTCGCAACCGAAACTATCTGTGCCCGCGAGCAGTGCTTGGTCCCCGACCCATGGCAGTTGACGTCGAGATGGCCCGGCGTCGCAGCCAGCCGAAGGGCAATGCTTACGATGCGCTGGTCGTCGGGTGATAGGCTTTTCATCTGACGAGGGCGGCGAGGGAGGGGGTGAGGTGACGTGCGGAGGCGGATGGGCGAACGTGGCGGCAAGGAGGGGAGTTGCGAGCAAAGGCCGGGGGCGACGCGGCTGTAGCGGGCGCACTTCTCCGGCTTTGGCGGATGCTTCGAACGCCTTCAGGAGAGCCCCGAATGGCCCGCCGGTCGCCCCTGCGAGGTCCGCCTCGGTCGGGAACGGCTTGCACACCTCGTCTCCATCGCACACGTCGCTGTCCGCGGTGGGGAACGTCGGCCACTCCGTCAAGGATTCGTGCTGCTCGACGGCTCGAATGAAGTTCGGCGGGTAATTCTTGTGCGCGAGGTACGCCGGCGCTGCCCATCGCTCCGGAAGATCCCCTGCGCCGAAGCAGGCGCTCTCCGAGGTCATCCAGCGCCTCGCGTCGCCCTGCTTCCACGGCGGGTCCAAGGCGAAGATCTGTGGAATCATGGCCGCCTGCGAGCGGCCCGCGAGGATGCTCTCGACGAGGGCCGAGAAGGTGTTCGCTTGGATCGCCGCGCGCCTGTACGCCGCGGTGTGCTCGGACTTGTTCGCCTTGAGCTCTCGCGCGACCGGGCGTCGAATCGGGTCGACCTTCGAATCGTGCACGTGGCGTTGCCGGTAGCTGTCGAGCTCGTCCTGCTTGTCGAGCAGCCTACCCGTTTCGGCGTCCTCAAGGCAAAAGTGTGTTGGCCCGTTCACGTCCGCCGATGTTGCGTTCCTGGAGTTGCCCCCTTCCCGCGCCTGGCGCCCACCTGGGAGGACGTTGATGCCCAGACGGACGGAGAGGACGTTGTTCTTCTTGAGGGTGTTCCAGTCGCGCGCAAGGATCGCAAGTGGTTCGCGCATGGCGCCGGCCGAGGCGGCACGCCCGAGCTCGAAGTCCTCGAGAATGGCATCGTCGTCCGCCGCGTAGCTCTTCTGCGTCTTCGCGGCCGCGGCGTGCAGCATCCCGCGCCACGTGTCGAGCAAGGCGTCGAGGGAGTCGTCCGCGCCGTAGATGAGCTTCCGGTCGGCCTTGGTGGCCTCGTACAGCCAGCCGCCGCGTGCGAGCTCGCTGAGAACGCGGTGCTCTGCCTCCGGCCACGAGTAGAATGTAAAATTGCGCGCCACCGAGGGTGCCAAGAAGCCGAAGCGGCGTGCGATGCGCCGCTGCACGTGCACGACGCGTGCGTCCGTCGGGTCGGCGGCGAAGGAGAAGACGGAGGCCTGAGGCGCAGGTTGGAGCCATTTCGAATTGTTGTTGAGCCTCTTGAAGAGAAGGGTCAGGAAGTGCTGCAGCTTGTTGTCGCCGCACTTGGCCTCCTGCAAAACGTGGGCTCGTAGCTCCCGGACAGCGAGCTGCTCGTCGTCCACCGTGATGCACAAGGGTACGTGGACCGTCTTGCCGCGGATGGTTCGCCGATCCGCCTTGTCCGCCCACAACGGGTTCCGTTCGATGACCTCGGCCTCTGCAAGCTGCGAGATCGACGACGACGACGTCGGGCGTTCGCTGCTGTCCGTCGTCGACGAGACGGATTCAGATGGCGCGTAAGCTGAAGCACTGTCCGAGCTGCTCTCATCTTGCCTGCCCTCGTCATATGTGATTGGTTTCCGGGGACGCAGCCGCCCAGTGGGCGGCTCATCAGCACCGGCCTGCTGGACTTCACGAGTCTCGTCACCAGCCAGCTCACCATCGCCCGCAGGATTCATGGTGCCTCCGCCTTCGAAGATATCATCGACGAGGAAGTTGAGAAGACAGCCGTCGCCGTCACGTATGGCTTCGACGTCACGTAATTCGACATCTGCAGCTTGGAGGTAACCAGCCGGCTCATGATCGCCCGCAGGATTGGGCATCGCTGCAGCATCGCTGCTCCCGCCTTTGCCGTCGGAGTTATCATCGAAGCCGTCACTGTCATGTATGGCGTGGACCTCTTCGGCTCTGAGGTCGGCCTCATGGCCTCCAGCCCGTGGATGTACCCCGGCGTCGCTGCGCAGCATGTGCGGCCTGCCCCATGGAATTGTTGATGTGTGGATCGAAGGGCCCCATCTTGTCCTGTCACTGAGGGCATGCTCGAAGGGCGCCAGGGTTTGGCCAAGGATGCTAGCGCCCATTGCGATCGAAATGTCGAAGTTCGATGTCTTCAGTAGCGGCGTCCGAGGTTGCGTCGTGCACTTCAGCACTTCTTGAAGCACGTCGATCATCATGGGCATCTCGTTGCCAGGGCCAGTGAGCTCGATCTGATCGATCTCCGAGGTGGGCTTGATGATCTCCTCGAGGAGGGATCGCAGTACGGTGAACGGCGAAGCGCAGATACGCCTGAGCTCGCTGCGCGAGAGCTCGAGAACGACGTCTTGTTTCTTGTCGATCAACTTCTCGAGGATGACTTTAGCTTCGCTTTGCGTGGATAACAGCTTGCAGAGCCGGGTTAAGGCATCGGCCAGTCGACGGCCGTCAGGCGTCCCTGCATGTCCTACGCTTACGCTGTGGTCCTCGAGCACCTTCGTTGCAAAGTGGTCAAAGAGCAGGTCCGTGTACGACCGCACTCCGAGGAGTGCGTGGGACGCCTGACTCTTGACCTCGTATGTTGCATCAATTCCTAGAGCGCCGATGCCGTTGGGCGCTATCGGCGGTGTGAGGCTTATTGTGCTCGCTTGCGTGCTTTTAATGCCCATGTGAACGACGACGATGTGTACGGTCTTGCAAGCGTCGGCACCTCCGGTAACAGGGGCGGAGGCATCGATGTTGCCGTTGGTGCTGCCGTTTTCGAAGCATGTGCTGCCGATGCTGACGAGTCCGACGTGTCCGCCTCCGTCGCTTCCAAGATTGCCGCCGCTGCCCCTGCTGCTGAAATGCCGAGCGCGGAGTTCGACCTCCATCTCCTCGAAGGATTCCTCCACGAACTGCTCTATGTCGGCCGAAGACATGATGCTCACGTTGGCCGTGCCGCCGATGCCACCGCCGCCGATGCCGCCGCCGCTGCTGCTGCCCCCGATTCCGCCGATGCTGTCGGGGCTGCCCCTGTTACCACCGCCGCTGCCTCCCCTGTCGCTCTTCCTGCCGCTGCTGCTGCTCATGCCGCTCTCCCTGTAGCACTGTTTGTCGAGCTCCATGATTTCGTCGAACGGCCACTTCAGGGCGAGGGAAGCGCCAAGCGCTTCCATTGTCGATGGCGAGGCGACCAGATGCCACCCAGCTACGTGCGCCGCGTGGCGCAGCACCTTTGTCGCTTGCACTTCTGCCCCTTTGCCCGCCGGCCTGGGAGTCGCTATCGAAATTCCGCAGCCCAGTGGTGCCCCTGTCTTGACGCGCATCTGCTCGAGCAGGGTGCTTAGGAGCGTGACCTTCTTTGACTGAAAGGCCTCGTCCATGAGCTCTGCCTCGAGGACCTCCTCGACATGGGTTGGTGGCCCAATCGTTGTTCCCATGGCTTCTAGCAGGAAAGAAGAGGAGGTCGCGCCGAGAGTGATGTTCTTCGTGTCCATGCAGATGAGCGCCTCGAGCACTATCGTGCGGAGTTGAAACTTTTGCGTCTTGCCAACAAGATCGATGATCACCGTGGACGAGTCGAGAAGAAGACCCGTGGGTGACGAAGTGGTGGAGGCGTGGTACACGGCGCACAGGTCGCGTTTTTTGTACCTGGGAGTCGCCGCCTTGAATTTCTCGACGATGGGCTCGTAGAGCAACGGGCACCTCTCTAAACTCTCGTCCGTCTCACTGTTCACGAATATCGTCTTCTCCTCCTTTTTCATGGCCCGCCAACTGCCGTAGGCAAGTGAATTGACGGATTCGAGGATAGCCCGGGCACGTTCATACATTCGCATAGCGGTTTCTTGCCACGCAGGCTCCTGTGCGGACTGGTCGGGCCGAGGTTTCGGTCTCCTGCGTGCGAAGGCACATCAGACGCGTGAGCCTCCTAGTGCGTAGGTGGCGAGGTGGAGGGAGGTGGTGTTGTTTCGGCCGTGTGGCCGGGTGTGCGTATGCGCGTGCTTGTGCATGTGCGTGCTGGGGGGTGATCGCGACGTGGGTGTGGTGAGGGCGGCGGGGAAAGCGGTGGTGGTGAGGGCGGTGGTGAGGGCGGCGGTGGCGAGGGTGGCGGCGAGGGAGGAGGCGAAGGCGGCGGCGACGGTGGCGGCGACGGCGGCGGCGACGGCGGCGGCGACGGCGGCGGCGACGGCGGCGGAGAGGGCGGCGGAGAGGGCGGCGGCGGAGATGGTGGAGGTGGCGAGGGCGGTGGCGATGGCGGCGGTGACGGTGGCGGCGAAGGTGGGGGCGATGGTGGTGGCGGCGAGGGAGGTGGCGAGGGCGGCGGAGATGGAGGTGGCGAGGGTGGGGGTGATGG
>Ga0210246_100832_pt1 | contig 27195 bp, 15 predicted proteins | sample ChrtobMetaP3_8mM_FD_155469 | JGI IMG/M metagenome (GOLD analysis project Ga0210246, IMG submission 155469) | Chrysochromulina tobin associated microbial communities from unialgal haptophyte culture, Seattle, Washington, United States - P3_8mM | ecosystem: Host-associated > Algae > Haptophytes >...
GGGGGGGGGGGGGGGGGGGGGGGGGGGGGGTGGGGGTGGGGGGGGGGGGGGGGGGGGGGGGGGGGGGGGGGGGGGGGGGGGGGGGGGGGGCGATGGAGGAGGTGGGGATGGTGGAGGCGGAGATGGCGGCGGCGGCGACGGAGGCGGGGGTGACGGAGGGGGAGGGGATGGCGGTGGGGGTGATGGAGGAGGTGGGGATGGTGGAGGCGGAGATGGCGGCGGCGGCGACGGAGGAGGAGGTGACGGAGGGGGAGGGGATGGCGGCGGCGGCGATGGTGGCGGCGGCGATGGAGCGGCGAACGCTTGCGCATCCAAGGAGGGCGTGGCAACGGAGGTGACCGTCGCTGAGAAGCCAGCGGCAGTCAAACCAGCCTGGATATCCGCCGCCGAGCCGCTCAGAATACGGACGCCCTCAGTGGCAGCGGTCAAGTTTTGAAAGTGCACTTCATACTCGACGGCTATCTGGCTATTCTGGAGTTGCCGACGATTCGATGGAAAAAGCAGTCCCTCGAAAAGTTGCCGAAGACGACCCGTGGGCGTGACGTCAGTGACTGACCGAACCGAGACCACATCGGCATGGACCTGAAGCATACCGCCAATGCCCGACTTGAATCCCAACTGGTCAAACGTTTGTGGCGTCCCCATGAGGTTCATTTGCGACCGGAGCTCCAACATGTACCGTGCACCAGGGTTTAACGGAGGTGGAGAGGGCGGCGGCGGCGAGGGTGGCGGCGGCGAGGGAGGTGGTGATGGTGGTGGCGGAGGCGAAGGTGGCGGCGGCGAGGGTGAGGGCGGTGGTGGCGACGGAGGCGGCGGCGAGGGTGAGGGCGGTGGTGGAGAAGGTGGTGGTGGTGGTTGTGAAGGCCACCCCGGAGGCGATGGGCAGACTGCTACCGTAGACGTACGGCACACATAGCCAGGCCCCATGTTGCCGTCGGCACCAGTGTTCCATGCTAGCTTCCAACTGCCACCCTCCAAATATTGGACAAGAAACGCTTTGACAGTGTTCCCTTGATGACCGTTATATTGGTTTGCGCACAGCTTTGTTACAGCGGCTGGCGCTGAAAGGTTGAATCGTACCCACCCGCCGACCTTATAATAGCACGTCTGCCACCATGTCGCCGTGCTGCCGTCGAATGCGCGTGATCCCGGGTTCGTTGTCTGGTGCCCAGCGAAGGTGCAGTTGTCGCCTGCATAGCTTGAGGCAAGACCCAGCGTCCCTTCGAAAAGATTAATCTCGTAGACGTAAGCTTCCCACCAGTCATATTCCTGACTGATCACCAGCCGCCACTGCGTTGTTCTCGGCACGCATTGCGCACTGGTCCATTCGATCACGAGCACGAACAAAATCGCACGCAAGCGGTGATACAAACCATGATCGTCGCGCATGGATGGGACTCCTCGCGCCATCTGTGTTGGAGACGAGCGCCGACGCCTGATGACGCCTTTCATCGATCGAGCGAGCGTCGCGCCCCAAATTTACGCCAAAACCCCCCAAATGAAAACCTCCACCTGAAGGAGACGGTCGGCGGCGCGTCCCCGCCGACGAGGGCGATCCGCCGATCCGCTGCCGAAGGCGTGGCGGGTTCGGAGCGTTGGAGGGGTGGGGTGTCCGGATCCCGTGCATTCCCCAATCCGCGCACAACCGTGTCGTTTTGTGCTGACCTTTTCTCAAACTGACCCTTTCTCAAACTTTTCGCCAATTTCCCCAAAGTGTGTAGGGTGGAAGATGGACAAGGGCGACGACTACGAGAGGTTCGAGCCGAGCGGCGCGCGGGTGGGCGTCGTGCACGACACAGACGGCACGGCCGTGGAGTATAAGCTGCCGTCCTTTGACTCCGTCAAGACACCCGCGATCAAGCGCATCCTGCGACACGCGGGCGTGCCACCTGCCAAGATCCTCGGCGCACACACTAGGGCAGAGCTGCTCGAGGTAGCCGAGGAGCATGGGATCACGCAGCCGCCCGACGATTGGGGCTATCCGCCTGAAAGCCAAAGCCTGCAGAGTCGAGCGCAGAGTGCTGTGCAGAAGGCCTCCGACATGAGCGCGCGCATGATGGCCGTGGCCTCCGACACCTTCTTCAGCAAACGCAACACGGCGGCCGAGCACGCCGGCACCAAGACGCCGAGCCCCGGCAAGAGTGCGGTGAGCTCTGCGCCCGCTGGCCCCTCCAGCAGCGCCGGCGGCGGGTATCGTGCCGCCGCCGGCAGCGGCGGGTCGGGCCTAGGCGGGTCGGGCTCAGTTGGCGGGGACGGCAGCGTCGCAGCGCGCAAGCCAGCAGCAGCAGCAGGCACGTCGACAGCGAGTCGCGTGAGCGCTAACCGGCTGCAGCGGGCGCAGGAGCGGAGCGAGCGTGGTGGGCGCGCGGGAGCGGGGCTTCCCACAAAGGGCGGCGCCAAGGGCAAAGGCGACGGTGCCAAGCGTAAGGACGACAACGCGCCCCATCGTACATTCGAGCAGCTCGTCGAGGCGGGCGTGGAGGAGGCGGCGGTGAACATCATGCTTGCCAAGCGCGCGGACACCGAGGCGGGCCGGGCCGCGCTCGCGAGCGCCGACCCATCTCTCGTCACCCTCGCGGAGATGATCGCGAGTGGGGTCCCGCCTGTGCAGTTGCGCGATCTCGGCTTCAGCTGGCATGCCCTCGTGGGCGCGGGGCTGAGGGTGGACGAGCTCGCGCCGGCGGTGAAGCGATCAGACCCGCTGCCCGAGCTGCTGGCCAACGGCTTCGGCGTCAACCACCTGCTCACTGCCGGCTACGACCTCCCTTCACTCAAGAAAGGAGGCGTCACAATCCATGCCATGCGCAAGGCCGGCGTCGGCTTCTTTCCGATTCGCGTCTCCGCCGGGTTCACAGCGGCGGATTTCAAGCAGGCGGGATTCTCGCCGTCCGATATGGTGGAGGCGGGCTTTTCGCCCGCGCAGGTGCGGGAGACGGGCTTCACTGCCAAAGTACTCTACAAGAAGTGCAAGTGGACCGTCAAGCAGGTCCTCGAGGCCGGCTATACCACTGCAGAGCTGCGCGTGCAGCTCGAGCTCTCACCGGAAGAGCTCCGGTCGACCTGGGGCTTCTCGGAGGCCGAGTTGCGCACGGCGGGCTTCAAGCCTGAGGAGCTCGATCCTCGCGCCGCTGCCACCCTCACCGCCGCCGAAAAGGCCCTCGCCGGCTCGGAGGGTGTGGAAGGCTCGGAGGGTGTGGAAGGCCGCGCCGCCGCTCCACGCGCCGCTGAGGAGCGAGCTGGCGCGAGGCCGGTGCCCGGGAGCGTGTCCGCGCTCCAGGTTCCCCTGCCCCAGGCGGCACCCGCGCCTGCGCCTGCGCCTGCGGTCCAGCAGGTCGACCAGATCGCCGCAGCCGCCGCGGCACTCGAGTCGCTGCTCGTGGCAGGCCTGGCCGAGCTCGCTAGGTTGCCTCCGAGAGAGCGCGGCACATCGATGCTGATTAACGACGTGGGCGAGCTGCTGCGTGAGTCGGGGCGCACCGAGGAGGCGAAGGCTCTCTTTACGGAGGCGCTCAACGCGCGCCGTCTCGAGCTCGGCGATCGAGACGCGATGACGCTCACCTCGATGAACAACCTCGGTCTGCTGCTTCGCGAGGAGGGCAGATATGACGAGGCGCGGCCCCTCCTTGAGGAGGCATGCCAGGCGCGGCGCGAGATGCAAGGTAACGACCATCCTGAGACCCTCACGTCCATCAACAACCTCGGAGCGCTGCTCAAGGCTGCAGGCGAGCTCGATGAGGCCGAGCCGCTCTACATCGAGGCACTCAAGGCCCGACGCAGGGTTCTCGGTCACTCGCACCCCGACACGCTAACCTCGATCAACAACCTCGCCAGCCTATTCCAGGCGTCGAGCCGCTTCCAGGAGGCGCACACGCTGCTCGTCGAGGCGTCACGCGAGGCCAAGAAAGTGCTCGGCCAGGACCACCCGCACACGCGCATTTTCCGTGCCAACCTCAACGCGCTCAACAAGGTTCTGAACCTATGAGACGGCGTGCCAACGTGCCAACGTGCCAACGAGAGCTCCCCACCGCGCCCCGCATGGGGATAGAGGATGGGCGAGGGCGTGCGTAGGCGATGCATGTCGCGACCTCCGCCTACCGCGGCACAGGGTATGAGCGTGCGCACGGGGTCGGGGGCTAGTGAGGCCCGTGACAGGGCCCCCCAAAGGTCAGTGGACAGTGCAGTCAGTGCGTGGTACATACAATACGGAATGGGAAACGGATTTCGATGTACTACTCTACCCCTTGTTAAAAAAATAAAATTGTCCCGCTGCGTGTCGGGCGCCGTGTTGAAACTTGTATGTGCCCGTGGCGGGGGGGGCGGGCGGCGGGGCGGGCCGCGCTCGGTTTGGCTTTACGTGACCGCGTGAGCGGTGCTGTTCCGCCGTTCCGCGCCGGCGCCCCCCGGTCGGGTGGCGCGCGACGCGTTGAAGTTAGCGGCAACACAGCACGGAGAGCACGGAGGCCGACCTAAGGCCGACCGGACGCGAACCGTGTCCGCGTCCGCCGGCCGTTTGCGTATTTGCATTTGCAGGGTTGACCCAGGCCGGGGGAAAAACAGATTCAGGTGCCAGGTATTACCAGGTGCCATCATTCATAGGGAGGCACGGTGGAGGGTGGACGGCTCGGTCGCGGGGGGGGGTAAGGACGCTTCACTAGATCGGCCCGTTACTTCTCACGGACTCGACTATTCGTTAATTAACTTATATTCGTTCTCCGAAACTCCGAGGGCAGGAGCAGGGCACGTGAGAAAATCGTGAGCGCCATGGGCAAGAAAGGAAGGGCGGGCCAGATGAAGCTAGCCAAGAAGGCGGCGAAGAAGAAACACAGTGCGGGTGTTAATAAGCCGCTGCCGCTGCCACACAAGAAAGCAGTCAAGCTGGCCCGCCACTCGCCAGCAGCGTCGCCTAAAAAGGGGCGGGTGCAAGGCACCTCTACGCCGGGGCATGCCCTGACGCCACGCTGCCCATACGCCTCGAATCACCGCACGCTCCTGCTGGGTGAAGGCGACTTTTCCTTTGCCGCGGCGCTCAGCATCTTGTGGGGAGACTCTACGAACTTGGTGGCTACCGTCTACGATGACGAGGACGTTGCGACCAGCAAGTATGTTGGGTTGCGAGAGAATGTGGAGACAGTGCGAGGCGTGGGCGGGACGGTCGTCTTTTGCGTGGACGCAACACAGTGCCATACGCACGCGCTGCTGCGTCGATTCGGTCTCTTCGATCGAATTATCTTCAACTTCCCGCACGCGGGCGCTGGCATCAAAGACCAGCAGCGCAACGTCGCCACCAACCAGTCGTTGCTGCGCGCGACCTTCACCGCGAGCGTGCAGCTACTCGCACCCGGTGGCCAGATGCACATCACGCTGAAGCGAGGTCAGCCATACGACTCGTGGGGCGCCGTCGTCATCGCCAAGATGTGCGGATTGCGAGTGCTGTCGTGCTCCACTTTTTCCCCCGAGGCCTTTCCCGGCTATGCACATCGACGGACTCTGGGCGATGAGCATGCGGGAGATGCTGACGCTCACCTGCCGAATGCCGAGATTAGCGTCGGTGCGAAGACGTACGCGTTCGTCAGTGCCGAAGACGCGGCCGCTGCGGCCGCGGAAAGGGAGCCGCGCAAAGGGCAGAAGAATCATAAGGCCGTGTACAAGCATACGTCGTTCGGCATGCGGAAGATGTGAAAGCAAAGTAAAAACTAGTCACTCTGAACTCTGATCACTGATGGGACCTTAAGTTACTTCTTTTAGATCGAGACGCCAGCCCACACCGGGTGACACGCACCACACACCATACACCATATCAGAGTTGTAAATGCACCACACCGGACCGCTCACCGGTCGGCACCATGCAGTTGCACGCAGAGCCAGTGGGAACACGCACACGACAGCCGAGCGCGAGGATCTTTGCGATTGCGCTGCACCGTGCACGATACTCTGCAGATGTCCACTATAGGGACGTCCGATCGAGCCACGCCCCGCACAGACCGTAGACCGATTGGCGGCCGATGATGAGCTCCCCGCCAGATACATAGCTCCCCGCCAGATGGATCTCCCTTTCGGCTCGTTCCCGCGCAGCGTCAGTACCACGCCCCCTTTCCGCACATCTGACTGTGCAAGACGGGACGAATCGAGACCCCGCCGCCGTCGCCCTGTCGCTGCACTGCTCTCGCGCCACTGCGTGCTCTCGCGCGACTGCCGATGTGGCGCGAGACCCGTGCTCTCTCAAGCTCGTGGGCAGCTCGACCGTCGAGATCGCGATCTCTCCGAGCCGCTCACTTGACTCGTGGGCCCGCTTTGGACGGCATGAGCTCCTGCCACGGCCCTTGCTCCTCGTAGAAGTTGCAGCTCGTGTCCGTGCCGCCAAACTGGACGGGGATGTCTTCCTTATCCATGACTTCGAGGAGCTTGGGTAGGTACTCCCTCGGACCGCCCAGGATGCTGAACTTGGCCTTCTGGCGCGCGTCGAGCAGGTTGCTCACGAAAGCCCATGCGGTGCGAAAGAGCATCGGCGCGTTGATGATGTAGGTCTTGTAGATGGTCTCGGGATAATTGTCGGAGGCGGTCTTGATGAACGCCTGGATGAAGGTGCGTGTCTCCTTGGTGAAATGCTTCGAGAGCGCGAAACCGGACAGGTCCATCACGTACAGTCCTTTGCCCACGTACCGCCCGCATTTGAGCGAGGCGGCGGGCAGTCGGTAGAACCACGTGGCTTCCGCGTACCAGGTGAAGTACTTCAACACGCGATCTGGCGTTGAGCCCTCGATCGCGATCATCGCGCTGTAGTTGAGGTCGCCCAGCCTATCGAAGTAGACGGGCATGCCATTCTTATCCGTCTTGTGGTGTGAGAAGTGGTAGCACTTCTTGACCTCCGCCAGCTCCGGATAGACGAAATCGATCAGGAATCGTGGGGTGGGGCCTTGCTCGGTGTCGACGTAGTCCATCCCCATCTCCTTACGCCAGGCGAGGGTGTCTTTGATCATCACGAGAGCCTTGGCTACTTCCCACCCTCGCGCCTGGCAGAAGCGGTACCACGTTGGCTTGTTGTTCATCCACTCCTGCATCAACCCCTCCTTCACGAGCTCCGCCCGGAACTCCTCCATCGTCGCATTCTGCTCCTCGGTGAAGTTCTGCGCTTCCTCCCATACAGCCACCAACTCGGGAGCCATGGAGCGCTGATACGCGCTCAGCTGACCTTTCGCATCACGAGACGAGTTGGCCGACTCCGCTGCCGACGAGTCGGCGGCACCCGCGTCCACCTGCACGTCGCCCGGAGAGATAGTCGACGTCTCGACAGCCCCAGCCCGCCCGCTACCCGGCGCGCTACCCAGCGCGCTACCCTGCACATTGGGGACAGGCTCGGGCACGATTGGGTCTTTGGGATGCTCGGGATGCTCGGTGGCGGACGCATACGAATCGCCATCCGTTTCCGAGTCGGCCTTCTGCGGCGAGAGCAACGCGGCCGTCGCCCCGACCCACGCATCTGTCGCCTTGTCACGTGCGCCCTGGACAGCCTTCGAGATCGCGGCGAGCCTGGCGGCAGTCGGCGGCTGCGGTGTGATGGATGTCCCGGCGGCGGACACACGCGCATCAACGACGATCACGGGTCCGCTGCTATCATCGTCATCGGCAGCGGTGACGACTTGCGCTGACAGCCGCGACCGGGATGTCTGGTCGGGAGTCAATTCAACGGTGGTCGAAGCGCCGTTCGTGTTCTCGGCGGCGGCAGCCTTAACGGGCTCCGCCGGAGGCAGGTCCAGGTTGGCCGCGCGAGGAGGCAGCGATCCGGATTTCGAAGTCAGCTCGGATGTGGAAGGAACGTCGTCCTTGTTCGTGGTTGCCGGTGGCTCAACAGTTTGCGCACTGGCGTCCGCCTTGGAGGCGCAGATGCCCATGATGCGGTGCGGGAGGGGAGATTGATGGGTGCCGGCAGCCACAAGGAGCGCGGCGGCAGTCGGGCTCGGCACAGGCCGCCGGCGATACCGCGGTGAGAGCCGTGCGAAAGATGGCGCTACGAAGAGATGCGTTTACTCGCCTTAGGAACCTAAATAAAGTCCCTTGTGAATCCCTTTTTTTTCTCATAAACATACAGCACGCGCGTGGGAAATAAATCTCAGCACCACACGCACTCTCATACTCTCACAATGATGGACAGCCGTAAACCTGAATCCTGGCGCGTGTTGAAACTTGAATTGCGGTTCATTCAAGATCAATCTGGTCATCAAAGCTACACAGAAGCAGCCTGGTGCGCGACAACCGGGCTACGTGTACGAAGGAGGTTTACATGTAGTCGTGGGGAACAAGTTCGTTTTTCACAGTCGACCTTGGAACAAGAGAGCCTGGAGGGCGTCGAGGGCGCCGGCCGCCTCCCTGGTGAAATTCAACATGGTCAACTTCAAGGCATCGCTCATGCAAGGCGAGCGCAAGCGCGCGCAGGCCACGCAGTGCGTCGAAGTCCATGATGCCGTGAGCAAACTAGAGAAGATGAAGCTGCACGCCGAGGACCTCAAGTGCGTCAACCCTGATGGTGTCGCACTCAAAGTTGTGGCACGTGAAAAGCTGTTTGACGGCGAGAGCAATTTGCACATGAAGGCTGCTCTCGTCGCGCCTGCTACGCTCGCTCGGCTAGGTGCCGCTTCCGGCCGCGCGCTATTGTGCCGACCCGGCAGCGATTTTGTGCTCAGCGCCCGGCCTTCGGCAGAGGCGGCGGAAGGAGAGGTGCTCCTTGGCGAAGCACAGAGGCTCTCGCTGCACGTATGCGAGGACGAGTACTACGAGTGGATTCCTTTTCACCTGCCGCTCGATGACGAGGGCTGCTGCTCCTGCGAGCTTGCGGGCCTTTGCCTTGAAGTACAGCTCATGCACCCGCCTCGCGACGGCGTACCATTTGTGCAGGACGCGGCCACCCTCAACAGTCGCATCAGCAAATGGCTCTTTGACGAGATCGTGTCCGACAACGAGATCTTCATTGTGACGGTGCCCGAGGGCAGCACGCAGCTCGTCCTGCGCGTCACCGGCTGCACGTTACCCGATGTCGAGGAAGACGAGGAAGGCGGTGGCGATGCGTCCATGGAGGCCGAGGCCGAGGGCGATGCGGACCAGCGCATCGTGCGGAGCAGCCACTGCTACCGCGGGCTCGTCACTGCACGAACGCGCGTCTACGTGGGCCGCTCAACCGCCTTCGCCTCCAGTGCGTCGCACCGTGCCGTGTGCGACGGCATCCACATCACTGGAGTGATCGTGCCTTCCATGCGGCCGCCGCGCAACGCGGTGCTTGTGATGACGAGTGATGAGGAGATGTTCCCCGTCCATCGGCGCTTGTTGAAGCCGTGCATAGCGCTCACCAAGGCGGTGCGTGACACGGCCACGCCCGCACCGGAGGCCGCCGTGGGCGTCGACTGTGCTACGTTTGACCGCGTATTGCTCTTTCTCGAGGCTGTGAATCGTGGTACAGCGGATACGTATACGTTTGATATGCAGACGCTTCCGGAACTCGCGGCGGCGGCGGCGGCGCTGCAGTGCCGGCCGCTCAAGGAGGCATGCGCTCGCAAGCTCGGTGCCTTTGAGGAGCGGATCCAGATCCATCGTTGGGCCGACGTCGTGCGGCATAACAAGGCAGGCGGTGGCTGTTGGGTGACCATGGATGGCATGGTGTATGATCTGGAGGCATGGCTGCCCGCGCACCCTGGCGGCGCGACGATCATCCCCGAGCAGGCGCTCAATGTCGACTGCACCGTCCTGTTCGAGCTGTACCATGCGTCTCGCGAAAGCTTCACGTACCTCAAGGAGTTTTACATCGGCGAGCTGCATGCGGATGACCTTGTGCTTGTGCCACGGTCGGATGAGGCGCCGAGCGATGACTTTATGCAGCAGCTGTGAATAGCTCGCTCTCGATCCAACCGCCTCTGAGAGTGACCCCTCGGCTGGTCCTGTGTGTGTGCCCTCTGCCTGCGGCTAGACCCCTGATGTCCCGGGATCGAATCGCTCCTGAGCAGGCGCGAGTTCTCGGCACCCTTCCGCATCGCCCCAGAGGCTCGGGTGGCCACATTCAAGAGCTTCTGAGCGGCGGCGCTGCCGCTGGCTGTGGTCAGCGGGGGCAGAGCGAGGAGATCCAAGACCGTACGTAGGAGGGAACAAGCGCTGCGATTCGGGTCGCGTCCATGGGCGCCGGCGTAACGCCGGGGCTTGGCCGGTGTAGTGCTCCCGGTATGTTCCGCGCCGCGGGCGCGGCGGGGCGAGACGCTCGGCTCGCGGATGTCCACTGTTGTTGGGCGCGAGCCCGACTTGGTCCGCGGCGAGGCCCGAGCGCGCCGAGGGACCGAGAGGGAGACCGGGCCGCGCGGCGGGCGCGCGGGGTGCGACCGCGCGGACGGGCCCGGCCCGCGGGGGATCTCCGTGCCGTTTGCGTAGACTCTAGACTGTCGCGACTGACATGTGTGACAACCTCCACACACACACGCCTTCCTACACACGGCACTGCGCGGCCCGCCGCGCCGACACGGAGAATCAATCGAAAGCTACGTCGCCTGGGGACCAACGAGGGGCGCTCGAGCGCCGAGCGTGGAGGCCGCCTTTTTCTTTCGGCCTCTCCAAGTCTTCATCTTCCAGCGCTTTTTCGACAACCCGGGTCTCCTCACGACCAAGCACGTCGTGTTCGCCTCTCCGACGCTCTGCATCAGCGAATTGCCGGCGTACTTTGGGCGCGCGAAGGCTGTCGACCTCGATACGGGGGAGCTGCCGGAGCTTCATGCACCTTCGTCTTCCTGCGCGCTGGCCTCCTACATGCCCGGGTACATCTGATGCGACGGCATCATGCCCGCTTGCATCACCCCTGGGACCGCGTAGGCCACACCTGTGTGCTTCTTGATGACGCCGTCGTGTAGCGAGCAGTAGATGGTGCCCGAGCGCGCAGAGGTCTCGCAGCCGTTGTAGATACAGCGCTTGCCGCCGCCGTGGCCGATGCACAGGTCCGTGCGATCGCGCGCGGAGCGCGGGCAGCCCGGGTGCTTGCACCGGCGGCCACCGCCGTGCGCCTTGCACAGGGGCTTCTGGCCCTGTGCCGCCTTGTTGCACCCTTCATGCGAGCATCGCTTGCCCCCACCATGCGCGATGCACAGGCGGAGCTTGCCGATGGCGCCCTTGGTGCAGCCTGGGTGGATGCAATGCTTGTTCGAGGCGGCGCCGCGCTGGCTCCCCTCCCCCACTGGCATCCCCGCCGCGTTGGTCATCATCATCTCGGCCGGCAAGCCGTAGTAGTTGCCATGGGATGCCGTGGCGACGACCAGCTGCCCGTCGGCAGTGTACTGTGCCGCATACTGCTGCGCGCCATCGCACGTACCGCACTGCGCCATCGGCACTCCGCCCGCCATCATCCCGCCGCCCGCCATCATCCCGCCGCCCGCCATCATCGCGCCGCCCGGCATCATCGCCCCCCCCTGCATCATCGCGCCGCTCATGTGCATGCCATTGCTGACCGCCGCCCCGGCCACAGGGAGAACGCTATTATCCGCGGCCACTGCGACCAAAGGCTCGTCGTGGACGGCGGCAGCGGGCGGGGGGGCGGCTGCGGCGGGGTCGATCCCCGTAAGGCGGTAGTTGACGAGCACTGCCACGCGCGCCGCCTGCTGCATGGCCTCGTGGAGGATTTCGGGCGTCTGGGCACTTTGAAGGGTCTCGTATGTCTCCTCAGGCTGCAGCCTGCAAAGGCGGGGGAGCTCGCCCGTGGTGGTGCGCGCGGGCAGGACGAGGTACGGCTTCGCCACGTCCGTCTTTAGCGACGCGAGCCACGACTCCACTTGCGCCTTGGGCCGCATGTTGCAAGGGCTTTGCACGTCCTTTGAGGAATGGGAGCAGGATGGAACCCGCAGAGCACATCCCGCAAATTTCCCACAGCCAACGAATCCCCCACAACACTCTGTTCACGCAACGAGTACTCCAACGTAACGCCGGCGGCGCACGTGGCGCTGCTGCCGCGCTCACGCCGAGAGGCCCACGACGTATTTCTCCTTTTTCGCCTTCTTGGAGGCGACCGCAGCGGAGCGAGCCATCGCGAAATCGAACGGCGACGTGAACTCGTCGCCCGCGTTCATGGAGGCGAGCTCCTCCGCCGTCACACCGTCTGACGCGTACATCCAGCCCTCGCCGCTGAAGCCGCCACTGCGGCCGCCCTCCTCGCCGCTCTCGCCACCCTTGGACGACTTCTCGGCCTGCTCCACCCATGGGCGCATCGAGAGGCCAATACGGCGCTTGGCCTTGTCGACATTGGTCACGCGCACCTGCACCTCCTGCCCAACCGTCAGCACGTCGCCCACCGACTTGACACCTCCATCCTGGATCTGCGAGATGTGCACCAGACCGTCCACGCCCTCCTTGATCGTGATGAACGCACCGAACTCGGTGATCGAGTTCACCTTGCCGGTGATGAACACCTTCGGGTCAGCGGTTTCGAACTCGGCGAGGTCCGCCTTCGGCTTGCGCTCGCCGCCGCCAGCAGCGCGCGGCGCGCGCGGCGCCTGGGGTTCCTTACAGGTGAGAGCGAGCTGCTTCTTCTCGAGGTTGACCGCCTTCACCTTGCAGGTGATGCTGTCGCCAGCGGTGAGCTTCTCGGTCGCGTCCTTGATGAACTCATTCGAGATCTCGGACACGTGCAACAGCCCGTCGGTCGACGCGCCGATGTCGACGAAGGCACCATACGACATGACGGACTTGATCTTACCCACCACCTCGGCACCCACCACCAGGTCCTCCAGCGGTGTCTTGTTCTCCTTGCCCTTCTTGCCGGCCTTCTTCTCCGACGGCATGATTACGGAGTCAATCACGTGGATGACGCCGTTGTCGCACTCAATGTCGGTCGTCGTGACCATCGCGGCGTCGACCATGACGCCTTCCTTGCCGACCTTGATGGTGACCTCGGCGCCGTTGACGGTGGGCACCTTCTTGCCATCCATGGTGACGACGGTGCTGGCCATGACCTTGCCAGATACGACGTGGTAAGTGAGGATGCCGGTGAGCTTCGCCTTGTTCTCGGGCTTGATGAGCTCCTCGACGGTGCCCGCCGGCAGCTTGGCGAAAGCGGCATCCGTCGGAGCGAAGACGGTGAACGGTCCCGGGCTCTTCATGGTGTCGACGAGGCCGGCAGCACCAAGCGCCGCGGCGAGGGTCTTGAAAGAGCCAGCGCCAACTGCGGTGTCAACGATGTCCGCCATCTGCAGCTCTGCAGACCTGCAGACCACCGGTGTGCGAGGCACGCCCATGGGCATTCCAATTTGGAACGCCGACGCGGTGGCCAGCGTGGCGACGGTAACGATGCGCGACCTGACAGCACATAGCGAGGCAGTCAGAATCCGAAGGTGCACTTCGCAGATTTGTCGTTGACACCGCATCATCGTCGCAGACGCCTCATCATCATCAGCAGCAGCAGCGCCGGCCGCCTCAGGCAGCCAGGCGCAGCAGCATCGCCGAGCAACAGGGCAGCGCGAGCCGGCACCGCCTATGGCCGTGTTGCAGGCAGGCGTGACACGCAGCCCAGCAGCTGCAAATGAATCGAATCGGACAGCAGAGAGCCCGACCAGCGTCGAAGACGCGTTCCGGCATTAAATATTTACATAGGAAAGTGGAAGGACGAGAGGACGAGCTTGGGCGGGCGAGCTGCGAGCTCTGGCGAGATCGTTCGTGTGAAAACGATCTGTGCAAGCTCGATCCTCCTTTCAAAAAGCTGCTCTTGACATCATCTCACTCGACCGCCGCCAGGCCGCCGTTGATGGTGGGCGCACCGGGGAGCGGCTCGAAGCCGCTCTGCGGGCGCCCGCGCCGCTCGCGTCGCTCGGCGACCGCGACGAGGGTGTAGGCGAGGCTCCAGTACACTGAGCAGGTGAGCATGTAGACGGCCGCGCAGAGCAGGACGAGGAGCACGCCCTTTTGGTGCGGCGTGTATGGCTGGTCCCAGTTGTGCGGCTCCGGCCCGAGGCACTCTGGCTTCGGCCGGCCCACGCACGAAGGCGCCCAGAGCGTCGCAAGCATGCCGACGGCGGGCGGTGAGGGCACGTCGCCTAGTGCATGCAAGCAGAGTGTCTGGAGCGGGAGCAGAAGGACGATGGCGAAGGATGAGAGGCAACGGAAGGGTCATAGCAGTGCATGCCACAGCAGTGGCACTCCGAGGCCACTCGCCTGAACGCCAGTGCAAAGGAGCGCAATCAAGGGCCATCAGTGCATGCCACAGCAGTGGCACTCCGAGGCCACTCGCCTGAAACGCCAGTGCAAAGGAGCGCATCCCGTGCGGCACAAGCCTCATGACTGTTCGCGAGATGCCCGCGGAACAGGCGTACGTGCCCGCCACCCCGAGCGTGATGAGGCCGAGGAATGCGCCGACTTGCCGGCCCGTGTAGAGCACGAGGCCAGCACCGACCATCGAGACACCCGCGATCGTGATGAGCATCGTAATCGTGCCGATGAGCGCTCGCATTTCGAGCAGGCGCGCTCGCTGCGGCGTGAGCGCGCCGCCCTCCGCGGCGCTCGAGCGCGCGAGGCTCGAGCGCGCGTTCCAGTCGGCGAGGAGGCCGCCGAGGGGCGTGCCGAGCGCTCCGCCGAGCGCGGCGCACGCGCCGAAGGCGAGTGCGCCCGTCGATTCCTTTTCGAAGAGTCCGAGCGCGATCACAAAGTTGGGGCCGAAGGTCGAGATGCCCATCACCGTGGCCGTCTGCGCCGCGTATCCGAGCACGAGCAGCACGTACACTGGCGTGGTGAGCAGCCAGCCGAGCTGGTAGAGCACCGTGTGCTCGCCATACGTGCCGCCGAGGCACGAGCACTCGTGGCCAGAGCTCGCGCACACGCCTCCGCCCAGACTGGCTTCGTCGACGGCGTCGCCACCGAGCGCTGCGTGGGGCTTGTGGCTCGCGGCGGCGTGCGGCGCTGGCAGGGGCTCGGCGGGCAGCGGCACCCTCGATTGCGACTCGTACGGCGACTCGTACGGCGACTCGACGGGCGACGACGTGAGCGAGCTGTCCGTCGAAACGGCTCCGTCGGCATGTACACGGTGCCGAGTGACCGAGGGTCCGACCGAAGATACCTCGCCGAGCAGACGGGTGCGTGCGCCCACCACGACGGCGCGCCGCCGGCTGATCTCGTCGGGTTTGGGCAGCCAGGCGACGAGGATGGCGCACGGCGCCATCGCGATCGCCTCGAACAGGTACGCCCAGCCCCAACCGATCGATTCGGGCGGGCCTGGCGCGAGCAGCGAGCCGTAGACGAAGCCGAAGGCGGTGCCGCACGGGATGGCCGTGTAGAAGCAGCCGAGCCACAGGGCCTTGGAGCCCGGCGGCGCGATGTCCTCGATGTAGGGCGGCACGATGCACTGGAACGCGGCCTCGCCCACGCCGGAGAGGGCGCGGTGCAGCAGATACCAATAAAAGGCAAACGGCGTCCACGGTCGTAAAAAGTAGGCGAGCCCCGAACCCACGAGCGCGTACACCCACACGCACAGGCCGAAGCTGAGAAGCCGGAAGGCCGGCTGCGAATTAATCAGGTGTCCATACGTCACCGAAGCGATCGAGTAGAAGAACACGAACGACGAGAAGATGGCGCCCGTCCACACGGCCGTGCCCTCCATTGGCACGCCCATGCTCATGTTGACAAAGGTGGCGAACTCGCCTGGTGCGCCAGGTGTAATGCCGCGGTCCATGAAGTTGACGAGGTTGATCACGGTGAGCATCACGAGCACGTGTCCGCCCTGGAGCGGCATCCTATGACGTCCAGCTGCAATGAATGAACGAGTGCTTCGGAAGGACGCCTTTGGACGTTGCAAGACCTTTCGTCAAAAGAATGCAACTTCCTTCGAAAAAAAGCACGTCACAACATCGAGATGCGCGTCAGACACGAAATTTGCCACGCTTTTTCAACCACGGAAGGCGCCCGACTCTGGGTGACCCCGCTCGTCGAGGTCGCCGCCAGAGACGGACGGCGGCAGCTCGAATGGCCTTGATTATCACGGGCATCGACGACGAGCCGACACGCTCACGCTACGTGCAGCTGCGTGGCCGTCTCGAGGCCCAGCTGCCGCCTGGCACCGAAATCTGCGTAGCCGGCATGCCCGTGAGGCGCACGCTCAAGCTCCTCAGCGCGGTCGCTCGAGGGCAGTGGGTGGTCAGCTCGGCCTACTTGAGCGAATGTTTCAAGGTTCGGAAGGCGATCGATCCGAGCCCATTCGAGCTTGTTGCAGACGTTCCCGGCTGCCGTCGTGCTCGCGTTGCTGGGGGCGGGACCGCGCTGGCGGGGTTTGAGGTGGTGGTGCGTGGACCTACCACAGTCCCGGCAGCAGACCTCGTCGAGCTCTTGCGCGATGCAGGTGCGACAGTGCGGCAAGGCCGTGACGTGGGCTCTTTGATGGTCACTCGCTTACATCCGTGGCGCGAAGCGCTCTGGGGTGCAGACGAGGGATGGTTGCTTGAGCAAATCATGCGAGGAGGCGCGAGCACACGCGATGAGGACGAGACCGTCGCATCCAGCGAGGAGAACGAAGACGGTGCTCCACCGCCGCCCGCCGTGCCATTTGCAGCCGATCTCGGCCCCGTCACCGCACCCGCCAACGCCAAAGCTGCTGCTGCACCTTCCATACCTGCACGTCGCCGAGCGGCCACCATCACGGCTGCACCGCCCCCGCCCTTGCCGAAGCGCCCGCGGCGTGGGACGTTGTCGCTCGACGCCACGGGCGAGAGTGAGTCGGCAGCGCATACAGCCGCAAGCGCCGCGCACCTCACCGCCGTCCCTCCCTCCGACTCCGAAGAAATCATCGCGAGCACGATGGCCGATGAGCGCTCATCTCTCGCCTCCGAGTGCCGCCTGCTCCCGCCGCCAGCGCCGGAGACGGCCGGCGACTTCACGCTCAAGGAGGCGCTTGCGATCCGGCTCTACCGGCAGCGGCTGCCCGCATGCAATGTCGACCTCCGAGACGCGCGTTCACCGAGGCACCCTGCACTAACCCCGCGACGGCGCCCCAAGGATGGCGACTTTCTACAGCTCCTGGTTCACGGCAGTGGAGCCCGGACGGCGGTGGCCAGCCGCACGCAAGAGAGTGGGGGCGTCACCAGGGCAGGGGACGATGGCGCACTGCTCTACGGTGCATGCACCTTCATCCCACACCCCTCCGCCGCCTTCTGTGAACTCCAACTCTTGGCTGTCGCCCCGCGCTACGCGGGGCGAGGCCTCGGTTCGAGGCTTCTCGCGGCTGTCGAAGGCTGGCTGTGTGCACAGGGTGTGACTCACGTGGTGGCGCTCGCCGGGCTCGACACGGTCGACTTTTGGCGCAAGAAGGGGTACGGCAACGTCCGAGTCGACGATCGGACTGCCACGACTGCCGAGCCCTCTGCGGAGGATAGGCGGCGAGCGAGCCGGGCCGGCCCTGCAGGGTGCAAGCGCAAGCGGTCAAGCGACGTGGTGCCGGAGACTAGCCTGACGCCGCAGCAGTGGGCCCTGGTGCGCGATCCCTTTGGCAGCTCGAAGGCCATGATGAAGCGGCTCTGAGAGTGTCTTGAGGACACGTCGGAATTCGTCCCAAACGGTCCGTTCGGAACGGTCCCGTACGGCGGGTGGCGGGCAGTCCACTCCAGCTCAAGCAGTTTAGATGTACTCCACGGTTAATTTTACGCGTTTTACTGATACCGCGTGTACCATGGCGTGTACGGATTCGAATCGCGAATCACGGACCACCGGCGAGCGTATCATCTTCCGCCGTTCCGGTTTGCCCCCGCCCCCACCGCCCCCCATCCTGCACACTGTACGGCAGTGATCCACCTGCCTGTGACATAGAGTATTCAACGCAAATTCACTGCTGCTTGCACTCGGCAGGCTTCTCACCGGTCTTCTCACCGGTCGAGCTGCTCGATCCTTTATCCTTCTTGCCAGCGCCGAACGCCGGTTGAGTGCCGGCGGCGCCGAAGGTCGGCATCGGGCCAGCGCCCAACCCCAGCTTCGCCTTATCCGCCGACGCCGACGCCGACGCCGCGAGCTCGGCGAGCGTCGATACCGTCTTCGACTTTTTCGTCGGGGCCTCCACCTCCTTGTCCTCGTCCTCGTCCTCGTCCTCGTCTTCCTCCTCTCCCTCCTCTTCCTCGCCTTCTTCTTCGACGTCCTCCTCGTCCTCCTCGTCCTCCTCGTCCTCCTCCTCGTAAATTTCATCATCTTCCTCCTCGCCCTCTTCCTCCTCACCCTCCTCCTCAGCCTCGAGCATCCCACGCAGCAACCCCTGCACCAGAGGAAGTCGAAGCCCAGTTGGCAGCGACTTCCATTCGATGCCGCGCCCCTCGCACAATTCCTGCAGCTGGGTGGTCGGGAGGCCGCAGACCCATTCCGCCACATTATCTCCTAGATTGATCTCCTCCTCCTCCTCCTCCTCCTCCTTCCCCCCGGCCTTCTTCTCCTTCACTCTCTCGGCACACTTTTCCTCCGTGAGGGATGCGATGAATTCTTCGTTGATATCAGGCCCCCCCATGCCACCCTCCTCGCCGTACTGCTCCTCACCATCTCCCTCCTCCCCCTCCGCCGATTCCATGGCGATGACCAGGATCCGCACGAAGAGAAAGCGCTTGCGCTCGGCGTCCGCCAGCTCGATGAGCTCCTTGGCCTCCCGCTTGCTAAAAACCTTGTTCGAACGTAGCTCCTTGATCTCGTCGTTGAGCTCCTCGCCAGACTTGGCCGCGTATTCCTCATACAACTCTTTGAGCTCCTTGTCTTGCTCGTCGCTTGCATCAAGTGAGTCAACGTAGGGCTTGACCTGCGCAAAGAAGTCAGGGACCGACTCAAGTGCTGTTTCAAGTTCGTCCCAAAGAGCACTAGCACGGATCAATTTCTCCGCCGGCTCTCCGTCGGTCGATGAGAAGATGCCTTTGAGCATCGTCTCAATGGAAAGCGCCGCTTCTGCTTCTCTGGATCGCTTCACCATCTTCGCGGTCTTCCCCATTCAGCGACGAGGATGATGATGGGGTTTTTGCGACGAAACGGTAAAATGAGTCCGCAGAAAACCCGGTCTTGGCCTGCGAGATCTCGGCAAGCACGCGCTGCGCCGACCACCCGTTGACGCCACGCGCGACGCACGCGCCTCCGGAGCGACCGGTAAAAAACCGGCAGCCCGCGCTGGGAATCGCCAATCGCGAATTTTCGCGAATCGACGAGAGGATTTCGGTAAGATTTCGGAAATCGGATCATACATGTAGCCAGATCAGGGGCACACAGGACGAGATCGGCCGATTGTTGATTTTAAACCTACATCAATGCGTTACCGAGAGCGCTCCCGAGCGGCGACTGCCTAATTCTCCGGTGAGCACACACGACATCCGACGACGCTCAAAGTGGTAAGGCCGGGGCGAGGGCGCGCTTCTCGCGCGAGTCTTGGATGCGCTCGCGCACCTCCAGGATGACCACGAGCATGCCGAGTGCGAGCAGTGCTGCACAAAAGGCGAGGAAGACGTGCAGCTGCTGGCGCGCCTCGAGATAAAGGCGCAGCTCCCAGCGCGAGGGCTCGTCATACGGGTATGGCAGCACGACGAGCCGCGAGTTGGGGATGATCGCCTGCTGGAAGGAGCGCACCTGCCCTGCAGGCAGCCCAACGGCGAGCTCCTCGACGTAGCCCTGCATATGCCCGAGGCCCACCAGGACATACGGAGCGAGGAGCGGCGCGTAGCCGCTCTGCGCGAGCTGCGTCGCCGCGTGTGGCTGCTTCGTCTTCGTCAGGACCCAAAAGGGACTCTTATCCGACTCCCAACGCGACGGGATCGAGGTGAGGTACTGATAGCTGACGCCGGGCTGGTTGACGCCAGCCATGTACCCGGTGTTCCCAAGAGATTGCTCTGCGTCCGTGGCCTCGTAGCAGCGCCCCGCGCTCGCATCCGCGCCGTCCTCGGCCAAAGAGCGAGCAGGGACGCCGTCGACGTTACGGGGCAGCGAGGTGCCTGGCAGCAGGGTGACGGCGCGCCCGCCGCCCTGTATGCTATTGCTGGTACCCAGCATGCTGTCGTCGTCACCGCCACGGCCGCCGCCATTGCCATCGCTGCCGCCACCGCCGCTGCCTCCACCACCGCCGCTGCCGCCACCGCCGCCGCCTCCGAGGAGCTGACTCAGCCCAAACGGAAGCTCGAAGGGGAACTCGAAGGAGGCGGGCATCACAAGCTTGCCATCGAGCGGTGCGGGGGTGCATGCGCCGTTCGAGGTGACCACCTTGAGAAAGTAACGGTCGAGCCCGCCGGCCGGCTGGCGCCAAGCCTCGATGGTGCCGTTCGGGTAGCCCACGAGCACATCCCACACGCCGTCCTCGTACAAGTCGAAGAAGGCGCCCACCACAGCGTGCGCGAGCAGCGGGTACAAGCGCGCGCCATCGGAGTCACCGAGGGAGGGCTCCTGCAGCGTGTCCGTGGGGCTCGCGCTCTCCCTCGAGGTCGCCTCCAAAAAAGGAAAGCGCGAGTACGCACGAAGCGGGCTCTCGTCGCAACGCATCCGATCGTCGTTGTGCAGCAGCGCGAGGCAGCGCTCACCTGCCTTGCAGCCCCGCCCCGCGTAACGTGAGCGCCCATCGTGCCCAATCTCCCACTCAGGCGGCGCCACCAGCGGCAGCAACACCTCCGGATACCCGTCCAAGAAGAAGTCGGCGATTGAGAGGGTCGTGGGCCGGGTGGGCAGCCCGCCCGTACGCGCACCGGCGCCGCCGCCGTCCCCAACGCTCCAGCCACGGGGAAGCAGGAAGACGCGCCTAAAGAAGGTCAGCTCCTCGTCAGGGCGCACTGCACACAGCTCACCGGCGCGGCTGATTCCACGTGGCGGCGGCCTGCAAGAGGCCTCGGGCATCGGCTCGTCGGCTGAGGATGGCCGACGCACAAGCTGCGCGTACCACACGTGCAGAACCGCGCCTCCGCTGCCGCTGCCGCCGCCGCCGCCGCCGCCGCGGATGGCATCGTCCTTTCTGGCCTCACCGCCGGCCTCTACGGGGGCGAGGAAGGCGGGGGCGAGGAAGACAATGTCGATGAGACCATCTGCGTCCATGTCAGCATAAGAGAGCTGTGAAGCTCCGACGGGGAGCGTCAGATTCAGTGACGGCTCGCGCAGCCAGCGCTCTTCTCCGCCTCCAGAGTACGACTCGCCGCTGCCGCTTGCATTGGGCGCGGCAGCCGCGTCCTCTGCGTCCGGTTCGGGCGAGCGCCGCACCTGCTGCAACCAGACGAGCAGACGACACGCGAGGCGCTCGCAACCTATAGGCGCGGCTCCGGTTGCAGAAGACGAGGAAGCACCGGATGCACCCCAGCTGTGTTGCCACGCCCCGGGCGGCAGCGCCACAACCACGAGGTCGCCGCGGCAGTCGCCATTGAGGTCGACGTTTGCATTCGAGTTCGGCACGGCAAATTGAATGTCAGCCACCGGCGCCGACGTCAAGCTGCCTGGGCCTCCATCTGCACGGTCCCATGGCCATCGGAAAGCTCTCCACGGGGGTGGGGGCACGGGCGGCGCAACGGGCCACGGCGCGTGCTCGGCCGTCGTGTTGTGCAGGAGCCGCTGCATAAACGGGTGGATCCGTTCGAATCCCGACGGTCCGTTCCAAAGGTTGAGCCAGGCACGCGCCTCCACCTTGCCCAGCCGGCAGTCGTCATCGAGAGGTGCCCACATGGCGAGCAGGTCGGGTCGCATGTCGCCGTTGAGGTCGAGGGCGAGGGGCTGGCTCATCATCGCGCCGCCGTCCATGGGTAGGGCTGTCGCCTCGAGCGCCGCCCTCGCCTCCTCCTCCGAGCCGTCCACCGCCGTCGCGCACCCGAGCGAGTGATCACACAGATGCATGCGGAGGGCGCCCACACCCGCACATCGCTCATGGGCGGTGATAGCGACCGCGTCCAGCTGCCCGTTTCCGTCAAAGTCGCCCGGGATGAGGCCGACGAGGCCGCGCACGCGCCACTGCCGCTGCAGCTCGAACTTGCCGTCCTTAACGTCGCCGCGCCACGTCCAGGTCTGTAGACTCTCCTCTGGGGTGGGGGAAGCCATGAAAAGGTCGACAAAATTATCCGAGTCGTAATCGGCAAAGGCAAGCAGGGCGCCGCGCATGTCCCGGAGCCCGAGGTCATAGGTCACCGGCTGCAGCCGTGCCGACCAATGCGTGCCGGTCACTCTCTGCGCCAGGTCGGCTGGTAAAACGATCTCGGGCAACGGAGGTGGTGGACACGGCGCAGGGCTCAGCGGCGATGGCGGCTCTGATGGCGGTTGGGCCGGCGGTGGCGGCAGTGGCGGCGGTGGATACGGTGAGGGTGGCAAGGACGGTGGCGGCGGGCTCGGAGGCGGCAGCGACGGTGGATCGCACGGTGGACTTGGCGGTGGGGTTGGTGGCGGCGGGCACGGAGGAGGCGAAGGAGGAGGCAAGGGCGGGGGCGGGCTCAAAGGAGGCAGCGAGGGAAATGGCGAGGGCGGCTGGCTCGGAGGAGGACTCAAGGGCGGCGGCGGAGGCGGCGAGCTCGGAGGAGGAGACGAGGGCGGCGGCGGCGGCGGCGGGCTCGGAGGAGGAAGTGAGGGAGGCGGCGGCGGCGGTGGGCTCGAAGGAGGAGGCGAGGGCGAGGGCGAGGGCGGCGGACTCGGAGGAGGTTGCGAGGGCGGCGGCCCTGGCGGCAGTGGCAGCGGCGGTGGCGGCGGTGGCGGCGGCGGTGAGGGCAGCGGTGAGGGCGGTGGGCTCGGAGGAGGTTGCGAGGGCGGTGACCAGGGCGGCGGCGGCGGGTGAAAAGGCGGTGGAAGAGATGGCGGTATCATGGGTGATGGTGGCGGTATCGCTGGTGGAGGATGACTTTGACCATTGCCCATCGTGTTGGAGGGTGACGGTGCCCCACACGAGCGGCGCGGAAGGTCAGCGAGCTCGCACAAGCTCGCGTTGCCGTTTTCACAGCACGACGTCACGAAACGTTCACGTTCACGTTCACGTTAAATTGCCATCTCGGCAAGACGCACGACCACAGGTCCCGTGGAGACACAACGTGGAGGGCGCAGAGAGACGTCACGAAACGAGGATACTTGACCGGTGGCTTTGTCGAAAGTTGCGACGAACGGCTTTCTTTTACTTCGTTGCATATTGGTCAGGAGGTCGACCTAAACACGCTGGAGCCTGAACGACCGCGAAACGGGAACCAAGCGCGATGGAAGCGCGATGTGTCGACCGCTGTATCTCTCTAAAATCTCTCACTGCGAGCCCTCTGTGAGTGGCGCGCCACATGAGCTCACGCGCGGCTCCGGTGTCGGTTCACTTGGGGGTGGTCCCGAGCACGCGCGTGAGCCTATGCAAGAAGGAGTCGAGCATGCCTGCCACCGTGACGACGCCGCCCACAATGGCGCAAAGCCCGGTAAGGAACGAGGAGTACGATCGGCGCGTCTGCGTGGACTTGGCCATGATGGGCGAGAACTCGTAGTGGAAGTACACGGCGGGGAACTTGTCGAGCTCCTGCGTCGTGCGGAAGAGTTCCGTGTACGAGAACTGGTTGGTGAGAAGCGGCTGGCCGTGCCAAGGCTCATAGAGCGTCGGGACGACCTTGAGGTGGTACTGTACAAACCCCGTCGAGTTCGTGAGGATTCGTCGCGAATCGTCGAGCGGGTTGACCATCTCGGGGTACACGTCGCCAAACGAGATCGAGTGGATCACGTGCGACACGTTCAGCGACTCTTTCTGGCCAAAGACCGTCATCAGTACGTGATGGTCAGCCTTCTGCAAGGCGAAGTGGAAGTTGCCCGCCACCTTCTGGACCGTTATCGAGCCCTCGATGTGGCAGCCCTCGCCCAGGTGCGTGCGCAGCTCCGCGATCGCCTCCGTATCCTCGAAGACGTTCGGCAACAGCTCCGAAAGCAGCGCCGACAGCAGGATGTCGCCACGCCCAGCCAAATGGCCTAGGTCACGGAGGCCATTTGGCTTCCGGTCAGTGGCGCCGCCGCCGCCCTGCGCTCCTGCTCTTCCTGCTGCTGCTGCTGTCGGGCCGCCGCCGCCGTCAAAGAGCAGCCTGCGCTCAGGCGGGCGCCCGCCTGGCACCTGGCTCCCTTGGGCCGCTGGCGATGGTATTGTCCTGCCGCCGGCATCGAGCCGCGTCTTCTCGATGATCATCGCCGTCTCATCTGGGCGCGTGCCAGAGAGGTCGAGCGTGTCGATCGAGATGACGGAGCACGGCAACGCCGGGAAGCTGATGTTAATATTGATGCGCATCGGCGGTGAGCCTCTCGACGTGTCAACGTACAGGTGCTCGACCGTCTTGACCTGCACAAAGTCGACCAGCTCCATACATGTGAGCAGCAAGACGAGGACGATGGTCAGGATCGACACGATCCCGCCTGTAAGCGTGCGCTGACGGAACTCCGACAGCGTCTTCGGGTAGACGTCGAAGGACGATAGGCGCATCGCTTACTCCGGCGGGCCGCACGCCGAATGCGTGTAGTTCATGTACGTGGCGCACTTCCAAAAGGGGCGATTTACATGGCGCGCGCTCACTAATTGAGGAATTCGAGTCAAATCTTTCAGAAACTACAGATTACTGTTGACTTGTCTCGCTGTACTATTCTCCCGTGGCAAAGCGTCTGACCTTGTGCAGGCCGTCGGCGGTCATCATCTCGAGCCTGCGGACATCGACGACATCCTGATCGGGCCAGATGCGTGAGATCATCACTCTTCAGATCGGCCCCTTCGCCAACTGGGCGGGCTCGCACTTTTGGAACGTGCAGGACGACGCGCGCCATCCACCCAGCTACGACGAGAACGGCGACCCGGTTTACGAGGATGAGCAGGCTGACACGGCGATCCTCTACCGCTCCTCGTCGGGCCGCAGCCGGCAGCTGACGCCACGGCTTGTGCTGTGCGACGCGGACGAGAACTTTGGCAGCCTTAACTCGGAGGGCATGGTCAACAACGCTCGCGGCCAACCTCCTCCCGGCAGCTACGGCGCGCTCTCATGGGGCGGCTCGGTGCAGGAGGTCGTGCGGGAGCAACGCGCAGCGCACGCCTTTGTGCAGATGATGGGCGCGCCCGTCGTTGGTGATGCGTACGCGGACGAGATCGTGCCGCGCGACGAGGAGGAGGACGACGAATACAACGAGGATGAGGACGAGCGCTCACCACCGCGGCGGCGCGACGTCGGCCAGCTCGCAGCGTTCGGCGTGCCCGCGGCCGGCCGGCGGCACGAGGCAGAGGTTACGGCGATGAACGACCCGCGCATCCGCGGCACGTCGGGCGCGCCCGCGCCCGCGGCCGAGGCTGCTTCAACGGCCAATGCCGGCGGGAGCGGCGCCGAGTTGGGAGCCGAGGCAGAGGGGGAGGTGCGCGCGTCAGTCTTCAGCTTCGAGCGGAGCGTCGAGTTTTGGTCGGACTACCTGCAGGCGAAGCTGCACGCGCGCTCGCTCGCGCCGCTCAAGCCGCACGTGTGTGGCTACTCGTCGCTCGCGCGCTTCCCCGACGGCGCATGCATCGTCCAGAAGGAAGAGGACATGCCCGGTGGGCCTCACCTCGTCGAACGCATGCGTCGCTTCCTCGAAGAGTGCGACACGATTCAGGGCTTTCACTTGCTCCTCGACGCCGACAGCGGCTTCGGTGGCGCCGCGGCCGCGCTGCTCACGCAGATCCGCGACGACTACAGCCGCGCGCCTTGCCTCGCCTTCGGCCTCGGTACCCTCCTTCGGCCCGAGCGCTGCGCGGAGGCTCTGCTCGCGGAAGCTCCCCTCGGGACGGTGTCCGCCGAGGGCCTCTCCGCCTTCGGGGCCGACGGGCCGTCCGTCGGGCGTGACGGGCTGGGCAATCACACGTACACGCCTGCGCTCAACGACGCGCTCAGTCTCACAGCCTTCTCTGAGCTCGCATGCACGTATGTGCCGCTGTATGGCGCCGGAGCGCTGCGCTCGGCTCTGGAGAGGCTGGGGCCCTCCGCCGACACCGCCGCCGACAGTGCGGCCGGCTTGGTGGTCGGGGGCAGCCGTAGTGCGGCGGAGAGTTTGTACAGGAGCAATCCGGTGGTGTACGCGCCGCCGATGCTGCAGCCGCGCTCTGAGCTGCGATACCACACGGCGGCGCCGATCGCCATACTGCTCGATGCGCTCACGCTCCCGTACCGCGCGCGCTCGCCTCGCGGCTCGATGAGCGCTCTCGTCGCGGCACTCGCCCCCCGTGGTGGCATGCACCTGTGCGCCGCCTCCCTCGGGCTGCCGATACCGCCCGAAATGGACCTCGCGTCGCGTGAGGGGTGGCTCGCGCCTCTGCTGCCCTTCCAACGGGCGCCTCACGCGGCGCGTGCTTTCGAGCAGCACATTAGCTGGCTCGGCCAGCCGGGCGGCGGGCGTGCCGTCGCGCCGCTCGTGCCGTCGCTCATGCCCTGCCACGGCGGCGGCGGCACCCTCTTCGTGCGCCGGCAGCCGTTCGCCCTGCCACTCTCGTACCCCCAATTCTTCGACGCCGCCGTGGGCGTTCACGGCGAGCTCAGAGGCGCTTACTGTGAGGAGCTCTGCCGTCAGTGGCGGCCGCCGCTGCCGCTCACCCACTCTTCTCTACTCCGTCCGGCCGGCGTAGAGGTGCTCGACGTGCCCGCCGCTGCCGTGCTACAGTCGACGACGGCCCTGCTACCCTCGCTGCGCCGGGTGAGCGCGGACTGGATGGCCGAGAAGAGGGCCGCCGAGCGCGCCGCCTCGGCAGAGGGCTGGGCCGCGCGCGATGAGATGAGCGAGATTACGGAGCACCTCGCGACGATCCGCGACAATTACGCGGATGGCGAGGAGGAAGGCGAGGGCGGCGGGACGTCGGTGAGGGGCTTCTCGGGCGCCGACTGGGGCACGGAGGCCGAATGAATGAAGGAATTGACGTCGCCTCACGGCCATTGGGCGGCGTGTTGGCGCGCACCGAGGCCGTGCCAGAACAGCACCGATCTCTGCTGATCAACAGAACACACAGGGTCACAGCGGGTCCCTGAGGCGGCGCGCTTGTGGTGATGGTGTGGTTTCTCTGTCCTCGTCTGCTCGACCGACTCGAACGCGAGGCAGTGACTGTCCTGTATCCAGAACGACCCCTACATTTTGCCCGACCCCCTCTTGTCAACAGGCAACCAGTAGGTCCGGGAAATCGGTGCAAACCCTGTTCAGGGTCGGGGACCCCTGATCAGCCTCCCCGTGCGTGGCGACCAACCGCGCCCCAATATATTGATATATTGATATTTCAAATGAGACCCCTGATCGGAGGCC
>Ga0210246_100836_pt1 | contig 27145 bp, 17 predicted proteins | sample ChrtobMetaP3_8mM_FD_155469 | JGI IMG/M metagenome (GOLD analysis project Ga0210246, IMG submission 155469) | Chrysochromulina tobin associated microbial communities from unialgal haptophyte culture, Seattle, Washington, United States - P3_8mM | ecosystem: Host-associated > Algae > Haptophytes >...
TCGCGTTGTGGATGCACGAGACTGTGACACGTGACTCGCCCTCCCTTGCCGGGCGCACGCCCTCCGACGTCACCTGCTGCATCGCGCACCAGCCCTCCATTGTCGTCCAGAACCGCGTGCGGTACGCGGTGTCGAGCAGGATCAGCACCTTGGCCGTCAAGTAGAGGTCGGCGATTGCTTTGAGCATAAGGTCGAATTCGGCCTTCTCCGCGGGCGTGCGGTCGTCCTGATCCTGCGGGCAGCCGCTCGAGCGTTGTGGCATGCAAGAGTAGTCGAACCAGACGTACTGGATCTCGGGGTGGGCCCTCAGGTGCTCCTGGAGCGCCGCCAGCTGCGCGCCGGTCTCGTCGGGCCTCGCGAAGTCTTCCCACCTGTGGCTGACGAAGAGGATGCGCTGGATCAGCCCCTTGCCTTGGAAGGCGTCCTTCAGGTCGATGTTCAGCCTCAAAAGCTCATGCGAGTCGCGCAGCTCCTGCATACGCCCCAGCTGCTTGGTGCTGGCTTGAAGCACGACCTCTCGTGTCAAAAAGTAAAAGGCGGGTTTGTGCGGGTCCCACGCACTCTCCACGCGCGGAACGGGACGCCCCCACATTTTAATGCGCTCCATCGCACGAGACAGGAGGCTCCAGGGAAAAAACGACTTGGTGGCTGCCCCCCCCTTTTAGCCCTCACTCTGTCATATCGAAGCCCACAACCAGACATCGAATAAGACTATAAGAGCGCGCGTGGTGTGATCGAATATTTAGCACATTTTAAGGCCGCGGTTAGCAGGTGAGCAAAAATGAGGAACCTGTATATAATCTGCTTTTGTACGGTTGTTATTACGTGCGGCCACATCAGGCAGGGTCACCGCTTCCCATCCGAACAGCGAAGTTAAGCTGCCTCGAGTATCGGTAGTACTGCGGTGGGGGACCACGCGGGAAGGCGATATGCTGCACGTTTTCTAGTTTTTGATTTTGTTACGTTTTGAGTTCAGCTCTCTTCCACGTCTACTTTTGTTCAATCGCCGTCGCTCCCTCCCCCCCCTTTTGGTCCTCTGACAAAACCCATGAATCACTCGATGCCCGACGCGAGACGGACTGGGACCCCGAGGCCGCAAAAGCGTCGTGGTTTGTTTCAAGCCCGGGCGCAACACGTGATGCAGATGGCCGACCAGGATTGGCTGCCCGTTCTGAAATGCCCCGCGTCACGCGGTTCATGGCGCCCGTGCCGATGTCCACGGCGCTTGCGCCGAGATTCACAGCGCCTGTGCCGAACTTGAGCGCACCTGAGCTGAGGGCGCTTGCGCCAAGGTTGAGCGCACCCGAGCTGAGGTTCGCAGCGCCCGTGCCGATGTCCACGGCGCTTGCGCCGAGATTCACAGCGCCTGTGCCGAACTTGAGCGCACCTGAGCTGAGGGCGCTAGCGCCAAGGTTGAGCGCACCCGAGCCGAGGTTCGCAGCGCCCGTGCCGATGAACTTCACCATCTGGGCAGCTCTTGCATTCTTCCTATGCTCCTCGAACCGAGCGAATTTGCAGAGCGCTCGTTTCGCCTCGCTGTGCATGGCCCGGGTCGCCGCCACTGTAGAACTGAAGCCCATCAAGCGCCCACACAGCGGGTAAAGCCCAACCATCATCAAGGAGCTCGCCAGGCAGATGAACGAGGCGAAGCTGATGCGCGTAGCCGCAAAGACGTAGCCAGTCACAAGTGAGATGATCGCGAGATCGTTGGCCCACGCCGTGATGGCGAACCCGCGGCCACGCATGTCGATCACGAAGGAGAGCGAAGCAATCGTTCCGGGCATCGCGACCAATGCTTGGTACACACCCTTGCCAACGAAAAGTCCGAGCACTGCGAAGGCGAAGCTCAGCGAAACGGAGATCATCTCACACACAAAGAAAGAGCGCCGGATTTGCGCGGCAGCTTCTTCGTCGTCGGGCCGGAAATAAGCGCCCGCGTCGCCCCACGCGGTCCTCGCGATGCTGCCGCTGTTGATACGAAAGAGCGCCGCGTTCGGTGTGGCTTGGTCGTCATGCCATGCGGTCGGAAACAAGACGTCGAACGGGCCGAGCAAGCTGGGTCCTGCTACGGTGAGCAGAAGCGCCGACACGACCGACTGATTGAGAACGGATGACTTCATGCCATCCAAAAGCTGCTTCGTTTCTTTCATGAAGTCCGAAAACTCTTCTTGGGTGAGGTGCTCCTCACCGTCATCCACGTGCGTCAAGTCGAGGCGCGCAAGGCGCAACAGCATGCCGGCGGTATCCTGTCCACCAAGCTGCGCCACCTCGCGATTGATGATTGCTATGTCCTTTTCATCTACCAGAGCCAACCGCTTGATCTGCTCACGAGCCAGTTTTATCATCTGCTCCACACGCTCAATGTCGGTCGCGCCGAGGAGCACTTTTTCTGTGCTCACTGTATTTCGGTGCTCGATCTTGTCGTGCGAGAGCTCGGCGTTTGCCGCCTCGGATTCACCGCTGTCTAAACCGAGACGATTTGTCGGGGTGCATTGGGGCGCATCCATGACCGAACCCAGAAAACCGTCGCTTGTTAGAGGTCTATGGAACGAGACCCGCGGGTAGGAATTCCTTATTTGCAGACTTTTGTCGGACTTTCGTTTGAATTCCTAATAGAACTTCAAGGCGCCCATGGGTAGTTTTCACCCATACAAGTAGTTCTTGACAAGTTCAAGTTCAAGTTACTAAATAACAGACAACCTGGTTACAAATCTTGCCTAATAAATAATTTGAATATTTGTGGCAGCTTGTACAAAGACCCCGCGTCGCACAATCGGTCGGCGTGTGTGTTACGTGTGTGGCCCGCGACGGCGTTTAACTATGCGACCAGGCCACATAATTGCATGTCATTGATATTGATTAAACTCCGCTATGCACTCGCAGTCCGGCACTCCATGCGTCCTGGATCTCCCTCGGTCGTGCTCGCCGTTTGTAGCGCCTGCTGCAACTTGGCAATCTCGTTGTCGATGCGCATGAGCTCGTCGTCGAGCCGCTCTGCCGCTGGCCTCGCATTCACACCGGCGGTCGCATTGGGTGTGAAGCCGTTGAGATCGGGGCTCGGCGGAGCCATCGAGACACACGGGGTCGAGCTGGGTGCATCGCGCGATGCAACTGGCCCTGCGGCTTCTCCTCCTCCGGCCGATCGTACCGGTACCTGATTAGGGAGGCAATCAGAGGTCATCAGACGCAATCAGGCGCCATCAGTGCCCCCTCAATCAGCGGCCGATCGTACCGGTAGCAGTTGCGCCGCCGCCGATGGTGGCGTCGGAGTCGCGAACCCGACGCATGCATTCGCGCGCATCTCGGCCTGGCTGAGCTGCTCCGCTGCGAGGTCGATGGAACGCATCACCTCGCGAGCCACCGCCTCCGCACTCAGAACGTCCGCACCGTACGGCGCACCGAGTCCTGTGTAGGCGGAGCACGCGCCCACGACGGCGCTCGAGGAGGGGGCCGCGGGTGGCCGAGGCGCCCAGGACGGCTCCCGGTATGGTGGCAGCGAGTCGAGCGCGAGCGCCGTGGCGGTGGCCGGCGGCGCCATGTCGAGCGCCATGCGCCCGGCGGTGCGTGGCTTGTACTGGGGCGTCTCTGGCCAGAGTGACGGTAGCAGCGGGAGGTTAGGAAGCCCGGCGGCGTAGTCAGAGAGGCGACGGGGGTAGGCCTCCTGGCCGCCCCCCCCCGGCGTCATCCCCGCCTGCGCCTCCGCCCTCGCCACTGCATGCTGCGCCGCCTCGGCCTCGGCCTTCCACCGCGCCACCTCGGCGGCCGCGCGCCGGGCCTTCTCGTTCGCAACCTCTTCGGTGGCCCGGCGTGCGTGCACAGCCGCGGCGGCTTCGCCCCGCCAGCATGCACTCTCGGAGGCCGACGCGGCGACGAGCGCCATGCTGAGCGCCATGGCTTCGCGCGCCGTCACGGGCGCCATGGCTTCGCGCGCCGTCACGGCTAGGCGCTCAGCTTGGCGCTCAGCTTGGCGCTCAGCTTGGCGCTCAGCTTGGCGCTCGAGCTCCGCGGAGCTCGCTGCCTGTGCCGCCGCCAACGACGGAAGCGCCGACAAGGACGGAACCTCCGCCAACGACGGGGCCGCGGCTGTCGGCGGCGCCTCCGCGCTGGGCGTTGTCTTGGGCGCTCCCCAGCAGCCGGCTCCTACGCAAGGATTGGGCTCCGGCGTTGTCTTGGGCTCCGGCTCGAGCGCCGCCGTGAGCGCGGCGTGGCGCTGGCGCAGCTGCTCGATCGAGCGAGAGAGCAGCTGCGACGTGGCAAGAAGCAGATGGGCCTGGGGAGGCTCGAGGGGCGCGCCTGAGGTGGCGTGTGTGAGAGCTCCATGGAGCGCGGCCGCGTGCGCACCTGATGAAGGAGGCAATCATGGGTCATCAGTGATCATCAGACGTCATCAGAGCTCCATGGAGCGCGGCCGCGTGCGCACCTGATGAAGGACGCAATCAGAGGTGATGAGGGACGCAATCAAAGGCGGCCGCGTGCGCACCTGATGAGGGACGCCATCATAGGCCCATCAGAGGCACTCAGAGGCAATCAGTGACCATCATAGGCCCCAAGGGCGCACCGAGCGCGTTGTGATGCTGCTCAGTGAGCCGGTGGTGCTGCACGATCGTCTGCCGATATCGGGCGTGGCTCGCCGCCTGCTGCCTCGCTTGCTCAACGGCCGCCTTGGTCGCCTCGAGAGCCGCCGCTTGTTCAGCGATTCGCCGCGACGCCTGGCTGACGTACGAGCGCTCCCGCCCGAGCTCCGCTTCAAGCAGCTGCAGGCGCTCGACCGCACTCTTCGCGCGCGCCGTCGCCACCGCCGCCTCCTCCTGCGCCTTGCGCACCGTCGCCGACGCGTTCGCGAGCTTGTCTGAGGCGTTGCGGCCCGCCTCCGCCGCGACTCGCTCTGCCACCTCTATCCTCCGGCGCGCGCGGGTGCGTTCCTCCGCCGCCTCCGCACTCGCGGTATCCGTCGCTGCCGCGATCGCCTCCTCGGCCGCCTCGGCGCGCGCGCGCCACTCGGCCGCCGCCGCGCGCACCTCCGCGGCCTCAGCCTCGAGCGTCCGCGCGCGCGCCTCCGCGCTGGTCGCGGCACTTCGTGCACGCCCTTCAGCCGCCTTGGCCGCTGCCGCCTCGCCAGTCGCCTCCGCTGCGGCTCGCTCGGCGGCCTCGGCACGCCGGCGTGCATGCGCGCGCTCCTCGAGCGCCAAGGGCAGCTCCGACGCGAGCCGCGCGCGCTGAGCCGCCTCCGCACTCGCCGCGTCCCTTGCTGCCGCGATCGCCTCCTCAGCCGCCTCGGCGCGCGCTCGCCACTCGGCCGCCGCCGCGCGCACCTCCGCGGCCTCAGCCTCGAGCGTCCGCGCGCGCGCCTCCGCGCTGGCCGCGGCACTCCGTGCACGCCCCACCTCACGCTCTGCCGACTCCGCACGCCGCACAGCCTCAGCCGAGCGCGCGATCGCAGCCTCTCTCTCATTCACGTTCACCGCTTCGGCCGCAGCGGAGACCTGGCGCTCGGCGTCGCGCGCGAACGTCTCACTGCTCGTCACGACGCCAAGCCGCTCGGCCGAGAGCGCCCCTGACGCCTCGTCGGCGCGCTGCCGCTGACGTAAAGCCTCGTTCTGCGCGGCGGCCAGCTCGGCGCCGAGCGAGCGCTCGAGCGCCCGCCGGTTGTCGACCTCGGCCTCGAGCGCCGCATTCGAAAGCGCGGCGCGAATCTCGGCCTGGTGCGCCAGGTTCTTGACCGCCTCCTCGGCCTGCGTCGCACGGCGCTCGAGAGCCATGCTCCTCTCAAGCAGAGGATGCTCCCGCGCCGCCAACTGCTGCATCTTGTCCTCTGCCGCATGCGCACGGCGAGCGCAGATGGCTGCCTCCTGTCGAATGGCCTCGATCTCGCTCGAGCTCGCGCGTGTGGCCGCCTTCGTGTGCTCCTCAGTGGCGTGCAGCCTCTCCTCAGTGGCACGCAGCCTCTCCTTCGTGCCCATCAGCTCCGCGTGCAGCTCAGCATTCTTGGCGAGCGCCGCGGACAAGCGCTCGTCGATCGCCTGCTGCAGCACCGAGAGCTTTGACTTGGCAAGCGACACGGTGTTGCGCGTCGACTCGAGTATGCGGCGCTGCGGGGAGCTCAGCTCCATCGGCGAGCCGACCAGCGCGCGTTAGCGCCTTACTTGTATGTGGCGGCAACATGAACACACACAAATCGTGAACAGAATAGCCGTGAAAACAATACGGCGTGCTGAGAAACAGCCATAAAAAGAAAGTGCGGCGTGGGCGGTGAACCCCCAAATGGGCTAGTAGTCAAGGGGCGGCGCCGAGTAGAAATTTGCACGCCGCCCCCTGAAGCGGCAATTCACACAATAGCGAATAGGAACCAAACACTTTTCTGCCTACTCGATGTTAAGCCCCCCAGTTCCAACGGTGGGTACATGAAGAGTCGTGTTCCAAAATTCGCGCTTGGAACGACGCTTCGCAGGGGGAGACACAAAAGTCTCTCGCGATCGTCCACACGCGTTTTGCCCGCCCACAGTTCGCTGGGACTTTGAAGCGACAATGGCAGAGATCAGAAATCGCAGCAGCAGCAGTCAACCCTCTGGCTCCTCAGCGCGGTCAGAAGCTGACATTGAGCTGCGCAAGCAAGCATCAGCGGCCGACACGGTGCCCGTCGTCGGCTGGCGGCAGGACATTTTCGCGATCAGCCTGCTGCTGCTGCTGTACACGCTGCAGGGCGTACCCATGGGCATCGCGAGCGCCGTGCCTTTTCTGATGCAAAAAAAGAACTTGCGGGACTCCGACCAGGGCAAGTTTTCCTTTGCGAGTTGGCCGTTCTCGCTCAAGCTGCTATGGGCGCCCCTTGTCGACTCGCTGTACCACAGTCGCTTCGGCCGACGTAAGACGTGGATCGTGCCCGCACAGTTGGCGATCGGCGCGCTGCTGCTGTGGGCGGCGCCGCACATCGATGTGTGGCTTGGCGAGGGCGGTGGCGTCGACGTGCCCGTGGAGGTGGGCACGCTCACGATGCTCTTCTTCGCTTTCTTCTTCCTGGCGGCCACACAGGACATCGCAGTGGATGGCCTCGCCCTCACGATCCTATCGCCGGCCAACAAGGAGCTCGGCGCGACGTGCAACACCATCGGCCAGTCGTTCGGATATCTGATCTCGAGCACCGGCTTCCTCGCGCTCTACTCGCCTGAGTTTTGTAACGCCTACTTGCGCCCGGCGGCTGCGTTTGACGAAACCCATGGACTCGTCACGCTGGGCGGGTTCATGCTCTTCTGGGGATGGGTCTTCCTCGCCTCGACCCTTTGGGTGGCGCTACTCTCGCGTGGCGACGAGCACATGCCACTCCGTGGCTCCCTCGGCACCCTCCTGCGCGACGCGTACGAGGAGATGTGGCTCGTGCTGCGACTGCCCGCCGTTCGCTCGATGGCGCTCGCGCTGCTCACGTGCCGTGCGGCGCTCGGTGTCTTCGGCTCGGCCACCTCGCTGCGCATCACGCAGGCGGGCATGCCGAAGGAGCACCTCGCGATCATGGTCTCCGTCGCACAGGTGCTTGGGGGGCAGCGCTCCTCGGAGTGCGCGCATGCAAGTGCTCACCCCTTCGCCCTCCCCACTCCCCTCTGCCCACAGGTTCTTGGGATGGGCGTGCAGCTCTACGTCTCCGGCCGCTTCTTGACGACGGGCGCGGCCGGCGAGGAGGCCAAGCCGCTGCACATCTTCGCGCGCCTCTACCCGGCACGGCTGCTCATGGGACTGGTTGCACTCACGCTCGTGACCGTTGTGGGCGCGCACCGGGGCAGCTCGGGCGGCTTGCCTTATTGGCTCTACGCGGTGGTCACTCTCTCCATCCTCGTGCAGGTGGCGGTGCAGGAGACGGGCTTTGTGGCCATCATGGCCTTCTTTAACCGTGTGGCCGACCCGAGCATCGGTGGCACGTACATGACCATGCTCAACACCATTGCCAACCTGGGCGCTGCGTGGCCCAACACCGCGGCGCTCTTCCTAATTGATGCGATGCACCACACTCGCCCGTGCTCCTGCGAGCCGCCAGCCACGGCGGGCGCACTGCAAGCTCTTGCCATGCCTTGGCAAGCTCTTGGCAAGTCGATTGGCAAGGTATTTGGAGTAGCGGTGGCCGCCCCGTGCAAGTGTAAGCCCGAGGTGCTCATCGACGGGTACACAGCCACATGCATGCTCAGCTTGCTCGTCGGGGTGGCGTGGTTCGTTCTTGTGCGGCCGCGCCTCTTTGCGCTGCAAGCGCTCCCACCCTCGGCGTGGCTTGCGAGGCGCGTGAGTGTATGACATTCGAATGGGAAGCGGGAGCGGGCGCGGCAACCGGCTTAACAACCGGCATGGCGCCGGGTGCGCCGTGGCGGTTGGATGCGGTCCTCGGGAGATGCCAACGAGCTCCAACGGAAGTGAAGAGGGCCATAAAGAGTTGGCAAGGTCGAAGTAAGGTTCGGTTTTCCGGCGAGGGTTCGGGTTTCGGCGATGGGGAGGGACAGACGGGTCGACCGCGTTGTCGGCGCTGCCTCGCCCGGAAAAAGCCGGCCGAGAACCGATTAATCGGACCGGACCTAAATCGGACCGATAGAGGGAAACACCATACATCCGATCCGATCCGGGGAGACATGCACTCGTGGTCGTGGAGGTTTGCTTATCGCTGCGACGGTCAGAGATATCCGATGCGCGATGGCGTGTTATAGATTACACCACGACCGCACAGCCCGGTAGAGACCGTGTCCTGTCGCGCGGCCCCTGCGCGGCCCTGCCGGGGCCTCACAATCAACGCGGATCCGCTTTATGGCCGCAACGCGCAAGGACGGCCGGATGGAATTGATCGCGCCCGCCCCGTCGTCCCTCTCGTGTGGTGTGGCTAATTTAGGGTGCACCCAATCTTGTACGGCGTGCGGAAGTCGTACTGGTGGATCCAAAAGTTGGCGCCAAACTTCTCGCCCTTGAACACGGTCATCGCCTCGTGGTGCGTGCGGTGGTCTTGTTTGCCTGGGTCGCTCGCGAGCACCGAGGGCCATAGCACGGCCCTCCCCCTTTTGGGTTGGATGGTGAGCGGCCCTCCCGGCAGGTCGGTGAAGCGCGTGCCGCCGCCGCCGTCCTCCGGAACGTCGTTGAGGTACATGAACATTGTGTAGAGGCGCACGCCCTGCACGAGGTGGATGTCGCCGTCGATCCAGTCCGAGTGACGCCGGTAGAAGGCGCATGTGGGGTCGTCGTGCTTCGGGCACGCATTGTAATGCACGAGCTGTGCGAACTCAGTGTTGGGCACGGGTACCTGTGTGACGTCGCTCACACGCTGCTGGACGGCCTGCACTAGTGGGTCCTCGAGGCAGGCGCTCTCCATGCACCAGGCATGGCGCGAAGTGCGGATCTCGGTCTTCACCTGATGAGAGGGAGGCTATCATAAGTCGTCGTGAGCGGCAATCATGGGCCATCAGAGGGCTAGTCACAGGCCTCACACCTCGATAGTCTTGCCATTCTTGTCGATGCCGACGCCGCGCGACTCCGTGTACTTGCCTTTCCCATGCCTGATGAACGCCTCCGCCTCAGCCTCGCTCAAGAAGTTGTGGAAGAGGACAACCGGGGGGTCACTGGAGAGCATCTCGGGCTCGAGATCGCCAAACTCCGACATCACGCGCTCGAACGTCGCGTTCATCGCATCCGGAGCGAGGGCGGGCTTGACGTCGGGCGCGCGCGGGCAGCGAGCGCGGTATTGGGCACGCAGCGAATCGACCTTGCCCCCGATGCCTGCGGGAGAGCATGAGAACGCGCACTGCGCCTGCATGAAGGCCTTGTTGCTTTCGCACTCGCCAATCTGCGCCCATTGGACGCACTCGGCCTTGGGCGTGTACAGGTCCACTAGATGGGCCGATGCGGCCTCATCCGCTCGCTCGCACGTCACCTTGCACTCCGTACGCATAAAGGCCGGGTTGGCAGTGCACTCGCCAGCCGCCGCCCATGCGGCGCAGTCCGCGGGCTCACCGGGCTCACCCGCCGCGGGCGCGACGCTCGCTCCTCCTCCAGGCGCCTCAACGGCGACCGCCTCGGTCGGAAACTCCCACTGCGTCTCGCGCGATCCCTGCTTGAAATAGTACTGCGCGCCGGTCGTCGGGTCCGTCGCAGAGCTCCAGCCCTTTGGCAGTTTGGCGCTCGTTGTCGGGTCCACACCCAGCCCTTTGGCAGCGGTCTTGGATGGCGTTGAATTCTCCTTCTCCGGAGCCGTGCCTTGCCGGGTTTGAGCCGCGTATTGCGCATGGGTTGGAGTAGTATCGTGCCACAGCTTAGTTTTGGACACAAATGCAATGCCAGCGGCCAGCAGGACAACAACCGGCGCAGCCCACAGCATCATCCTGGACGTGTCCGAGCGCTTTGGCTTTTGGCTGGCGCCCGTCTTCTTCGTCGACGTTCCGTCCGACGGTGCTCCGTCGGCCGGGGCTCCGCTCTTCTTCATTTTGGTCATGCGGCGCCACGAAGCGGGGCGCTCGGGAGGGGCTTGGAACCCATCCTGGTTTTGACGAAAGGGGGAACACTGCAGTAGTGTGAACGGAGGCGGGAGAGGAGAGGTTTGTGATGAGGAAGTCAATCAGAAGAATGCGAGCGTGGCACTCAGCGAGTGAGTGCTCTCGCGATGTTCACGTCGTTGGTTCCGGCGATCGCCATGGCTTTCGCTGTATCGCGTGGGCCCGCTGCGGCGCGTGGGCCACGCTTGCTCTGCCTACAGCGCACGGCTGTCATGCAATCGTTCAACGAATTCGATGTCAACGCGGCCATCACTGCTATGAACGCCGCAGTGGAGGCCGAGGACTACGCCGAGGCCGCTCGGCTGAAAAAGCTGATTGCCGACGCGGGCGCCAAGCCGTCCGGCTGGCCGACAGAGCTCGTCCCAGCGTGGCTCTTCGATCGGTGCGAGAAACTCGGGTTTCGCTATCCAACGCCTGTCCAGGTGGCAGCCTTCTCCGCCCGACCGGCTCAGGATGTTGTCCTGAGAGCGGCGACCGGCGCGGGAAAAACGCTCGCGTATCTCATGCCGCTGCTCGCTGTGGTCCTCGCTCAGCCACTCGAAGCCCGCGGCGTGCGCACGAGCGAGGCCGTGGCCTCCGCACCGAATCTCTCGCCCACTGACGCTATGGCCGTCCTCGCGCCTGCTCTCATCACCATGCGGTCCGAGCGAGCCAAATCGACCCCTGAGTCGCTCACGCTTCGCGGCGCTCCGCTCGCGATCATCGTGGTGCCGAACGAGGCTCTGTGCGAGCAGGTGGGCGGCATAGCCTACTCGCTGCTCGGTGGTTACGCGAGGGCGAGCCGCACGTGGGAGCCGGGAGCCCGCGACTCCCTGTTCAAGTTCAAAGGGCCTAAGGGCTCTCGCATCGTCCTATGGGCCGGGACGACGGGTGACTCAGCCTCGGGATTGCGTGCGGCCGACTGCGACCTCCTGATCACGACCCCGGACGGATTGGCCTCTGCCGCCGCCGCTACCACCGATGCCTTGCCGCTGGGCTCGCTCGCGGCCATCATTCTCGATGAGGCAGATGCACTGCTGGATGCGCCGGGGTGCCAATGGCTGCTTCGGAGCGCGCCGCCCTCGTGCGTACGCTTTGTGGCCGGCGCGACACTCACAGACGGCGTGATCGCTGCCGTCATGGAGCGAGGGCTGCTCCGTGCACCAGCGTGCCTCGCTGAGGGCGATGGAAGCAGTCGGACTCTGACGGAGGCCTTTGTGGGGGAGGCTGTGCCCAAGCGGCGCACGGCGCTGCCCCCGTCGCTCATTCACCAGGCGACGTTCGCGCCTACTGAAGGTGAGCGCCTGCTGCTCCTCGTGCGCATGATGCGATCGGACCTTCGCGCGTACGAGCGGGCTGTGAACGAGCGGGCTGTGAAGGCGGCCGCCGCCGAGGCGTTCGCCGAGGAGGCCGCCGAGAGCGCTGTGCAGGCGCTCGGCCCACGTCCCCGAGCCGTTGTGTTTGCGGCGGACGAGCCCGCAGCTAAGGAGGTGGCGAGGGCCCTCCGAGACGCTCTGTGGGGCGACCACGCGATCGCGGTGCTGCTGCCCGAGACCGGGATGGAGCCGATGCTTCTCGCCGATCGCTTTCGACGGGCGGGTGGCGCGCAGCAGGGCTTCAAGCCGGGGGTGGCGGCGGGCCAGAGCGCCTCCGTGCTCGTGGCGCCGCTCGCGACGGCGCGTGGCCTGGACTTCGCCAACGTGACGCACGTGTTCACACTTGGGCTCCCGCCGCTCAGTGCCGCGGAGTATGTACACGTGGCCGGCAGGACGGGTCGCGTAGGCCAGGCGGGCCAGGGCGTGGTCTCCTCCATTATGTCTGGTGAGGGAGAGCTCGCGTCGCTCAGAGCCATGGCGGCGGCCGAGCTGGGCCTAGACTTGATGAAGCTCGAGGACGAGGACGGAGCGGAGGCCTTGGGAGACGAGGACCTGAGCGAGCTCAGGCGGCGGCTCGAGGATGGCTTCTTGCTGCTGTCGACAGAGGCAGAGCCAGAGGGCGATGAGCCCGACCCTGCTGCGGAGTGAGACACTGGTGCCTCAAGGTCGAGCGCCAGGGCAGCCGAGCATAGAGGGCGGTAGACGTCGGCCGATACGTTGCAGAAATCGGAGGCGGGCCGTTTTCATCGTCGCGGAATGCGATGACCGGACGCGATGAGCGAACGGAATACATTCGATTAGTGTATAGGAGTCTTCGATCAAGGATTATCGATGATCGGTACATTGTACGTAAGGAAAAGTAAGCGGGTTCGGCGTGGCGCGTCGGTAGACCGCGTCCCGCGTCAGCCGCGGTACTAAGTTGTATACCCTCAACCCGACCCTGAGTGCATCCTGTGTGCAGCTCCCGAGCGCCTCGGCAGTGCAGCTCTCAGCACCTAGTGCAAGGCTCGGGCAGCTGCCCTCCACTACACCATGGTCCATCACACGTCCAAGTCGTGCACCATAAGGGCGCACTTTGGCAAGATCTTTGCCTTGCCTGCGTGACAGCTGGCGTGGCGTGGCTCCCGCCAACCACGCTAAAGGGGCTCTCCCAGTCGCGTGGGTTGAAGATTAGGAGAGGCACCTGGTCCGCACTGCTCAGAGACAGCCCAGGCGTGTGCTGGAGGAAGTCGCGATGCCGGCGGGCCGTCGGATTGTTCGTCAGGTCGATTGGAGTGTTGGTCTGGACGATGAAGAAGGCTTCGATTGTTCGGTCGAGGCGCTCGTTCCACGCCCTGCAGCCGTACACGAGCTCATTGTACCCAGAGTAGAAGGATGGCGTGCGGTAGGGCTGCGAGTGCTCGTTGTACAAGCCGAGCATCACGTTGAGATCGCTCGGGCGCCATGCGGCGTTGATCTGGCCCTGGCTGCCGAAGCCGCACGGTTTCCGGCCGCCAGTCTCTGAACCTGCGTACGGGTCCTTGCGCTGGCACCATTGGTCATAGCAGCCATTCTCTCGTGCTCGATACGTCGTGCCATCGTCGCCGTATGCGCACGCGATGGGAATGGATGGGCTGACGACCACGCCCCCGTCATTGCTGATGAGTGGCACCGCCACGCGATCACGGCGAGCTCTCATGCCACGAAAGGCGAGCATGGCGCTGAGCCGCCCACCAAACTGGCCGTCTAATGGGCATTTCCACGGCTCGTTCCATGATGCCTCGTATCCATCGAACTGATGTATCACCACACCCGCTTCTTTGAGCACATTGGAGGCGGCACCGGCTCGGAAGCGAAGGTTGAGGCGACTTGCGACCTCAACAGCGTTGCTGGGGGGGTGCGGGGGCGGAAACGGCGAGGGCGACCGAGGCTGAGGAGGCGGCGGCGGCGGCGGCGGCGAGCGCGGCGGCGGCATCAGCGGCGGCGGCATCAGCGGCGGCGTCGGTTGTGGCGGCAGCGATGGTGGAGGATCGAGAGGCGGCGAGGGCGGCAGTGGTGGCACCGAGGGTAAGGGTCGAGATGGAGAGAGTTGTAGCCATGACGTGCCGCTCAGGCCTGTGGCCTCCGTGGGATCTTTGGGCGTGGGCACAAAACGACTTGCAAGCGAGACGGAGCCGCCAGTGACGAATAGGAAAATCCCTACAACACATGTTGCAGTATACATGCGGGTAGAAAGGCTGAAAGGAGAACTGGAAGGAGAGCTGAAAGTTGCAGTATACATGCGGGTAGATAGGCTGAAAGGAGAATTGGAAGGAGAGCTGAAAGGAGAACCTGGACCTGGACTCCAATTCGAGTCCATGTCCACGTCCATCGGCTCCGCCATGGGCACCTTCTGCATGGACACCTTTTCCATTCTGAGACCACACACAGGAAGTCCACAGGAATTCGCCTTTTTTGGCTCGGCTTCTACGCCAAGTGGTTCATTTTCCAAAACTACTTCCACAGCCAAGACAACAGATTGTACATGAACATGTACCACCCAGCCGACAAACCGAGCACTGAAGACCGTACATGATAAAGCCGTGAGGGCGAGACGACAACGAGACAACGGACTCGCTAACTACGTAAGTCCATGTCAACCGCTCGTGTCACGGTTGGCAAGGCCGGCCTCGCGCGGGAAGGGGGCGAGCGTGTCGAGGTACTTGAGCTGCCGGTCGAGGCCGCGCTCAATCTTCTTGAGCGAGTTGTACACGCGCAGAATGGGGCACGTCATCTCATTCTGCTGATCGGGCATCTTCCCCAGGTTCCAGCACGTGCACGTGCCGTCCTCTTTCATCGCGTGCTCGGCGCCAAGCTTCGGTGCGCCGCTGTCGAGCGTGAAGGGCACGTCAGCGTACACGCACACGCGGCAGCGCAGGTTGGGATGGTCTGCGAGAGCCTTTTTCGGACTGGCCAGGTAGGGAACCACGCAGTACGCCACCTCCGAGGTGGCCAGACCGCACGCCAGCATGACCGAGTCAGCCGCAGCGCGCTCATCGTGCAAGATCTCGCCGTCGTCCAGCCGGCCGTCGTCGAGCGCCGCGACCGAGGCGAGGACTGCGACGCCCACCTCGGGGTACATATCGGACGAGGGGCCCTCGCTCATGCGGCCGTCGAGGTTGACGCCAAGCTGATCGACGACTATGAAGAAGCGACCCACCTTCTCGGCCTTGAGGGCAATCTGAGGATTGGCCACAAAGCCACGCGATTTGGGCGGGCCGCCCGGCGGCGCGCCGCCGAAGTCGAAATTGGGCTTGGCCGGCTTACCATCGTCGTCGTCGTCGTCGTCGTCCGCGCCCGCCGCCTGCTTATCACGCCTGAGTGCCGCCTTGAGCGCCGCGGTCTTGCCATCGTCTCGAGGGCTCGCAAGATCTGAGGGCTGGCACACAATCTCGAGTGCTGTCGCCCAGGTTACGTCAAACGTCTTCTGGTACCAGTCCGTCTCGGGGCGCACCGGCTCGAGATGGAAATCGGGAAGACCGTCGTCGTTCTCGTCGTCCGCGCGCAGCACGAGCGTGAACGGAGTCTCGCATCCTGGTGTGAACGTGTGCGGCAGCAGCACATACGGCGTCTCCGACGGCTCGAGCGTCACGTCCTGCACGAGGCGGCGCACCTGTCGAGGCTCCGCTCGGACAATGAGCTCGTCGGCCGAGGTGAGGAGCAGCTTGCGCCGTTTGGCGTCCGCGCCAGGGTTGCCCTTGAGGATCGTGATCCCTAGAGCACCCTCGGGCGGGAAGAGTGCCTCGTGGTCCGTGGTGGACGCGCTCGAGGGAGCCGGCACGGACAGGGAGATGGTGAGGCGGAGCGGCTGCTTGGTGGTGAGCAGCCACTGCTGGTTGCAGCGCCACGTGGCGAAGTTGGGGCAGCAGCCCCCCGCGGTCGCGCCCTGCCAGCGCGAGCGCATGGTGAGTTTCGTCCAGCGGTCGTCGGCCATCCGGCACGTGAAGAGCACGTTGAACCAGAGCACGAAGTCGTCGAAGCCCATCCAGAACGTGCCGTCCTCGCTATTGTTACGGTACGCCATCAGCTGGCGCATCTGCGTGGTCCACGACGGGTCGTCGTCGGCCCACTTGCCGCGCCACTCCGAATAGCCATAAAAGGTGCGCAGCCTCACCATCCGATGGCCGTAGAACTCGCCGCCCACGATGACGCAATACGGCAGGTTGGCGAGCAACCCTTTTCGGGTCAGCTCGTCGGGCGGCTCGCCGTCGACGCGGTGCTCGCACCCGATGACGTGCGAAGTCTGCCACCACTGCATCATCTGGCCCCAGAGCGCGTCCACGAGCTCGGGGTCATTCGAGGGCAACACGCCCACTTCGCGGGACAGGCCGCCAGTCAGGTACAGAAGTCCATCCTCGACAGAGCCGCCGCCGGTCTTCTCATAACATCCCTTATACTTGGCAAAGGCCTTCTCGAGGATCGGGAGCCAGAGCACGGCGGGCGAGGGCGTGCGCGCGAAGCACGGAAGGCCGTCCTTGCCGCACGGCAGCCTGTCGTCCACGATCACCACGTGCCAGTCGTCGTCCGACTTTGGGTCGTCCACGTAGAAGCGTACCTGTGGGGAGGGGGACGAGGCGCCGTGGTGAGCACATGCATGCAGAGCTCTGGCGGCTCGTCCGAATTTGGGTCGTCCACGCAATAGCGTACCAGATAGAAGCCCTGGGCGCCATGTGAACGGTCGACAAAGACGCGCTCGAGCACGCCCAGGTCGCCGCCCACGATGTTGCACGCGGCGAGGAGCCAGTGGTTGAGCAGCGCCGAGGCGACCACGCCGCTCACGCCGCCGCTCCGCTCGTCGGAGAAGAGCCGGGGCACACCCGAGCCTGACGGCAGGTCGGCCGCAAATTCGGACGGTCGGCGCCACGCGATGACGGGATCGGCCGGGAGCCCGCTCGCACGCAGCTCGGCGCCCGGGGCGCGCCCGTCCGCCCAGAGTGAGGACGGGCCCGCCACAAAGTTGGGGTCCACGAACAGCCCACCGTTCTGCGCGGCCGCCGCCTCCGCCTCAGCGATGAGACGTGCCACGTCGGCCTGCTGCCTCTTAGAAAGGCCCTGGCCCTCCGAGATGGGCTGCACCTCATTCTCGGCCACCGGAACCTCCGCCTTGGCGATGGAGGGCGTTGCCGCCGCGCCACCGCTGACCGGTGCGGCCGCCGCCTTGGCCGCGGGCAGCTTGGCCGGCACCCCTCCCGAGGCGGCGTTGGCCGCGTTGGCGGCGGCGACATTCGCCTCCGTCAGAGTCACTGGCTGCACCGCCGGACGCGACGGCGCGCCGGCGTCGTCGCGGAGCTCGGTGAGCGTGAAGGCGACGCCGGCCACGGAGGCGACAGACAGCTCAAAGGCCGCCTGGTGGCCAGGGTCGAAGGTGCACGGCACGATGATGTAGCCCAGTGCTTCGCCGCTCGCCAGAGGCGGCAGGTCCACCTCGGCCGTCTGCACGTCGACGGGCTTCCACGTGGTCTTAGTCACGAGCTCGCGCTTGCTCACCTTTGGAGATGTCTTGCGACCGCCACGGTCGCCGCTCTGCTGCTTGAGCACCACGAAGCCAATGTCCAGGAGCGGCTGTGCATTGCACCGGAGCACGATCGTGAAGGAGCCGGGCGCGCTCGGCGTTAGGAGGTACTGCGGGTTCTTCGTCCACGAGGGCACGCGAGGGCAGCCGCCAGAGGTGCCTGGTCCCCACGAGTTACGTACTTGCTTCTGCACCGGCTTCACCATCCTCTCTTTTGCGCGTCCAACGTTCGCAGCGGCCCTTTTCGCCCCCCGCCGCTTGCCCGAACCGCCCCGAACCGGTGTCGAGGGTGTCGAATTATAAACATTGGCTGTGAAGAAACATACGCCTGTCCGCATAAACTCACCCGCCCTGAGGCCTGTGGGCGCAGGGCTCTCTCTCTCTCTCTCTGCACGCTCCAGTTCTCCTCGAGCCGCGCATCTCTCTCTCTCACACTCTCTCGAAGAATTCTCTCTCAGTCAAGGATCGCGTAGAGCGCGTCGTCGTGCTCCCACAATGTCTTGTCGACGTCAAACTCCCACCGCGGCCGCAGGAAGCGCGGGTCGAAGTGCGGCGCGCCCCACTTGTCAGCGGACGGGTCCACAAAGTAGCGTACTAAAAAGTGAGGGCCCTCGTTGGTGGGGTCGGGCCGGTCGGGAGACGGGGCAGCTGGGTCCTCCGCAGCGGCCGCCGCCACGGCCGCCTCGTACGCGTCGGCGTGGGCGCGGGCCTCGTCGACAGAAACCTCTCCCATGCATACGCCGGCCCACCACGCGTCATCAGCGTAGCATTCAACGGCCGCGCCGATCGGTAGACTTCGGACCCACGCAAGCTGCGCCGCGTACTCGGCCGAGTCCACCGACTTGGCAAAGCCCCTCTCCGGCTTCCAGGGGCAGTCGTCAAGGCATACCTGGGCGGCGCCGCTCGGGGGTATCGGGCGGATCTTCGAGAGCTCAATCCGTTCCATGAGCTTGCTCTGCCCATCGTCGTTCAGCAGCTCCTCGAACTCGAGCAACGCGTGGCAGTTCTTTCGGTCCACTGAGACGACTCGGGCGGTGAACCACTGGTGCTCAAACCCATGGTCATTCTCGTCCTCGCCGATCGCATGTGCCTCGACTAACTCCTTGCGACGAAGCCAATTCTTCTCGGGCGGTAACGGTTCTGTCGTGGGAGCGCGCTCGCCAATGCGCGTGAGGGCATGCTGCAGTGCCACCTGCCGCACAGGGGGGGCAGGAGCCGAGTGGCGCTGCCGCCTCCCGGCACGATCGAGATGGGCGTCTGGGCTGCTGCTCGCGCCGGCAGCCGCGGCCAGCTCCTCCACCTCGCTTCGTCTCGCTCGGGTGCCGCCATCGCCATTGCCGCCGCCGCCGCCGCCGCCGCCGCCGCCGTGCCGGGCGCCTGCACGCTCGGGGTCTCGTCTGCTGCCACCGCCGGCTCGGCTGCTGCCGCCGCCGCCGCGACGTGCGGCCACCACCGCCGCAGTCGCGCGCTTGGCTGCTGCACGCTTCGAGGGGCGGCGAGATTGATGGCGAGATTGACTCTCGCGCCTCTTTGAGTTTCGTGGCACCCGATTCTCGGCCTCGTCCTCCTCGTCCTCGTCCTCGTCCTCGTCCTCCTCTGAGTCATCGTCGTAGCTGACTGCGCTGTCCTCGTCCTCGTCGTCCTCGTCCTCGTCCTCCTCCCCGAAGCTCTCTTCCTCGTCCTCCTCACTGTCCTCATCCGAGTCATCGACCACGCGCCGGCGCCGCCTCACCTGGTCACGCCGTTGCTCGGCCTGGCGCTTCCGCCGCACCTTGTCGCGCTGACCCGCGCGCCGCCAGTCGCCGTCGTCGTCCTCGAACGATGGCAACGCCTCGTCCTCATCCTCCGCCGCCGCGGCGGCCGCCGCCACGCACGCGCGCCGAGGGCGACGCGCTCGCGCATGGTCCTCGTCCTCCTCGTCCTCACCGTCCTCATCGTCGCGCATCATGCGGCGGCTGCGCCGCCGGAGGCGTGACGAAGGCGAATCGTCGTCGCCGCCACCCCGCCGCCCCCTGCCGCCCCCCGCCGCCACCCCCCCGCCCCCCCCCGCCCCGTCGTCGCGACCCCGCCGCGGTCGCCCGCTGCTGCTGCCCCCACCGAGCCGCCGCCCCACACCCGCAGCGGCCGCGGCGGCGCGCGTGCGCCCACTCGGCAGCGGCTCGTGCCGCGCGCGCCTCCCAGCATCGTAGACCAGCTGCTCGTCGTCCTCGAGCAGATCGTCATCGTCGTCGTCGTCGTCGTCGTCATCGTCGTCGTCGTCGTCGTCGCGCCCGCCCGCCCGATAGTCATCGTCCGCCGAGTTATCGTCCCAATTCTCAACTTCATCGAGGGGAACGCCGGCGGCGACGAGGGCGGCGTCGATGGGCACGGTGGTGGCCACGCCACTGCTGCTGCCGGCTCCCGCCGAGGAGCCTGCGCTAGCCATGCGCTGCTTCCCCCCTCCCTTGCCCATCGTGCCGGCCCGCCCGCCCCGCTCGGCAGCACCACCCTCCGAATGAGGATCGACCAACGCGAGCGCCTCGTTCAGCGCCAGGAACGCGCCCTTTTCGGCGAGGGCACGCACGACCCCCGGGTCGGTGGGGCGCACGAGCGTGGCGGCGACGCTCGCCATCGCGTGCTGGACCTCTTCCGAATATTCCTGCTGCGATCGGTTGAGCAGCGACCTTCCCTGCGCAGGCGTCTGAAGGCTTGGCAGCCGCACGGGCTCTGTCGAGCCCCCGCCGGGCGGGTCGGAGGGTTCAAACGGGCCGAGTGATGTCTGGTCGCCGCCAAAGTATTGCTCGTACGGCGCGGCAGCTGCGGTCGGCTCGGCCGACGCACGCACGAGCGCCGACGCGCCACCGACGACGACGGTCTCGGCGTGCTGGGAGGCGGCGGACACGCCGCCGAGCGCAAGCCCGTAGACGATGAGCCTGCCGGCCGCGTCGCATAGCGCGAGCGTGGTGCCATCCTCGGACCATTTGCCCTCGACGATTTCGTTGTTTTCGTCCAGGTGAGGGGTGCGCAGCGCGTGCAACATGGTGCCACGCACTACGTCCCACACGAAAGCCTTGCCATCGTACGAGGCCGAGACGGCGATGCCAGGCAGCGTCGGGTGCGCCTCGAAGACATGAACCTCGTGGGAGTGGGGAGGCGGCACGCTCGTTGGCCCGCCGTCCGCAGCGGCGACACCGCCGCTGCCACCGCCAGCAGCGCCGCTGCCCATCGCAACGGCCATGGTCATCGTCACCGAGGGTGGGACGGCAGCGGCGAGGTCGCGCAGCTCAAGCAGCGCGCGCGAGGGCGGCGCCGCCGGCCCGCTGGCACGGAGAGAGCGTACGGCAACGCCCGTGTGCCCACACCATACCGACAAGTGGCCGAGCGATGACGACGTGAGCAGCAACGCATCATCGCAGGTCCAAACGACGCTGACCACCTGGGGCACTTCGCTACCCTCGGGGGGAGGCTTACCAAGCGTCGTCGAGCCCCACTTCTCGGCGCCCACTCCGCGCGTCTCGCCCAGCACACGCCCAGTGCTCAGCACGGCGCCTTTCGACTTGTGCTCCGTCCCTTTGAGCTTCCATAGGCGCGCGCTACCATCCTTGGAGGCGGTGGCGAGACGCAGGCCGTCCGAGGCCCAAGCGAGAGTGAGCACGTCGTTCTTGTGCCCGCGAAGCGTCGCCACCAGCACCGGCCCTGGGGGAGCCTCCACAGCCGCCGCGCTCGCCGAAGCTGCCGGAGCCGCCGCCGCAAGGGCGCCATGAACGGGCGCCGTGCACGGGGCGCCGTGAACGGGCGCGCTCCCGGCGGCACGCGGCTCAACGACGCGCAGCACGTGGATCACGTCATCCGACGTGCAGATCGCAACCCGCACGCCGCCGGCCGACCACGCCGCGTGGTACACGCTGTAATTGTCGCCTTGCGCGCCCGACGCCGCACTGGCCTTTCGTGGCAGCTGGGAGCTCTCGAGGCGCCACCCGTGTACGACAGGTGCCGTACGCCCTCCGGGCTCGGCGGGCGCTGTCGCGGGCGCTGCGGGTGGCGCGAGCCGCAGCGACACGTGCGGCACCGCGGTGTCCTCTGCCGCCTCGCCCTCCTCGCCTGGCCGCCGTCGCGTGCGAGCCCGCTGCGGCCGCTGCGGCCGCTGCGGCTGCTGTGCTGACGCCGACGGCGGCGGCGGCGGCGGCAAGCGCGTCCACAGCAGGCATTGGCCTTTTTGAGTGACGCCGAAGACCTCCGGGTTGGGTCGGAACGTGGAAAGCGGGCGCCAGCGCGCCACTATCGGCGGTGAAGCGTCCACGCCTGGCGCCATGCCCGCGGGTGGCTGCAGCACCGCGATGCAAGGGCATCCCTCGACGTCGAGCGCCCAGACCCGGATGGTCTGATCGTTGCAGGCGGAGGCGAGCAGCGTGCCGCTCGCGTGCACGGAAATGTCGGTGATCTCGGCGCGGTGGCCGCGCAGCGTGCGCAGCAGGAAGCACGTCGCACAGTCCCACACCTTGATCAGGTGATCGTCGGCGCCAGTGAAGATGCGCTCGCAGTTCGCGTCGAAGGCGACGCAGTACGCCGCGTTTGTGTGCCCATCGAGCACGCCGCGCAGGCCGAGGCGCTCGGAACCAGCAAGCAGCTCGCTCGTGGTCCGTAGGCCAAGCGCGGTCGCCTGCACGGGCCGGCCCGGCGCACTGCTGCGCGTGCCGCGACCGCTATGCATCTCACGTGCGCCGAGCCAAGCTGGAAGTGGCGGTGCAAGGGGCAGCAGCCGCCTGTGGGCTGCGGCGGAGTCGCCCGCCGCCTGCGTGCTCAGCAGCGTGCCGTGCCCGGGCGCGTGCGCACGCGCCAGTAGACGGCGCAGCTGGTCCGGCGGGCAGCGCATTGTAGCAAGTGACGCCGGCGTGCCGGGCGTGAGCGGGAGCACGCCCGCCTCGGCTACATCGCGCTCGAGTGCGGCAGCCGCCCGGTGCCACGGGCCACTGAGCAGGTAGTTGTGGATGAGCGCGAGAATTTCCACCTCGCGCGCGTCCGACGCTCTATTCGCCCGCAGCATGAGAGGTGCTCAAGACAGCGTTTTGAAGTTAAATGCCGTTATGATGAACATCGTGCACACCGCACACACCACTTTCACACAGTGCGCCACGCGCACATACAAGAACGAACCGCCGCTCGATCACCGACGTATGGGTATACAGACACACTCGGCACACCAGGCGCGGAGCTCGCACGACCTCCACTGCGGGTGCGCTCCCCACGGCCGGCTCACATTGCTGAGTCCTCACAGCACATGCCTCACTGCACCCTCGGTAGCCCCGCGAGATCCCCCGACCCCACAGCATGCACACGCGCATTCCTCGCTATCGCCATGACACATCTGAGAGCACAGCTGCTCGCCTCGTGCAGAGCCTCACGTCCTCCGACTACGCACGTTGCCAGCCCCGCGCATCACGCCGCGCGGCGCGGCATACCATCGTCATCACACGCCCCGCCCTCGTGCTCATTGCGCGACCGTGCGTGGGTGCGTTGCAGAGGGCGGCAGGACGCCCCACCGCCGCCGCTGCCACCTCACCCCCCCCATACGGTTCAGAGGGTGCTAAAGTGTCGCGCCTCGCGCCTCGTGCCGTGGTGAGCATTTGTATGCACCTCACGCCTCGCGCCTCGCGCCTCGCGCGGAGGCCTTGTGAATGCAAGTGCTCACCTTTAGTGCTCGCGCGCACGCGGAGGCCTTGTGCGGAGACATTAGTAGGGCACCATGGAGCCCGTCGCCGTGGGCGACTTCTGGCCGCCGCGCTCTTGGCTGCCGATCAACCGCCGGCGCGCGATGCGGGAGGCCATCGACTGATCCCAGTTGCCCGGGCCCGCCAAGGACGAGGTCTCGTACTTCATGTTGAAGTCGGCCTCGTCGACGCCAAAGGGGGCGTTTCGGTGCACGGTGCCATACGCCACCTTCTCCTGGCGCACGGTGCCGATGGCCTCTGCGATGGTGGGAGCGGGCTGGAAGTTATGGCGGCGCATGCCTTCGGGAGTGGCCGTGGGCGGCTTGTAGCTCAAGTGCTTCTGCTGCGCGGCGGCGAGCTTGGACTGCACGGTCCTCTCGACGTCCTTGCGCGTGGTGGTGTAGTCGGGCTTGCCGTACCACGAGTCAATCGGGTCCGAGCCGAACGGTTTGGGTTGTCCGAAGCTCTTCTGTTGCATCATGACCTCGAACTCGGACTTTGCATCCTCGAAGACGTAGCCCTGCATGCCGCCCGCCGCCGCGATCTCGTCCGCCTCGATGACGCCATCGCCGTCCTTGTCGATCATGGCGTAGTTCAGGTCCGGCTGCAAGATGTTGAGCTTCGCGATCGAGTCGCCACAAACAAGCTCGCGCTGCTTGGCGTAGATCGCGGCGGTGGCCTTGTCCACCTTGCGACCCTTGATGGCATTGTACTCGTCGGGGATCATCTTGGCCTTCGGGTCCGTGTCGCGCTCGAGGTAGCCGTCGCCGTTCAGGATGTCCGCCACCTTCTGCGAGCCCGCGTTGAACTCGGAGAGCCGACGCTCTTCTTCGGTGTCGACGTCAACCCACGTAAACGGGCCCGCGTTGTAGTCGTTGATCATGCGCGACGCCTTGCCCGCGGCGCCGAGGACCTTCTCGTCGGGCGCAAGCAGATGCGACGACTTGAGCGTGCCGTAGCTCGTGGTCTTGTCGGGGCGGTAGTTCTCCTCGAGGATGGCGCGAGCGTCGCTCGAGTCCATGTCGTTGCGGTGGCGCGGCTTGACGACCTGGTTGGACGCGCCCACCGTGTAGTTGGCGTCGCAGTCCTTGCGCGCGAGCATGTCGCGCGGCGCACCGAGCGCGCCCTTGTAGTTGGGCGGGTACTGCGGGCCCGCGTGGTCCGTGGGGATCGCGCCCTTGAGGTCGCCGCGCGGCTCGTTGTGGCGGTTGCCCAAGGTGCCCCATGCGTACGCCGGGCCGCCTACGGCCGACGACTTCTCAAGGCGCGAGGGGAAGGAACGGCTGCCGATCTCGACCGTGGCCTCGCCGGCAGAGCCCTTCTGGAGCGCGAAGAAGAGCTCCTCGGCCCTCTTTTGTCCGGCCGAGTCCTGCATCTCGTGCCCGAAGACGATGTTATCCATCTGGTCGCGCATCTGCGGCACGTCCTTGGGTGCGGAGCGCGAGTTGGAATGGAAGGTGTGGATCTGGGCCGACGACGCACCGGCTGAGCCCGCGAACTCCTTGTCCTTCATCATCGAGGCGCCGTCCTTGTCGCCGCCCTCGAGGTCGTGGCCGAAGACGACCATGTCGACGTCGGTGACACCCGAGTAGCCCGACTTGCGCGTCACGGGCTTCACGCGACGCACGAGGTCCGCCGTGTTGGCGAAGAAGATCTCGTCTGACGACAGACCGGCCGCGCTGTTGAACTCGGACTCGTTGACGTAGGCCATCGAGCGGCAGCCGTGTGCGACCGCGGCGCGGCGCGACTGCTCGCGCTTCTGCAGCAGTGTGGCGTTGGGGGGCAGGTCGCCCACACCGAGCGCCTGCCGGTTGCCCTTGGGGTCGGGGCCGCTGAACACGACTGCCTTGATCGAGCCTGCTCCATGCTCCTGTGACAGGACGGGCAGCGCGTTGGCTCCCGCGCCGCGCTCGGTGCGGAAGTCGAGGTCCTTGGCCGCAAAGTCGTCCTGCATGACGTCCGTAGGCCGGTTGACCTTCCGGCTGGCCCAGGCGATCGTGCCATCCGAGTTGGCCGGGAGCGCCGAGGGTGTTCCCACATTGCCGGCAGCGCCGGCGAAAGCATGGCTGCCCTTGAAGCGCGCCTGCGGGCATCCGGGGCCGTCCTGCATCTCCTGGAAGGACTGGTCCGTCGAGGATGACGAGTGCTGCAGCGGCGTGGTGCGCCGGCCCTTGGGGCCACCATACCACATGGCCGCCTCCTTGAGCGACGCATCTGTGGTGTGAACACCCGCCGAACCGAAAAAGAGTGGGGACGCCTCCAGGTCCTCCATGTCCTGGTTGGGGCCCTCGCCCGAGCCGTCTTGGTCGTGGCCGAAGACGACCATGTCAACGTCGGATGAGTTCTTCAACTTGGTGAACTTCGAGGGCACGATCTTGGCGTCCTGCATGATGTTCGAGGACGACACCTCCGACGAGCACACGCCCGCTGCTCCCGCAAACTGCGGCAGCTTCTTCATCTCCTCCTCGAGCTTCTTGATCGAGGTGAAACCGTCCTGGTCGTGGCCGAAGACGACGGCGTCGACGACCGCGTTGTTTGCATCCATGCCGCCGACGCGCTTCTTGAAGCCGAGCCAATCCCTCTGGTCCATCTCCCAGTGCTCGCCCTCCGAGACGCCCGCGCCGTCCTGCTCGTGGCCAAAGACGACGAGGTCCACGTTCGACTCGTTCGCCTTGGAGCCCAGCCCGCCGCGCGTGTTCTTGTCCACCGGCTGCCTAGGGCGAGCCTCTTGCTGCGAGCGGGACGGGCGGGGCGAGCGTGAGCGAGGTTTCTCAGGCAAGGCTTAGGCAAGGGAAGCGCGTGTGCATTGCCCCCCCCACCACCACCACCCAGCCGGCGTGGCAGCCGGCGTGGCAGCCGGCGTAGCAGCAGCAGCGGTGAGGCCCGCGCGGGAGCCGTCCGTCGCAGCGGAGCCCCCGTCTGGAGCGGCCTCGGCCGCCGCAGCAGAGCGACTGGTGCTGGTGGCCGCCGGAGGAGTATTCCTGAGCGCCAACCACATGTCGGCAGCGGCTGCGGGCTGCTGCGGCAGCGCGCAGGGCGCACGACGGGGATGGTGCGTGCGCCATCATCATCGGCCTGCCGCTGCTGCCGCCGCTGCCAACCAACGTCGCCGGCGGCGGCTCATCCCCAGAGCGGCCTCTCCTTGCAGTGTGCACTGACGCTACGCCGGCGTGTACTGGGGGCGGCGCTTACCGCACGACCACCAACCGGCTGGTGGTACCAAAAGCCCGCGTCCATGGGCTCCTTGCCGCGCTGAATGGCAGCCTTAGCGACCGCTTCGGCCTGCGACAGAGTCACGTTCGGCATGCGGTTGCGCGTCTGCTCAGCACGGCTCATGACGATGCCCTGCTCCCAGGTTTCGCTCGTGGGCTTCTTCGTGAGCGGGTTGCGATCAATGGGCAGCTCAGAGAAGGTGAGGTCTGGCATCTTGTACGGCTAAAGGCAGTGGCGACTGCGCGTAGGGGTCTGCTCGTCCAGACGAGCGGGCTCCTCCAGCGATGCAGAGATGCCTGACGCCAAAAGCACCAAACGCTGGACACAGCAAAACATCCCAGAAGTCGTTTCGCTTTTTTGGTGACGATATTCGTTTTCGCGTCACGGGGTTTCTAGAAAAACTCGAAACAATTGACGCGTTCCGCGTCGTGCCTACACACGTTGCCCGTCTAGGCCTGCGACACTGGAAGTCGCTCAAATGCATGGGAATATCGTCCCAAAAAAACGATAGTGTCACATCCTCTCTATGTGTGTGATCGCCGGACGATGGGCGCGCCAGTCAGACACGCGTTATTCTATGAGCGCAGAGTGGCCATGGCGCAGATCGCGTGGCGCTTCCCTGCTGACAACCTGCGCCTGCGCGTTAGCGCGGCTCGTAAGGAAGCGGCTCATCGCTCTCGGGAAAGCCTGCGTCGTGCGCTACGTCGCCCGGCAGCATGCGACCGAGCACGCGCTCGGCGCCTCGCACATCGCGTATGCGGTCAAAGGTGATCCGTTCGGTGGGCTTGTACATGACCTTGGTCTTTGTTAACACGACAGTGGCAGTGCCGTCGCGGTGCGGCGTGAGCTTCG
>Ga0210246_100848_pt1 | contig 26887 bp, 8 predicted proteins | sample ChrtobMetaP3_8mM_FD_155469 | JGI IMG/M metagenome (GOLD analysis project Ga0210246, IMG submission 155469) | Chrysochromulina tobin associated microbial communities from unialgal haptophyte culture, Seattle, Washington, United States - P3_8mM | ecosystem: Host-associated > Algae > Haptophytes >...
TGACGGCGGCGGAGGCGACGGTGGCAGAGGCGACGGCGGCGGTGGCGGCGGCGGTGGTGGTGACGGTGATGGCGGCGGTGGTGACGGCGGTGGAGGAGGCCGTGGAGAAGGCGCTGGTGGTGACGGCGGGTAGGCACACATTGCGAACTCTGAGCTAGGGCCGCCGCCGTCGTCGCTGCACGAACTGCCAGCGGCAATGAGGCAGATATTCATGCGGACCATGGCAGGGGAATGTGGCGGCGGGGGCGGCGACGCTGTGCGCACGACGCGGTTGACGCAGTCGGTGCCGTACGCGTAGCTGGGACTGCCGTCGCTGTTCTCGTTGCTATCGTTGTCTGAGGTGAACACGCTCGTGTCCAAACAGAAGAAAGACCCTGACGAGGGCGAAGTTGCGCCAAGGAAAGGCTGACGGCTTCCACACAGGGGCATCTTATCCCTGTCAAAGGGTGTCCAGGTCGCGCTCTCGGCGCACATGCCCAGAGAGACAGCGACGAGCGGAAAGAGAAGCGGGAAGCCCCCGATCGCTGTAGGCATCGCAGCAGTCCGACTGGTCGTAGAGGGACATGGCCACGTACGTACTCGCTGTGGGTTGAACACGGGCGACGGAGAGTTCCAAAAAAGGTCTGGGGATGCTGTCCATGAGGTTACTTGTACTTGCGATGGCTGCGAGCAGGCACGAGGAACGTGTCTTAGCTGGGGCACGGGCGTTGGAGCTGGAGCGGGCTGCGAGTGTGGCAGGCGGTGACGTGTGTGTGGTGTGTGGTGTGTAGATTAAGGTGTACCAGAGCCCAAGCCACGATGAAGCAGTGGGTGAGGAGTGAGCGGGCAGAGAATACACCCAGGGGGGAGGCGCGGCGAGAAGTGCAGGAGGAGGGATCATGCCTTGACGATGCCACAGTGGTGCTTGTTGCGGCGGTCATGGCATGGATGATCAGGCCGAAGCCGACGGCGCTGCACTCGATGGTGAGCGGGACGAGCAGTTCGCCGACGGGGCCGCAGCCTCGAGGACGACCGCGCCCGGCTCACAGGCACAGGCTTCACAGGCACAAGCTTCGCGCCGCCTGGGCCATGCGGGAGAGCGCGGGCGTGACGGCGGCCGGATCATCTTGTGACCGTGGTGTCGACGTCGCGCCTGCCGGTCGTGGCGGAGATGTCGAGGGCGAGGTGGCCGTCGTGCCCGACCGCTCGCAGCCGCGGCTGCCTGCACCGGGGGAGCAACACGCAAGCCGTCAGCAAAACAGGCGAGGCGGCGCATTCGCACGTGCTGATGGCGAGCGCAAGTTGAGTCGCGCGGAGGCCGGCGCGCCTCTCGGCGGGCACGTAGTTGGGGCAGGCGCGGGAACGGACGGCGCGCGTGCGCGTGTGCACCTGCAGCATGTGCACAAGTCGCGCGCGCAGCGGCAGGGCCGACCGAAAGCTGCGCGCGCGCAGCGGCAGGGCCGACCGAAAGCTGCGCGCGCTGCAGGGGTGGCTGCCGGCTGGGCCGCGCACACCTGCGGGTTGATGTCCCTGGGGCTCGAAGAGGTTGGTGACAAAGTTGATCGCGGGGTGGATCGTCTTGCCCGCGCTCTAGTGCCGCGGCGCGTGCATGGTGATGTGTGCGCTTGGGTGTTGTGCGTGCGGAGATGAGTGTGCTGTTGTGTGTTGATCTCGCGTGGCGGCTCGGAGAAGAGGGTGGGACTCGGGCGGAGATCGCACCTCGAACTGAAGCGTGGATTGCACCACAAACTGAATGGCGTTCGCCTCCTGATCGTCGAGCGCTGGCAAAGCGACGACGAGTGGTAATGCGACGAGCAGAAGGCGCAGCATTGATCTCGAGGCTCTCGAGTTTGGTGTCTTGTAGTCGCAGGATGTAGTCTGCGTAGGAAGGCGGGCAGGCGGGTGGCGCGCGATGAGTTGCGCGACGTCGATCGCAGGCGTGCGGCCACTTCGTTGGCTCGCGCGCTTGCGCGCCCAGCGCAGTTGCTTGGCGGATGGCGTGCCCAGCGCAGTTGCTTGGCGGACGGCGCGGGCGCTGCGGGGCTGGGGCCATTCACGTCGCTGGGCAACGGGGCGCGCGATGAGCATGCGCGTCAGCGCTCGGGGGCCAGGCCGAGGGTGGTGCAGACAGATACCTTGCACTCGCCAGGAGCTAGCAACAGCGGCGAGGCCGTGTGTGTTGCAGACGAGTCTGGTATGACCCTATTATTGGAGCATTTCGTCTGTGAAACGTCTGAGCGCGGTCCTCGAGTGTATAGGTTCCCAACGCGGCCCTAGTTTCGACGTTATATGGTAGTCTATGTTTACAATTGTAGGATACGAAGGCTTCCTTCTCAATCACCGACCCGGTCCGGTGTCTCCCGGGCTCATCGACGGAAATCCGTTTCCAAGCTGCCATCACATTCTTCCTTTTGTACTAGTAGTTTATCGATAACTTAGAGCCTGACGCCGCCTCAGACCGGTGCTCGGTACGGCGCTCGTTGCGTAGACGTATGACAATGAAGCCGAAGCCGTGCCCAGCGACTCGGCGAAGGCGCATTCGTTTGCCCGTTGTGGCGCCTCGACCCAATTGGCGCTTGCTTGTTGCTGCGTCTGCCGGCGCGCCTTCAGCAATGGATCGGCATGCTATGTGGACCAGACCAAAGTAAAGCTGAAACGCTTTCACCTACGAGTATGGTGTAAACAGCGGCCCGCGGCACTTGATGGCGTGGAGGCACAGAGCGTGCCAGGTTTCGCTTCTCTGGGCGCCACCGCCAAAGAAGCAGTGCGAGCCTGGCTCCAGGCGCCGGCGGAACAATGGCTGCGCGCCGAGGAGTCAGAACGCCCGTGGCCGATGGCGATTACTCGTGTTCATCCTCCGCCCACCGATGATTCCATGGATGGATCTGGCGCGACGGTGCGCGCGATCGCCGCCGCAGCCACATCTGCTGTACCTGTGCCCGATGCGGCCGCGGCGGACGATCATGGGGATGGCGCATCTACCTGGATCCCACCTCCTCGGCAACGGAAGCGCAAGCGTGACTACCGCGAGGACGCCAAGGAGAGCAGCCACCGCCAGTGGAAGGCGTTCGGGTCGGACCCAACACGGCGCAGCATGAAGGGCATCCGCACTGTGCGCCAGGTGCTGCTGTATGGTTTCTTCAGTTTCGTCAATGAGCATGGGCAGGTGCTGCGCTTTGGGCGCCGCAAGGCGATGCGCTCGACATGGCGCCCGGCATGGCAGGTGCTCGACATGGCGCTTTGGGCGCCGCATGGCGATGCTCGACAAACCCAACCGCTCCACCTGGCAGCTGCTCGCAGCCTCCTCGACGCTGCGCCATGTCGACGGGCTGACCCAGCACGCGGCGCACCGTCTCGCGGCGGCTGTGGCCTTCCTGCAGGCGGTGCTCGGCCAGCGCCCACCACAGCGCCCCGAGCGCACGGCATGCATGCACGACGCGGAGCTCCACTTGCATGCACTTGCATGCATGCATGCACGACGCGGAGCTCCACTTGCATGCATGCATGCACGACCCGGAGCTCCACGGCCACGTTGGGCTGCTGATGCATGCACAGCTCGCCCTTGCCGCATCGTAGCGGCGGTCGCTCCGAGGTGTGAATGACGTCGGTGTGAAGTCGCTCCGAGGTGTGAAGGACGTCGGTGTGAAGTCGCTCCGAGGTGTGAAGGACGTCGGTGTGAAGTCGCTCCGAGGTGTGAAGGACGTCGGTGTGAAGTCGCTCCGAGGTGTGAAGGACGTCGGTATGCGATCGGCGCGCGCGCGTGGACGAAGCAAACAGCGCCGTGGTGAGCACTTGCTTGCCAGTGGCATTCGACGGATCGACGCGCGCGCGTGGACCGGGAGCCGATGGGTGCGGCCAGCTCCTGAAATCCACAGCGAATTCCACCGCGAACGTCCTGATACCTAAAAGCAACGGCTGGCCGCTCTCGAACCTCTCTCAGGAGGTTTAATATACCAAACGTCACGCCAGGGGACGCACCCTCGTCCCCTTGATTAATGGAGAATCCGCAAAACATGTCCGCTCCCGACCACGCTCATGACGCGAATATTGAAGCTATGAACCTCGCGACCCCTGGCAAGGACGCCTCGAACCCCGACAAGCCACCGCCGAGGAAAGCGCTATTCTCATCGCCACCGGCGCATACGTACACCAAGGACAAGAACCTAACACCAAGCACAACTGAGAAGCGCAACACTCGGGAGAGCAACTGGGTGCTTCTGCGCGGAGCTTGCATTGACATGAAGCCCGAGCAGAGGGTCAAGGATACGATCGAAGCGATCGAGAACGAGCCGCAGCTCGAGAGCATCATGTTCACGAAGCCGCTCGAGGCGATCACGACTGCTCTGGTCAAGATCACGACCGAGACGCTCGATGGCTCACCACTGCGCATGCATCAGAACCTCGTATTCCTGAAGGAGGGTCTTCCGGACATGCAGGCGATGTTCGTGCTGCCCAAGACCAGCTGCGTCGGCGCGTTCGCCTCACAGCTTGCCGGGTGCTACGGCATTTACCAGCGCATCAACCACATGACGCAGAAGGAGGATTGGGGCGGCGCACGCCTAGGATGGATGAAGAACGTGGACAAGCTGTTCGACACCGGCACTGCTGGCGAGTTCGAGATGAGCTTTGAGCGCAGCGTGGACCGTCACAAGGACAGGATCAAGTACTGCTCGGACGCCATGGCCCTCGGCTTCGCATCGTGGGCGCTCCCGCACGTGATCGCCTCGCTCGTCGCGGCTCTCAAGCTCGAGGAGTGGATTGTCTCCGACCCTGACTGGGACGCCGCGGACGTTGATGACCCGGCCAACGCCGAGAAGTTGGAAGCCATGCGCAAGCATTTCCACGAGTTCCAGAAGGAGCTCAAGACGGCGCTCATGGCGCTCGGAATCCAAGGGCGGGAGCGCGACGATGGGTGGGTCGTCTTCCCTGTGGACAAGACGGTGGAAATCACGGCGAAGGGGCTGGAGGTGCTGCGTCTTCCGCCTGGCGATAAGGTCGAGGTGAAGAAGCTCATCTCCACCGAGGAGCTGCTCTCCGGCGTCGATGTCTACATCGCACCCCAGGCGGGCATCTTTAACATCAAGCGCGCCTTTCGCGAGGGTGGGGAAGGGCTTGAGGCTGTGATCACGGAGCTGGGTGACGACGTCAGCCAGGTCATCCCGCGCCTCGAGATGGACACGGAGGCGACCGGGCTTATCAAGCTCACGCTCCGTATCAAGCTGACGGCGGAGAAGGCCGTTGAGAAGAAGCTGCAGGCGCTCTGCAAGGACTCGCGCAACGAGCTGGCGGAGATCAGGGGCGTGCCGACGAAGCTCGCATCGGGCGACGAGGTGCGCATGATTTGGTCGGGCGACCTGGGCACGGCACGCGTGCGCAACGGCCTCAATCGCGTTGCTGCAATCGCGGCCGAGCAAGGCATCAAGAGCTCGGAGGAGGTCAAGAAACTCAAGGGAGAGCTGGAAAAGCAGATCAAGGTGAACGTCGACGCCATCCTTGAGCAGGAGGCCAAGATCACGGCGTACTCCTCGCACATGCAGGGGCTAATGGACAAGCAGGCCACAGTGATCACCGAGATGCAGAGCCAGCACGCGTCGGCGATGGAGGACCTCCACAAGCAGATGGCTGAGAGCGAGACGGTGCACGCGAAGCAGATGGCCGACACGGAAGCGCATCACGCGGCCGCGATGGAGGACCTGCGCAAGGCGGTTCAGCAGCAGCAGCAGCAGATGGGCGACATGCAAAAGGTGGTTCAACAGCAACAACAGATGCAGCTCACCTTCACGACGCAGTTTGGCGATCTTTTCAACTTCATGAACGCTGTCACTGCCGAGATGATCGAGCAGCGCAACGCGGTGAAGGCCTCGGTGATAGCGATCAAGGAACTCAAGGACGGTCAGGCGGCGGGGTATGTGGATGCGATAGCACGGCGGCAGTGCGCGGTGCTGCGGGAGGTCTTTGCCATGCACGAGCGAGTCACCGCCCTCGCATCCCTCGTACGCGCAGGTCTGACTGATGAGCGACTCGTGGGAGACGGCGCGACGAGTCGAGACTTCCAGGCAGGAGAGGGGGATGCGATGGAGGCAGACGTGCAGTCTAGTGTCGAGGGCAAACAGGGCGCGAGCCGTGGAGGGGACGTGCGAGCCCGCGAGGGAGACGCAGCCGTAGGCGCAGCTGCGCTCGCGAGGCTGGCCTCGGACACTCGAGGAGCCGGTGGACCTATTGGGTCGGCAGAGCTCGGTGGACGAGTGCCCCATGAGAGTGACCAGAGCAGGCAGTGTGCCGTGAGAATGAGCGGGAGCACCAGAGTTTGCCGATCTAGAGAGAGCCCGCCATGGAACTTTGAACAAGGGGGGCAGAGTGGGGCACCGTTAGATGGACTTTGTGGCATATTGACGCGTGGCGTATCATACGTCGAGTCTATGTCTTTGTCTTTGTCCATATCTATGTCGGATACGAGGTGCAGTCCACTTCCAGCCCGCAAACATGAGCGTCGTGACGGGCGTGGCAAGTTTGGAGTCTTTGCGAGCACGCGTGGCTTTCATGCGATACTTGTTCTGCTTCTCGGCTGCACAGCGCGCGGCGAGGCGTTCGCGGGAGCGGCTACTTGCTGCGCGACGATGGAGCTGCGACGTGCGAATGGTGCAGCTCTATTATGTCGGGATGCGACAGAGTTGCGCTGCTACGATCGGACGGCATTGCAGCGCTCTGGGATCACTGGGCTTGGCGCTTCGTGCGGTGACGCGGGGTCGGCGTTTTGGAACTGCTTTGATACGATGGGAAGCATCCCAACACCGTCGATGACTGGCACATCAGCCGAGCGAGAGGTGGAACCGGAGCCTAGCCCGAGGTGGGCGTCAGACGGTCAAAATGAGAACAGGGAGCGAGCAACACTCAAGCGATCGGCGACGAACGCTATGTCGACGCCTATCACGGATACAACGGGCGGTGGCGAGCTCGTCCTTACTCAGCAGGCGGTGCGTGCGCGGAGAGTGGCATGGCGTGCTGTGCGACACTACACCGTGTTCACAGACCCGAACCGGCTACGACGGCGACGCCTTCGATGGCACATCAATCGACGAGCATGGAAACGGCTAATGAGGTCGCTTCGTGGGAACACGGTGGCTGATATGTTTAACGTCGCGCTGTGGAACGCGCGTGAGTTTCACGCACACGCGAATCCATCACGTGAGGCGTCTCGAAAAAAGATGCTTTGGATCATGCGGCGCTTGCAGGACGAAGACGCAGACGTCTGCTTCCTACTCGAGGTCATGGGCTCGCATGAAGCATTCACCGCCGAGACACACGGGCTACGGGCACTCGCGGCGAAGATTGGTTACAATGTACGTTGGATGGTTGGAGAAGGCGGGAGCCAGCGTGAGCAACTTATGCAGAGCGGTGAGTCACACACTAACGGCATTGCGGTGCTCGTCAAGAAGGCGACGTGCACTATCGAACGTTACGTGCGGATAGAGGAGAGAGTGCTCGGTGTATGGATACGAGGTCGGAATTCGAAGGAGCAGATTCGCATGCGGATTGCGGCAATCCATGGGCTACATCACGAGGGCACGTCGAGCTTCAACAAACAACTACAGGCGACGTACGCATGGGCTGCGGACGCAGCGCAGGAGAGCAAAGGCTGTCTCGTGGTTGGAGATTTCAACTACGTGGCGGACGTGGCGTGGCGATCCTCAGGAGCAGGGCTTGACGCCAAGGACAAACTATTTAGGGACTTTATCACGCAGCCAGGTGCGGAATATGTCTTACCCGTCGCATCTCGGCCGATTATTGTTTGGACGCGAAGAGGTGACACCGCGGGAGAGGTGAGTGATGCTGCGGGCGGCGGATCTATGTTGGACGGTGCAGTAGCAATCGGATGCGAATGTGCAACCTGGCACCGTACGGTTGTGGATTTTGCCTTCGACCGCGACGATCCCTTAGCCGCCTCGAGCAAGCCGCTCTCGGACCACGCGTGGATCACTTTTTCTCGGGAAATTCCGGAGGTGGTCTACAAGGGTGAAAAGAGACCCCGCTCCGCGCTTCCGAGAGGTGATGAGTGCATCAAGAATAGCTATCGAGATCTGGTGCGAAAGGGCGATGTGCACGAGGAGATCCTTCGGGCGCATGGCACGGTACACGCCACGACTGCTGCAGTTCAGGCTTTGAGGCGCGCAGCGGAGCAGGCTACGGCGGAGGTGCGAGCACTTAGGGAGGAGCGACCGCTGGAGATGGCGCATCGATGGCGAAGGTGGCTGCAGGAAGCTTACGCGGCTCGACACAGAGGGGTCTCTCCGCATGAGGTGCAAGGGGGGTTATTCAACTACCACTCGAGGCTCTGGAAAATTCGGGCAAGGTATGAGAACGCCGGTGACGATGTGTGCTGGGCCAAAATCATCAAGCGATGTCGGCAATGCTGGAAGTATGCGAACCAGAGGTTGCGTCGCAAGCAGCAGCGTGAGGATGCACGCCTCAAGGAGCTGTCACTTGGCATCGTGGAGGGCAAGGGCAGCAAGGATCTTGCCCAGGTTGCGATGTTGGCTTGGAAAGCGATTCGGCCGCAACGCATTTCCCTCGCCTTCGATCGGTTCCATCCTCGGGACGACGTGCGTGAGGCACCGATGCTCGCAGCAGATGACCCTGATGCCTTTCTCAATGGACTAGCACGAGAGGGCGATCGGCTGGTCAAAGGCCTCGCGGCAACCCCGCCGATCATTGATGCTTTCAAGGCCTTTTGCAAGGTCTTCTGCCCGACCTACGAGACCTTAAGGGGACGAGATGGTGGAGAGTGGGAGCTCATCAAGGAACTCACCTTCCCGGTTTTTCTGCAGGTTCTCAAGCGCGTGCCGAGGGGGAAAGCCGTAGGGCACGGCGGCTTCTCTATCGAGCTGCTCATTCACGCCGATCGCGAGATCAAGAGGGCGTTCTACGAGTGTCTCATGGCGGATCTGCGGGGAGGGGAATTTCCTCCGTCGTGGCGGAAGGTCATCTATGTGCTGCTCGCGAAGCCACCGCCCAGCAACCAGGCGCTTATCTCTGAGAGGCGTGAGATAGCGCTGATGGCACAAGACATGAAGCTGGTGATGCACATGATACGGGCGACTGCGTATCGGCTCATCACGGGCAGGCTTCGCTCTGAACAGTGCGGGTGGCTCCCGGGGTACGGGACAACAGATGCTGGCCTCCCCTTGGCTGCGGTGCTTCAGCAGGCGCAGCGGCAACGGCAATCTCTATGGATATTGTACGTCGACCTGGCGACGTTTTTTCCGCGCATCGACCGTGAAGCGCTCACAGTGGCCGAAGTTTTAGTTGGCCTCCCTCCCCAAGTGATCGAATTGGTCGGACAGATCTATGGTGCAGGGCGTGCGGTCGCGGAGGAGGCGGTCGAATGTCAATTTGATACCTCTATAGGCCTCAGTGCTCCGTTCAAGAATCATATGGGTGCGCTCATGGGGGAAGTGCTTTCTCCCGACAGGGCGAAAATTATCCTCAACTCGATCCTATGGGCTATTAAGCTCCACGTACACGGTGTGCAACTCTTCGGTTTCGGGGAGGACGAAGAGGGCCGTATTCGTGCGATCGCAAGCCTCGCCTATGCAGATGACTGGGCGGGAACGTTTAGCAGCGAAGCGGATCTTAGGCGTGCCTGGGCGATCTGGAGCGTTTGGGTTCCCATCTCCGGTTCGAAGCTGGGCATCAAGAACAAGCTCAAGACTGTGATCACGGGGGTGATACGAGATGGGCAGGGCAATGAAAGCGACATAGCTGACCCGCAGCTCGTTACGCTTGACGGGGTTCGCGTGCCTGTGCTCTCTCGTCGTGAGGCCTACAAGCACTTAGGCGTTCTGCGGGTCGCGATGTGCGGGGATGAGGCGGCGGCTGACTCACTCAAAAAGCAGCTTCGAGTGGCTATCGGGCGGGTGGCGCGAATGCACAAGCCAACCAGGCGCGACATGATTCTTGTCACGAACGGCCTCTTTCAGGGGCTCGCAGGGTTCAAGTGCAGCACGGTCTACTACCCGTTCGAGTGGATGGAGGACATCGAGAAGGAGTGGAGGAGAGTGTTCAACAAGAAGGCGATGCGAGACTCGTCCTCGCCGGCGTGCTTGCTCTATGAAGGGGGGGGGAGTGCGACCGGAGGAAGACGGCACCTGTGGGCTATTGGATGCGCCTCCTTCTACGTTGCCTTCACCAGAGCTCTTGCGGACGCAGCCGACACATCTCAGCGGGCAGCCGCTCGATCGTCGTTAGCTTTGAGCCTCTCGAGGTGGGGGGCGCAAGGCGACCCGAGGTTGTTCTCATGGCGACATCTCACGAGCACCCTCGAGAAACAGTTGCGAGGGCGACAACGGTATTTGGGGGAGGCTTTCATGCTCATCTCGAGCCTTCTACAGGGAGACAAGCCGCCGGGCGAAAATTGGCGGTGGGTGACGAGTCCGGAACTGTGTGACCCGCTGCATGAACTCCGACCTCACTTTCGGGAGCTGGAGTCGATTGCACTCTTCGAGTCCGAGCAGTGTGGTGGCCTCGGCATTGCACCAGCGCCCAAACTCCTTGATGCACGTATTCGCGTTGCTGGCCAGATGTTCACTTGGGGCACGCTGCACGAGGGCTCCCGGCTCATGTCGTTCGATGAAGCGCAGCGGCTGTACCCGTGGATGGCGACGGGAGCCAGGGCGGAATGGGACATGACAGTGGCGGGGTTGGAAGAGCGCCTTGGTGACGGGGCGAAGGTGGTGCCGGAGCGAGAGTCCAACAGGGCTTGGAATCAGCGTGGCCTTTGTGTCCACGGGCGCGACGTTGGGCTTAGCGATCACGTGGTGAGCAAGACCACCACCGATGCGGCAAGTGAGCGTGAGCTGCACGGTGCCATTCGGAAGGCGTTGGGCGAGATCAGGAATGGCAAGGAGCCTGAACCTGTCGATTGGGAATCCCTGCTGCGGAATACCTTTCAGGGCGTCGAGACGCCTATCGCTGAGGAATGGTGTGTCGGAGGCGGAGATCCTCAGGCTGATGCCAGAGGGGGTCGAGTCTTCTGTGACATCGATAGCGAGGAGGAGCCGCGTGGTGGGGAGGCGTCGTGGCTACGCCGTTCGGACATTGATGATCAAGGATTCCTCTCGGGGTGGATGGAGCGTGCAGGCGACATGAGATCTAGCTTCTCGTTCGACAAAGAGGGCTACCTTTGCTCGCGACATGGGGGGAGGATCGGACTTCAACAGTTGACGTCGCTTGACCCCGCTGTGCAAATCGTGGCTCGGGCGCGGTTGGCACTTGGCAACGTGGAGGTCGTCGCTGGTGACGGGATCAAAAGACAGCACACGCATGTTCAACTGTCCATGCAGCGAGGCCTGTGGGAAAAGCTCACCACGTGGTCTGCGCGGATACGGGCGACGCGCATCTACACACTGGATGGGGGATGGCGGGTGGTCAAGACGGACAAGGGTGGTACCAAGATTGCGACAAGAGCCGCGATCGACCACGAGGGGCGCGTCTTAGGAGGGCGGATATGCGAGGAGGATGTGAATGAAGACAACTACATAGCAGAGCTGGCCGCTCAACTTGACGCGCTGACGGATGCCGTTTCGCGGGGAGAGAAGGAGAGGGTCATCATCATTTTCGATGCCACGTCACCGGTGCGGGCTATGCTCCGATTTGGGCGTCTCAGTGCTCGTGCGCGCGGAGATCGGCTGGCGGCCGAACTTCTCGAACACTTCGAGCGCCTTCGTCGGCGTGTGGCGGCGCTCGTGCTCATTTGGCAAACCTCGCATGTGGGCGAACCGGTCAACGAGTGGGCGGATGTGGCGTGCGACACCTTTGGCATCGAGGACGATTGGCCGATTCCGAGGGGCAAGGTCGATTTCGCGTCAATCACCTTCCCAACACACAAGGGTTCGGCCCAAGCGTTCGCCATGAACGGCATGAGTCGCATTGTCGCGCAGCGCCTACGCGACCGTGTGAGGGAGACGGTACTTCGTGACCCCGATGAACATGTGCAACTCTTAGGGATCACGGCAGAGGCAAAACAAATATGCGATGAGATTGCATCGCGTCGGTGTCAATACGTGGATCAGCCATACGCGGATGCGCGGCTGCGTCGAGTGCTGGCCGCCGAATGGTGCCCCCTCGGTTGCACAGAGCATGGCGGGTGGCGTGAAATTCACCCATCGGCGGTTGCGCGACGGAGGGTTCTACATCTTCCTCGGCTAGCTAAGTTTGTTGCGACAGCGTTGGGCAGGCAACTAGGTGCCACGTGTACGATCTCCTCTCACGACACTCAGGAGCTCGGTGGGGGGTCGGTGGCATCTGGTGATGCGATCGGCTGGCAGGGCAGGTGGTTCGCCCTGGCGGAGCGAGCGCCCACGTGGTGGCATTTCCAATTCGAATGCACGGGGGCGCCGTTTGTGGCAGCCCGTAAGACGTACGCGCTGGCTGCGGTCGCGGCGAGGCGCTGCATGGTTGAATCGCAGAAAGGCCGGGAACTTGTGCCGCACAGTCAGCTCAACGATGTCATTCTTCTCATACATCAAGGGATGCAGGGTTGGGAGGCGGAAGACGGCGCGAAAGGGTCGTTGGCGCAGCAACAGTGCCTACGCAATCAAATCCTTCGTGGGATCACGGAGGCTTGGGAGACGGAGCCCCTCCGCGCCTGTGCGGCGGGTGCGATACGGATCTCTGGGTCGGGAGCGGACACAAATGGACGCTGGCGACTGGCGCTGACAGAGATGGTGATCAGTGGATGCAGGTTGCAGAAATTGGGCAAGGAACACTGCGCAGAAGGGAGGAGGGCGTTCTGGGGACGTCTCGGCGATCTGCGTCTCCTCGATAAGACCTTTGCGGCTTGGAATCACTCGGCCCGACATACGACGGCTCGTCGGGTCGTGGCGTTGCGCGAATTGCGGCAAGCGAGGGAGTTTGTCACGCAAGTAACGACGGGCGAGAGACGACGCCTCCGCAAGGAGGTCGAAAAGCGGCTGGCTGCGGTTGACAACGAGCGGTCGCACAACGCGCCAGGTGAATGGCTGCGGATGCGGGCGTGGGTTGCGTGGCGCCTTGCGCTCGCGCAAGGGTTCGGCAGGAGCGGCAGGCGCATCTTTCACGGGCCAACCCGCGACCTGCTCTGTGAGCAGCTGCTTGAGGCCTCAACGGGGCGTCAGCAAGAAGTCTCGAGGGTTCGAGAAGGCTTGGTGGCGCTGCAGGCAAGACGGAGGCTTGCCTGGCGGCGGTGGTTGCGCACTGGCGGGTGGGCGGCGTTCAATCTCAGCGTCTTCAAGATGATGAGAGCTCGACGGCATCGAGCCGTTGCAGAGCAGCGAGAGGGCATGCGGCGCTGGGCGTGTATTGCTGATGGAACTCGGTGGCAACTCTTGACGGACGAGGACGTTGAGGAGCGGTTTGAGCTATGCCACGACGGTCTGCGGACCGTCCTCGAGAGCAAACAGGTTTTGAGCGCGGGCGAATGGAGGGCTCTGGGCATCAACAATCTTCGACTCGGACACTTCATCAGGGTCGGCCATATGATGTACGGACCTGAACAAGCTCCCTCTTGCCATACGCTGAGTGGCAACAGGGCGGCTGACGTAGGGGAGGTCGTGCAGATTGAGATCGAGCCGAGGTATGGCGCACAGCGGGCGAAAAGACGCCGGCAGGAGGTTGAGCATAGCAGGCGTGACATTCGTCGACGCGTTGCCATGGGTCCCGTAATCGCCGGGCAAGAGGCGGACGACGGAGGGAAATGGGCGGTGCGGCGTATCGTCGCGGTACGACGCTTGGAAGGTCGGCGAGGGCGTCCGCTGGACGTGCTCGTCGAATGGGAGGGGGCAGACTCTGACGGGGACGACCTCTGGGAAGAATCCTGGGTCAGCGTCACATACCTTTCGAAGGATCTGCGTGATGAAGCGAGGCAGCTGGAATCGGAGTTATTTGGCTCAAGACCCGCGGCAGCAGCAACGGCTCCTCTAAGTAGGCGAGCTTCACGGCGGGAAGCCATTAGGCAGAGACAGGAGAGGGAAAGGGACTTGCAGCAATGGAGGGCACGGCTACGGGACCGGGCGAGAGAGGACATGCATGCATGACCCCGCAGCTCTTGAGCCGCGAATGGGTGCTGACTGATGACTTTCATCAGCCTCAGCATCTGCTTCGCTGAACACCGTACACGCTTAGTATGCCTGGGGACGGTCCCCTCGCCACGTGTACGCTGCCCGTTGGCACGTTTTACTTACTTACTTACTTACTTACCAAACGTCACGCCATCGCCAACCCGCAGTATTGTTGTGCACACATGTGTGCACAGTAAGATTCCCTGGCCGGGTAACATGACTACACGGGGCAGTCGAGGCTAGGCCAGCACCTACGCCAGTGGCAGCGTGCACCTCATCGTCTTGTGCACGCGGCCCTTCTGCCGAGGCGCTGTGCTAGCGCTGCGCGCGAACCGCCTCCATGTACCTTCAAACATGTAATACCCCCCTCCTACCCCTCCGACCCCCCCCGCCGCCCCACTGCGGCCGCGGTATCTGTATGGTGTCGGTATCGGTCACAGGTATCTGACGGCATCGCCCTGTGTCCCTCGGCGGCATCTTGCCACCCTGCTGCCGAGGCGCTGCGCGCGCGCGCGACCCCCTTTCAGGCAATGTACTTGCGATGGGCGCCGAGGAAGGCGTCGCGGAAGGTGGCTGTGAGCCCGGTCGCCTCAAGCAGCGGCAGCCCGTAGGCGGCGAGGCGCACATTGTGCAGCGCGTCGAAGGACGTCGCCACGCCATTCACGATCGGCATCGTGCCGTGAGAGAGCACCGGCGAGTGCAAGCCCGGCTTGGTCGCCGTGCCGATCTTCGTGATGTGCGTGGCGCGCACCGCAGCACTCACTGAGACGGACTCATAGACGATCTCGCCGACGGCGATGTCCTTGGCCTGCTTGAGGTCGGTGCAGCACGCGGCGCCGACGGGCACGTGGTGAGTGGGCGTCAGCGTCAGGTTCCGGTCCGACGCCGTCGTGAGCACCACGAAGGTCATTCCCTGCGCGTCCGCATCGGCGAGCGAGAGGGTCGAGACGGTGTCGGTGGTGAGGGTGCCGTCGGCGCGGGCGGCGACGATGGCGTCGCCCGCACGGAGCGCATCGAGGCGGCGCGGCGTGCCGTCAGCCATCGTGATGAGCGCCTCGCTCGGGAAGCACGGGTTGCCGACGTCGGCGTCGGCTGCGGCCGCCGCCGGCGGGTTGGCGGTGGCCGTGGGTGCACTCGTCACCGTGGGTGCACTCGTCACGGTGGGTGCACTCGTTACGGCGAGGCTGCCGCCCGTGCTCTCGATAGCCAGCGAAGCAGGTGCACTGCCATCCGAGGGCGTCGTGAGTTCGGTTACGATCGCCGACTGCAGCTCCGCCGCGCTCGTGAAGCTATTGGCCGTCATCTGAATAATCGTCGCCGTCGATGCGTCCGTCGTGAAGGTGAACTCGATGTTGACGCTCGCCGCGGTGATGGTCACAGTGGAGCCTGCGGGAGCGCCGTTGGGGAAGCCGAACGCACGCGCGGCTGCCTGCAGCAGCGCAGCGCACTCGGCAGTGCTGAAGTCCTCTGAGTTGCCTGCAGCCGTGAAGGAGACGACGACTTCGAAGATTGGGCCCCACTCGCGCGGGCCGCAGTCGGTGCAGTCGGAGCCGTAGGCACAAATACTCCATTCAGAGCCGGGGCCGCCGTCATCGCACCAGCCGTCTTCGGAACTGTAACACGTGTTAGTACAGCCCGGACCGGAGGGTTGCTTTGGAGGCGATGGCGGTGGCGGTGGTCGCTTTGGAGGCGATGGCGGTGGCGGTGGTTGCTTTGGAGGCGATGGTGGCAACAATGGGCGCTGGCCGCAGTCGGTGCAGTCGGTGCCGTAGGCACAAATACTCCATTCGGAGCCGGGGCCGCCGTCATCGCAATCGCCGTCGAAACCAAAACACGTGTAGGTGCAGCCCGGACCGGAGGGTTGCTTTGGAGGCGATGGCGGTGGATTTGGAGGCGATGGTGGCGGTGGCGATGTCGCATCCGGGCTGCAATTATATGGCGTCATGCACCACCATGAATAGCAAACTGAGTTGGACACCCACATCTGGCAGGAAGACAAAGTTCTATCACCATCACCAACGCAACTATACGAAGTACGTGTGCAAGGCTGATTTGGATCAACAACCACTGGTCGCTCTGGAGGCTGTGGCGGTGGCGGTGGTTGCTTTGGAGGCGATGGTGGCAAGAATGGGCGCAGGCCGCAGTCGGTGCAGTCGGAGCCGTAGGCACAAAAACTCCCTTCGGAGCCGGGGCCGCCGTCATCGCACCAGCCGTCGGAGGCGCCAAAGCAAGTCTCGCTGCACACGCTCGCCTGCGCGAAGCCCCCCATCGTGAGCAGCACCACCGCCGTCATCAGCGTCCGAAGGCTCTTGGGCGGCACCATTCTCTGAAAAGCGCTTTGCTTCGAGAGAGGCCGGCACTCGGACTTGGGCACGCCGCAGTACCCGACGACGCTCTTCTGGATAGCCCCTGCGATCGCCCGCATGTACGGCGCCGCGCTTACCCTCGGTGTCCACACGGAACCAAATAGGCACCTGCGGGTGGCCACCCGAATCAGGCTCAGGTACAGGCAGATGGTGGTCACGGCAAGGAGGATGCCGGTGCCGGAGCAAATGGCACCCCTAAAGTCGGCGATGACGGTGAGCGCGCCGAAGCACATGCCACCAACGGCGGCGACGGTGGGGAGGTCGCGGTTGAGCTCCTTGGCGAGGGAAGAGTCGTGGTGGCCCTTCATGACCATCGGCTGGTCGCGCAGCCGCTTCGCCACCTCCTTGGCCGACGAGCCGGAGACCTCGATCCACGTCTTGGAGAAGAGCGCGCATGCAACCAGGATGAGCATCAGGTAGAAGACGGCGTGGATCGGGTCAGCGACGACCTCGGCGATCGAGTTGGGCGGGGACAGGTAGTAGGCATGGCCACCGACGGGCGCGTGGCCGCTCGGGCCCGCCATCTCGTCGTTGTCGGAGGAGAACTCCGAGCTGGGACTGCCGTCGATGCTCTCGTTGTTATCGTTGTCGGAGGAGAACACGCTCGTGTCCAAACAGAAGAAGGACCCTGGCGAGGGCGAAGTTGCGCCAAGGAAAGGCTGACAGCTTCCACGCAGGGGCACCTTATCCCCGTCCAAGGGTGTCGAGGTCGCGCTCTCGGCGCACGTGCCCAGGGAGACGGCGACGAGCGGAAAGAAAAGCGGGAAGCCCCCGATCGCTACAGACATCGCAGCAGTCCGAATGGTCGTAGAGGGACGTGACCACGTACGTACTCGCTGTGGGTTGAACACGGGCGACGGAGAGTTCCAAAGAAGGTCTGGGGATGCCGCCGATGAGGTTACTTGTACTTGCGATGGCTGCGTGCAGGCACGAGGAACGTGTCTTAGCTGGGGCACGGGCGTTGGAGCTGGAGCGGGCTGCGAGTGTGGCAGGCGGTGACGTGTGTGTGGTGTGTGGTGTGTAGATGAAGGTGTAGCAGAGGCGCTGGGGATGCAGAGCCCAAGCCACGATGAAGCAGTGGGTGAGGAGTGAGCGGGCAGAGAATACACCCAGGGGGGAGGCGCGGCGAGAAGTGCAGGAGGAGGGATCATGCCGCGACGATGCCGCGGTGGTACTTGTTGCGGCGGTCATGGCATGGATGATTAGGCCGGAGCCGACGGCGCTGCATTCGATGGTGAGCGGGACGAGCAGTTCGCCGACGGGGCCGCAGCCTCGAGGACGACCGCGCCCGGCTCACAGGCACAGGCTTCACAGGCACAAGCTTCGCGCCGCCTGGGCCATGCGGGAGAGCGCGGGCGTGACGGCGGCCGGATCATCTTGTGACCGTGGTGTCGACGTCGCGCCTGCCGGTCGTGGCGGAGATGTCAAGGGCGAGGTGGCCGTCGTGCCCGACCGCTCGCAGCTGCGGCTGCCTGCACCGGGGGATCAACGCGCAAGCCGTCAGCAAAACAGGAGGCGGCGCGTTCGCACGTGTGAAGGCGAGCGCAAGTTGAGTCGCGCGGAGGCCGGCGCGCCTCTCGGAGGGCACGTAGTTGGGGCAGGCACGGGAGCGGACGGCGCGCGTGCGCGTGTGCACCTGCAGCATGTGCACAAGTCGCGCGCGCAGCGGCAGGGCCGACCGAAAGCTGCGCGCGCTGCAGGCGTGGCTGCTGGCAGGGCCGGGCACACCTGCGGGTGGTGGGTTGGTGTCCCTGGGCTCGAAGAGGTTTGTGCTAGTAGTTGATCGCGGGGTGGATCGTCTTGCCCGCGCTCTAGTGCCACGGCGCGTGCATGGTGATGTGTGCGCTTGGGTGTTGAGCATGTGGAGATGAGTGTGCTGTTGTGTGTTGATCTCGCGCGGCGGCTGGGAGAAGAGGGCGGGACTCGGGCGGAGATCGCACCTCGAACTGAAGCGTGGTTTGCACCTCGAACTGAACGGCGTTGGCCTCATGTCTGTCGAGCGCCGCTGGCAAAGCGACGACGAGTGGTAATGCGACGATCAGAAGGCGCAGCATTGATCTCGAGGCTCTCGGGTTCGGTGTCTTGTAGTCTCAGGATGTAGTCTGCGCAGGAAGGCAGGCGGGTACGAGCGCGATGAGTTGCGCGACGTCGATCGCAGGCGTGCGGCCACTGGGTTGGCTCGCGCGCTTGCGCGCCCTGCGCAGTAGCTTGGTGTGGGCGTGCCCAGCGCAGTTGCTTGGCGGATGGCGTGCCCAGCGCAGTTGCTTGGCGGAAGGCTCGGGCGCTGCGGGGCTGGGGCCAATCACGGCGCTGGGCAGGGAGCGCGCGATGAGCATGCGCGTCAGCTCGGGGGCCAGGCCGAGGGTGGTGCAGACAGATACCTTGCACTCACCAGGAGATAGCGACAGCGGCGAGGCCGTGTGTGTTGCAGTCGAGTCTGGTATGACCCTATTATTGGAGCATTTCGTCTGTGAAACGTCTGAGCGCGGTCCTCGAGTGTATAGGTTCCCAACGCGGCCCTAGTTTCGACGTTGTATCGGTAGTCGATATTTAGGATACGAAGGCTTCCTTCTCCTACACCGACCCGGTCCGGTGTCTCCCGGGCTCATCGACGGAAATCCGTTTCCAAGCTGCCATCACATTCTTCCTTTTGTACTAGTAGTTTATCGATAACTTAGAGCCTGACGCCGCCTCAAATCGGTGCTCGGTACGGCGCTCGCTGCGTAGACGTATGAACAATGAAGCCGAAGCCGTGCCCAGGCGACTCGGCGAAGGCGCATTCGTTTGCCCGTTGTGGCGCCTCGACCCAATTGGCGCTTGCTTGTTGCTGCGTCTGCCGGCACGCCTTCAGCAATGGATCGGCATGCTATGTGGACCAGACCAAAGTAAAGCTGAAACGCTTTCACCTACGAGTATGGTGTAAACAGCGGCCCGCGGCACTTGATGGCGTGGAGGCACAGAGCGTGCCAGGTTTCGCTTCTCTGGGCGCCACCGCCAAAGAAGCAGTCCGAGCCTGGCTCCAGGCGCCGGCGGAACAATGGCTGCGCCCCGAGGAGTCAGAACGCCCGTGGCCGATGGCGATCACTCGTGTTCATCCTCCGCCCACCGATGATTCCATGGATGGATCTGGCGCGACGGTGCGCGCGATCGCCGCCGCAGCCACATCTGCTGTACCTGCACCCGATGCGGCGGCGGCGGACGATCATGGGGATGGCGCATCTACCTGGTACCCACCTCCTCGGCAACGGAAGCGCAAGCGTGACTACCACGAGGACGCCAAGGAGAGCAGCCACCGCCAGTGGAAGGCGTTCGGGTCGGACCCAACACGGCGCAGCATGAAGGGCATCCGCACTGTGCGCATCCTGCACGCGCGTGCATACTACTCACGCGCATGCAGCTCGAGATGTACCGCGGCGACCGCCCGGATTGAAGGGAGCATACAGCGCCGTGGTGAGCACTTGCATGCCATGCCATTCGAGATCGACGCGCGCGCGTGGACAGAGCCGATGGGTGCGGCCAGCAACGCGCTGCTCCATGACGAGGGCGATGCTGCGAGCGCCCAAGATGACGCCCTGGAGGTAGTGCCCCAGATGGCGGCGGTGGCCGAACGGGGCCCCAAACAGGTGGGCATGCCGTTGCCGGTGCGAAGGGGTGCAGCGACCACCACAACGGGCGAGCGCGACGATGAGAATGAGCTGAGCGACTCTTCAGATTCTGTGGACGTCGGTGTGAAGGACGTCGGTGTGAAGGACGTCGGTGTGAAGGACGTCGGTGTGAAGGACGTCGGTGTGAAGGACGTGGACGACGAGAGCGAGGGACAGATGGGGAGTGAGGGGCAGATGGAGAGCGAGGAAAGGGGACGAGGACGAGGAGGACGACGAAAGCGAGTATGGCGGTGTGCTCGTCGAGGAGAGTGAGGCGGAGGGCTTCGTGGGCGAGGCGGAGCTATTGACCATGGCAGAGCTCGAGGAAGAGGATGACGACGACGCGGGAGATAGCTTGGGCGCCATGGGTGATAGCGAGGACGAGGGTGAGGAGCTGGAGGAGCTGGGCACGGAGGACGCTGACGATGTCCAGGCGGTGGAGGAGGACGAAGAAGGCGAAGCGTCCATCGCCCACGACGGCGCCTGAGAGGCGCCCACGACGGCGCGAACACGGGGCGAATGTATAAGGGCAAGTGGGACGGGAAGCAGCAGCATTATGAGATGACCTACTTGCCCACGAAGACTGGCGAGCTGCAGCATACGTGAGTGCGTCAGCGGCGATGCGCGCAGCTTCTCTACGACGAGTGTTAGAGCTGGTCATCCGTCGTTGAGTCGCTCGCGTGCTCCACCGACGGCCGAGGTGCCTCGGGTGGCAGTTCGAGTCCTTGCCGCCATGCCCTTGCGCTAGCCTAGCAGCCTCTAGCAGAGGGCTTTAGAGTTTTGGCGGTAGCCGGTCATGTAGCCGGTCATGTAGCCGGTCATGTACTACCTCTTCTACGGGATGCCGAGCTGCACGTCTGTGCGCTGTCGCGACTGTGTAGTGAAGTCTGAAGAACTGTTCTAGTACAGAGTGTCTACACACTACAGTTCTAGTACAGAGTAGTATCTGCGCTCCTCGGCCAAGTTGGCCCGCCCCCGCCGCTGGCTGGAAGATCTCACCTGCCATCAGCGCACCCATCAGCGCCGTGTCGAGCGCCGTGTCGAGCCTCGTGGGCGGCGCAGCGGCGGGCGCCGTCGTGGGCGATTCCGCTCGGGACAGCGCGCGATCGACGGCCGAGGAGTCGAGAGAGAACTCCTTTCGCGTGGACGCAGGGCCAAACGCGGCGAGAAAGAGAGTTGGTGCACCATTGCCCCACTCAACAACAAAACACTACATCCACGTACCCACTGATTCCAAAGGGAATTCCGCACAGTGATTATGCGCGTCAGCTGACTAAACGCGTGAGGCCTGCCAGGCCACACCCCTGGTCCCGGAGGCATGCAGCGGCATGCAATCCCTAACCGTCGACTGTGTTTACCAAATTAGTGTGTAACGGGCTGAGCGTGAGCCCGCTAGATTGTTGTGCAGTAAGATTCCCGCGCCGCTGAGGCAGCCGGGTTTCATGGCTACCCCCTGGAAATACACGGGGCAGCTGGTGCCGCGAGCCAAGCAAGCCGGTGGGACGGCTGCGCTCGAGCACCCCGCACGCGTGGTAGCGGATTTGGTCACGACTTCGACACCGAGTCGGAAGATCAACAAGGACGCGCAAACTGAAAAGGCAAGCGCGCATACCACAGCAGGCTTCAAGGAGAGGGCCACCAAAGGCGGCACCCCAAAGCAGCTGTGGCCGTCAACCGATGGATCGGTTGAACGCCAGAACGAGGTGCACTCGGCAAACACCCCAGTGCGCATCAAGGCAGAAGGAACCAAGAGCCGAGCATCTGGGCATAACACCCGCTTTCAGACCACACTCGGCCAAGATGAGGAGGCCCTGCACAAGGCAGAGCCCAGCGGCAACGCGCACGTGCAAGTACGCACGCGCCGCACACTCCAATCGGCCCCGCGCCGCCCCATCGCCCCGCCGAGCATGGGGAACGCGTGGCTCAACAAAGGGGGCGCTACGATGGCACGCCTCCTGAAGCTCGCACACAACGCGGGGCTCGTGATGGGCTCGACGCTGATGCTAAAGCAGCTCCTCCTCCCGAAGATGCTCGTCCACATGCCCAACATCATCTGCTACATCAAGGCGCTGACGCTCGCCGTGCGAACCGCCGTGATGCGATCAATTGAGCACGGCGCACGCCTCGCCGGCGCGTACCCGAAGACCGCGTCAGCGTACGCGATGGTCATGCTCGCAGCATCAGCATCAAGGATGCTGAAAGAGCTGAATCTGCTTGCGCACTTCATCGCACACGTGGGAACCGCAATAATCGGCATGCACGACATCTCGATGAACGGCAGTAACCACGACCTCGACGACGACGCAGGCAGCAACAGCTCGGCACCGTCATCGCAGGCAACGAGCGACGAAGAAGAGCTTGAGCTCGACACTGACGAGCACGGCGCGGCAGTGACGGACACGGACGGCACCGACGGCGACGACGACGAGAGCGCGACCTACAAGGACTTCACGACCTTCTGGGAAACGCGGCCGACGCGTGAGATGAGCAAGCAGCTCTCATCGCAGGAGATCGACGTGTACAAGACGGACCTGAACGTCGCGACGCTTGAGGACTGGAAGCTCAAGGTGCTCACGTTCATGCGCAGGCGGTACCCGCAGTTCGGAGCCCTACTCCAACTCGCGTGGACGGACGAGAACAACGAACGACCGCTCGAGATCATCTCGGACAACGAGCACGCTGCGACGGCCAACATGTGGGGCGCATCGGCGCTCCTCGCGCTCATCGAAGTCACCAAGCCCAAGGGCAAGGTCTTCGAGCACGAGCTGCTCGAGCTCGAACGCCAGGTACCCGGCACGACATCTTCGGGCATCGAGATTGCCGCACGCATCGGATCCTTGCTGACGGCACGGCACACGGGCGATGAGGAGGCAGACCTGAAGAAGCTCGAGGCGACGCAGTACCTCAAACTCGGCATGGACAAGGACTCCATCAAGCTCGCGATCGCGCTGCTCCAGTCGCACCTGCGCATCTCTCCGAAGCGTGTGCGCGAGGCCCCGCACGCACTCTTCCGCTGGATACTCAAGAAGGTGCCCAACGAGATCAAAGAGAAGTGCGACCTCATCACGGAGCGCATCAATATTGCGGAGGCCGCGGGCGAGAACGTCGAGCCAATCTACAACGGCTCCGTGCTCACCTTGCAGAGCCTCAGCAACGAGCTCGTCGAGTACATCAAAAAGGCCTCCACCAAGGTCCAGAACGAGGTATCCGCGGCGGAGCGCGAGAAGCGCAAGAAACTGCAGGTGACGGAGTGGGCTAAGAAGCCGCCGTGCACCATGTGCGCGAGCACTACGCACGGCTGGGGCGACTGCAAGCTCAAGGCGAAGTGCACGTTCCTGGCGTGTCAGTGCGCACGCGATAAGGCATGCTGGGTCGATGCCGACAACATGCCGCCTGACAAGGAGCTCATCAATGCGCTCGGCAAACCTATCGTTGGCAAGCTCAAGGAGAAACTCGCCAAGTGCCGCACGGAGAAAGGCAAGACGGTCTCTTCAGTCGAGGTCTGCAACGAGTGCGACGAACCGATCGAGCTCGAGTGCTCGGTGCTCGAGGCGCACGACCTCAACATCATGATCGACCTCAGCTCCAAGCCGCCGAGCACACCGACGACAATCGACGATATGCCCACGGCAATCCTGACACGCTTCGTCGGCCTCGCCGAGAGCACGAACCCGTTTGTGCTGACCGCTGTGTCGCACGGCTTCATGAGCGCCGTCAACGAGTACGTCGAGAGCATCTACGAGGCCGAGGAGCGCATGCACGCGATCGAAATCGCTGACTGCAAGTTGCGGGCAGACACGCAGCGCAAGGCGCTTGCCGCGTCCCCGTCGCTGCGCGCCGTATGCGCCACGCAGATCCAGGAGGCATTCAAGCGCTTCCTCGACCGACGGCGCCACAACATCAGCGGCATAGAGCTCGAGATCAACTCGGCGATGCAGGAGAACACTGGCGAGTCGAAGGTGCGCGTGCAGATCGACGGCGGCGCCAACACGAACCTCTTCGTCTCTGATGCCATCCGGGCGCGGGCGACAAAGACGGGCAGCATGACACCGCTCGGACTCGCTGGCAAAGGTCAACACCTGCCGACGCAGGGCGACGCCAAGCTCACCATCGAGCTCATCGACGAGCTCTCGGAAGTGTTCGCGACGGGCACAATCAACGGCGTGCTCGCACCAACGGGCCGGCGTGACCTCCTCGGCGTGACGCCAGTATGGGATGTCGTGCAGCTCACCTTCCTGCCTGAGCCGTGGCTGCTCGCAGTCCACCCGGCAAGCGGCCGAGCGGGGACCATGACCCGCTGGAACGGGCTCTTCATCATGGACGCGACCATTACGACCACGGGCATCTCGTTCAAGCTGGACAAGACGCTCAAGCCGCACGACCTGTCGGCACTCATCTCATGCAAGACCCACGAGGTCTCGGTCGTGGATGTGCCATCGCACCACAAGTACGTGCTCCTGGCAGCACAAATGCATGTCGACGCGACTGGGCTCCGACGCCTCGCCGGCACCGCCCCGACCTTCGACTTCAAGACGGTACCGACGACAGCGGCGCGCCTCATCGACACGGACATGATCACAATTGCGGCCAACCTGCGCAAAGCACCTGCGGTGCAACGGGCGCCCGCTCTCCATCGACCGACCGAAATCCGGCCACACGTTCCAAGTCGACGGATTCGGGCACGTCGGAGTCAAGGCAGCCGGCTGCTCGGACACGTACCAGTGGCTCATCATCGACGCGGTCTCCGACTACATGTACGATCACCTGACGTGCACGTCGAACCAGGCCACGCTCTTCGAGTTCCTCGACACCTGGCACGCGAACGAGACGGCCCTCGGCCACAGCCCCAAGGTCCTCATCTTTGACGCGTGCCCAACGTGGGCATTCGACTCCGCCTTCATCCCGCTGATCGCAGCCCGCTACAAGTGCAAGGCGATCGTCGCAGCGGGGGGCGACCACAACCGCATCCCGAAGATGGAGGCTGCGCAAGACCCACTGACGCGCATGGCAGAAGCGATGCTCAAGCGTCGTGTGTGGGGCAAAGGCTTCTTCTTGCATGCGCGCTCCTACGCGGTGCAAATCAGAAACCACAAAGTCGCGCACCACCAGACGCACTCGAGGATCCACCGGCACACGGGCAAGGCGGACGATGCCACATTCATCATCTTTGGCACCACATGCGCGGTCCTCAAAGACGGGCTCAACTCACAGCGCACGGAGGTCGGCACGGAGCGCACGGACAACGCCGACATAATCGGGTACGAGCCTAACGCCCGCAAGTACAAGCTGTGGAAGAGCGACACGCAGCGCATCATCCACCGCACGAACCCGCGTCCGCTGAACGAGATGCAGCTCGCGCTGACGGGCATCCCAGCCAGTGGCACCGCAATCGAGGCGGAAGTGCAGACGGACGACGATGCGACCTACGCGCCGCTCGTACTCGCTGCCCCGCCGAAGCCACCGCCCGCACCGATCGTCATCCAGGCGGGCTACGAGCCGCTGCCTGATGGCACGCGACTTGAGATGTGCTTCGACACGGATAAGCAGAAGCCCACATGGTTCCCGGCCACGGTCACCAAGTCCCACAAGCAAGAGTCGGGCAAGGTGTTCACCGAGCTGAGCTGGGACGACAAGAGCTGGGCCGACGATCCGAAGTGGAAGGGCAAACTCTTTGACCTCACATCGCAGCACCAGCCGTGGCGGCTGCTCAACGCGCCCTCGCCTGCCGCTACCGCACCCGTGCCCGCCGCGCCTATCGCCCCAGTGATCGCGCCGCAGCAGGGGGCGCCACGTCGAGTCCTGCGATCGACTAGGCTGGCAATGCCGGTCTCGGCTGCGCTCGAGCGCGTCCTCCCCGGGCTCTCGGAGACCGCGGCCATCGACACCTTCAACGCAATCGCACACCAATGGCTCGGCCACGTCGTGCCGATCGAGGTGCAGTCGATTGAGGAGCTCGACAAGGCACGCGAGCACATCCACCAGCTGGAATGCGCCCTCGACAAGATCGACCCGTTCCAGGCCGAGGTGAGCGCCACCGAGCTGGCCGATGGCCTCGAAGTCTCCAAGGCGCTCAAAAACATCGTCGACGTCAAGTCGGCGAGCGGTGAGTGGTACACCATCACCATCCCCAAGAACGAGCGCGCGCTCAAGGCCGACCCGAACGAGGCCGCATGGCGCCTCTCGCATCAAGCAGCTCACGAATCCGTCCTCTCGAACCCGCTGAACACGATGGAGAAGCGCAAGGTAGCCAAGGCACTCGGCGCGATCATCTCCCCGGTCGTGATGCAGGACTCCGTGAAGAAGGATCTCGTGACGCACGAACTGCTCAAGTTCAAATCCAGGCTCTGCTCCGCCGGTGACCAGGTCAAGCGCATCCAGATCGCGAGGGGCGTTGAGGACTATGCGGCCACGCACGCGACGATCTCGGACAACCTGCAATTCAAGCTCATGCTCTCGACGGCAACCCTCGGCGATGTTCAAGACGAGCAGGGACGCCGCGTCCTCCCTTGGCGAGATGGCCAAGACGAGCAAGCGCAAGCGGCCACACTGCGGGAGCTGATGGCCAAGGACCCAAAGCTCCGCCGCGTCCCGAACGACGTCACGTCCACGGACTTCAAGAACGCGTATCCGAAGGCCGCACGCCTCCGTGATGTTGGCTTCATGGAAACCTACGAACCAATGTACGACGATGAGGGCGACCAGCTCTGCTACAAGCTCGGCGCCCCGATCTGGGGAGAAGCTGCTGCGGGCAACGAGTGGGAGCAGGATCGTAACAAGCGCCTCGTCGAGGCAGGCATGACCGAGT